>Ga0310040_1000159_pt1 | contig 79226 bp, 69 predicted proteins | sample EPASupsiteHSE623_FD_200237 | JGI IMG/M metagenome (GOLD analysis project Ga0310040, IMG submission 200237) | Bioremediated contaminated groundwater from EPA Superfund site, New Mexico - Sample HSE6-23 (v2) (version 2) | ecosystem: Environmental > Aquatic > Deep subsurface > Groundwater >...
GTGGCTCCATTAACCCGATCTCAACTTGGCTCCATTAAAGCGATCATGAAGTGGCGCCATTAGACCGGTCACGGGGTGGCTCCATTAAGCCGATCCCGAAATGGCTCCATATGGGCGGTCAGTAACAACCACGTAAACCCCGGCAAGGGCCAGATACTGGTGAACCTGCCGAAGGTTGAAAACGTGCTCCGCAACAAGGGGTTGAACTTCCAAGCCAGCGAACCACTGAACATCGCCCTACAGCGGCACCCTTCATTCATCAGAAACGGATTTGGCTATCGGTTCCCCAACGACCCGGAGACGGACGATTCAGGGCGCACAAAGAAGCGAAAAGTATGGGTATTCGACTTAGAATGGCACAAAAACAGCCAATTGAACGCAGGAGAGGTTGAGTAATGCCGCCGCTAAGACGAAAAAGTGGGAACCGTGGGAACCGTGGGCGCAACGCCTGGGAACCGCATAACTTATTGAAATTAAAGGCTGGGCACCGTGGGAACCGTGGGAACCGTAAAAAAACCATCTCTATAAACGTATTACAGACACCGAATGAAAACCGCTCGAGCGAGAGAGAAATACCCCGGTTCCCACGGTGCCCACGGTGCCCACGGTGCCCAAACCATTCTTTCATTATATATTATATAATAAAATTATATATTTATATATATGGGGTCATTTTGGTTGGATGTTGTTTTCGATCATTTGGGAACCGGGGAAGCTCATTTGGGAACCGTAAAAGTATCACTGGGAACCGTAAAACGAGCCGATTTCCCCTTTCCGAGACCCATTTTCCCAGTTTCTCCCCTCTAAATTTCCACAGGATCGGGGGCAAATATGGGCTTGTTTGACACCATCGAACGCCTGAACACCGCCGACGAGCGGCCGACCAGCCCCAAACCACAGGCCCGGCAACTGTCGATACCGCCGGGCACCGCCACCACGGCCCCGAAGATGCGTGCCCAGGGTCACCACCAGGATGTTGCCAACAATGAAGGCCCGGACACCTGGCGGCCTTCCCCTACTGAGACCGAGGAACGCCGCCGCATCCTCAACCGGAAGCCGGAGCGCCTTTCTTTCCTGTCCCCTTGCCCGGTCTGCCACGGCCGGGCCTTCCTACACATCGACGGCGGCGGCTTCGTCTGCCGGACGTGTCAGCCGGGCTTGTTCGGCCACCCGGTGGAGGCGACGGGGCCGGATCGGCCTACCCCGGGCACGGATGTTGACCTGTTCCCTGCCGGCGCTGACTTCGACACGGCCGCCACCATGCCGGCACCCAACGACGAACCCACCGAACAGCAGCGGGCGCACCTCGCCGCCGCCTGGCCATGGATCAAAGAGAACAAAACCGCATTGCTGGCGGCGGGATGGACCATGGCGGCCCTGGTGCGGCGGGCAAGATATCGCTGGCCATACGGCCCTTGGGGCGTGGCCTGGCTGCCGGTCTGGAGCATACCAGGCGTGGCGGTCTCGGTAGGCCGAAGGGGGGAAATCACCTTTGTTTTTTCATCCGGCGGGCGAACGATCACGCAGGCAGCCCACCGGCCGCCGCGATCAAGAGCACAGGAACGGGGGGTTACCCGTGCATGACCATACCGGTCATCGGTGGGAATTTTTCATGATTACCCCCCAAAGTTTCATTATTTCACCGTCCGCCCAAATTCAAATGGAGCAAAACTACGCGAGTCAGCCGACCCGTATAGGCTCCGCCCTGGAAGGACCCGTGACTTTTTGACCCTTTTTTCTTTTATGGCGCTCCTGAACAAATGGATATACGGGGAAACGGGGCCGGCAATATCGAACAACAATAATAAGAACAACAGGCAGTTGATACATCATAAAAAAAACAATACGAAAAACAGCTAAGGGAGGTACACACCATGCCAAAAAGCATCACCACCACGTTCAAGGGCCAAGAGATCACCGTCAACGAGTTGACCCTCAAGCAGGTTCGCGAGGTTTTTGAACGGCTCAACCATGAAGGGCAGCTCTTTATTGACGACCTGCTTGACCAACCGGTACCGGCCATGATCGTCACCGAATCCACCGGCATTCCGCTCGAACAACTGGAAGAAGCCAAACCTTCCGAGCTGGTTGCCCTATGCGGGGAGGTGATCAAGGTAAACCCTTCCTTGGCCTCGATGATCCGGCGGAGAGTCGAGGCAGCAGACCGGATGGAGCAAGTCCTTCTTTCCGCGAAACGCTTGACCGGGCAATCTGCACAATGATTGCGTTCGGCCATTACCGGGTCTGGGAATACGGTTTTGGATTTTTCCTGACCGCGATCAGAGAAACACCGCGAGAGGTTTGACATGGGAAAACAAAGCAAGATTGAAATAATCCTAACGGCTAAAGACACAGGGCTATCGAGTGGCATCAGCAAAGCAACCACAGGTCTGAGAATTTTCCAGAATCAAATCCGCGACTCGGTCAAGGCGGCCAAGGACCTTGATGGTAACCTGGTCGGCGTGGCCGGGAAATTCGGCGCCCTGTTCGGCGGCGTGTCGACCACGGCTTTTGCCGCCTCCATTTTTGATGCCGGCACAAAGATGGACCAACTCAACAAGGCCTTTGTCACCATTACCGGCTCGGCCGACAGCGCCAAACAGGAATTGGCTTTTGTCCGGACCACGGCCGAGGAACTGGGCCTGGAGTTCACCACCACCGCCAACGCCTACAAGATGCTGACTGCGGCCTCCAAAGGCACGACCCTGGAAGGCGAGGCTGCCCGTGATATCTTCCTGGCCATATCCGAAGCCGCCACTACCCTGGGCATGTCGGTTGACGATACCGATGGTGCCTTGCGTGCCATCGGCCAGATGATCAGCAAGGGCAATGTACAGGCCGAAGAGCTGCGCGGTCAGCTGGACGAACGGCTTCCCGGCGCCTTCCAACTCGCCGCCAGGGCTATGGGAGTCACTACCCAAGAGCTGGACGGTTTATTGAAAAAAGGACAGGTCACCGCAACAGACATGCTTCCAAAACTGGCGGCCATACTTCACAACGAGTTCGGCAAAGGGGCGCTGGATGCGGCTTCCGGTCCGGTTGCCGCCTTGAACCGTTTCAAAAATGCCTGGTTCGAATTGCGGGTTGCCATTGCGGATTCCGGGTTCATGGCCATTGCCACCGGCAAAATCAATGACCTGACTGCCGCCATGAACGACCCCAAAATCAGGCAGACCGTCACCGAATTGGCCACCAAGTTCTTTACCATGGCCGAGGCGGTTCTTGATTTCACCGTCAACCATGGCGAGGCCATCGTCAAGGTCACGGGCGGGCTGGTGGCCCTGTCAGCCCTGTCTCGAACGGTGGGCCTGCTCACCGGCATCTGGAAAGGGCTCAACGCGGCCATGGTGTTTACCACCGGGTTGCAGCTCATTCCCTACCTGTCGCAACTTCGGGCCAGTCTCGATATGACTAAGATATCGGCCCTGGGGGTCGCCGGCGCGCTCGGCGCGGCCGCTGGTTCCACCCTGGCCTTTCTTGGTGGGTTGGATATCGGCGAACGCATCTACAAGGCAACCGAGAAGTCGGAAATCGAGCTGGAAAATCTCCGACACAACCTTGATGTCACTGCGGCAAAGCTCAGGCAGTTCGCTGGGTTCACGCCGGAAACGCAAGACAGCCTCATGACCAAGTCAGGGCGAGAACTGGACGCCTACCGGACCAAACTGGAGGGTGCCTACAAGCTCCAGGTGGCAACGGTTCAATCCCTTACCGCCACCTCGAAGCAAGCGACCATGTGGGGCACGCAAACCGACGAGGCAAAGAAGGCGCAGGTTGAACTGGCTGCGGCCACGGTACGAATCGAAGAGCTGGAAAAGGCTGTCGAGGAATACGGGGCAGTTGCCGAAAAGGCACATCGACAGGCAGCGGCAAGGGCACTGGCCGAACAACAGGCCGCAACCATGACAAACACCTGGGATGCTTATGAGGAACGGCTCAAAACTGCTTCTACCCAAATGGAAGCAGCACGGAGCGCCAGCGAGCTAGCCATTGCGCAGAAAGCTTTGCAGTATGAACAGCAAGGCATGGAGAAACGAGAGGCCGAGGTCAAGCTGACCAAAGAAAAGCTCGACCTCATCGATCAGGAGATTGCCAAATACAACAAGCTGAAGGAGGCTATCCCCGCTACCGACGGCGATAAAAAAAGCCGGAGCGATGCCGTAACCGAGCTGAATATCAAGATCAACAGCCTCAGCATGGAACGGATCGGCCTGCTGCAACAGGAAATCGAGGTCGGCCGGCGAGCATCGGAAGAGGCCACCAAGAACGCCGAGAAGGCCCAGAAAGAGGCCGAGGAAGCGCTCGAGGCCCAACAAAGGCTGAACGATGAAAAGATGCGCTTCGCCTCCCAAGCAAAAATCATGGCCATGGAAGTGGAGAAGCTGGAGGCCTCGAAGTTACCCACCGCGCTTGCCCGAGCCGAGGCCGACTTAGCCATCGATAAACGAATTGTGGCCGAGCGGATCAATCTCAGGCAGCAGGAAATTGCCTCCCTGAAAAGCAGGGAAAACGTTGACCCTGCCAACATCTTCCAAGCTGAAGAAGGGCTCCTTGATTTGCAAGTCCAACTCGAAAGGATCGGAGTGGAAGGCCGGAAGAATCTGGCCCGCCTCAAATTGGACGACATTGGAGAAACCTGGCGACGTAGCGCCGAATCGGTTGCCGAATACCGGGCTGCCGTGGAGGAAGCCCTGGACTCTGGGGCGATCACTCAAAAAGAGTACAATGAACGGATGATCGCCTCGGGTGACGATATGGGCGCCGCCTTGAGCCTTGGCTTCAGTAAGGCTGCGGAAAGCTGGCGTACCGATGCCGAATTGATGATCCAGATCGGTTCTGAACTGCCGGATCGTCTTTCATCCGAGCTTTCCAGCGCCTTCGATTCCATCATCGACGGAAGCAAAAGCGCCAAGGAAGCCTTCGCCGACATGGCCCGGTCGACCATCAACTGGCTGTCGCAGATCATTCTCAAGCAGTTGTTGAGCCAGGCCATAGGTTACGGGCCGAGCACGTCGGCAGACGGGGCCGTTACCGAGGGCGCCGGACTGATCGGGGCGGTGATGGGCATGTTTGCAGAGGGCGGCCAAGTGCAGGCACTCGCTTCGGGTGGCTCGGTACGCGGCTGGAGCCCACATAGCCGGGCCGATAATATCCCTATCTGGGCCACGGCCGGCGAGTTTATGCAGCCAGTGCGGGCGGTCAGATACTACGGCTTCCCCTTCATGGAGGCGGTCCGGACGCTCCGCATCCCCAAGCAGGTCACCGAAACCTTGTCGTCTGCCCCAGTGGCCCGCTTCCCCTCGGGCTATCGGCTCGCCCAGGGCGGCATGGTGCCGGGCCCGGCGCCGGCCACCACGCTCAAGGCCGGCGACACCCGGTTGAAAGTCGTCAATGTGATCGATAAAAATCTGATAGGGGACTTCATGAAGTCGGCGGATGGGGAAACCGTGCTGCTCAACATGATCAGGCGCAACGGGTCGGTGGTCAAAACAATTATAGGATGATCGTCCCAAGATCGAACAACAACCAGGCCGGCAAAGGGAGCACCACCAGTGGGATCGGTCAAGCGATCAGGTGACCCCCGCAATCCGAACCACAGCAACCGCCAGGCCCTTTTCTCTTTCACCATCAACAGCAACGTGGGGTTGACGGCATAAGCGATCTTGCGGCAGCAGACGACCCAAAACCCGTATCGAAAGAGAAAACTACACCGGCCACCATAGGCCCTTGCGTGCGACGGTCTCCCATTTGCCCATTGACAACCCCACCGGAAAAGGGCAAAGATACAAACGCAGGCGCAAAAAACGTCTGCCGGGCTTGGTCGCCCGAAGCCAGAGGCGGACGTAACCGCCACCCACCACAGCATGGCGGTTTTTTTGTGCCCACAGTACACCCCTTGCCTTCTCTTGGGGCGGAGTGTGCGGGAGGCCTTGCGCCTGCCGGTTCCTTTGGCCCGGTCGACCAACCCGTACACCACCGCCCTTTTTTGCGTTTGGTCGCGCAAAAACGGCGGTTCACACCTCAGCCAAAGGAGAAACCGCATGAACCAAGCCACCAGTCCCACCACCGGCACACCTACCACAGCAGCAACCCGGCCATCTCCACCCACCGGCCAAACCGCACTTATCACCACGGAGCAATTCATGGCCGGATTGCACCCGTATTACACCACCGCGCATGACCGCTTATTGGAACCGGGAGAAACCCTTAATAAACTCCAATCCGTTGTGCTTTTGCTCATGACCAGCCAGGACGAAGAGACAAACGAATTCAAAATTGATGAGGGAAAAATAGCATGGGCTTTTCTTCTTATGTGCGATCTTATCGAGGAGGCGGAAAAACGGGCGGCAGGCTACGAAAAACATTTAAGCAACCTCTGTCTCGAATTTAAAAAACGGCTCGATTCCTGCCATTTGATTCCCCTTGATTCAAGGGCACGCACCGCCATGAAAACGGGAAAGGAGGTGGCATAATGGGACGCGTTGTGGCGTTTCCGGTGCGGCGATGTACGGAGGTTCAACCGAAGTATTTCTCTGATCCTGACGAGATTATCGGCCGCTGGAGGTCTTATTATGATGGGACCGGCAAGAGATTTTCGCGGCCGACACCGGAAAAAATGAGTGACGAGTTGCGTCGAGTTCTATCTTCGTTGCTTTCTTTTGCCCCTAGCAGACATGACGACGTACTTTCCCCGCTTTCTACGGCTATCCGCCTTCTCGCAAGGCTGGCCCTTGAATGCGACCTGACCAACGAGCGAGACGAGAAGAAAAGGCGCAAAAAGGAGGAACGGTCATGATTATTGAATCCCCAAGAGATTCACCATTGCGTGGTTGGTCGGCTGATAAGCCAGAGAAACACCACCAAGACGCGACCACCGAGGCCCTTGATATGGTCCGGGGAATACTGGCAGTTTTACGGTGTGCGGTTTATCCAGATACCGACACCATAATAACCACCGGAGAAGTACACGGGGCCGTTGAGGCTGCCCTTTTCATTGCTGAATTGGCCCAAGATCACGTTGATGAATGGCATAAAGAGAGGTAACCGCCACCGCACGGGCCGGGAGGTTCGGTAAGCGATCACCGGCCCGGATCACCACTATCGCCAGCCGGACGCCGCACAAATCCAAAATCTAAAAAGGCACCCCCATGAGAAAAACTTCTCATCAAGAACCTGCTTTTATGGGGATTAAAGATCAATTGGATCGTATCGAGACAATGATTGAAGACTTAGCGAAAGACATCCGAGAGCAGCGAAATCTGGTCACATCCCTGACCGCCGCTATGCGTCGGATAGAACTCTATAATTCCCCGGCCTCACTGAGTGTGGACGAGAAGGCCCGCCTGATTATCGAGGCGCGGCGCCGAGGGAAAGCGGCGCTGAAAGAGACCCTCAAGATGATCAACGGTGAATAGTAGGTCACCAAGTATGCCGCCCGTGTCGGCCCATCACAATGACTAGGGAATTTCTGTATGGCCCGACAGAAATCGGAATGACCTCGAGGTCGACCGGGATTTTCTGCCGGAGCCCAGGGAAAAAGAAGAGCAACCTGGTTGACCCGGGTGGGCCTGCCGGATGCGGCAGAAATCGAGTCACCACCCGGAAGGCCCCCGACGCCAGCCGGACGCCGCACAAATCCCCGGCAATGCTCTTTGCCGCGAGACCCCAGCCGAGCACGGCAGAAACGGCGAGGTGGTCGGGATCGGCAGGAATTTCTGCACGCCCCGGCAGAAATCGAACAACCGCCGGGGAGGCCGTGAGATAGTCACTTGGACTTTTAGCCGCATATCTCCGAACAAGAACACTACATATTGTAGTGTAAAAATATACTTTGATTGACGGACAATTCCCTGGTATTCTATCACGGATTAACTATTTTTTATTAAAAATAGTATCGTTTATTCAAATAATTACACTATAATCCGTACTGGACAAAAATGAAGACATACGAAAAGACACATCCATGGATAAATTTTACGTTGAACCTGAATCGGGCAAGCCATAAACTTTGGCTTATGCTAGGTGAGGCCAGTTCGAAATGCGCCCATGTTTCAGGGGTGCCTTTGCTACCGGCCACGGCCACTGAACTCTCGAAGCTCTATTTGGCTAAGGGAGCGCTTGCGACTGCGGCTATCGAAGGCAACACGCTGACAGAAGAAGAGGTTTCCAGGCACTTGGAAGGAAAACTCGACCTTCCTCCATCAAAGGCATATCTCAAGCAAGAAATCGGTAACATTCTAAAGGCCTGCGACATAATCTCGGATATTCTTCTCGACGGGAGATCGGCAGACATAACCGTCGACATGGTCAATCACTACAACGCGTTGGTTCTTGACGGGCTTGAACTGGAAGAAGGGGTTGTCGCTGGAGAAATACGGAAACACAGTGTCGGGGTTTGGACCTATAGAGGCGCACCGGCGGAAGACTGCCCTTATTTGTTGGAACGGTTGTGCGAATGGCTGAATGGGTTTGTTCCGCCGTCTGATGATGAAAAAATTGTCTACGGGATAATTAAGGCTATTATTTGCCATGTATACCTTGCATGGATTCATCCGTTCGGAGATGGAAACGGAAGAACAGCGAGGTTGCTAGAGTTTCACATACTGATATCCTGCGGAGTTCCAGATTTATCGGCCCAATTGTTGAGCAATCATTATAACATGACAAGAACCGAGTATTACAAGCAACTCGACGCGTCACACAAGTCCGGAGGCGACATCTTTCCTTTCATAATGTATGCGTTGCGTGGCTTCATAGATGGATTAAGCGAACAGATTGAATTAATAAAGCACCAACAAGTAATAGTGCATTGGAAAGACTACATCCACGAACTGTTCAGTAACAAGGACGGAAAGACGGAAATCCGCAGAAGAAGGTTGATTATAGATATGTCTTCGTTGGAAGCTGATTTATCTTCCTTGTCGAAAACAATCCCTATTCACGAGTTGCGCTACATATCGCCACGGATCGCCGAAGCGTATGCCGGCCTGACTGGAAAAACACTTGTGAGGGACGTAACAGCCTTGATTCGGATGGGGCTTGCCGAAAAAACAAAAGGTGGAATCCGCGCTAAACCTGAAACAATGTTCGCTTTTCTCGCCCCAACTCTTCGATGACAACCAATTGTACAAGACACGTCGGCGCAAGGACCAATGATTATTGACCGGAAAGGTTAACCCTAAAAGAGCCACGAGGAATCAATCGACTCTTGAGCTGAGAATGCCGGAGTCTAGAGAAAAAGAATACCGCCCGGGTCGATCGGGATTTTCTGTCCGATCCGGCAGAAATCGAACCACCACCCGGAAGCCCATCATCGCCAGCCGGACGCGGCAGAAATCCCCGGCCATGCTCTTTGCCGCGACCCACCAGCCGAACCCGGCAGAAACGATCTGGTGGCCGGGATCGGCTGGAATTTCTATCCGGCACGGCAGAAACCGCCCGGCGATCAAGATGGATGAGGATTTTCTGTAAGGCTCGGCAGAAACCGAATGACCTCGAGTCCGACCGGGATTTTCTACCGGAGCCCAGAGAAAAGAAGAGCAACCAGGTTGACCGGGATTTTTTGTCCGGCCCCGCAGAAATCGAGCCACCACCCGGAAGCCCCCCATCGCCAGCTGGGCCCCGCACAAATCCCCGGCCATGCTCTTTTTGCTGCGACTCCTCAGCCGATACCGGCAGAAACCGCCTGGTGGCCAGGATCGGCAGAAATTTCTGTACGGCCCGGCACAAATCGCCGGGCGAGCAAGATGGACGGGTTTTTCTGCCCTACCTCAGAGAAAAGAAGAGTAACCAGGTCGACCGGGATTTTCTGTACGGCACGGCAGAAATCGAAGGACCTCGTGGTCGGCCGGGATTTTCTGCCCGATCCGATAGAAATCGAGCCACCACCCGGAAGCCCCCCATCGCCAGCTGGGCCCCGCAAAAATCCCCGGCCATGCTCTTTTGCTGCGACTCCTCAGCCGATGCCGGCAGAAACCGCCTGGTGGCCAGGATCAGCAGAAATTTCTGTACGGCCCGGCACAAATCGCCGGGCGAGCAAGATGGACGGGTTTTTCTGCCCTACCTCAGAGAAAAGAAGAGTAACCAGGTCGACCGGGATTTTCTGTACGGCACGGCAGAAATCGAAGGACCTCGTGGTCGGCCGGGATTTCCTGCCGGGCCCCGCAGAAATCGAGCCACCACCCGGAAGCCCCCCATCGCCAGCCGGGCCCCGTGCTCTTTGCCGCGATCCCCAGCCGAACCCGGCAGAAACGGCAAGGCAGCCAGGATCCGCAGGAATTTCTGTACGCCCCGGCAGAAATCGAAGAACCTCGAGGTCGACCGGGATTTCCTGCCGGCCCCGGCCTTTCTTGAGTAGAGCGCCAGCAGGCAGAGCACCACGGTTACCAGACCAACCGAACTCCGGCAGGCCAGGCCGAATCCCCAAACAAAGAAGGAGAGCGAAGCGGCCAGCTCAGGCACTCCGACCAAGTAACCGGCGGCGCTTCCAGGTTCGACCCGCAAGCACCACTAGGCAGGCGACCGCCGAGGGGATCACCGCCACGACAACCGGCGACCCGGACCACGGCAGCCGACTACGGCACCGGCACCGGCCTTTCTCTTTTCATCACCAGCCGCCGACCTGGTGACCGCCGGAGAACTACCGTCTGAAGCCGGAGACCGGAAGGAGTACCACGGCGGCCAGGTTGTCAACCGAACACCAGCAGCAGGGCCATGGACCACACCAAAGAAGAAGAGCGACAGCAGGAAGCTCAGGCACTCCGACCGGGTGACCGGCGGCGCTTCCAGGTTCGACCCGCAAGCACCACCCGGCAGGCGACCGCCGAGGGGATCACCGGCGAACAACGACAATCGAAGCAAAAAAAATCTTTTTTCAACACCGGGGCACAATAGGGGCACAAAACGAAAAAAGCCACTCAGCAAAATCTTGCTAAGTGGCTGTATTTTCTGGCACGCCAGGAGGGATTCGAACCCCCGACCCACGGCTTAGAAGGCCGTTGCTCTATCCAACTGAGCTACTGGCGCGTAAATTTTCGCAGGCAATGTACCGAGGAAGCGCGGCGAGCGCAACCATTATGCATGCCGCCCTTCCGGTCGATCCGCCGCTTATCGGCTTTCCTCCACTCCCTCCTCGATCTGCTCCCAGATCGGCCCGGCGGCGGTGTCGTGGATGGTCACCCCCTTGCGCAGCAATTCCTCGCGGGCGGAATCGGCGGCGGTCCAGTCCTTGAGCTGCCGGGCCCGTTCGCGCTGGCGAATGAGCCGGTCGATCTCCGGTGTCAGGGGACAATGCTCTAGGCGGAGCACTCCGAGCACCGCGTTGACCATCCGCAGGGCCTCCAGGACATCGTTCTTCTGGTCCCGATCCAGCTGCCGGGCCTGGACCACCGGGTTGGTCTGCTTGATGAAGTTGAACAGCGCGCCGATGGCCCCGGAGATGTTGAGATCATCGTTCATGGCCTCATGGAACCGTTTTTCCAGCTCGGTGACATAGGTGGCCACCTCGGGATGGGGCAGGCCCGCGGGCAGGCACAGCAGCTTGCGGGTGTACTCGTCGATCCGTTTGAGCGCCGTCCGGGCCGCATCCAGCCGTTTGAAGGAGAACAGCAGGGGCTTGCGGTAATGGACGCCCAGGAGCATGAATCGCAGTTCCCGGCCGCTGTAGCCCTTGGCCAGCACCTCGTCCAGGGTGACGACATTGCCGGTGTCGCCGGCCATTTTTCGACCGTCCTTGAGCAGTTGGCCCGAATGCATCCAGTAGTTGGCCAGGGGTTTGCCGGTGAGGGCCTCGGCGATGGCGATCTCGTTCTCGTGGTGGGGGAAGAGCAGGTCCTGGCTGGCGGTGTGGATATCCAGGGTCTCGCCGAGATACTTGGTCGACATCGCCGAACACTCGATATGCCAGCCGGGCCGGACATTGCCCCAGTCGGTCTCGTAAAAAATGCCCTTTTTCAGCTCCGCCAGGGTGGAACGCTTGAGCAGGGTGAAATCGCGGGGATTGTCCTTTTCATAGTTGTCGAGATCCACCGTCTGACCGACCTTGATCTTGCTCAGGTCGATGCCGGAAAGACGTCCGTAGCGTTTGAACTTGGAAATGTCGAAATAGATCGAGCCCAGCTTTTCATAGGCATAGCCTTTGTGGATGAGGTCATGGGCGATCTCGATCATGTCGCCGACATGCTCCGAGGCCAGCGGATAGCCGGTGGCCTTCTCCACGTTGAGGGCCTCGACCGCTGCCATGAACTCGTCGACGTAGCGGCCGGTAAAGGCGCGCAGATCGGCGCCGGCGTCGATGGCGCCGCTGATGGTGTTGTCGTCGAGATCGGTGAAATTCATGTACAATTCCACCGCGTACCCACGGGTCCGGAGGTACCGGTTGATGAGGTCGGCGACGAGGAACCGGCGGCAGTGGGCGATATTGGGCGACTCGGCGGCCGTCGGTCCGCAGGCGTAGAGCGTCACCCGATCGTCGCGGATCGGCTGGAAAATCTCTTTCTTGCGGGTCATGGTGTTGAAAAGGCGCAGGTGCGAGGTTTCTTCCTCGACCTTTTCCTTCTGCGCAAAAAGGGAGGTGCTCAGGTAGCGCTCGCCGCCGTCGGGCAGGATCACCACGATGCAGCCTTCGCCGATCTCCCTCGCCCGCTCGGTGGCGGCGAACATGGCGGCGCCGCTGCTCATGCCGGCGAAAATCCCCTCCTCGGCGGCCAGACGGCGCACGGTGGCAAAGGCGTCCTCGTCGGCCACGTTGACGATGGCATGGGGCAGGGTCTTGTCGAAGATGCCGGGCTTGTACGACTCCTTCATGTTTTTCAGGCCCTGGATCTTGTGGCCGAGAAACGGCTCCACCGCGATCACCCGCACCTCGGGGTGGTGGTCGCGAAACCATTTGGACAGCCCCATGGCTGTGCCCGAGGTGCCCAGGGTAACCACGATGTCGGTAACCTGGCCGCCGGTCTGTTCCCAGATCTCCGGGGCGGTCGATTTGTAATGCGCCTGCCAGTTGGCGGGATTGTTGAACTGATCGGCAAGAAAATAGCGGTCCGGATGCTCCCGGGCCAGGGCGTAGGCCTTTTCGATGGCCCCGTCGGTGGCGCGCTTGGCCGGGGTGAGGATGATTTCGGCGCCGTAGGCCTGCATGATCAGCCGCCGCTCGATCGAGGCCGATTCCGGCATGATCAACTGGCAGCGGTATTGCTTGGCCGCGCAGACCATGGCCATGCCGATGCCGGTGTTGCCGCTGGTGGCCTCCAAAAGAATCTTGTCGCGGGTCAGCTCGCCGCTTTTTTCGGCGGCCTCGACCATGGACAGGGCGACCCGGTCCTTGATCGAACCGCCCGGATTGCGGGATTCGAGTTTGCCCAGCAACCGGACCTTGCCGGCAACGGGATTGAGCCGGCCCAATTCCACCAGCGGGGTATTGCCTATCAATTCAACGAGTTTCATACTGCCTTCGGAAGGTTCTGTGGATCAAAACGACAGGTGCCACCGACAACATAGTCTATTTCCGGGTAAAGCGCAAAAAAAGCGCCCGGCCGGGAATGAAAATGTCGGGCTTGCGAGGGCAAGCCGCCGCGAACGCGAGGCCCGTGCCAATCACTCGTCAGGGGCGGCAAGGGTCCGCCACAACCGCTGCAGGGCCTCGCGGCATTCCTGGTTGGCGATGGTTTCGGTCAGCCGGCAAAACGACTGTTCCTGCTCCTTGTCCACCCGGTGGGGTTCGGGGAGACTTGGTTCGGGTCGCGGCGGGGCTTGCGGCTCCAACTGCCAGCGGATATCGGCTATGGGCTGCTCGGTCAGATGGCGGTTGATCCGGGCGAGGAGATCGGGCTTGACGTACTGGAGGTGGTGCATCCAGGCGGAATCCCGGACATAGATCCACAAGGTCTCCCGGCGGAAGAAGGCGGGCGAGGTCAGGCGACCGACCTCGAGGCCGACAATGGCGGGCCAGTCCTGCAGCAGACGAAACAACCGCCACTGGGTGGCCCATTGCTTGGTCGCGTACACGTCGGAGAACACCGTGCCCAAGGCGGTCAGATCGCCCTTCTCATAACCGGTTCGTGTTGCTTTCATCCCCCTCCGTCATCCCTGGCCCCCGTGCGATCGTCATCCATTTTACCGGCGCCGAGCCTGCTTCCAAATCGCAACCATTCTATCCGATTTCGCCCCGACCCGCATGGCGAAATCGAAACCCCCATGCCGCCGCCCGTCGGGACGGACAGGGAAAGGAAGCATGCGCAAAGGCACCGGGGTGCGCTTTTCTCCGGTCCCCGACGGCCAAGCCCCTTCCCTAGCACGGGGTGAATATGGTAAGGGATAGGGAATACTCAAGAAGATTTCTATCGTTACGCGGACGCAACGGGGAGCAGAACGGTGAAGACCAAACAGGCGGCTCGATTCATCTACATTGTCGGCGAACAACAAAACGGCATCATTGCGGAAAGCCCGGAGGTGCTGGCCTTCACCCGCAAGTCCATGCCAGGGATCGACACCAGCGAACTGGCCCTGGTGATCGCCAATGTCTTTGCCAGGGGGCAGTATTTCCCCGGTCCCGACGGCGCCCTCACCTCGGTGATCCATGAATTCGTCGGCCGGTCCGAGCGCTACCAACGGATGCGCTCCAAGCTGAAACAGGGCCGCTGCACCCTGGTCACCGCCTTCAAGCGGCTGGACGGCGAGATCTCGGTCAAGGTGATTGCCGTCATCCCCGTGCAGCCCGACACCGTGGACCCGCAGGAGCCGGAGGGGTTCCACGCCCTGCTCATCGCCTCCCTGCCCGGCTTTCAGGACGCCCTGACCGAAGAGGCCTATGCCCCGGATTCCAAACTGATCGGGATCATCAAGGAAGCGACCTTGCACCATATCCACGGCCAGCTTCAGTGACCGGTGGTCCTGCCGCCGACTCGCCCCCTCCCTCTTCGGACGCCCCGCCCGGAAAAAGCCGCTGGCACTGGAATCCCGGCGTGCCGGTGATTATTGTCGACAATTAGAAGCGGCTCTTTTGCCCCCTAGGCCCACCGCATGAGCAACGACATGGATAACAAACATAAATTCAATGTAATCTTTGCCATCTTCGCCGCTTTCAGCATCCTGGTCATCCATGAAATCTGGGTCGAACAACAGAGCATCACCGCCGTGCCCTACAGCGAACTGGAAAATCTGCTCCAGCAGGGCAAGGTGGCGGAACTGTCCATCCGGGAAAAATACATCGCCGGTGTCCTCAAGGAGCCGGAGAACGGGAAGAAAATCATCGTCGCCAACCGGGTTGAACCCGATCTCGCCGAACATCTGTCCAAATACAACGTTCCCTATACCCAGGTCTACGAAAGCAAATTCCTGGTGACGCTCCTCTCCTGGATCGTTCCGGCCCTGGTGTTTTTCGGCATCTGGATCCTGATTTTCCGCAAATTTGCCGACAAGCAGGGATTGGGCGGCGGCTTCATGAACATCGGCAAATCCAAGGCCAAGATCTATGTGGAGCATCAAACCGGCGTCACCTTCGCGGATGTGGCCGGGGTGGACGAGAGCAAAGCGGAGTTGCAGGAGATCGTCGACTTCCTCAAGTCCCCCGAAGACTACGGCAAACTGGGGGCACGGATGCCCAAGGGCGTACTCCTGGTCGGCCCTCCCGGCACGGGCAAGACCCTCTTGGCGCGGGCCGTGGCCGGCGAGGCCGGGGTCCCTTTTTTCTCGATCAGCGGTTCGGAATTCGTCGAGATGTTCGTCGGCGTGGGCGCGGCCCGGGTCCGGGACCTGTTCGAACAGGCGCGGAAATCGGCCCCGGCGATCATCTTCATCGACGAGCTCGACGCGCTGGGCCGGGCTCGCACCGCCGCCGGATTGGGCGGCAACGACGAACGCGAGCAGACCCTCAACCAGTTGTTGGTCGAACTGGACGGTTTCGACCCCTCCAGCGGCCTGGTGCTGCTGGCGGCCACCAACCGGCCGGAGATCCTCGACCCCGCCCTGCTCCGCGCCGGCCGCTTCGACCGCCAGGTACTGGTCGATCGGCCCGACAAGCTGGGCCGCATCGCCATCCTCCAGGTGCACATGAAAAAAATCCAGATGGGTGCTGATGTCAATCCCAGCCAGGTGGCGGATCTGACCACCGGTTTTTCCGGGGCCGATCTGGCCAATCTGGTCAACGAGGCCGCCCTCCTGGCCACGCGCCGTCAGGCGACGGAGGTCTGCATGGAGGATTTCACCCAGGCCATCGAACGGATCATCGCCGGCCTGGAAAAGAAAAACCGGTTGCTCAATCCCCGCGAACGGGAGATCGTCGCCTACCACGAGGTCGGACATGCCCTGGCCGCCCTGGCCCTGCCCGGCAGCGATCCGGTGTACAAGATCTCCATTATTCCCCGGGGGATCGGCGCCTTGGGCTACACCCTGCAACGCCCCACCGAAGACCGCTTCCTCATGACCAAGGAGGAGCTGGAACATAAAATTGCCGTGCTCCTCGGCGGCCGGGCGGCGGAGAAGCTGATCTTCAACCACCTGTCCACCGGCGCCGCCGACGATATTGCCCGGGCCACCGATATTGCCCGCAACATGGTCACCCGCTACGGCATGGACCCGGACATCGGTTTTGTGGTCTACGAAGAAAACCAACCGACCTTCATCCCCCAACAGGGCCACGGGATCAACGGCTGCCAGATCAGCGACGGCACGGCTGGGCAGATCGACGCCTCGGTACGCAAGATCATCGAGGACACCTTTGTCCGGACCTACCGGATCCTGGAGACCAATCGACCGATCCTGGAGCGGTGCGCCAAGGCCCTGCTGGAAAAGGAGACCTTGCTGGAGAAGGAGCTGGTCGAAATGACCACCGATTTGCAGCGATAACCCCTGCGCCGACCGGGAGGGTTTCTCTCCCACCCTGTCTCCCCGAGGCCGTTTTCCCGTTGCGGAAAACGGCCTTTTTTTATGCCCGGCCTGCGGGAAAAAGAAAGGGCATCCCCGAAAGGATGCCCCTGGAGCCGGGTATGCCGGCAAGCAGCGATCAGTATCGACCCAGGTAATGCTTCAACTCCCAATCGGTGACCGCAATACGGTAGTTGTCCCATTCCTTTTCCTTGCCTTCGATGTATTTCTCGAAGATGTGGGCACCAAGGGTTTCCCTGGCGATCGGGTTGGCCTTGAGGGCCTGGATGGCCTCGTACAGGTTGGCCGGCATGCTGGCGATCCCGGCCTCCTCTTTCTCGTCGGCGGTCATCTCGAAGATGTCGACATCGGTGGAGGCCGGGGCCTTGAGATGGTTCTTGATGCCGTCCAGGCCGGAATTGAGCATCATGGCAAAGGCCAGGTAGGGGTTGCAGGTAGGATCCGGGCAACGGACCTCGGTCCGGGTGCCCAGGCCGCGGGAGGCCGGGATGCGGATCAGGGCGGAACGGTTGGAGGCGGACCAGGCCACATACACCGGGGCCTCGTAACCGGCAACCAGCCGCTTGTAGGAGTTGACCAGCGGGTTGGTCACCGCCGCGAATCCCTTGGCGTTCTTCATGATGCCGGCGATGTACTTGTAGGCGACCTCGCTCAGTTGCAGCGGGCCTTTTTCGTCGAAGAAGGCGTTGGTGCCGTCGAGGTTGAACAGGGACTGGTTGGTGTGCATGCCGGAGCCGTTGATGCCGAAAATCGGCTTGGGCATGAAGGTGGCGTGCAGACCGAACTCGGCGGCAATCGACCGGACCACCCACTTGTAGGTGATGGTGTTGTCGGCGGCGGTGACCGCATCGGCATATTTGAAGTTGATCTCGTGCTGCCCCTCGGCCACCTCGTGATGGGAAGCCTCGATCTCGAAGCCCATGGCCTCCAGGGTCTCGATGATCTTGCGCCGGCATTCGATACCGCCATCATCGGGCTCGACATCGAAGTACCCGGTGACGTCGTCGGTGATGGTGGTGGGGTGCCCGTTCTGATCGCGGCGGAACAGGAAGAATTCGCACTCGGTGCCGACGTTCATGGTGTAGCCGAGCTGCTTCGCCTCGCCCATGACCCGCTTCAGGTTGTTGCGGGGGCAGCCGACAAAGGGGGTGCCGTCCGGTTTGTAGACGTCGCAGATGATGCGGGCGGCGTTGGTCCCGTCTTTTTCGCGCCACGGCAGGACGACAAAGGTATTGTAGTCCGGCTTGAGATACATGTCGGACTCGTTGATGCGGACAAAGCCCTCGATGGAGGAACCGTCGAACATGATCTTGCCGTCGAGCGCCTTTGCGATCTGACTGCGCGGGATGGCGATATTTTTCATGAACCCGAAAATATCGACGAACTGCAACCGGAAGAAATTGACGTTTTTCTCTTTGATGATCTGCATGATCTGGTCACGGGTCATAACGCATCTCCTTGTTCTTTGTGGGATTTCGATTGCCAGCTACAATTTTTACCCAGCTCACCTGTCCAATGCGGCGTCCTTTTAACTGAAGCGAGAATGCTCGTCTGAGATCCGGAGATTTCTCGCTGCCGCTCCCAATAGCGACGCATGGGCCGATCATACCCAAAGAATACCGGCGTTGAAATGAGAACAACAAGAATGCACTCGCAGTCTCATGCCAGAAGCAGGTGCGGGTTCATTCTGTGAGGGATCATACGACCTCATCCCATTTTTTCAACGCATCCCGAAGCACCGGCAAATCTTGTTCAACAACCGACCAGACGACATCCATATCCAAGCCCAGATAATCATGGACCAGGATATTGCGAAAACCGGCAATTTCGCGCCAAGGAATATGGGATGCTGCATTTTTGAAGGAGCCGATATGCGTTGACTTGACTCAGCCATTGTTTGCAAATTACGCACAACGGCATCCTGGATCAGGGAGGAGGAGGCAAAGGCGCGCCTGCCACCTTGCGTATATTGCACAATCCGTTCGATGCAGTCGAGCATGTGCTCAACATACAATCTTTCATCCTTCATGGCTCACACCACAACAGCTTCACGCAACACCTGCTCACGGATACGCGTATGCAAGGATTGCTCGGTGACCACATCCACTTTCCGGCCGAGCAACTCCGACACATCCTGCAAGAACCCCCCCAACGCCAGACCGGAACGCCCGGCTTCCAGTTCAACCAGCAGATCAACATCGCTGGCATCAGTTGCGGTATCACTCGCCATTGAGCCGAAAACCCTGACATTGCGAACCCCTCGCTGTTCGGCAAGACGCCGGATGGATTCCCGATGCTGTACGATCAGTCGATCCATGATGTCCTCTTACGTCGATAATGGCATGAGCTGCTGAACCCGGAAAACATCCGGCTGCTTCGCCTCAAGACCATCCGCCTGATCCTGGTTCCGGCAATGATGCCATACCCATTGTTGATAGGGTTGAAACATTGTGCATCATGCAAAATAGGCATGTCAGCGAAATAATTCCAGCTTCATTTCAACAGAGGGGCAATTTCTGCCGAAAGAGGGGCCCTCGGGGCGCATCAACGCTTTTTGCTCCATTGCGGATCATGCTGCGACCGCTTCAGTTTTACCGGAGCAACGGTATGATGTCACCCCTAGAGCCAGCCCCATATCGATGTATACGGCTTTGGCCTGTGGGGAATGAAGGCCGCGGCCAGCGCTTGCTCATGCAAACCAAAAAAAGCCGCCCCTCCTTTTTAGGGGAGGGAGCGGCCTTGAACGCTTGCGCTAATAAATCCGGGATCAGCGGATGAACAGCATTTCCTGGTAGGAGGGCAGCGGCCACAGATCGTCGGCCACCACGGACTCCAGGGCGTCGGCATAGCCGCGCACCGCCAGCATGGCCGGCAGCACTTTCTCGCACATGTACTTGGCGTGGGCCAGGGTGTCGCCGCCCTCGTGGGCCGCGAGCTTCTCCAGTTTGTCCACCTCGGCCTGCATGGCGCGCAGCTGGGTGGTGACCTCCTCGAGGGTGGCCATCTTGTAGTCGTGGTCGATGGCCTTGAGGCTGGCGCAGGTCTGGGCCAGCTGGCCCTGGTAGCGCATGGCGGCCGGGAAGATCACGGTGCGGGCCATGCGGATCACCAGGTTGGCCTCGGTGAGGATGGTCTTGACGTACTGCTCCAGGTAGATCTCCTGGCGGGACTTGAGTTCGGCCTCGGAGAGGACGCCGTACTTGGTGAACAGGGCCACCACTTCCTTGCTGGTGAGCACCGGCAGGGCCTCGGGGGTGGTCTTCAGGTTGGGCAGTCCGCGCTTGGCCGCTTCCTTGTGCCAGGCGTCGGAGTAGCCGTCGCCATTGAAAACGATGGCGTCATGCTCCTTCATGATCTTCTGCAAGAGCTTCTGCACGCCTTCGTTGAACTGGGTCTTGTTGACTTTACCCAACTTTTCCAATTCGGTGGCCACGTAATCAAGCGATTCCGCCATCATCGTGTTCAGGGCCACCTGGGCGCCGGCGATGGAGTGGGAGGAGCCCACGGCGCGGAACTCGAAGCGATTGCCGGTGAAGGCAAACGGGCTGGTGCGGTTGCGGTCGCCCGGATCCATGGGCAGCGGCGGCAGGGTATCGACGCCGATGTTCATGACGCCCTTCTGCTTGGATCCCTTGATCTCGCCCTTCTTGATTTGCTCGAACACGTCGGTGAGCTGCTCGCCCAGATAGGCGCTCATGATGGCCGGGGGAGCCTCGTTGGCGCCCAGGCGATGGTCGTTGGAGGCGGAAGCCACGGTGGCGCGGAGCAGGGCGCCGTACTTGTGCAGGGCGCGGAGAGCGGCGGCGCAGAACACCAGGAACTGGGCGTTGGCGTGGGGGGTATCGCCGGGATCAAACAGGCTGCCCAACTCGGCGTTGCCCAGGGAGTAGTTGAGGTGCTTGCCGGAGCCGTTGATGCCGGCAAAGGGTTTTTCGTGGAGCAGACAGATCATGCCGTAACGCTTGGCCACGGAGCGCAGGGTGGTCATGACCAACTGGTTGTGGTCGGTGGCCAGATTGCCCTGCTCGTAGATGGGGGCGATTTCGAACTGGGCCGGGGCCACTTCGTTGTGGCGGGTCTTGACCGGCACGCCCAACTTGAAGAGTTCGCGCTCGACTTCCATCATGAAGGAAAGCACGCGGCGATTGATGACGCCAAAGTACTGGTCCTCGAACTCCTGGCCCTTGGCGGACGGTGCGCCGAACAGCGAGCGGCCGGCGATGAGTAGGTCGGGACGGGAGAACACGAAATTACGATCGACTAGGAAGTATTCCTGCTCGGGGCCGGCGAAGCTGGTGACCGGAAGCTTGGTGTCCGCGCCGAAGAGCTTGAGCACGCGCTTGGCCTGTTTGTTCAGGGCCTGCAGAGAGCGCAGCAACGGGGTCTTCTTGTCCAGGGCCTCGCCGGTCCAGGAGACAAAGGCGGTGGGGATGCAGAGGAAGGTGCCGTTGGGATTCTCGAGGATATAGGCCGGGCTGGTGACATCCCAGGCGGTATAGCCTCTCGCTTCGAAGGTGGCCCGCAGACCGCCGGAGGGGAAGGAAGACGCATCGGGCTCGCCCTGGATGAGCAATTTGCCGGAGAACTCGGCCAGCGCCCCACCCTCGCCGTCCGGGACCAGGAAGGCGTCGTGCTTTTCAGCGGTGAGGCCGGTCAGGGGATAGAAGACATGGGTGAAGTGGGTGGCGCCCTTCTCGATGGCCCAGTCCCTCATGGCGCTGGCGACCACGTCGGCCACCGAGGCGTCCAGTTTCTCGCCAAAAGCGATGGTGTTCTTCAACGACTTGTAGATATGCTTGGGCAGACGTTCCTTCATGACCTTGTCGCTGAAGACGTTGGATCCAAAAATGTCGGTGGGTTTTGTTTCGTTGAAATTCAGGGGGGCATGGGATGGCTGGTAGTTGATGATTGCCGAGATGGCGTTCAAACGGGCCTGGATTCCACTCATAGTGCACGCTCCATAAAGGGTTGAAAATGATGATTGCTACAGCTTAAAGTCAGCTTGTGGATTGATGAAAAACCCGGCAATTGCCGGATATCGTTGCTCCTACGGGCGAGGCGGGGCGGCGGTTTCGGGTTCCGCCTCCTCCGCACCGATGATGTGCATCAGGGTCATGCGCACCTTCTCCACCGCGGCCGGCTCGGTCAGTTTGCCGTCCTCGGTGGTCTTGACATAAAAGACGTCGATCAACTGCTCCACCTCGGTGGCGATGTGGGCCCGGTGGATCGACAGGCCGAAATCGGCCAGCGTCTGAGTCAGTTGATACAGGGCCCCCCGGCTGTCGTCGCCATAGACCTCGACGACGGTGTACTGCTGCGAGGTCTGGTTGTCGATGATCACCTTGCGTTCCAACTGCTGCACCAACCGGGACGGACCATACTGCTGCAACTGACTGCGCTCGTGGAGCTGGTAGCCGACATCGAGGCGGTAGTTGATCGCCAGATTGAGATCCCGTTCCACCGCCGGCCAGTCCATTTCCTCGAAACTCCGGATAATGGCCGGCACCACTTCCAGGGTGTCGACCACCGTGCCGTCGGACCAGGTAAAGATCTGCGCCGACAGGACGGTCAGATGGTGCAGCGCGAGCACCCCGCAAAATTTGGCCAGCAGACCAACTTTATCCGGCCCCATGATCAACAGCGGCCAGGAACCTCCACCCGGTTCCGGAAAAAGCAGCACCTGCTGTTTGAGGCGAGCCGCGTTGTCCGTGTGCACCCGGAGGTGGTGCAAGACCGCCGGCAAACTGAAACTGAGCAGGTAATCGGCGGGCAGGCTCTGGACATCCATCCGGGTCGACTGACCGTCGAGACGGGCCAGGATCTGCTCGCGCAACCAACTGACCCCCTGCTCTTCCTCTTCCCGGTCAAGGATTTCGAGGTGGCAGTTGGCACCCAGGCAGGCCTTGATGCTCAAATACAACTCGGCCAGCAGGCTCGCCTTCCACTCCGACCAGGCCGAGGGTCCGGTGGCCTTGGAATCGGCGATGGTCAGCAGGTAGAGCATGGTCAAGCGCTCGGCATCGCCGATCAACTCCGCCGCCTGCCGGATGAACTCGCGGTCGCTGAAATCGCGGCGCATCGCATTTTCCGGCAGATACAAATGATGGCGGACCAGAAATTCAACGGCGGCACAGTCGTCCTCGGACAGATGCAGCCGCGCGCCGATACCGGCCACCATACCTGCCCCGAGCACCGAATGGTCGGTCTGCTTGCCCTTGCCGATATCATGCAGCAGGGCCGCCAGGTAGAGCACTTCGCCCTGGCCGACCTCGGCAAACAGCTCCGGGACCCCGCGGCGGAGCGCACTCAACTCGGCCACCGTCTGCAACTGGTGCCGATCGACGGTATAGAGATGATAAAGATCGTGCTGGGCCAGCGATTCCACCCCGGCGAATTCGGGGATATACCGGGTCAACAACCCGGTCGCCAGCATGGCTTCCAGTACCGGGAAGATCGCGTCCACCTGGGTCAGCAGCTCGAAAAAGGCCTTGGCCACCCTTTTCGAGGACCGGAACCGGTCATCCACCAGGGATAACTGGCTGGCAACGATCTGCCTGGTGCGGTGATGCAGCGGCAATCCTGCCCGGCCCGCCTGGAGGAAGAGCCGCATCAGCAGCAGGGGCCGCGTCGCCAACTCATCCACCGAGGTCAGCCGCACCGTGCCGCCACGGACCACGATGGACCGTTCCAGTTGCTGATCCGGCGTCGAACCGCTGGTCAGTCCCAGCACCTCGTGCACATGCTCGAAGAACAGGTCGGTGACCACGGAAATCGTTTGCAGGTGGCTGTACACATCCCGCATGAAATGCTCGACCCCGAGCAGGCCTTCCGTATCCTGGTAGTCAAAGGCTTGCGCGGTCTCCTGCTGATACTCGAAAATCAGGTGATCGTTCTTGCGGCGGCACATCAGGTGCAGTCGGTTCCGGATCTTGAGCAGCATGGACCAGGCATTTTCGAACGCCTGGCGGTTGGCGGCCTCCAGCATGCCCGAAGACTGAATGGCATCCAGATCCGGCAGGCCGAAGACCCCCTTGGCCACCCAGCACATGGCCTGGATGTCGCGCAGCCCGCCTTTTCCTTCCTTGATATGGGGCTCAAGCAGATAGGTATGGCTGCCGTATTTCTGCCACCGCTCCTTCTTGAAGGTCTCCATGGTTCGGACGAACTGGTGCCGACGGCCGTCCAACACCTTTTTCGCATACCGGGTGCGCAACTCGTCGAACAGCGCCGGCGAGCCGGCGATCAGCCGGGCATCGAGCAGGGCCACCTGGAAATGAAAATCATCCAGGGCAAACTGAATGGCGTCCTTGATGCCGCGGACGCTGTGCCCCACCTCGAAGCCCTCGTCCCATAAGGGATAGAGCAAGGCCTCGGCCACCCCCTGCATCGATTTTTTCGACCACCAGTCGTGCAGGAGGAGGAGATCGATATCCGAGTAGGGATAAAACTCGCTCCGCCCATATCCGCCCAGGGCGATCACCGCAATGGACCCCCGGGCCTTGTGCACCGCCGGGGCGCGGTTGAACCGGTTGGCGATGAAATCGTCGATCAACGCTGCCGAGCGGTGCAGTATTTCCTGACCGCTGAGCCCTTCCCTCCAGGCCTCGGCCAGCGCTTCCTGGCCGGCTCGCAGCGTTGACGCCATCAAATGGCCTCGTTGCCGGTCTCCCCGGTCCGGACCCGAACAACCCGCTCCACCGGCAGAACAAAGATCTTGCCGTCTCCGATCTTGCCGGTCCGGGCGATTGCCAGGATGGTGTCGATCACCTGGTCGACCTGTTCATCCGGCACAATGATCTCCAGTTTGATTTTCGGGATAAAATCGACCACATACTCGGCGCCCCGGTAAATCTCGGTGTGCCCCTTCTGCCGCCCGTACCCCTTGACCTCGGTGACGGTCATGCCTTTTATGCCGATGCCGTTCAAGGCATCCTTGACTTCATCCAGCTTGAACGGTTTGATAATGGCTTCAATTTTTTTCATGGTGCTCTCTCCTCAACTTCGTTCCCCTGGCCGGGCCATGTTCACCTGGCAGCCTGTGGGCCTCAGTTGTATGCCGTTTCCGAATGTTCGGTATAATCAAGCCCCTGATGCTCGGCCTCTTCGGTGATCCGCAGTCCCATGACTCCATGCACGACCTTGAGAATGATCCAACTGACCACAAAGGCGTAGACGCAGACCGTGCCGACACCGATGAGCTGCGCGATCAACTGAGCTCCGTTGCCGGCCAGCAGGCCATCCACGCCTGCCGGGTTGACCGTCTTGGAGGCAAACACGCCGAGCAGGAGGGTGCCGGTGATCCCGCCCACTCCATGGATGCCGACCACATCGAGGGAATCGTCGAACTTCCATTTACTTTTCATGTTGACCGCCAGGTAGCAGACAACCCCTGCGATCAACCCTATAACAATTGCCGCGTTCGGTCCAACAAAACCTGCGGCCGGGGTGATGGTGGCCAGGCCGGCAATGGCTCCGGAAGCGGCTCCCAGGGTGGTGGGCTTGCCCAGCTTGATCCATTCCATCACCGTCCACATGGCCATCCCGGACATCCCGCCGAGATGCGTGGCAACAAAGGCCGTGGCAGCCACTTCATTGGCCGCCAAGGCGCTGCCGCCATTGAAACCGAACCAGCCGAACCAGAGCAGCCCGGTGCCGAGCATGGTCATGGGCAGGTTGTGGGGCATGAAATTGGTCTGCCCGAACCCCTTGCGCGGCCCGATCACCATGACCGAGGCCAGGGCAGCCATCCCACAGGTGGCATGCACCACCAGACCGCCGGCGAAATCGAGCACGCCCAGCTTGGCCAACCAGCCGCCGCTCCCCCAGATCCAGTGACAGACCGGGTTATAGACCAAGACGGCCCAGAGCAGACTGAACACGACAAAGGCGGGAAAACGCACCCGCTCGGCAAAGGCGCCGGCGATCAGGGCCGGGGTGATGACGGCGAACATGCACTGATAGATCATGAACACCGTGTGCGGGATGGTGGTGGCATAGGTGTCGCTCGGCGCCGTGCCAACCCCTTGCAGGGCAAGCCAGGAGAGGTCGCCGATCAGGCCGTTGATATCGGGCCCGAAGGACATGGAATAACCGATATAGACCCACTCCAAGGAAATGAGCGAGATCAGCACCAGGCTTTGCATGATCGTGCCCAAGACGTTCTTGCTCCGAACCATACCCGCATAAAAAAGCGCCAGACCGGGCGTCATCAGGAGCACCAACCCTGCTGCCGCCAAAATAAATGCCGTGTCCGCACCGTTCACCATCTTCGCCCCTCCTTGTTTACAAATTTGTAGAGTAAATAAAAATACCCTAACAAAGAAGTGGCAAACAATCAAATAATCTTTTCCAAACTGTCAAGGAGCAACAAGAGTGTCACAAAAGACACGCTCGCACGAAAACAACCAACTCCGGATCTTGCAACAGAGAGCCACTGAAGCGGCAACAGGCCGAATATACGATATTTACACCATCCCCACGCGATCGACCCTTCCCGGACCTGTTATCTATTACAAAAAACAAGCCAGTGTTTAAAAGAACATTCAATTGGTTGAAATGATTCAATCTAGCAAGAGTGACCTCGGAAGTAGGCAGTAAAAAATATACATTTTTGATATTTATCGTTTACCAACAAAACAAAATTGTCCCCTGGTATCTGCTGCCGCCAAATTTACGTTGCCTGATTTGACAAACAAGCATCCGACTTGTACACTTTTTACGTGATGCGCCACCTGCAATGGCATGGGGAGGCGTTCGTGACGCAGGAACCCCACGGCTTGAAACGCGAAAGCTCCGCAGCCGGCTCGCCTGCAAGCCCTTTTCCGTCAGCCCACAGGAACAAGAATGACCATCGAACGCAGACGATATATTCGCCCGGAATCGCTTAATTTACTTGATTATCTCGTTGTGGACGAACAGGGGCGACCTAGCGAATATTCCATGGCGAGGACCTTGAACGTGAGCAAGGGCGGAATACTCATGGAGACACATATCCCGCTCCCCAAGGGGCAGCAGGTAATGATAACGCTGGGATTGAAGGATCAGTTGATCGATGTGATGGGGAGGATTGTCTATACTGCCATCGATTCCGGCCGTCACCACAGCGGAATCGAATTCTTTCATGTCTCGGACAACGACAAGCGCATCCTCGACGACTATGTAACCGCCTTTCGCCGGCTGCATGCCGAGGACATCGCCAGCCATCCCATGCCGGCCACCGGGGATTGACCGCCCGCGTTCTGCGCTGTCCCGACCCTTTCCGGCCGAACGGGTTACTCCGGAACCCGTCCGTATTCGTCGTCAAACCGGACGATATCATCCTCCCCGAGATAACTGCCGATCTGCACCTCGATGAGCTCCAGGGGGATCACCCCCGGGTTCTCCAACCGATGCATGGTGCAACTGGGGATGTAGGTCGCCTCGTCTTCCTTGAGCAGAATGGTTTGTTCGCCATTCTGCACCTTGGCCGTTCCCGAAACCACCACCCAGTGTTCATGCCGATGATGGTGCATCTGGAGCGACAACCGCGCCCCGGCGTTGACCGTGATCCGTTTGATCTGGAAGCGCTCCTGCATCTCCAGAGTGGTATAACTGCCCCAGGGCCGGTACACGGTGCGGTGCACGTGATATTCGCCCCGCTTGTTTCGTTTCAGTTTATCGACAATTTTTTTGACGTCCTGCGAACGGGCCATGGGCGCCACCAGGACGGCATCGGCGGTTTCCACCACCATGGTGTCGTGTAGGCCGACCGCCGCCACCAGGGTATGCTCGGAGCGGATCAGGGAATTGTGCACATCCTCCAGCAGAATATCGCCGCGGACCGCGTTGCCCTGCCCGTCCTTTTCGCTGACCTCCCAAAGAGCCTGCCACGAGCCGATGTCGCTCCAGCCGATGTCGGCCTCGACCCCCGCCGCCTTCGCGGTCTTTTCCATCAGACTGTAATCGATCGAGTCCGAGGGGCAGGCGGCCATGGCCTCGCTGCCCAACCGGAAAAACCGGCCGTCCGTCCGCCCGGCCCCGACCGCCTCGGCCATGCAGGCAACAATGACCGGGGCATGCACCTGCATCTCCGCCAGCAGGGTGTCGGCGGTAAAGGCAAACATGCCGCTGTTCCACAGGTAGTTGCCACTGGCCAGATAACGTTCGGCGGTGGCCAGATCGGGTTTTTCCACGAAACTCTCGACCCTGCCCCCCTCTCCCTTGGCGATATATCCGTACCCTGTCTCCGGCCGGTCGGGCACGATGCCGAAGGTGACGATCTGTCCCTGGCGGGCCAGTGCCACCGCCTCGCCGACCGCCTGGCCGAACTCCTTGGCCTTGACGATCAGATGATCCGCAGGCAGCACCAAGAGAACATCGTCGCCCCGCCCCTGGTTGCTCACATAAGCCGCCGCGCCGCAGATGGCGGGCGCGGTGTTTTTGCCGTATGGTTCCAGAAGGATGCGAAAATCATCAAACAAACCGAGCGCTTCCATCTGGCTCTTGGCTAGGAAGCGGTGTTCCTCCCCCACCACGATGATCGGGGTCAGGGCGTCCTCCAGCCCGGCGACCCGTTGTACCGTGGTCTGCAACAGCGACAATTCGCCGGTCAGGCTGATCACCTGTTTGGGGTAGAGCTCCCGCGAAAGCGGCCAGAGCCGGGAACCGGTTCCGCCCGCCAGAATAATCGGTTGAATCGCCATCAGCGCACCTCCGCCTTGGTCAGGTTGAAAAAATGTCCCTGGTATCACGACCGGATCAGTTGCAGCAGTTCCTCGGTCTTTTGCTGCAACAGGGCCACATCGCCCCTGGTCTCGACATTGAGCCGCAACACCGGCTCGGTGTTCGATCGTCGCAGGTTGAAACGATAGTCGGGATATTCGATGGAAATGCCGTCGGTCAAGTCCTTGACGCCGTCTCCATACCGCTCTTCGACGGCTCCGATGACCGCATCCGGATCCTTGACCGTCGAGTTGATCTCGCCACTGCATGGATAGGCGGCCATGCGCTCGTCGCACAGGGTGGACAGCCTGGCCCCGGACTCGCTCATCAGCCGGCAGACCAGCAGCCAGGGCAGCATGCCCGAGTCGCAGTAGCCGAAATCGCGGAAATAGTGGTGGGCCGACATCTCGCCGCCGTAGACCGCGTCTTGGGCGCGCATGTTTTCCTTGATAAAGGCATGGCCGGTGCGGGTCATCACCGGCTTGCCCCCCGCGGCCAGGACCATCTCCCGGGTGTTCCAGACCAGGCGGGGATCGTGGAGGATGGTGGCGCCGGGATGGAGCCGGAGCATGGCCGTGGCCAGCAGGCCGACGATATAGTAGCCCTCGATGAACCGACCGTTTTCGTCGTAGAGGAAGCAGCGGTCGAAATCGCCGTCCCAGGCGATGCCGAGATCGGCACCGTGCTCGCGGACGGCGCGGGCGGTGGCCTCGCGTTTCTCCGGCAACAGGGGATTAGGCACGCCGTTGGGAAACCGGCCGTCGGGCTCGTGGTGCAGGCGGACGAACTCAAAGGGCAGATGGGAGGCCAGCAGGTCGACGATCGGACCGGCGCAGCCGTTGCCTCCGTTGACCACCAGCTTCATCGGTCGCATCGTCCGGCAGTCGACGGTGGCCAGGAGATGGTCGATGTAGGCCTGTTTGCCCGTCACCAGGGTGCAGGCTCCCTTTTGCGGCGCCTTCCGGGCGGTCACCGATTGCCACCAGCCGTCATCCGCCGCCAGCCGGGCGATCTCCACCAGGCCGGAGTCGCTGGAGACCGGCCGGGCCTCGCGCTGGACGATCTTCATCCCGTTGTATTCCGCCGGGTTATGGCTGGCAGTGATCATGATGCCGCCCTCCACCCCGGCCGCGGTCCCGCTGAACACGGCGTGATAGACCTCTTCGGTGCCGCAGAGGCCGAGATCGACCACATCGACGCTCTGGGCGATCAGGCCGGCAATGATGGTCTCGGCGAGCAAGGGGCTGGTCAAGCGCATGTCCCGGCCGATGACCATTTTCCCCACCCGGCAATGGTGGGCAAAGGCCAGGGTGATCCGCAGGGCAATCTGCTGGTCGAAATTATCCGGGATTTTGCCGCGGACGTCGTAGGCGGTGAAACAGGTGAGCGGGAGGGTCATGGGTGCTGGGTGATGAGGGAAAATGATGACAAGAGATCGTTACGGTTGAACCGGTTTCTTCTGCTCGGCCTTTTTATCCGTCGGTTTTTCCGGCAGCAGCGGCTCGCCCAGGATGGCCGGTTCCTTCTGGACGAAATATTTGCGCAACCGGGGATCGTCGATGCACGAGCGCAGCAGTTCCGATCCCTGCTTCAGATAGGGGCCGGACAAGGACTTGCGCAGCAGATCGTTGGTGGTCGACAGACTGGAGGCCAGGAACATATAGAGGAGAGAGGCGATGACCGCCGCCTTGACGCCACCCAGGGCCATGCCGGCGAGCCGGTCCAGCCAGCCGAGCAGGGTGATCTGCAAAAAGCGGTGCAACACCTTGCCCACCAGGGTGAAGGCCAGGGCCGCGGCAACAAAAAGAATGGCAAAGCTGGCGAAGAAGGTTACCTTGGGGTTATCGACGAAGCGCTCGGTCCAGGGCAAGATTTTGTCCGCGTGCTGGCCGGCGAGGATATAGCTGCCCACCAGGGCGAAGAAGGCGGCCAGTTGCCGCACAAACCCGATCCAGACGCCGCGCACGAAAAAAATCAAAAAAAGAAAGGCAACCAGGAGATCGAACGAGGTCAAATCATGCAGCGTCGGCATAGGCTCTTGCACAGGATGGTGGACGATGACCGGTAATCCCGCTGCCGGCGCCCTGCTCGCTGGGGCGGGCGAGGCATCGCTTGCAACCACGGTCTTATGGGGCCTGCCGCCGCAAACGTCCGCCGTCCCGGCAACAGTGGCTCGATTATACCGGATGTATAGGTCATGACAAGCATTTGTCCGCCATCGGTCCCGAAAACCTGCCAGTCGCTCTTTCTCACCATGGATGCGCTGGCTGCACGCTGGCAAATACTGGCCCCCTCATCCTGCTGCCTGGCCCTCCTGGATCTGGACCTCCTGCGCCCCCTGATCGAGGAGGCCGCCGCCCTCGAATGGCTCACCGCCCTGCTCTCGCCCGCCGAATACGCCCTCTTCCGGCGGTTCAACTATGCCAAGCGACGACTGGAATGGCTGGGCGGGCGTCTGGCCGCCAAGCATTGCCTCCACCGGCTGGGAGACGGAGACGGATCGTCGAGCTTCTCCTACCGCAAATATTCCCTCCTGCCCGACGCCCACGGCCGCCCCAAGCTGGAACACCCGTTCGCGGGCTGCCCGATTGGCTCCGTTTCCATCTCCCACAGCCGGGGATACGCCGCTGCCCTGGCGTGCCGGGCAGGCGACTGCGGCATCGACATCCAAGAGATCACTCCCAGGCTCGCTGCGGTGCAGGAACGATTTGCCACCGAGGAGGAACTGGGATTGATCGACCCCATGGTCGCGCCGCTGACCCGACTGGGCTTGCTCTGGGTGACCAAGGAGGCGGTCAAGAAATGCCTGCTGGCCGACCATCCCTCGTTTTTCGGGGCCATCCGGCTCGACGAGGTGCACTTCGAGCCCGGCAGAGGCTTCTGGACAGCCCGTTGCCGGCTGACGCAACCCGTGGCCCAATCGGCCACGGTACGAATGGCGGAACTGGGTGGGCATCTGATCGCCTGCGCCACCGGGAACACCGATGCCTGAGTTACCGGAGGTGGAGGTCACCCGGAGGGGATTGCTGAGTCAGTTGCCCGGCCGGACCGTGGTGCGCATCTCCTGGAGCAAGCACCGGTTGCGGACCCCGATGCCGCGTCGGCTGCTGCGGGAACATATTCTTGGCCGGGAAATCCGCACCATTGACCGCAGGGCCAAGTATCTGCTGCTGCGGACGAGCGAAGGCGCGGTCCTGGTCATCCATCTGGGCATGACCGGCAAGCTGGGGTTGATGGCCGGGACAACCGCGCGCCATCCCCACGACCACCTGGTGTTGTCGCTGGATGACGCCAGGGATCTGCGTTTGAACGACAGCCGCCGGTTCGGCGCCGTGCTCGTTTGGCCGGCGGCAGAGGCCGAGGCGGCGGAGCGTGCCTTTTCGACCCAGGAGGGCATCGAACCCTTTGGCCCCGAGTTCAATGCCAACCACCTGCACCTCCTTGCGGGTACCAGGAAAACACCGGTCAAATCCCTGCTGATGAACGGCCGGCTCATTGCCGGCATCGGCAACATCTACGCCAACGAGATCCTGTTCGCCGCCCGTGTCCATCCCCTGACGCCGGCCGGGCAATTGGGGCCGGACGACTGGCAGCGGATCGTCACCGAGTCCAGGCGGATCTTGCAGCAGGCCATCGATGCCGGTGGCTCCACCATTGCCGACTTCCTCGGGGCCAGCGGCCATCCCGGTTACTTCCAACTCCACTTCCAGGTCTATGGTCGCCAGGATTGCCCCTGCCTGCACTGCTCGCACCCCATCGTCAAAACAACACTGGCAGGGAGGGCCACCTATTTCTGCCCCGCCTGCCAGCCGCTGCCAACTTGATGTCGCCTTTAAGCGACTCCGGTCGCTTGTAATCTCGCGCGATTATTGCATCAGACCCCTTTTCACTGTCCCTCATTTGCGACAGCAACCAATCGTACCCAATCCTGACTCACAGAGAGACCTGTAGGAGCCCACCCCGTGGGCGAAAATGTCCGCCATGCGCTCCCCATCGCCCACGGAGTGGGCTCCTCCTACCCGGCGCGCTCAATCCTTGTACAAGGAGGGCACGATGTGATGCCGGTTGAGCAGCTTGTAGAAGTCGGTCCGGTTGCGCTGGGCCAGCCGGGCGGCCTGGGAAACGTTGCCCTGGGTGGTTTGCAGCAACTGAATGAGGTATTGCTGCTCGAACTGCCGCCTCGCCTCGGATAGCGGCAGAATTTTTTTCTGGTGTTGCTTTATGGCGTCATAGAGCAGATCCTCGGTGATTAGCGATGAGGTCGCCAGGGCCACGGCGTTTTCGACCACATTATAGAGTTGCCTGATATTTCCCGGCCACTGCGCCTCGACCAGGATCTTCATGGCCTCCGGCGTGAACCGCTTCTCCTGCCCGTCTTTCTTCTCAGTGAGGATGGTCACGAAGTGTTCGGCCAGCAGGGGGATATCCTCCTTGCGTTTGTACAGGGGCGGCAGCTCCAGGCTGACCACATTGAGCCGATAAAACAGGTCCTCGCGGAAGGTGTTTTCCCGGATGGCCTCTTCCAGATTTTTATGGGTGGCCGAAATGATGCGCACGTTCACCGGCACCGGTTTGGGACTGCCCACCGGCCGAATCTGCCGGTCCTGGAGCACCCGGAGCAGCTTGACCTGGATGTGCAGCGGCATATCGCCGATTTCATCGAGGAACAGGGTGCCGTTATCCGCGGACTGGAACAGACCGGCATAACTCTTGACCGCGCCGGTGAACGACCCCTTGACGTGCCCGAACAGCTCGGATTCGAGCAAGGTCTCGGGAATCGCCGTACAGTTGACCGGAATGAAAGGCCCTTTCTTATAATGGCTGGCCTTGTGGATGGCGATGGCCAGCAACTCCTTGCCGGTGCCGCTTTCACCCCGGATGAGCACGGTGGAATCGGTCTCGGCGACCAGCTTGGCACGGGAGAGCAACTCTTCCATGATCGCGCTCTGACTGATGATCTCCTGCCGCCACTCTTCCCGGCTCTCCTTGGATTCCCCGACCCCACCGCCGGTCACCTCGATGGCCTTGGCGATTTCCTGCAACAGGATCGCCCCTTCGATCGGTTTGGTCAGGAACGAGAAAACGCCCTGCCTGGTCGCTTCGACCGCCTCGGGGATGGAGCCGTGGGCGGTGATGATGATGACGGGAACCGATTTATTCAGGCTGCGAATCGCCTCGAACAGGGCGAGCCCATCGATCCCCGGCATCCGCAGGTCGGTGAGGACCACATCGGGCTTGAAGGCGGAAAAGGTGGCCAGAGCCTCCTCGCCGCTGCCTGCAACCGCGACGTGGTAGTTCTTGCTTTCAAGTCGCAATTTCCACAGGCGAAGCAGGTCCGCTTCATCGTCGACCAGCAGGATCTTGTATTGGCGTCCCATGTCACCGCTCCCGGTTTTTGATGATGCTTTCAATGTTTTTCAACTGTTCGATCTGCTGCTGCAATTCCTTGATCCGCGCCTGATCCTGGGTAGCACTTTTCTCCAACGTCTCGTTGCGCTCCAGCAATTCCCTGTTTTCCGCCTCCAACCCCTCTTTTTCATCCATGCTTTTGCTGCTCTGGGTCCATTTGACGATTTTTTCCCGGTCGATCCGCTGGATCAAGAGTGCAAGGCCACGCAGACTGGGCGCGCTTTCCGGATGGGTCTTGATGTACCGTGAAAGCGCTTCCATGCCTTCTTTGAACTGCCTGTAGGAGGCCTGCTGATTCAGGCTCAAGCAGACCAGACGCGGTATATCGGCACCTTCGGGACGGCCTGCCTGGACAAGGGCTGTTTTGTAGGCGCTGTTGAACTCCTTGCGGGACATCTTCTCGTTCTCGGCAAGGCAGGACAGCGTCGTGTCCGTATCCGTGGCCTGCACCACGATTTTTTCCTTGGGTTGATCGGATTCTCTCCCGGCACAGCCGTTCAGCAGTACCCCCGACAACAGCACGATTATCAGACAGATCCTGTTCATTCTGTGCCTTCCTGCACACACGGCATGGCGACCTCGAAACATGCCCCTTGCTCGCTGGGCAACAATCGAAGCGTACCGCCGCTATTCTGAATATATTCCTTGCTTATTGCAAGCCCCAGACCAGACCCCTTGACAACGGACCGGTTCTTCTGCCCCCCTTGAAAAAATGGGAGAAAAATCTGCGATCGGTCCTCTTCGCTGATTCCCGGCCCCGTATCCTCAACCACCAGATGTAGGGTGTCCGTTTTCTTTTTCATGAAAACGCCGATTTGGCCATGATCCGGAGTGAATTTGACCGCATTGGCCAACAGATTGTCGATCACCGTTTTCAACTGTTTCCGGTTGCCGCGGACCTGCACCGGCAGCAGTTCCGCCGTGAAATGGATGGTTCGGGCCAGCATGGCGTTGCGATGATCCTCGACAACCTCGGCGACCAGGTCATCCATCCGGACATCCTGCACATCAGGCGGCATCTCCTTGGCCTGCGCCATGTTGAAATCGAGGATATTCTGGATAAGTCGCTGCAATTTGGTGCAATTGCTGTCGAGGATACCCACCACCTCGGCCTGGTTCTCGTTCAGTGGCCCCACCAGGCCATCCTTGAGCAATCCGGCCCCTTCCTTGATGGAGGAAAGCGGGGTCTTCAATTCATGGGAAATATGGGCCAGCATCCTCACCTTTTCCCGATCCAGGGTATTGAGCCGTTTGCGCAACCAATCGAGCTTGGCCCCTATCGTCTCCAGATCGCGGGGGCCGGAAACAATGATCGGGGTGGCGAAATCGCCCTCGCCCAGCCGCTCGATCCCCCGGTCCAACTGGCTGACCGGCTTATTGATCAACGAAATGAACAGCGCCACCAGCAGCACGCTGAACCCGATCAACCCCGACACCTGCCAGACCAGGGTATTTTTGTTGCGCTGCACCAATTCCTTGAGGCTGTCGACCTCCTGAACCATCAGGCCGTTGCTCAGGCGCTCCAACTGGGTCACAAGCGCTCCGATTTCACCGTAGCCAGCCAGCGCTGTTTCCTGCCTGTTTTTTTTATCGATAGGGGCTTCAGCTCCGTTCGTCAAGGCCGCAACCAAATGACCTTCCTTGGTCTGCAACTGTTCAATCAGCGGCGTCAGTTCATTATCCTGGTTCAGTGCCGCAAATTGGCGGAGCAATTCCTCGGCCTCCCGGTGCCTGGCCTTGACATCCCCCAGGTGCTCGGGTTCATGCAAGACCGTATACAATCGGGCCGACCGTTCCTGACGGTGGAGCAGATCCGCCACCTTCCGGCAACTGTCGATTCTTCCCGCCGATCTGAACACGGCCACGGCGCTCTGCTGCACCAAACCGTCGAGGATGTGAATGGAGCTGACCAGGGCCACGATCAGCGGCAAGGCGACGAAAATAAAGCCGGTCAGCAACAGGGAAAGAAAGGAACGCGGGTGATACAGTCGGTTCACAACGCCTCACTTGTCGAGATAGACGTGATCAAGATAAATCACTTGAGACCTGGGCTGCTGGATGACAAACAACCCGAATCCCTCGATATGCCCCATGTCCATCACCCGCCCCTTAGGTGCGATTTTTACCTTTTCCAGCGGAATGACGAGGTCGTTCCAGCCCGGCTCAAGGGAGAACTGCTGATTGAAACGGTCGTGGAATTCCATGTCGTTTCTTTTGTGATGCACATCGTGAATGCGGCTATTGAGGAGTAGCGGGGTCGCCTGGGGGTTATAAACACTCCAATGGACCGCCTGGTAACCGCGCCAGTCGCTAGGGAAATGAAAAAGGGCAATCCCCGAATACTTGTTGGTCGACAGTTGGACCCGCACCGCCTTGCGACCGTGCCGCACAATTTCACTTTCCTCTCGTAATTGCTGGACATTGTTCCAGCGGTAGCGCTCAAATGGGGTTTCGAAATCGGCCAACACCGGAAACTGCCGGGCGGCCAGGTCTTCATCGATCAATGATCGGGACAGCGGCCAGAGGGCTACCACCAGCAAGACCAGCACCCCTCCTTGCAACAGACGCTGTTTCCACTGTTCGCCAAACAACCAGGGGCGGATGAAGAAGGCAAAGGCCGCCAGACAGCCCAATTGATTGCGCAACACGTCCTCCAGGTCCGGGGAACGGCTGCTGCCAAACATTTGCAAGATCTCCACCAGAGAGCCGAGAAAAAGAACGAGAAAAAAAATGGAGGCAAAAAACGAAAAGGGAGAGGCCGCGGCTTTCTTGCCCTTGAAACGATCGTGAACCCAGAGAGCAAACAACAGAAAGAAAAGGATATGCCCGAGGTCCCAGGCGGTCTGGAAGGATCGCGCCGAGGAATAACCCGGCCCGCCCCAAAAGAAGAACGGCGTGCCGATCAGCAGACTCGCACCTAAAAAGGGGCGATACAAAGAGGTCACCCAGTTCGATTCCACCAGCCTCTCTTCCTTGCAGACATCCTTTTTCTCACGCCCCTTCACCGTGTCCTTATGCAGTATTGTTTCGCCCGGAGCGCCAGGCTCCTACAGTCCGAGGGGCAAGGCAGAAGGAGCCCACCCCGTGGGCGATAATCCCGATGGTTCCCACGCTCCAACGTGGGAACCGACCAGAGGCCCTCCGGCGTCCTGCCATCTGGACGCGGGAGCGTCCAGGGCTTGCGTCCAAACGCTGGAGCGTGGGAACGATCAATTTCGCCCGGAAGGCCAGGCTTCTACAGTCCGAGGGGCAAGACAAAAGAGTGTAGAAGCCCACCCCGTGGGCGATAATCCCGATGGTTCCCACGCTCCAGCGTGGGAACCGACCACAGACGCTCCGGCGTCTTGCCATCCGGACGCAGGAGCGTCCAAGCCTTGCATCCCAACGCTGGAGCGTGGGAACGATCAATTTCGCCCGGAGGGCCGGGCTCCTTGTATCTTGTTTTTTATGGTGGTTAGCTCCCACCATACGAGACAGAAGAAGCTTGTCGGGCTCCTGAAGGCTTTGACCTTGTGACGTAGACCAAGCCCTCTGTCTCTTTCTTCGCCAGCTCGGACACTGAACGGTAGCCAAGGGATCAACCCTGTATGCACAAGGCAAGTGGGCGAGGTTGGCTGTTTGTAACCACAACTGATTGAAAATTATGTTTTATCTCGGAATCGATGTTTCCAAGGCTAAACTCGATTGTAGCCTACTGTTGGACCAAGCCAGTACCAAACGAAAATCCAAGACCTTTGCCAACAGCAAGTCCGGGGTTGCCAACTTGCTTGAATGGCTCGCTAGACATGGGGTCCTTCCTGATCATCTCCACGCGGTTATGGAAGGGACCGGAGTCTACCACGAACAAACGGCTCTTGCCCTTGCCGATGCCGGCGCAACAGTTTCCATCGTCAATCCCGCCCAAGTCAGAGATTTTGGCCGGGGGTTGGCGGTGCGGACCAAAACTGATGGTATAGACAGCCTGGTCCTGGCCCGCTATGGCGCTCTGCTCAAACCAGCGGCCTGGGTACCACCACCTCAAGAGGCTCGGGTCTTGAAGGCATTATTGGCCCGCAGAGACGCCCTTGCCCAAGACTTGCAAAGAGAACGCAATCGCCGAGAAAAGGTGGATGCCACGGACACCCCTGAACTCATCCGCCAATCTATCGACGACTCCATCAACTTCCTGAAACAACAGCTCGCAAAGCTCCAGCAGGATATCGACGATCATATTGGCCGTCATCCCAACTTGCGGCAGGATTTGGATTTGTTGACCACTATCCCCGCTGTAGGACCGCAGGTCGGCAGCAATCTGCTCTCGGTCATGCATTGTCAACATTTCAGCTCGGCGGAGCAGCTTGCCGCCTATTTGGGCCTGGTGCCGATCGAACGGCAATCCGGTTCCTCCTTGCGGGGAAAGGCCCGGTTATCAAAAGCCGGCCCGCCCAGAATCCGGGCTGTATTGTATATGGCCGCAGTGGTCGCAACCAAGTACAACCCGCACGTCAAGGCCCTCTATGAGCGTCTGCTGGCCAAGGGAAAAACGAAAATGTCGGCTCTTGGCGCCGCAATGCGCAAGCTGGTCCATCTGTGTTATGGCGTCCTCAAAACCCGCGTGCCCTATCTGGCCGAGTATACAAAAACAGCCTGTGTCTAATATGCCCCAGAACCTGAACCCCTCCGGAGGAAAGGGGGTGGCCTTGCGCCGCCCCGTCACCTTCGCCACTTTCAGGCCAAGCATGGAGTTGCGGTCCTGTCAAGGCTGTGCGCGCATGCGCACACCCGCAGGGCTTGGCCTTGACGGGGCTGCGACTCCATGCTACGGACAGACATTCTATGGTTTAAATTCGCCCGATGATGAAAAAAATCATTGACCGTCAAGACGGTATCTACAGTCCGAGGAGCAAGGCAGAAGGGAGCCCACCCCGTGGGCGATAAAAGGCTTTATTACCGTCCCGGAAAAAAATTTCGCTTACGCCCAATGACCCCAAAACCGTTGCAGCACAACGGTTTTCACAAAAAATAATAACACCACTTCGGCAAGTTGCACAATATTTCACTTTGACATCCCCAACAGCTTTTTCATACCATGGAGCAATACAGGCTGCACCCCATCCTCTCACCCTCACAAAAGGAGACGTTATGAAAAAGTTGTACCTGACCCTGATGTTTGTTCTTTTCTTTGTCACCGCCGCCTTTGCCAAGGTCAACATCAACACCGCCAACGTGGACGAGCTGGTAACGCTCAACGGGATCGGTAAGGCCAAGGCCGAAGCCATTGTCGCCTATCGCACTGCCAACGGCAACTTCGCAACCGTTGACGATCTCGCCAAAGTAAAGGGAATTGGTGGCAAAATCATCGAAAAAATCAAACCCGAAGTCACTGTCGACGGTAAATGAAACACGTTGCCCGCCGGCTACTCCTTGCAGACAGCCGGCGGGCATTTTGCCTGCGACTCGCTCGACCACCCTTCGCTCCTTTTCATTCCGACGTTTATCGGGATCTTCTCTCTTGACATCACCCTCTCTGTGCGCAATATCTTGAATACAAATATTCAGATTGGAGGAAGCATGGCCACATCGATCCGACTCAGCGAAGAAACCGAGCAGCGGTTGAATTTTCTCGTGGCTCGCACCGGGCGCACCAAGGCATTTTATCTGAGAGAAATAATTGAAGCAGGCATCGAGGAGATGGAGGATTATTACCTCGCTACGGATGTACTGGAACGCATACGAAAAGGGCAAGAAAGCGTTCATTCCGCTGACGACGTGAGGAAAGACCTTGGCCTGGACGATTAAATATGCCGATTCGGCCAAAAGGCAACTGCAAAAGCTCGACAAGCAGATCGCCCGGCAAATTATTGAGTACATGGATGAAATTACCGAACTGGAAAATCCTTGCAGCAAAGGGAAGGTATTAAAAGGACCGCTTGGCGGGCTCTGGCGTTACCGTGTGAACGATTGGCGGATTATCTGCGAAATTCAACATGAGCAGGTGGTTGTTTTGGTCTTGCGAATCGGCCACCGCAGAAACATTTATTGACCTCTGTGACTGGACCATAGGGCTCGGTTAGGTGGACCGTCATCCCAGCGCAAGCCGGAATCCAAAACGTTCTGGGACAGGCGAAGGAGGCAAGGAGAACTGATCATGTACGAAAATACTTCCGACCTGCTTAAACAAATCGCCTTGGGCGAAGACTCGGTTCTTGAACTCAAGACCGTGGATTTCAGGGGCAACAAGGTTGTCGGGCCGCACAAGGATGGCATGGCAGACGAACTGGCAGCCATGGCGAATACGGCCTCGGGTATCATTGTCTTGGGAGTTGACGACAAGAACAGAGAGATCATCGGTATCCCACCGGAGAAACTGGATATCGTCGAAGGATGGCTTCGCTCCATTTGCAACGACTCGATTGATCCTCCCTTGGATTGCGTTATTCGCAAACTGATCGTGCCCGACCAGCAAGGTGGCGATAGAGCCATCCTACGAGTCGATGTGCCTCGCAGCCTGTTTGTCCACAAGAGCCCCAATGGCTATTTCCGCCGCATCGGGAGTTCCAAGCGGGAGATGAAACCGGATATGCTGGCCCGGTTGTTTCAGCATCGCAGCCAAGCGCGGCTCATTCGCTTCGATGAACAAATAGTTCCCGGGACATTTCTCAGTGATTTGAACGCGAAGCTGTGGAATCGTTACAGAACTGTCATCTCACCTAAAGCGGACCAAGAATTTCTTGAAAAGATAAAACTCGTTGCCAGAGACGAAGACGGCACCATGCGTGCTACGGTCAGCGGCATTCTTTTAGCATCGGATGCGCCGGAGTCTTTTATATCCAGTGCTTTTATTCAGGCCGTTTGTTATCGAGGCGCCGAGCGCAATGCGGCCTATCAACTGGACGCCAAAGACATCATTGGCCCGCTGGATGTTCAAATTCGGGATGCCTGCAAATTTGTTGAGCGGAACATGCGGGTCTTTGCCATCAAAGCGCCCAATCGGATTGAAACCCCGCAGTTCTCCATGAATGCGGTCTTCGAGGCGGTGGTCAACGCAGTCGCCCACCGGGATTACTCCATTTACGGCTCCAAAATTCGCCTGCACCTGTTTTCGGATCGACTGGAGGTATTCTCACCTGGTGCGATCCCCAACACCATGACCATTGAGAACATTTCGGAACGGCAATCGGCACGAAACGAACTCATCAGTTCCTTACTGGCCCGTTGCCCGATGAATGTGGATGCGATTGGCAGTCAGCGGAATTTCATTATGGACAAGCGCGGCGAGGGGGTGCCGATCATCATTGCCGAAAGCGAGAAGCTGTCTGGCAGGAAACCGGAATACGTACTGATCGATGATGCCGAACTCAAACTAACGATTTTCGCCGCTCAGCCACCTCACCTCCCAGAGTGAACCGCATTACGGAATGCGTCACCCCGGCGCAGGGTCTCCCCCGGCGCAGGCCGGGGCCGGGGTCCAGAATACCTTGCCTGATCTTTTCCGCCCACTGGGGTGGGCTCCTTTTTGCCTTGCCCCTCGGACCGTAGGAGCCCGGCCCTCCGGGCGATACCATGCTCTCATGCCGGTTGCTTCCCGCTGAGGCCCCAATTTTCATTGTTCGTTGAGACCGGCCAATTTGGTCCAGCCATGTTGGTTAGAGGAGAAACTAACTGGGCTCCCGCTCCTTCAACAGACCGCCGCCAGACTCTCACTTACCAGCCGGTTCAAGCTCACATTCTTTTCCGCTGCCTTGATCGCCAAAGCCCGGTGTGTATCGGCAGTGACTCTCACCTGAAACTTTCCGCTGTATTTCTTGGATGCCAGCGGCTCCGGCACGGCCTCGCCATTGCTCACAAGATCAACCACCACGTCAGCGACAATTTGACGGATTCCTGCCAATGCACCCTCCGGGGTCTCGTCAAGCCAACTCAGACTTGGAAACTCGGCGCACAGGCCGACATGCTCTTGATCCTCCTCGGACCATGTAACCCGGTATGTGTAATGATCGTGTTTCAGCATTGTCGCACCTCCTGTTTTTCTAACTTCTCGATAGCTTTCAACACCTGCCGGACTTGGTAAGCCTTTGCCTTGCCCTTACTGTCCTGGATGTTTACCCGTGGATTGCCAACCCATGGTGTTTTGTAAATCCGGTGGCTCGTTCCTCCCTGTCGCTCTTTCCCGAAATAATGCTCACAGACCTTACATAGATCGGAGAAATTGACGTTGCAGGGATTCCCGCGCATGGTTTTTATGATTTCGTCTATCTTGCCCATGCCAAATGGTATCAATAATGATACTATTTGTAAAGGTGAAAAATAGCAAAAACGACCACAAATTCACCCCATCCAAAAAGAAAAACCACCGGTATTACTGACTCCATCAACCCGATCAGAGGTGGCTCCATTAGCCGGTCGGAGCCCCTTCCTCTGCCCTTCGCATCGTTCCCCCTTGATCTTTTCCTCAATCGTCCCCTATAATTAAACACCAGAACATAAAACAACACTTTCTCGGCAAGTTAGAGAAACTTCCCATCTATCCCTGTTTTTCTAGGAGAATCCCCATGTCTGATAAAAAACGTTTAGGCGAACTCCTGATTGATGCCGGCTTGATCACTGTGGACGATTGCAACCGGGCTCTGAAAATGCAGGTGGGGGGCAATCGCAGATTGGGAAGGATTCTGGTCAAAATGGGGGCCATTACCAGTGATCAGTTACTGGGGATATTGTCCTCCCAATTCGAATTGCCCATTGTCGATATCGAGCGGGAGTACAACCCAGCCGAGAAAAATCTGCTGCCGCGATACCTTTGCACCAAATACGAAGTGTTCCCCCTGGGACTTGACGGCAAGTCGATCCTCAAAGTCGCCATGGCCGACCCTTCGGACAGCGAGGCGATAACCGACATTGAAAATTTCACCGGTAAAGCAGTGCAGCCTTGCCTGGCCCGACAGGCCGACATTCATCAAGCCATCAAGCGGCATGTTCAGGTATCGATCAACGACATCTTCAACCCGCAAAGTTATACCCGATACGCCAAAGTCGCCTCATTGCTCACGCTGGTGCTCATTCTCATAGTCGCCGGATTTACCTATCAATCCTATACCCAAGCCAAGTACGGCACCGTGACCCGAAGCGGCGACACAACCATCTATAAAAACCATGATCTAATGGTCGGCTTCGATCAGGCCGGCAAGGCCACCCTGCTGGGCCGCGGCGCGCATGCCGACGGGTACTACTCCATCTCGTTCGATTCTCCCGCCGCACTGGCGAAATTCGTGGAAAACAAAAAGAACGATCTCTCAACAGATCAATATGAGTGGGCCAAATGGGCCGTTTCCAAAACCCATTGATACACCGGAGACCGCAATGTGCCCCCCTGTAGGAGCCCGGCCCTCCGGGCGATACAGGGCTGGCATCACCACCCGTCACCTTGCATCTCGACCGTAGATACCGTCTAGGCGGTCAACGATTTTTTACATAATCGGCTTGATAGCAGATGCGGGTATTAAGGACTCCAAAACAAAGATGAACGAGTTTGCGCATCGCGGCGCCAAGAGCAGCCTTTTTGGCTTTGCCTTTAGCTACGAGTCGATCATAGACCGCCTTGACATGGGGGTTGTACTTGGTCGCCACGATAGCCGCCATATAGAGCACGGCCCGGATTCTGGGCGGACCGGCTTTTGAGAGTCTGGCCCTCCCCAGAAGAGACGAACCGGATTGCCGTTCAACAGGAACCAGGCCCAGATAGGCTGCAAGTTGTTCCGCCGAATCGAAATGATGAAGATGGACGATGGCCAGGAGATTGCTTGCGGTCTGTCGTCCCACGGCGGGGATGCTGGTCAAAAGGTCCATGTCGCACCGTAGATTGGGGTGGCGGTCAATATGATGGTCGATATTCTCCTGCAATTCGACAAGTTGCTTGCGCAGAAATGCGATGGAGCCATCGATCGATTGCCGGATAAGCGCGGGAGTCTCCGTTGCGTCGGCCTTTTCCTGGCGGTTGAGCTCTCTTTGCAAGTCCTGGGCAATGGCTTCCCGGCGAGCCAGAAGCGCCCGCAATACGCGCGACTCCGGGGCGGGAGGTTGCCAGGCGGCAGGTTTAAGCAGTGCGCCGTACCGGGCGAGGACAAAACTGTCAACGCCGTCGGTTTTGGTCCGCACGGCCAGCCCTCGGCCGAAATTCTTGATCTGGGCGGGATTGACCGCTCTTCGTCACCCCGGCGCAGGCCGGGGTCCAGAATGGTTCGCACAATCCGCCACGCCCCCGAGGCCATGAACAGACACGAAACGCCATTCCCCCGGACTGTAGGAGCCCGGCCCTCCGGGCGAAACCATACCCAGGCATCGATACGAAACCGATTCAAAATTACAAACGGATGCCACGCAGCATCATTACCAAAGAGTAATCCAAACCCCGAACAACCACCTGCAAACGCCACAATATTTTGAAATCACAACAAATACACCACCAAAAGGCTTGGCATGCATCCTGCATTAATATGTCTAAAATTCCAGAGCCTCGATAACTCTTGATGCGGTGACAACGATGCCCACCTTAATAATCCGTTTCCTCCTGACCCTCATTTGCTGCCTGCCGGGCTTGGCCTCGGCGGCAACCAGTCAATCCATTCATGTCGAATGGGGGTACACACCGCCAAACACACCGGCCGTGACTGGTTTCAAACTCTACCAGGAAGGCGTGTTTGCCTGCCAGACCCAGGACCCCGCCGCCACAGCCATGGATTGCCAGGTAACCCTGACCGCAGCCACGACCAATTTCACCCTGACCGCCACCTTCAGCGACGGCACCGAGAGCCCGCATTCGTCGCCCTTTGCTTTCGCCTCCCCCACCAGTACCCCGGTATCGGCGGTTATCACCTCCAACACTTTGTCCGGCCCGACACCGCTCGCAATCTCATTCAGCGCCTCCTCTTCCACCGGTTCCCTTGTCTCATACCAATGGGATTTCGGCGACGGCGCCACCGCCACCGGAAACACCGCGACCCATTCCTACAATACCGCAGGCACCTACACCACCAGATTAACCGTTGCCGATGCCGCCGGGTTAACCAGCACCACAACCGCCACCGTAACCGTCACCGCAGCCATCGTTGCTGCCACCCCACCCACAGCGGTTATCTCTTCGTCCACTGCTGCAGGCGCGGCGCCGCTGTCGGTATCCTTTAACGGTTCCGGCTCGACAGCGATATCGCCGGCCACCATTGCCTCGTACGCCTGGAGTTTCGGTGACGGTTCCTCGGCTACCGGTGCAGGCGCCTCCCACAATTTCACCTCTGCCGGCACCTATACCACCACCCTCACCGTCACCGACAGCAAAGGACTGACCAACGCAACCAGCACCCCCATCGTTGTTACCGCAGCCCCCCCCGCAGCAACAACCAACAAAACCCCAACAGCAGCCATAGCCGCCACCCCACCAAGCGGAACCATACCTCTAGTTGTTAGTTTCGATGCTTCCGGTTCAACCGACACCGATGGCTCCATCGCGACTTATGTCTGGAATTTCGGCGACGGCAGCACGGCTACCGGCAAAACCGTCAGCCACACCTACAACACCGCCGCCTCCTATTCAGCAACCCTCAAGGTGACGGATAATCAGGGGGCAACAAACACCACCAGCACCACCATTACCGCAACAGCCAATACTATAGCTGCCGACCTGAACATCGAAACCGGAGAAATCACCGTCAGCAGCAACTGGGTGCGAGTGCCCATTGCATCGACCTTCATCAACCCCATCGTGATCGCCGGCCCTCCAGGTTTCAACAATGCCGAGCCTTGCGTCATTCGTGTGCGCAACGTCACCCCCACAGGGTTTGAGATCAAGCTGGCTGAATGGAATTACCAGGACGGCGTGCATCCGCAAGAAACGATCAGCTACCTGATCATGGAGAAAGGCCGCCATACCCTGCCCAACGGCTCCGTAGTTGAGGCTGGCAGCTTTACCGGAACGACGAAATTCAAAACAGTAACCTTCAACACGGTATTTCCGAAAGCCCCCGTGGTTCTCACCACCATTGCCTCGATGAATGAAGCTGACACCATCAGCGGCCGACTGAACAATATCGGGATCGCCAACTTTGCCTACTACTTCAGGGAGCAGGAAAAAAACTCCAACAACCATCGCAACGAAACAGTCCACTACATCGCGTGGGAACCCGGCAAGGGAACCATCGGTTCGATGCAGTACGAAGTTGCCAAAACAGTCAATGCCGTTACCGATGCCTGGTACAACGCCCCGTTCCAGACCGCGTTCGCCCAGGCACCTCTGCTGCTGGCCGGCATGCAAACCACTGCCAACACCGACACTTCGGCCTTACGGGTGCAGCAACTGACCACAACTGGATTTCAAGTGAAGGTGGAAGAAGAACAATCAAAGGATAGCGATGTGACCCATCCTGCTGAAACCATTGGTTATTTTACCTTCGACAAGGCAGCCAACTGATGAGATAATATTTTTGACGGTAAAACATACCAGACCTCTTTTATGGTGAAGGGATGCACTGCATAGCTCAAAATATTCAAGCTGTTGCCGAATTCATGCAATGCCAGGCAGGAGTGTTTGCAAATCAGACTCAACTTCCTGCCACCATTGCCTGCCTGGAGCTTCGGCGATGGCTCCTCGGCCACCGGCGCAAACACCTCGCACAGCTTCACCTCGGCCGGGACCTACACCACCACCCTGACCTTTACCGACAGCAGGGGACTGACCAACTCCGCCAGCACCCCCGTTGTGGTCACCGCTCCCGTCGCAACGGCCAACAGGGCTCCAACCGCCGTGGCAACCGCCACCCCGACGAGCGGCACAGCCCCCTTGACCCTCAGCTTCGACGCTTCCGGTTCCACCGATACCGGCGGATCGATCGCCTCCTATGTCTGGAACTTCGGCGACTGTTCCACCGCCACCGACAGAACAGTCACGCACACTTACACCTCGGCCGCCTCCTACTCGGCAACCCTTTAAGTGACGGACAATCAGGAGGGCGCCAAGGGCTCCGCCAGCACGACCATCACCGTCAGGGCTGGAGCTTCGGCTACCGAGTTGAACATCGAGATGGGGGAAATCTCTTTCAGCAGCAACTAGGTGCGGGTTCTGCACATCAACCTTCCAGGATCAAAACAAACACTATTCAACTGCCGGTTTTAGGATTATGGTTCGCAAAATAGTGAATCCAGCTAACAATAAAAACACACTGACCACATCATTTCTGAGTTATTGACAGGAGCCAATAAGATGAAGCTCATATTAACTACACTACTTACAGTATTGCCATTTTCACCTGTGTTTGCAGCGAAGATTATTCCACATGCCGATATTTCATATTCTGGCTCGTTTGCAATGCCCAGTTCTGTGCTTTCGAATAACAAGTGTTTTCAGTGGAATTACATACAGGGGAACATAACATACTATCATTCCGGGAATGGTGGAAATGGATCGCTATTTGTAACTGGGAGGGCTGGTTGCCCAACTCTTGCCGAGGTTTCAATACCTGCGCTCAAATCGTCTGCAAGTTATACAATCGGAAATCTTAATACGGCGTCTATATTACAGGATCTAACCAATGTAGGAAACGGTGATATTAACACGGGTCTGCCAGATGGAGCTTGGGATAAGCGAGGATTGGGCGATGTGGTTGTTGTTGGTCCCAATCAAGGGCTTTCTTCCGACAAATTGATGATTGTCACTCATACCGGATATGTCGTTGGGCTAAACGATTCGCCGTTGCTGGCCTCAATCAACACGAATTTCTCATCCTCGCTTGGGCATTCTGGATGGTGGAAGATTTCTACAGATGGATCAACTGCGGTTAATCCATCTGAGTATCAACATTATATTTTCACTATTCCGACAGCATGGGCGAAGACTAATACGGGAGGTAAGTCAGTTGTTGTTGGTTCAAACAGGCAGAATACTGGTGGAAGTTTTGGGGCTACGATGTACGCTGTAGGTTTGGGTTGGGGTAGCACCCCTCCAGCAAATGACACCAAACTCTCTGCACAAAAACTTGTTTCCTACGGGGACAGCCACAACATGAAAAAGTATATAGAATCCAACACTCCACCAGACTTGGTTTGGGTTAAAATTGGGACAAAGGATTCTATAATTGGGACATATCCCTATCCACAACGGCACAGATTATACTCAGAAACAACAAGCAAGAACTGGCTCGAACATACCACGGGGTGGTATTATGGCAATCGACACCCCGAAGGGAGCGGAGACAAGGGGTATCATGGAGAGCCGTATCATTATACATTAATGTTTTACGACCCATCTGAGATTGTGTCGGCATTACATCCCCATGATGTTCAACCGTATGCGTTTTATGATGTATCGTCTTATTTCTACAGGTCAATTGTTCAGCCTGGTTCAGAAGGCGAGAATATAGGAGGGATAGCATACGACGAGTCAGGTCATCGACTTTTTGTTGTAGAATCACCATCTAATGCAACAGGAGGCGTGGCTATAGTACACGTCTTTGACGTGTCTGATGCAGGGTCAACATTGGACACAATGGCACCTTCATCTCCAAAAAATTTACAGATTACATCTTCAGACAGTACCCATGTCGCACTCTCGTGGACTGGATCGACAGATAATTTAACTAGCATAGCTTATATTATATATGTCAACGGATACCCAGTAACTAGAACAAAAAATACTACCTACGACTATACCAATATTGACGAATGGCAAGGTGGTGATTCATCTGTTGAAAATGGTTGGCCATCAATTAAAATATTTATGTTCAAGGTTGTATCGCAGGACGCATACCATAATCAAAGTGAACCAAGCAATATGGTGACGCATGACAGTACAACAGTTCCTTTCCCCTCCCCAATCATTCACAAATAAGTGTGCTTACCGGAGCGGGATTGATGAATAGAGGTCTGAATTTCAAAGATCTACCAACAGATTCTGCGATCAAGGCGTTGGATATTTGTGCGCAATACTCTCCGTCTCAAATAATTCACGAATACGAGGAGATAAAACTGGAGATGCAGATGGTTTCTGCCGAGAGCGAACAAAGGATATGATTTCTTTTTGCAAACCTACCGGACAGGGAAGATCTAGAAAAGATAACAAATTATTATAATTTTCCCATGTTGCTTCCGTCAGGTCCTCATATCGTAATTCAAAAACGTTTGCTGCAGCAAAGAGTTGTTTATTCCGAGAAAAAGCTTGAAGTGAACATATCCATTCAAGTGCAGCCCAATCACAAGAAGTTATGCAAGATTCTACAATTACAGAATTGATACCAACAGATTGAGCAGATCTCGCCAGCAATCTCCTTTTTCTGCTTTCTGCCCCATACCAGTTATTCATATCTTTTAATCCATAAGGGATATCAAAACTAGATTCTTTTTGAATCGAACGAATAACATCATAACCATTCCTTACAATATGAATTAATTTTGCTTGGGGAGAAAGACCCAAAAGCCATGGTAGCCGAAATATATTTTCCGGAGTCTTCTCCAACAGGAAGCGAGAGGCCTGGCCAACCTTGCCGAATAAGGCATGAAATCGTATAATTTCATCCTCAGAAGGCGAGGGCATAAGCAACGTATCGGGCGATGGCAATTGAGGGCAATACCCCCAAATGTCCGTGCGCGAGGCAATTGCCATCCAATAAGAACGAGGTTCATTAAAGTAGGTTATATCAGGATGTTTGGCGAGCAATTGACCCAGTAAAGTTGTACCAGATCGACCGCAACCTGCTATAAAACAGATGGGATGGCTAGATGATAATTGCCAATTTGACTGAGCCAAGCACATTGCAGCACGGAGATCTTTCTGAAAACGCAGGAAAGACAATATTCCTTTTATACGCCATTTTAGTCTGTTCATATTAATCTAATCCATTTTGAGAAGAAATTGATTCAATTGGACTATCCGATGACATATAAATATTTGTTAACATGGCGACAAAAAGCATGAGCCAATAAAATACCTCGGAATAGAGGCGATTTATAAAAATAATCGCGATGAGAAAACTCACGAATGAGGTTTCAAGAGCCAATCCTTTTGTGTAAGATTTACAATCTCCTCGCTTAATAGATATCCCTTTGATTTGCTCAACCTGTTTTAAAGTAGTTAAAATAAAACCACCCATCAAAACAATGCCCATTATTCCAAAATCGATCAAAACCTGAACATATGTGTTATGTTCAGCAATTCGGCCTGAAGATGTAAGCCATTCCGGTGGAAGAAGTTGTGGGCTCATGAACTCAAACCCCCCCGCGCCGATCCCAAAAGGGTGTTCAAGCACAAGATGAAGAGCGATAAGCCAGAAATTGGAGCGCGTAGCATCACCTTCACCTACTTTCACATCTCTAAGGGTTAGCATTCTTTCCCAAAAGACATTATCAGCCAAATATAGAAAAAAACCTAAACAAACAACTAAAATAGAAAAAACAATCGTCAATCTTATCTGAGGAAAATTTTTCTTTTGTCGCAATAAAGCAAAAAGAAAATATACCATCGCGATAAAGATACCCAGGAAAGCTCCACGACTGTTGAGAAGAATAACAGCATTAACTATGAACGGAAAAAATAGAAAGGAAATTATACGTTCTATTTTATTTCCATTTATTAAAAAGTGCAGAAGAAAAGGGATAGCAGTATTAAGGACAGCTGCGGTTGTGTTGGCATCAGGACCATCTGGCATTCCGATTCCTTCCACCCTACCAAACGAATCACGTGCCGAACCGTAAGCAACATAACTCACATAGAAACAACCAGTAAGAAAAGCCCACAATACTCGATCGAATTTACATTCAGAGTCGATTGCTTGATAAGCAATGTATAAAAAAATAAATTGTTGAACTTGAAGTTGTAAAAATCTATAATGTTGCTCTGGCCAGGCTGCGTAGAATGATATGATTATCATCATGCAAATCATTAACAATAAATATTTTAATTGTAAAAATAAAGCTCCGCCAGAGACAATTAAGCTTTTCTTTTTAAAGAAACAAACAATTATGAGTATTATGGCTAAAAAAAGTGTATAACGAACTGAAGGTATTGTATACCACCATCTATTTGTTGGATAAATAAAGTAAAGCAGTTCGTATAGCGCAATCCCCCATGACATATCGGCTACTATAGTCAGAAGAAAACCGCCAGAGACCAGAGCTAAAAATAATATGAGCGATATGGTCATAGAAAGCTTTAGCGAGAGATCAATTTTCTTATGAATGAAATTGATTTTTCTCTTAAAAAATGCCATGTTTCAAATTTTGTCGAAAAAAACCAAAGACTATAGAAAAAAAATCCAATAATTATCTGTAACGAGAGATTAACAATATTAACGGTTGAATAAATATATATCTGCCACACGAAAAGAATAACCATCATTATTCCCGATCCGAGAAAAGCAGGAATAATCATCCGTACAATAGCCCAAACCGAAAGGGCAATCGCTCGCTGTGCTAACTTCAATGATAGAAAAAGAAAAAGTATATTGTTAAGAAGAACTACAGTAGCCACAAACTCAATTCCACGGTTTGCAACCAATATAAGACAAGGGACGACAACAAGGATGCATGCCAGTCTGATCGTGGTGTCTTGTTTGTGATGGTTGCAAGTGATATTTATTGTAGAAAAAAGAGCGCTAATTGATGAAACCAAAAAAGCAGCTAGCAGAATTTGAAATGAGGGGATTATTGCCTGCCACTTCTGCCCAAATAAAACAAGAACCAAGCTTTCCGAAATTGCAAACAATCCAAAATAAATTGGGAATATCATAAAAGACGATGTTATAAAAATCCGAACAAACAGATAATTGATTTCTTCTGCATTGCCTTGGCATCGAGAAAAAGTGGAAAACGATACTACATTGATTTTATTTGATATTTGATCATTGGGCATTTGGGCGATACCAAATGATTTTTCATAATAACCAAGGGATGTTGCCCCTAGAATTTTACCAATGATAAATTTATCGATATATTCATTGAGCAGTCGAGTTTGCTGTGAAACAAAATTCCAGGAGGCATAATTCCATAGCTCACCAAAAGCTTGCTTGTTAAATGCTATTTTTGGAAGTAATCTTGCCTCAATATTAATGGCTATGGTTGCCAGCATCATTGAACTAATTGTGGCCACAAGGAGCGCCCAGTAACCATAGCCAGCAAATGCTAGAATCAAGGATATTACTATTGAACATAGCGTTTGCAAGTTTTCGTTTATAGCAAGATACTTAAACGCTAGATCTCTTCTTAATTTAGTGTAGCCGATCGAATAAAATGATGTCAAAATAAACACTAAAGAATAAAATATTATTACCTTTTTTAGCTCATTTATTTGGAAATATTCAGCTATTGATTCAGACAATTGAATAAATATAAAAAACAAGATCAATGATACTATTAGATTAAATGTAAAAAATGTATTTAAATGATATTTTGTTATGTCTTTTTTTTGAACAATAGCATTTCCAAGTCCAAGTGTTGAAATATTATTGCAGTAATATGTTATGACGCTGACTATGCCTACAATTCCAAAATCATGAGGACTTAGAATTCGTGCTAGAATAACCGTACTTCCAAAACGGATTATTTGCATCATGATAGGTAACAGTGTGTACCAAGCTAAGTTTTTTACAGTTTTTTTTGAAATCTGAGAAGATTCTTGCGGTTCCATCAGAACATCCCATAAGCTCTTAATCTTTACGATTTAACGCAATGATATCAAAAGATTGCAACAACCGTTCGTAATCCGGCTCAATTTCTTCAGAATAAAAATTTAATCCGAACAAGTTTACGACGTTCAGGATATTGGTTACTTGTTTTTTGGTAAGTTCATTTTTCCATCCCATTAATGGATCCTTGTTCAACAAAATTGAAGAATCTCTAGCAGCAGTCTTGCTTGCATGATGGAGCAGATTCAATGTTTTCTCCGGCATTGAAAGATTCCACGTTTTGTAAAGTCGACTTAGCTCTTCTTTTCCACGGCGAACCAAAGCCTCATAACTAATTAGCACAAAAGGATAAGGGGCAGATAAAGCAAGGGGCGCATAATAGCGCATACACCAAACAAGAGCCCTCACCTCTTCAGGATGCTTTAAACCTCTACAACTTTCTTTTAGGTGAGGATGTCTATCAAAAAATGGGTGATTTAACAAAAAATTTATATCAGTTAACAATTTAAATCTTTTGCTTTCAGAAGCGACCACAGCGCAGGGATGCCGGATAATAAGCGCGGGCGGTTTGACGGGAAAATTAAATGCTATCCAACCAAGTAGCATATTCGCGTTAACAAACTTCACAACAAGACGAGAGGCATTTTTTGTTTCGACAATGGGAATCTGCGAAGTAGTCCAAGGCGTCAAGACACAACCACCTAGCACCCTTTTCATAAACTCTTTACCTTCAGGCCAATCGGTTTCTGGATCAATGAAAGAGTCTGATGTAAATCCAACCTGCCGAGCTTCCTTTACATGAGACAGATGCAATGGCTCAAAGATTTGCACATTTCCTGGGGCAGCGCTTATGATCTCAGCCAGCCAAGTGGATCCACTACGCGAAGTTCCGGCCACAATCAGAGTTTTCGAAATGTCAAATTTCCTTCTATAAATCGAATTCATGGACAAATAATTGCACAATCCTCGAAACAATAAGGTGCATTTTCGCCGCAACTCAAACTTGTTCATTTAATGACTCAGAAGTTACAAAGGACCATTTTAGGGGCGAGCATCCGACAGTTATGCGCATCACTTGATTCTTTTGTTAGCAAGGCACTGAAAACGGTGGAGAAGCATCGCGCTGCTTCTCCACCGTTTTCAGGTGCCTTGCTAACCGGCTTGAGGAGATCGATATCGGCAACCAGCTTCAAGGCAACATTGATGAAATTGGTTAGCCGCCACTGTGCGCCTCGCATCGAAGTCGCTTTGCGCACCCAGCGGAGCATCTCCTTGATGCGCCATGCCTTGGAGGTCTGCATATCCATGCTCATCAGTTCCGCCAAGGCATCGATCTGCTTCTCCGTCAATGGGCCGTCGGCATTTTTCAGGGTGGCCCATCGGGTTGCTTGAGGCAGAGTCGTTTCCTTGGCTTCCGCTCGGCGGACCTCGTCGATGGCCTTGGTAAACAACTGCACCACATGAAACCAGTCCACCGTGTGGGCACTGTTGGCAAAATGGGTTTTTACCCCGGCAATGAAGGCGCCGGACATGTCGGACACAACCTCGACGACCTGCTCGGCCTTGCCACCATGGATGATGAGGTGGTCCTTGAATGCTTTCAAGGTCTGCTTGCCCTTGCCGGCAACAGCGAAAACCACCGGCTTTTCCGTCCGGTCAAGGTCAATGAAGACGGTGATATACCGATGCCCCTTGCGGGATTTGGTTTCATCGAGACTGAACGCCTTCAGGCTGCTGAGCTCCAGACGGTTCATGGCGGCCTTCACGTAATGCAGCACGATGCGCCACAGTCGCTTGTCGGTCATTTCAAGGATGTTGGCCGTGGTCAAGACCGGCATTTCCCGGACCAGGAGCATGGCCGCCTGCTCGAACAGCAGGGTGAACTTGCTTCCTTTTCGGGCCCAGGGCACCTCGATTTGCTTCACCCAGTGCTCCTGGCAGCGGACTCTGGGCACGGCAGCCGTGATGTAACAATGATGCTGGAAGAAGTTCAAATGCCGCCAGGTCATCTCTTTGAAATCATGGGCATGGCAAAGCTCTCCGCAGACCGGACAAGGATAACGTGTCCCCCGCTGGGCCTGGATGGTGAGGCGCAGCTCATGGGGATTTTTGTTCGTATCAAGCAGTTGCCCTGTGATTTCCCATGGAGCCTGCAACCCAAGGCCTAACGTTATGATATCTTTGCTGTTCATGGTCTCTCCCGTCATTTGATGTGGATTTGATCCCTATATACATCAAATCCACACCAAATGACGAGGAGCCATTTTTGTTCGTATCAAGCAGCTGCCCTGTGATTTCCCATGGAGCCTGCAACCCAAGGCCTAACGTTATGATATCTTTGCTGTTCATGGTCTCTCCCGTCATTTGGCATGGATTTGATCCCTATATATATCAAATCCACACCAAATGACGAGGAGCCCAATTCTAAAATCCACTTGATTCGTCGAAGAGCCTATTTTAATACAACACCCCGGTTGCGCAGTTCGTCTACAATGATAGCAATACCTTGGTTTACCGTGCAATTGGATGTTGCTATGGTTATATCCGGTTTGGTCGGAATCTCGTAAGGAGAGGATATCCCCGTGTAATTGAGGATCTGCCCGGCTCGAGCCTTTTTGTACAAACCTTTTACATCCCTTTGTTCGCAAATCTCCAAAGGACAGTCGCAAAAAATTTCCAGAACATTATCAGGACCGATGATTTCCTTCACCATTTGTCTATCCGCTTCAAGTGGAGAAATGAATGCAGTTAAGGAAATAACTCCAGCGTCGACGAACAATTTGATCATTTCGGCGATGCGACGTAAATTTTCCTTGCGTTCATTGAGGCTAAATCCCAAATCCCTACAAAGTCCATGTCGTACATTATCCCCATCAAAGACATATGTCCGGCAGCCCATGAGATGCAGCCGCTCTTCAACTGCATGGGCGAGAGTGGATTTGCCTGATCCTGATAATCCAGTAAACCAGAGGGTGAGACTGCGATGACCGTTTTGTGTCTCACGACGTGGACGAGTAACGGCCGCTTTATGTCTAATAATGTTTTCTCGGATATTCATGGAGAAATTTATTTCCTTGGATTGTCCTGTTCTGTTTGAGAAAAATTAGACCGCATGCATGAAGCGATATACTCATAGTCGTTATTAAAAAATTTTCTATCTTCTTCATTCCAATATTTCTGTGAATTAAGGGTACCTGTTTTTACAGTAATGCCACGAGTCCATTTTTCATTCTCTCCCTCACTTATTCTGCTGATTTTTTCTTGCAAAATATCAGTAGCATGTTGGCAGGTCATATGACTCATAATCCATTCTCTTGGAGAATAATTATGCAAATTTAACAAAAGACAGGTTACAATTTCTCCGAAATTTGACTCTGTTGCATACACGCCAGTTTTATCATTGATATAAGGATATTTATATCCATAATTAAAATTATCTCTTATTATTACCGGCAAATCTGCCAGCATTGCCTCAATGATTGCCCTATTGAACCCTTCCTTACGAGACCAAAGTATTAAAGCTTTAGATCTATTCAGCTGCTTATTTACATTTTCAGGAGATAAACATTCGAAAAATTCGATTTGATCAATGACACCAATCTCTGATGCCATATTTTTTATCTCATTCAGATTGATATCACCAGGGTAGCCAACGAGAGTAACCGTTAGCATTATTCCTTGTTTTCGCAATTTTAACAAGCATTCAAAAAAACTCCAATGTCGCTTGAACTTAGACCAAGAAGCAATCATAATAAGATCTATATCTTTTTTTATGCTTGTATCGGGAGTGATCGTTCTATGGTCAACCCACCAGTTGGCTGCAATTGGAACGCTTATTAAATTTGACTTTAATGAATCAATAAAAATTGCATCTCTAGGCTCTGACACCTGAATAAATATAGGAACATCCAACGTAGCATAACTAAGAATCTCTAAGTTAAAAAAACCAGTCCAACTTGGCTCCAGAACAATATAATACTTTTCTGTGATTTTTTTTACATCAAACAACAGCATAAACAATGGAAAAACATAAGAATAATCAATAACAACCACACCTTTTTCATTTTTGCAACGAGATTTAACTACAAATATCCGCGAACCAATTAATTTAAAGGGATTTTTTATCCAAGCACTCATTGACAGCTGGCTGCAATATTTACAAATGAATTCATTTGATAGTTTATAAATTATTGATTTGCAATCATTTCTATTATTAATAACAAGGCGAATCCATCGCTCTAATATAGAGATACATTTTTTTGAAAATCCTGAAGAATGTATTCTTTCAAAAAGACCAAAAGCTAATAACTTTTTACCTGTCAAAAAAACAAAAAAACCAACAATTAGCAATGCCCAAGCAAAGAATAAACGAATGACAACACATTCATTGAGTAAGAAATCAAAAATTTTTAACAGGATAATTTTAACTCGAATATTGATCATACAAGCCCCAAAGATCTATCCGGAGATTCTGCAGGTGCAGATAACTTTTCATAAAGTGCTTCGTAATCTTCCGCCATGCGGGTGGCTGAATAAAACTTATGCACATAGTCCATAGCATTAAAAGCGAGTCTTTGTCGCAAACCATTAGCTTCCGCTAATTTTTCAATAATCGTAGCAAGCATTGCATCGTCGTCGACATCAAACAACACACCGGTCCGCTGATCTTGAATCAAATCATTACACCCTGGAATGTTCGAAGCAATTGCGGGCACTCCCACGCCCATGGCTTCCATCAGGCAACGAGGGATGCCCTCCAGGCGCGACGGTAGGATAAAAGCGTCGAAGCCACGCAAAAAATCGATTCTGTCTTGACGGAACCCCATAAAATGGATCTGCTTCAAGATTCCTTCTTTCCGTGCAATCTCCTTGAGTTCCTCCTTTTGAGGACCATCACCAATGAGGTACAAGCGCCATGGTAAGCATTTTACCCTAGCAAGTGCCTTGATAAGCGTATCAAGACCTTTGCGCGGGATTAATTGGCCAATATATCCTAAAATGAAAGCTCCTAGCCGTTTTTGCTCCAACAAGTCAGGGTTAATTGCTTGCGATTCCACAATCTCTGACAAATCAACACCGTTGCGGATAAAATAAAGTTTATCTCTCATCCCAGGAATCTTGGCCAAAGGAGCATACAATTCTTCCGACAACGGTGCGACTGCGTCCAAAAAAGGAAAAATGAGCCTATCCAGCATCTCATAACACCAAAGCTTGGCATCCATCTTCTTACTCCACCCATGAGGCGTTGAAACAATCTTACACTTTGTTCTCCTGGTAGCCAAGTAGCCTATATAATCTGTTTTATAAAAATGGGTGTGTAGTACATTGATATTATTTTGCACGATGAAACGATGAAGCTGACATACCACATTGAAATTGACTTTCCCTTGGCCTTCAAAAAGATGAACACTAAAACCCATCTTTTTCGCCTCTTGGCAAAGCGGTGCATTTTGTCCAACATCGTCCTTGATGACACTCACGATTGATTCAAATCTCTCGGAATTAAGATGCTTTACCAAAGCTAGAATCCACCGCTCGGCTCCGTACAAACCTGCTGGACTTCCCAGTTGCAAAACACGCAACTTAGCCGTTTTTGTCATCTCTAACTACTCTCCATGGTCGAGTGACGCTGAAAAATCATTGATAAAGTTGCTGGTACTTCTTCATCATTCCATCTAACGCAAATTCATGCTCTAGCCGTTCCCTTGCTGCAGACTTTATTCGATCTGCTAAATTGGCGTTTTGCAGCAAATCACATACACGTTGGGTCAGTAATTGATCATCATCCACTGACACCAAGTAACCTGTTTTCCCTTCCACCACAACCTCTCTGTTCCCTGTAACGTCAGTAACCACTACCGGTATATTATTGGCCATAGCCTCAAGCAAAGTCACCGAGATCCCTTCAGAAAAAGAGGTGAGTAAAAAGACATCGAATAATGGGTATATTTCAGGGAGGTCAAAACGAAGCCCAATGAATTTGACCCGATCATAAATTCCTAACTCACGTGCAAGCGTTTTAAGATATTTTTCCTCTTCTCCTTGACCAGCTATAACCAAGCAAGCATCGGGTATTTGTTGCAGTATCAGCTTCAGCCCCCTAATCATCATCTGTATATTCTTGATACTGTTTAATCGCGCAGCAGTACCAAGGATTCTAAAGGGTTGCGAGAGCCCTATTTCTTTTCGTTTTTTCTCCTTATCAAAAAAAAGATCCATGATGGAACAATCTATGCCGTTATGAATGATCTTGATCTTGCGACGCGGAAAATTGTCATAGGTGGCCATGGCCCGGGCGGTCGCCTCGGATATGGAAACCAGATGGTCAACCCCCATTGCCAGCAGTGGATTAAAGAGCCATCGTTTCCAGCTCTTTTTCTCTGGATAAAACCGCCCATGCTCCGTGTAGACAACCTTTGTCCTGCCTGCGAGCAAGGCGGCTGGCACAGCATAAAAAAGCGGGGAATACTGATGGGCGTGAACCACGTCAACCTTTTCCTGCCTGATGATATCTCGCAACCAGGTAATTATCTCCAGATCCAGCCCCGGCCGACGTCCTTTGCAGTAAACCTGGTATCCTTCCTGAAGCAGTAGCTCTCCGAGTTCTCCAACTGCATCCAGGCAGCAGACAATCGGCGGGTTCATGGCAAAGGCAGGATATTTAGTCATATCGTATACAAGTCGCTCGGCACCTCCAACATTCATACTGAGAACAACGTGTAATATTTTAGGATTTTTTATCTCTGCCATATCGTGTCAATTTTTTGTGGGGCCTGGAAAATTAAAACGCGCTCGCAACCAAGCCAGTTCCCGCTTAAAACTTGTGCGCCGCAACACTCGGAAGAAATCCCAAAAAAATCTTTTTAGCAGAGCGAGAGCAGAGAGATAAGGTACAGGGAGTCCCGGTATCTTCAAGGCCTTCCCACCGGACGCAGGTGTTGGTATTGCCACTGCTGCTTTTAACCGTTCGCCGACCCACCCATTCTGAAGCATCAAGGTGACAGGACGCGTAAGTCGGCTGGTCTCATGTTGAGTTAATTCATTCGCCGCATATTGATAAAAAAATCTGGCCTTTTGCAAAAACACCGCTGCTTGCTCATGCGTGTCGGCATAATACGCTGCCTGATAGAAAATTACACTTTTCCGCAAATCCTGCGCGGCCCAGGTTTCATTGGGGTATTCCAGTATCTCCGGCTTGTCGAGATAGGGATATTCGTGTTCTGCCATCCAGTCAGCGTAGGCTAACAAACTCTTGCGGGCATGATGGAAGTTGACATCGTACTGTTCCAGTAGCCTTTTTTTTCCAAGGTATTTTCCAACTGCAGCAAGCAGCACGGTATACGACCAGCCGATTTCGGCATTCAGCAGATCACGGCTTTGGATGTCGTCATGGGGGTGCAGGGTCAGCCGCATGATGTATTCAACGGTTTTGAGCCAGTGCTGCTCATGGCTCACTTCGTAGGCATCGAGACAGGCGGTGATCGCATTTCCGGTGCCCCGCGTTAAGGGATAGCATGGGAACACTTTTTTTTGTCCGGAATATGCGCGCAACTGTTTCAAATTATCCATGCCGCGCTTGAGGGCTGCCAGAACCGTTTGTGATCCTTGCAATGCCAACAGTTCCCATTCGGCAAGATCAAGCACGACCTGTTTGAAATCCGGATTCCCGGTTTGAAAGTAATGCAGCATCAATCCGGTGGTGTAACAATGCTCGGCTCCTGGCCCACCGCCACCGGCATACAGGTCGTAGGTTTTTTTATGTTCCTTAGAATAGGAGCGGTGGGTTGACAATCCGGCGTCGGAATAATGCTCGGTGTGCCAGAACAGACCATGGTTGTACTCTTCGCGGTCCTGGTCAGTATGGTAGATATCGATATCCAGTACATGCTGGGCCATGTCGGCGGCCAATTGCTGCCAACGCAGATCACCGGTCATAAAAAATTTACGATAGGCTCCGGCAATCAGATCGTATTGATTATTGTAATGGGAGATAAAAGGTTGATCGTCTTGATGGTAGACCGCCTCATGGTCGGCAAAAATATCACCAAAATTGCGCCAGCCATATTCATCGATTGCCTCTCGCTTCAACAACAGTTCTTCCGCAGAAGTAAAGCGGTCAACCAGATCCTCATTGCCGGGTAGATCGTTAAATATTACCAATTCCTGGTAACTTTGTGCGGGGAGCGTCACCTGCAGGGGGTGACTAACCCAATCTAGACCGTTTTGATCAACGGAAAAATCGAGATAAAAGACGTGGGTTTTACGTTCTCCGGGTTGCAACTCATGAAGATCGGGAAAGCGTACAGGAAAAAGAGAAACAATCAATTCGCCTGGCTTGACGCTTATTTCCTTGGGGAATTCCTCCCAAAACAAAGGGATGTGTGCTGCTATTCCGGTTTCTTGGCCCCCGGTCCAGACGGTCGGGGTGGCACGCAAACCGGAGGAGATTTCTCTCGTATTTTCTTCAACAACAAAACCGCGTTGTTTGAGGGGAACAATTCCTGCACGGTTGCGGTGCGCGGGGCTTTGCCAATGAATTCCCCCACTCGATTCCTGATAGATTGTTAGTGCTGAACCTGCTGGGAGGCTGGTTAATGGGGCGTTAGGAGTAACCGCAAAACAGGTTTCCACAACTTCGGTGAGTGGTTGCTTGAAGGAGAAGGAAAGATCCTTAAACAATAAGGATCCTGGCTCCCCCAGGTCCCAAACCCCGCCCGGATGCTTGGCGGCAGCAGGGTTATGCAAGGTGAAATCTATTTTAACCGTACTTTTTCCGGCCCGGAATTGCATGCGGGCCGAGAATCGCATCTTCCCGGCAGGATGAAATGTCCCGTTGACATTGATCGTGGCTTGCAAAGGCCCATCGTCCTGCCACGAAAAGGATTCGATATGGGGAAGCAAAAGAGCGTCATCTTGGCAGGTCAACTGACAGCAGCTTGCGCCTTGAGCAAGCACCTCGTCGTCGTTAACGCGAACAGACGAAAAGGGTGCGAAAACGTCGGCCGGCACGGTGAAGATGGCGGAGCCGGTATCGACCTTGAAGTACTTTTGATTGTGCTCAATGGTAATTTTTGCAGGTGGAGGCTGTTCTCCTTTGTCAGTGGTTTCAAGAAAACAACTGATACTATCATGGGCGGAGAGGCTCAGACAGGAAACAACCTGTATCCATTTTATAGAGTCATCGGGCCAGAGTGCCAGAACCTTCGCTTGAACGGGGTGCCGGTAACCTTTATGGTCCACCAGAACCAGAGTGTCGGTTTGCGCCAACTCACCCTTACGACAGGGAATAGAGAGTTGAACATATTCTAAATCTCGCTCAATCCCTGAGAGTTCCTTGATCAGAATTTCTTGTTTCATTGCGGCAAATATTCCTGCTGCCACAAGGCAAACATCAGCAGCCCCCAGAGGGTTATGCCATGATTACATTTCCCTTGCTGATGTTGTTCCCAGAGGGTGCGGATTTGATCGATATTGAAATATTCGGCCAATGCTTTTGATTGCAGCAATTGGCGCTCGGCGGTTGTTTTCAACTCTGCACGAAACCAGCTATCTAAAGGGACGGTAAAGCCATGCTTGGAACGATTCACTATATTTTGGGGCAGCAATCGCTCAAACGCTTTTTTAAGGATAATTTTTTGGCTATTCCCTTTGATTTTAAAATGGCTGGGCAAAGTGGCCGCAAATTCAATAATCCGATAATCAAGAAAAGGCGCTCGGACTTCCAGGCTGTTGGCCATACTCATGCGGTCAACCTTGACCAGGATATCATCCGGCAGGTACGTTTTAAGATCGGTATACAGCATGCAGGTCACATGGTCGGCACCCCGAACTTTATCCCAGTAACGTTTGGTATGTTGGGAGGGGTCATAGCCCCCAACCGTCTTCTTGACACCCTCCGACAAAAGAAGAGGCAACATCGCGTCTTCAGTCCAAGTGTTGCTTCGGTAAAAGGCTCGGGCAGGATCAAGTAACGCGCTGCTACTGAGCGAGCCGGCTTTACGCGCAAGGGGTAATTGTGCGCCCTGACATACGGTGCTGATCAATCGCAGAATGAACCTGGGGAGATATTGACGTGCCAAATTCTCTTTCAACTCAACGGCGTATTTGCCATAACCAGCAAAGATTTCATCGCCGCCATCGCCGGCCAAAGCAACGGTAACCGCCTGCCTGGCAAGCCGGGAAACATGGTAGGTCGGCACTGCTGAAGAATCGGCAAAGGGTTCATCGAAAAAACGCGGCAGCAATTGCACGGTTGTTTCAATATTATTCTTCACCTGATATTCATGGTGCTCCGTATCAAAAAGCTGAGCGACGTTGCGGGCATAAGGTGATTCATCGTGTTGTTTATCCTCAAAACCGATCGAACAAGTCCGAACTCGTCCCTGTCCCGCTGCAGACATCAAAGCCACAACAGCGCTGGAATCGATCCCGCCGCTGAGGAAAGCGCCCAAGGGCACGTCCGCTATCATCCGCAACTGGGTGCTGTCCTGCATTAAATGCAGCAGGGTTTCAATGGAATCCTCAAGTGAAGCCGTTGACTGGCCGGAAAAATGAACATCCCAGTATTCGTGAACTTCCGGGGAAGTATTTTCTGATACGGTCAGGTAATGACCTGGAGGGAGTTTGTAAATGTTTTTGAAAATAGTTTTGGGCGTGGGGACATAGTGATATTTTAAAAAATCACAGATTGAGGTGGTATCGATATCCCGCTGAATCCCTGGAAGCGCCAAGATTGGTTTAATTTCAGAGGCAAAGGCAAATCTGCCGGCACCACCATCGTAATAGTACAATGGCTTTTTCCCGATTCGATCTCTTGCCATAAAAAGGTTTTTCTCGAGATTATCCCAGATGGCGAATGCAAACATCCCATTGAGCTTATTGAGGCAGGCGACGCCATCCACGGCAAAAAGTTCGAGCAGCACTTCTGTGTCCGTTTTGGTTCGAAAAATTGTCCCCGCCTCTTCAAGCGACTTCTTCAATTCAACGAAATTGTAGATTTCTCCATTGAATACAATAACATATCGACCATCCCTCGAAACCATGGGCTGATTGCCCTGGGCGGAAAGATCGATAATACTCAACCGTCGGTGGACCAGCGCGATAATACCGTTATGGTAGACACCGGAAGCATCCGGACCCCGATGCAGCATCGCCTTCCCCATAACATCCAAGAGTTTCTCTGGATGCTCAGCAACCCAACATCTGGTATACCCTGCTATGCCACACATAAAACCAACCCCTTCCCCACCATTATCTGCGCCCTCCACCAAATAACGCACAGCCACGGGCAAAAAAATACATGTTCAGCAAAGTAAAGAGTCGCAATACGGTTAAAATATTTTTTGTGGGTAAACTTTTCCAAACAGCTAAAAAGATAATCGGCACCTGCCACAACAGAAAAAAACTTATTAAGATTTTAGGATTCAGATAACCTGTTACGAATAAGCATAGGAGCAAAGCAGATGTTGCACAAAGCAATAATTGCAAAACAGGAAGAAAAACACTCGGCCACTCGGATATATCCTTCAATCGTTTTTGCAATCCATCGTAATTACTAAGGGCGCGCCAGCGCTCTTTTCGAAAGAAATGGATTAAAGTTGCGGCTTCTCCATGATGTACCGCCCGAATGCGTTGGTCAGAGACTATTCGCCCATTTTTACTCAACCGAGTTGATAGTTCGCAATCCTCACAGGTAATAAGCGTTTCATCAAAGCCGCCTATCTTAGCGAAGACTTCGCGGGGTACGAACATGTTCATCGATTCAAGCCAGTCAACATCTTCTAACACTGTTTTCTGTTTGCGGACATTGAACCATGCATTTTGAACCCAGGTTGCGTTCTGAGGGGGAATCGGCGAACTGCCGAAGGCTGCAACCTCGGATACGGCTAGGTATTCTGAAGCTTTTTTCAACCAATCCTTTTCAACGGTACAATCTGCATCGAGAAAAACCAGAATAATGCCTCTAGCCTGGGATGCGCCGAAATTTCTTAATCCCGATATGGTCAAATCCGGCTTTTCAAAAACGGTGGCCCCCATGGCTTTTGCAATCTGAACGGTCTGGTCTTGAGATCCGTTATCAACGACCAGCACCTCATACCGCTCCTGATCAAAATCAATCGCAAAAATCGAGTCAAGACAATTACCTATATTCGCCGCCTCATTCTTTGCAGGAACGATGATTGTAAAATCAACAACCGAATGCATGCCACAACTCTTTGATGTTCAACATGCTAACAGGAATATTCGATTTCATGCTTTTTTTGTATCAGTACGTTCCACTGCCTCACCGGCTTCGCGTTCCCATGTGCCACATGGAAACGCGGATGTGGTTGAAGTGGTGCATCCGGTTGAAAGTATTGCCGCTGCCTGCGCCGCAGGCCAGGAGGGGTTCCCATGCAACGCAGGGAACCAGGGGCGATGAGATTTCTCCCTCCGGTCGAAATGACACCACCTGCACCATTCATTTTGCAAGAAGTTCATAATCACGGCAGTAGATGGCCCAGATGAGCAAGATTGCTTTCCCAGGAATAGTTTAACTCCATATTCTCCCGGGCACCTCTGCCTAAAAATTCTCGCTTGTTTTCATCCTGCAGCAGCAGCAGAACGGCGTTCGCAAAACAGTCAACAGTATCCGCAATGAGTACCTGAAGAGAACTTTCAGCTGCAATTCCTTCGGTTGCATAAGCGGTTGCAACAACAGCCTTACCCATGGCCATGGCTTCCAAGACCTTGTTTTGTATCCCCCTGGCAATTCGCAGAGGAGCGACGCAGACATCAGCGGCTGCAATATAATCGCGAATATCCTCAACAAACCCTGTTACGACCACATTTTTATATTTGCTCAATTTTAAAACTTCAGAGGTAGGGTTGGCGCCGACTATAAAAAAGGTGGTTGACGGCTCATTTGCCAGAATCAAAGGAAAGATCTCCTTCACAAACCAGGTAACGGCATCAATATTGGGCCAATAATCCATTGCTCCTGTAAAGACGACAACCGGTCCATCACCTTTTTTTGCCTTTCCTTTACCAGGAGCGAACTTCTTTAGATCGACACCATTGGTGACCACTGTAATTTTTTCTCTTACTCTTGGAGGACACAATTGCTTTTCCGGTTCACTGACAAGAAATAATCCATCAAACACCTGCGCTATCTTTTCTTCATATTCTGCCAGCAGTTTAGCTTCTCGATGGTAAACATGCGCCATAATGTTATTTGCTCTTTCCGCATATTGAGACCATTTCAAAGAATCAAGATCGATAAGATCCATGAGGAGAGCCGCATTCTCTTGCAACTGATTATAATGCCTTGAGTTGAAAACATACTCAGCGGATGGCGATGAAAAACAGAAGATGCATGAGGGGATTTTTTTATCAAAATAATCGTCCAAAGATTTCTGAATATTTTTAGAGTAAAAATAGGGGACGGAGATAGAAGTGTTATTAAAAAAAGCAGTAATGGCAGATTTTATTTTTTTATCCTTGTTGATTACATCATAAAAAACATGGGCTGAAATACTTTTTATTTGGTCCAAGTAGATTAAGTCGCTGGCATTATCAACCAGAAAAGCCACGTCGACAATGTACCGAGCGGACAGGTATTGAAGGATGTTGTAGGACCTGATTTTATCTCCTTTATTGGGAGGAAAAGGCATCCTGTGGGCAATAAAAAGCAATCTTTTCAAAGAGGCCTCTATAAGCTTAAAAACTTTCTGATAACGGGTCCGATCTGATTTGCCAAGCCGAGCGGCAAGAACCGCCACAGTTTGGCGGCGAAGGCCCTTTTGTTGAAAGCAGTTATTTTTACATGTTGGGCCACGGCAACTTCACCGGTTATTGCTTTCTTCCTAAAATACAAAATATGCCAGGCAAGAGGCGCTGGCATGGCACCCCATTGCGCCTTAAAACGATAGGTCCCCTCCCCCCTTGTTGACCGCCCAAAGTCAAATTCCGTAAAACCTCGCTCCACACTGTTTTTTAATAAATTCCAATAAAGCAGCATATTAGGGGAGAGACTATTAAATTCTCTCAGGGTCGATGCCCAGGGAATAGAAATCAGCCTGTCGGTGTTTAAAACCACGCCTCCACCGATAGCTTTTTGTCCGTGATACACCAAGCCCAGTTTTGCTCTTCCCCCATAACTCCCCAACACCGATCGTATCCATGCAACCGAATGAACCGGAGACCCCAGTTCATGCATATTGTCGGCAAATATTTTGTAAAATGCTTCCAGATCTTGCGAAAATGAAAAAGTTAAACCATTTTTCTTGGCCTTGTTGACCTGGCTCCGCAGTTTGGAAGGAAAACTTTGCCAGAGTTCCTCACTGGACGGCGGTAATGACAAAAGCATCCTCACCTTGTCCTGCTTTTCTTCAATAGAATATTGAGCAGAATGCAGGGTTGATTCCAAGACGGCACCACGGATATCAATACTCTTGGCATTTAATCGCAATCCAAGCTTAATGGCCGTTTGCAGCAAAGATCGTTCAGCCGTTTCATCATTGGTCAGCGGCCCGCCGACATCACAATACGGAAGAGCCACTAACGCACCGCCGCCGAAAGGAATTTTTAAAAAAAATAGCGGTAGAACACCAGCCACATCATTTTGATCAACAGCCATTAAGTAATAAGATTTGAATCCGTAGGCGCCCTCGACCGCCTCTTTCCACGCAAAAAGGTGGTAAGGCGTAGCCGCAGGGTGAGCAAGGATATAATCATCCCAGACTCTGCTGTCGCTTCGAGATGCCAGACGTATGGACGGCGTTATATATTCAGAGTCCATCGCCTACGCTGCAACTGTGGGTATCGGACTGAATTGAAAATCTTTAAGTAATTGCTGCAGACGGCCAGAGGTTTTGCTGAGATTATTGTAATGGCGAAACCTGGAAAATGGGCCGGCATGTCTCATGCGCGGTTGTTCAGGGTCGATTTCCCAAGGGTGGAGATAGAAAACAAAAGGCTTGCCCTCTCTTCGGTTAATGGCCTGCAAAGCTATCCGGGTAAACCAATAGGGGAAGAGTCGAAAATATCCGCCGCCGGAAACCGGCACCTTCCGCCCCAGTAACAGCGCGGTTGAAATAGGGTATTCGAGCAATCCGTTGGCATGCCTGTAGGGGAAACGGGGCGCATCGGGTATCCCATAGGTATCGTGATAAATTGGAAAGATAGATGAGTCGTAGGTAAATCCCAGTTCCTTGAGGATATCGAGTGCCCAGAGTGATTTTTTGGTAATTGAATAGCTCGGAGCACGGTAACCAAGGATAGACTCTCCGATAATGTCTTCAAGGAGCGTTTTGACTTTCAGGGTGTCGGTACGAAATTCTTCGGGGCCAAGGTCGTAGATCTTACGATGCCAGTAACTATGACAACCTATAACGTGACCATGACCATGTATTGTTTTAACAAGATCGGGAAATTTATCAGCTATCCAGCCCACAATGAAAAATGTCGCCTTAACGTTTTGATCACCTAAAATTTCAAGAACTTGCTCCGTGTTGCGAATTACCCGCTGTTCCATGAAATCCCAATCGTCTCGCCGAATGACATCCTCGAAGGCAGAGACTTGAAAATAGTCTTCCACATCGATCGTGAGGTAATTGCTTATTGGATTCATGAAGGAAGTGTATGTTATATAAGGAAGGAGGTCAAACAAGAAGAGGTAAGTATACTCAAGCTTTTAGCTTAGCTTCTAATATGTTCCATACTTTTTCTCTAATAGCAGTAATACCGACAATGCGTTTGATCATTTCGGAGACCAAGGCTATACCAACGTAAAGAATTAGAATTAAAACAAGTTTCTTCGAAAAAGTTGACTCAAAAAGACTGTAAATGAAGGGGGAAAAACCATAGATAACCGGCATGTGAACTATAAATATAACCAGGGTGTTCCGGGCAAAAAATGAGGTTAGGCGAAAAGGAGGAAGATGCCTGGCAATTGCAAAAAATAGCATGGTGTGAGTGCAATAAACCAGCGAGACTAGAATTGATCGTAAGACCGGTGAAAACGGGATATCACCGATCATTTTGCGGAAGGGGAAAGCATTATCAAATCCGATGTGATTGGTGATAACTGCCCATAATGCAAAAAAAACCAACCATAACGGTACCAGGTAAAAGAGCTTTGAGGTGTTGGCGTCATCTCCTTTTTTAGCTAAAAAAAATCCCAGCAGGAAAACCGAAAGCCAATTGGGTAGCAACATATACGCGACAAACGCTTTTCCACTTGCCATGAGGATACTGCGAACGAAAATTTCACAAGCTAAGGCGAGCAAAACATGACGTTTTCTGATTGTTTTACCATTCAAAAAAACCGCCCAGAAGAGCAACAGATGTAGATATGTGCCGATATACCAAGTTGTCGGGTTGGCCGGAAAATTATTAAGAAAAACATTTACCCCTAAAAAGAAGGGGAGATAGTTGCTTGGGTTTATAGTATTTTTTGTAAAAATAAAGATAAAGCTCAGGAGGAGAGCAAAGCAAATCCCAAGGAGGTAAACAGGGAAAAGCCGGTTGAATAGAACACGTAATCTGGGTCTGGAATCGTTGGCAAGACTCCAGGCTGTGATAAAAACAAAAAAGGCGACGCCAAGCTGCTTTGGGTAAATGGGTTGGGTAAACTGATTGAATGGTGAACCGACAACATGTCCAAAAACTATGAGGAACATACCGACAGCCTTCATCCAATCAATAAAATTCTGTTGAGTTGGTGGGTTGTTGGTGTTCTGGTTGGCAGGTTGAGGCATCTTCATCAAGTTATAAAGTGTATTCTTCCCTTGTTTCATGACCCGGGACTATTCAGCCGGCATCATCATGGAGGTTGCGTACAAAGCGGGCGGGATTGCCGGCCACAATAATATGTGCGCGGACATTAGAAGTAGTAACGGCACCGGCACCAACCATGCTGCCTTCGCCGACATCAGCCATGATAATAGCACCTTCGCCCACCCAAACATTCCGCCCCAAAGTAACCCTGGTCATCCTATCCGGGGAGAAAGGAGTCCACATACCATTTTCATCAAGCACATGCAGTGCTTTGCCGCTTAAAACACTCACCCGACTGCCGATGAGGCAGTGTTCGCCGATATGCGACGCCCCAAACATCGAATAATTACCGATATAGACATTCTTCCCGACTGTAACGTCTCGATGACTGAAGAGTGACCCAAAACCGATGTGGCAATGCATTGAGCAGTTTTCAAGCGTCAGGGAATAAAAGGCTCGACGCAGGAAGACGCCGGGCAGTCCAGGAAGGAGTGCCACCAGATTGGTGCAAATATGAAACACGGTCTCTGCATGGCGGGATAAAAACCATTCTTCCAGCTTGCAGGGGATGGCGAGCGGGAGAATGAGAACCTGGCAAACAAGATTAAGGGCTATTTTGATATGTTCTTTCATGGTTGGATTATTCTTCTTGTGCCCATTCCTTGCGGAGGCGGCGCATTCGTTTGAAACGTTCGTTGTAGGTAGCTTCTTCTGACAAATAAATTTTTCCCGGCACTTTGTATTTCTGCAAGCGGCTTTTGCAGAATTCTAACATGCTGGCTTTAAAAGCCTTCAGCGGTTCAGGAGATTTGAGTTTAAATTTAGCGGCCACGATCTTTCCCATAAACGCATGTTCTTCGCCAAAGACAACAACATCCTCAACATTGTCCATTTCTAGCAGCGTGCTCTCAACTTCTGCTGGAAAAACCTTAAAACCGCCGACATTGATAATTTCACTTTCCCTGCCAAGGATTCTGAGCCACTCGCCGTCCTGCTCCACAAGATCGCCCGTGTCAAAAAAACCTTCTTCATCAAAAGGGGACGGGGCATTGAGATAGCCGAGCATGGCGGATTTGGAGCGGACCCAGAGTCGATTGTTAACTATTTTTGTTTGAAATTCATTTCCCCCAATTTTCACCCACAGGGAATCGGAACTACGTGACGTGGTCCGCAGAATACCGACTTCAGAAAGCCCATACGTCTGTTGCATTTTTACATGAGGCAAAAGGCTGGAAAAGCGGTTGAGAGTGCTTTGAGGCATCGCCTCGGTGCCATAGGTAATCAATTGCAACGGAGAAAGGTTATAGTTTTCATAGACTCGTGACAGAAGGATCAGGTTTAGAAACGTTGGCGAGGTCGGCAGGAGGTCGGCTTTGAATTTTTCGATTGCTTCGCAGACTTTTGCTGGACTGCGGTCTTCAGGCACAATAATTGTCCCGCTGTTGGCCAATGAATGTAACAGAGAATTGACGCCGCCGATGTGATCAAGCTGCAGAAAGATGAGCATCCGTAGCGGTTTTCTTGAGGTTTGGAATTTTTCCATCAGCAGGAAAAGATCCTGCACTATTCCTTTGCTTTTCCCTGTTGATCCGGAAGAAAACAGAACAAGACCGGCGGATTGCCGTTTACGGAGCTCATTATAAAGTTGGTGGTTTGCATTCCTGCCCGTGTTGCTGAGTGTCGGAGTGCCGGAGCTGAGAGAAATATCATATTCCGTTTCGGCAATTCCTCGAAATTCACCATAATGAACATGAGCATCTTTTGAGAGCGGCACGATAATATTCTTATTAGCGGCAAGAGCAAGGAAGAGTGAAATCGCTTTTAGGCTGTAGTCACCATCAAAGGAAACAACTTTCCCCGAGGGGACATTTTGTCCTCTCAACCAGGACAGACTTTGTTGGTAGGAATCAAGCAGTTCCGCATAAGTCGTTGTACCGTCAGCCGTTACGATGGCCTCTTCTCTCCCGGCTTCTTCAATTTTCTGCATGAAGAACCCTATCATCAGGAAATACCTCCGAGATAGATGACCTGCCCAGTGATCATGCCGCTCGCCGGATGGGAAAGAAAATCAACAAGATGAACAAGGTCATCAACAGTGGCCATTTTGGGAATTGCCTGCTGATGAATCAAGCGATCAATTTTTTCCCGACCAACTCCTTTGATCAAATCTGTAGCAATAGGTGAGGGACCGACAGCGTTGCAGGTAATATTAAAATTGCCGAGTTCTTTCGCCATGATGCGGGTAAGCGTTTCAACAGCACTCTTTGATGCGGCATAAACTGCTTCGCCTTCGAGTCGCAGGGGCACGGCAATGGAACTTATATTGATAATGCGTGGGTGTAGAGACTTCCTAAGCAGGCCGATAGCCTTCTGACAGAAAAGAAAGGTACCGTTTACATTCACTGTAAAAATTTTCTGGACGGACTCAAGGGGCGTTGTGGCAAAAGCATTCATCTTGGCAACACCGGCATTATTGATCAACACATCAAGATGTTTTAGGTCTTTTCTTAATTTAAAAAAAAATTCGGCAATCGCCTCTGCTGAAGTGATATCAAGAATATGGTGCTGATACTGCGAATGCAATATGGTTGCGTCCGTCCGGGCGCAGCCGATAACAGTGTTACCTTGGGCAAGGAAATATTCAGCCATCGCTTTGCCCAACCCCCTGGTTGTACCGGTAATAAGAATATTACGCGCCGGCATTTTCAACATTGCCGATGAGGTTCACGATATAATCAGTAAGCGTTGGCACGTTTCGAAATGGGCTGTTTTTTTCCGACATAGCCCGTTCATCGCTTAGAGATATGCGAATTCCTTCGTTCTGGAGAGATTCTTCCACATCGATTAAAAGACCGACGAGCCCCATGGAGTCAAGGTGCCCATCGTTGCCAAAAAGGGCGGTTTCTGCAGTTATAGGAATTTTTTCATTCTCATCGCGGGCATGATTGACCATTACCAAGGCGTCGAAAATAAGTTTTTGGATTTCTTCTCTAGTCATTTTTCCCTCTTAGAAAATGATTTACCTGCTATCGACAGTGAGTGTATCCACTTCGCATTCCATGAGATCGCTTCTTGCAATGACAAAAAAAGAAAGCCCCTCAGTCCCTACCATGAAGCAATTTATTCGTCAGAACCAGGAGCATCAGTCCAAAAACAAAGGTAAAAAATCCGGAAAATTCATGGAGGAAACCTTGGGCCACCTTTTCGCCATATACGCTGGCAAGACCCGCTGTTCCCGTGAGGCGAACAATATTGGCGAAGATGGCGATGGGGGCGGCAGCGAAGAACAACGCACATTTCTTCCAGGTTGCATAATTGCTGAACCAGGCAAGGGCGGCGCTGAGGGCAAACATGGTGGTCAACGAGCGCAGCCCGGAACAGGCATCAACCACCTCTAGGGTGGTCTGGGCCAAATGAAGGACATTGCCTTCACGAAACACCGGGATACCGACCAACTGGATGACTTTTTCCGTAATGGCGCTGGAATACAGCTGCATGGGGAAAGCAATCTTGTTCCAGAGAATTGCAGGCAGGGGCACCATGAAAAGAAGATAGAGAATCGGCACAGATAGCTTTCGAGTGATGGCTTTTCCCAAGAGAAAGAGCACTATCCCAAGCAGCACGAGAATGATCGATGTTCTTTGCAAAAAATATTCCGACCCTACTCTGGCAACATAAAGTTGACCCAACCCTACGACAAAGAGAAGCACCCCCCCATTAACCGGTCTCAGAGGGAGTTGCCGCAACTCTTCTTTCATCGCATAGATCATGTAGCCGCTGATGAGCGGGATAAAAAAGCCATGGGAATAGTTGTCGTTCGTTGACCAATCGTGGGCCATAGCAACGAGCACCGGGTAATACAGCCCGATCAATGCCGCCAAAATAGTCAAGAGATACAGAATTCGCATTTGCATTAGAATGTCCTTTTGGGCATGTCTACTTTGCGCAGCCACGGTCTGCGATTTTGTCATTCCGAACGCATGCGAGGAATCTTGAAATTTCTCCCTCCGGTGGAAATGACAAGCGTGGCCGGAGGCATTCCATTTGGTGTTTTTTTTGGTTCAACACTTGGAAACTATCCGATATAACCCCATGGCTGGACCACACGGATTCAGTCACAACGCACTGTAAAGATCGGAATTTCAGAGGTAATACCCAGCATGCGAGTGACGTTTGTTGAAAAAGATCTGTTGTGACCGTCATTCCGGCTCAGGCCGGAATACAGAGAGGAGTTCCGGGTCGTGCGCATGGTCCTGGTCTCCAGCTTATGCCGGGATGACGAAGTGTAACCGACGATTTTTATATAAAAATTTACTGGCAGAAAAACCGGGAAGTGCCATTGGCTGTATGATCACTCTCTCCCGGGAAGGAAATTGTCCAGTTCCGCCAGCACCAGACCGGCAAATTGTTGCAGGGTTCTCTCGGCCTGCTGAATATCTCCATTGGGTGCGGGCGCCATCAGGCGGACAAAGGTGCCATCGCGACGCTTGAGGACAATGGCATCCAGCACCTGATACACTTTTTCCCAATACTCGGAATGAATAATACGACCACGGTTCTGATACCAGTACATCACCACCTGGTATTCGTTCCGGTTGCGGATAATCATCTCGGCAACCCTGACTGGTTGCTGTCTGCCCGTGGAGACGATTTCCACCGTTTTCACTGCATCGATGCCCCAGCCTCCACCCGGAATGCAATTTTTGGGTGAATGATAACCGCCCCCGGTGCCGACGGATTCATAAAAGGCTGCGTAAAAATTCAGCGATGGCAGAACTGGGGCTACGTAATTGTATTCGATGTAGTCATCCACCCCGAGCATTTTTACCACTGCTTGCGAGGATTCACGGCTGGACACCGCTTGCCAGTCGCCAAGAATCGTTGGAAATTTGGCAAGAGATTGCTTGATGGGTGTTCGGACAGTTCCGGAAACACCTTGCAAGAGAAAAAAGGTGCTTCCCAACAAAACGAGCACAACGAGGACTCGGTATAACGAGATGTGGTTTTCTGGCAAACGAGAGGTGCCGGTCATCACTGCATTCCGTGGTTCATTATTTGTTGAGCGCATTTTTCTGCCTCGTCTTTGATCTCGGCGTGCAATGTGGCAAACCACTCCTTGCATTCGAGATGTCCCCAAAAAAAGTTTTGTTTTTTTGCTCAGAGGCCCCTACGTCCTTTTGATTTGCCCCCGCAGTAGTTCGATGCACCATCGTTGCATTGTTTATCGTACCTGCCTCAAAAGGAGGGGTCAAAGTAAAAAACCGTATCCAGCCTTTTCCAGGAATTGCCTGAACCCGGCCCGCCTTGACTTCGATAAGATGAGCATGTTTAATGTGCTAACGAACCTCTTGTAGCCATCATTCAGGCGCAGGCCGGAAGCCTAAAATAGGATTCCGTGTAGTGCAAAGGGCTCTGCCCCCCGGCCTTCTCCGGGGTGACGAAGAGCAACGAGGTTTTTGTATTACCGTTGTCCTTGTCTATCCAACGCTTTTTGAACACAAAATCATGCCGACATTATTCAACAAATATCACCCTGTCCGCAAAATCCTGTTCTTTCTCGGTGAAGGCCTGTTGATCTTCGCCAGCGTGCTGGGCATCCTCGTTGTGTTTTCGAGTTGGAGAGTTTTCCTTATCGACCCGTCGGAACATCTGCTGAGGGCATCATCGGTAACGATAGTATTTCAACTATCCCTCTATTTTTACGACCTGTATGACCTGCGCAAACCGGGAACTACCACCGACACCTTCATCCGGATGATGCAGGCCTTCGGCGTTGGGTGCATAATCTTGGCCCTTCTCTATTATCTCTTCCCCTCCATTATCATTTCCACTTCGATTTTCTGGGGCTGTTATGTCATCATCTGCGCCAGCCTGCTTGCCTGGAGATCGTTGTATTATCTCGTTTTGGAGAGGAAATTGTTTGCCAGGGATATCATTCTGGTCGGCACTGGTGAGACGGCAGCAAAAATCGCTTCGGAAATCAGGAACAACCGGGAGTCCGGCTTTATTATTAGTGCCCTGATCGGAACAACAACCCCGGTCTTTGATCATGCCGGGATTCCGGTCATGGCGAGCCTTTCCGACCTTGCCGATGAGCCACGCGTGGCGCAAGTCGATCGTATTGTTGTCGCCCTGGACGATCGGCGGGGCACCATGCCCATTGCCGATCTGCTGCGCAGCAAGGTGCGGGGCCGGATTATCGAGGACGGCATCTCTTTCTACGAGGCGATCACCGGCAAGATTCTCGTCGAGAAGGTCAATCCCGCTTGGCTGATTTTTTCGGAGGGGTTCGATTGCGGCCGCATGACCTACCTGATCAAGCGGGTGCTGGATCTTTCCCTCGCCATGTTTGGCCTGGTTTTCAGCCTACCGGTCTCGTTGATCACGGCGCTCCTGATTAAACTTGAGTCGCCCGGTCCGGTTTTCTACCGACAGGAACGGGTGGGTGAACGGGGGGAGGTCTTTTCCATCATCAAATTTCGCAGTATGCGGCAGGATGCGGAAAAAGATGGCGCGGTGTGGGCGAGCCAGAACGATAACCGGGTGACCAGAGTCGGCGGTTTCATCCGGAAGGTGCGCATCGATGAAATTCCCCAAATGTGGAATGTCATCCGGGGCCAGATGAGCTTTGTCGGGCCACGTCCCGAGCGACCTGTTTTTGTGGAGCAATTGGCGCAGAAACTACCGTATTACGCGCTGCGGCACTCGGCCAAGCCCGGCATTACCGGCTGGGCTCAAGTCTGTTATCCGTATGGTGCATCGGAAGAGGATGCCCTGCGAAAGCTGGAGTACGATTTGTATTATATCAAGCACCAGTCCATTTTCATTGACCTGCTGGTCATCTTCCGGACAGTTAAGACGGTGCTTTTCCGGAAGGGTTCGCGATGATATATCGCCCACAGGGTGGGCTCTACGGGGTGACCGTATTCATGGGTTCGACGATTCTGCGTTCAGACACTCGCTGGGACCGGTGCCCTCCCTTGTACCCCTTGCGGGCGTCATTCCAGCGCAGGCCACGATCCAGAGAGGGGTTCCGCTGTCACAAGTATTGAATGGCCTGCATCGGCACGAACAACCGCATCGGGTTCTCTGAAATTGGCAAAAACAGCTCGAAGCGTTGATAGAACTTCAGCGCATTCTCATCAAGGATATCAAGAACTACACCAAAGGATGGCAGTCCTTTGTCGCGAAGGAGTACCGCCTGACGCAAGGCTGTGACCAATGTTTTTTTCCCGGTTCCCCGCCCCTGGTATTCCTTGGAAACAGCAAGGCGAGCCAGCAGGGTCACCGGGACAGGATTAGGGGGGAGCGCTTGATTTGTCGGGATTGTTTCACGGGTGACGGTGCCTCCTGCCAGGGTATAATAAGCAACGACCGGATATTTTTTTCGCTCCTTGCGGTCATCGTCAAACAACACCCAGGTCGCACTGAGTCCAAGGGCTGAATTTCTGGCCGCATGCCGGGCCAGGAAGGAATCCATCGGAGGTTTACCGCACCGGAAGCGTCTGAGATCCTGGCTGTCGTTGTCGACCAGTAAAAACGCTGGTTGCAGTGCCAATTAATATCCCTCGCTGTCTAGACGTTTCGCTGCGGCCACGAGAGAAGGGCTTGGCTTTATTGCCTGATCGTTGCAAAGCACAAGAAATTGGTCGAACTGGGCATTCGTCAACTCTATCATGGCCTGCTCTTTCAGTATGGCAGGAGCGTGTTCACGAATAAGACGGGTGACAAATTCAGTCAACGACGCGCAACCCATCGCGGCAGAGGCGCGTTCAGCCATACTCTTGACGTCAGCATTAATGCGCATCTCTATACGCTCCCGAGTTGTTGTCGCCATAATGCGGCCTCCTCATTCACTGAATGGTTTCGCAAAAAAAAATTGTAAAAACAACTATTTTGTCATTCCGAGCGTAACGAGAATCTCCTAAACACTTGAGAGATTTCTCGTCGCCGTACTCCTCGACAACTGAAAATTTTTCGATGCCATCGACGTTACCCTGAAATCATCATATCGCTTGTACGGCAAATTGCCGCAAAAAAATGGCAGCCGTGCAACGATTTCGGAATAGATTTCTTGCCGGACGCCACTCTTTTCTACCGACGAAAAACGCCGTGCCTCAGAGGAAAAAACCCCTCTCGATACCGATCTATATGACCAAAATAACGTGCCATTCCTTTATCGCCCACAGGTAGGCTCCAGTACCAAGCATACGATGGACACCGTAGGAGCCAACCCCTTGGACGATAAGCCGTGGTGATGATTGAGCCCAAATTACCAACGCCTCAAAGATATCCGACCGGAATCGCATCCACGTCGCGCGAAAGCGGCAGATCCGTCGACCGCAGGCAGATCACGGCGCCATGCCCGACCTTTCGTTGCAATTTTGCCAGCGCAGGAAAATGTTTCGATGCCATTTTTCCGGGAGACGCTGTCTTCTTGAACTCAACCGGGTAGAGGGTGTCGCCTTCCTCCACAAGCAGATCGATCTCTTTCTGGTCGGTATCACGATAATAATAGAAATTTGCCGACAAACCATTATGCCAGTAACTTTTCAGGATCTCCCCCAAGAGGTAGGTTTCGAAAATCGCCCCGGACATGGCGCCGGCCTCGAGGGCTTGCGGTGACGGCCACCGGGTCAGGAAACTACACAAGCCGGAATCGAGGAAGTACAATTTGGGTGTTTTCACCAACCGTTTGGTCGCATTGCTGAAGTAGGGTCGCAGCAGGTAGATAATACCGGATGCTTCCAAAACGGAAAGCCATGCTTTTACCGTTTTGTGATCGATGCCGACATCTCGGGCAACATCAGAGTAGTTGAGGAGTTGGCCGGTTCTCGCTGCGATAGCCCGCAAAAACTGCTGAAAGGATATCAGATCGCCGACCTTGAGGATGTCCCGGACATCACGCTGCAGATAGGTTTGCACATAAGAATTGTAGAACAACTCGCGGGAAACGTTGCGGTCGAGAACGATCTGGGGATAGGAACCCAGCCAAATATTTTCATAGACTTCCATGAGTTGCTTCGGCTCCCCCGCAATATTACGGGCATGGGCCAACCAATCCGACGTTGGCAGGAACGGCAGGGCTTCGGACGCCCGTTGGTTGATCTCTGCCTGGGAAAGGCCGAGCATATCAATAATTGCCACCCGGCCGGCGAGGCTTTCACTTATGCCCTGCATGAGATGAAATTTTTGCGAACCCGTAAGCCAGAACATGCCAGGCTGCCTGGATTGGTCGACAACCAGCTTTATGGCACTGAAGAGTTGAGGTGCATACTGCACTTCGTCAATGATGACCGGGGGTTTGTGCACCTGCAAAAAAAGCGCGGGGTCGGTTTGGGCGAGTTCCCGTTGCCCCAAGTCGTCAAGGGAGACATATCCTCGATGGTTCTTGGCACAATTTGCAAGGAGGGTAGTCTTACCGACCTGACGCGGCCCGGTCACCAGCAAGACGGGAAAACTAGCGGAAGCTTTGGCGATAATGGTGTTGAGTGTTCGAGCAATCATACGGTTTCGTTTATCTGGGAATTGATTCAAGAAATAAACGAAATATGGATGTTTGACAAGATATTTCAGAGCGATGAGCAAATCCAATCGCCCATCTTCTTGGGGAGATCAGCGACAATAGCGTGCTCAGGATAGAGTGTTACCTCTTTCGTTTTGAATGATGGTTAAAAATAGTCGCTGGTATTTTTAACCTTACATTAAAAACATGGTATAGCGGCTCCCTTTTTCTTGGACACAGAAATGCGGTAAATTGAGTGTTCAAGGAGGTGGCCGATGAAAGACGAGAAAAACATGACCGCCGCAGAGTCGTGCGAGCACAGCTCGCATGGCGAAGCG
>Ga0310040_1000161_pt1 | contig 78314 bp, 57 predicted proteins | sample EPASupsiteHSE623_FD_200237 | JGI IMG/M metagenome (GOLD analysis project Ga0310040, IMG submission 200237) | Bioremediated contaminated groundwater from EPA Superfund site, New Mexico - Sample HSE6-23 (v2) (version 2) | ecosystem: Environmental > Aquatic > Deep subsurface > Groundwater >...
GGCAAGCAATAGAATCCTTCATAGCGGTGTACAATCCCACGGCAAAACCTTTCAAATGGCGCAAGCGAGAAGTCAAGGGAGCGCAGTTGCGCGATACTATCGTTAACTTGTGCAGGTAGGCACTAGGCGATCACGATTTTTTCGACAAGGGGAATGATAAGTTATACGGCGGGCCGGGAGATGATTTCCTCGACGGTGATGCTGGCGACGACATCCTCGATGGCGGCGCGGGTAATGACACTTTGAAAGACTATGCCGGCAACGACATCTACTGCTTTGGTCGGGGTTACGGCCAGGATGTGCTGGATATCTGGAACGAGGACGGCGAACATGATGCAATCCGTTTCCAAGCCGAAGTGGCGTCAACGGAGGTGGTGGTCACCCAGGCGGAGGGCACCAACGACCTGGTGCTTTCGATCGAAGGCACGGATGACCGTCTGACTGTGTTCGACTTTTTTCATCCCGATTACGGCCGGAATTGCCGCATCGATAGCGTGGAGTTCGCCGACGGCACGGTGTGGGATTTCAGCACTGGCGACGAACTCAACAATATCATCATCGGCAATGCTGCCACCAATGTCCTGATGGGGCTGGAGGGCAACGACACCCTCAGGGGTGAAGGCGGGGCGGACATCCTTCTGGGCGGTCTCGGCAACGACACCCTCCGCGGCGGGACCGGCCCTGACCTGCTGGATGGTGGCGACGGCAACGACAGCGCCGATTACCGCGACACCGACGCCGGGGTCACCGTCAATCTCGCTAGCGGCATCGGAACCGGCGGAACGGCCGAGGGCGACACCCTGTTGGCAATCGAGCATATCTATGGCTCCGACTTCGACGATACCCTGATCGGCTCCGATCAGAACAACACCCTGCTCGGCTTCGGCGGCAACGACCTGCTCTCCGGTGGTCCCGGCAACGACACCCTCCGCGGTGGGACAGGGCCTGACCTGCTGGACGGCGGCGACGGCAACGACAGTGCCGATTACCGCGACACCGACGCCGGGGTCACCGTCAATCTCGCCACCGGCATCGGAACCGGTGGAACGGCCGAGGGCGACACCCTGCTGGCGATCGAACACATCTACGGCTCCGACTTCGACGATACCCTGACCGGCTCCGATCAGAACAACACCCTGCTCGGCCTCGGCGGCAACGACCTGCTCTCCGGTGGTCCCGGCAACGACACACTTCGCGGGGGGACCGGCCCTGACCTCCTGGACGGTGGTGATGGCAACGACAGTGCCGATTACCGCGACACCGACGCCGGGGTCACCGTCAATCTCGCCACCGGCATCGGAACCGGTGGAACGGCCGAGGGCGACACCCTGTTGGCAATCGAGCATATCTATGGCTCCGACTTCGACGATACCCTGATCGGCTCCGATCAGAACAACACCCTGCTCGGTCTCGGCGGCAACGACCTGCTCTCCGGCTTGGGGGGCAACGACATCCTGCGCGGGGGGACCGGCCCTGACCTGCTGGACGGCGGCGACGGCAACGATAGCGCCGATTACCGCGACACCGACGCCGGGGTCACCGTCAATCTCGCTAGCGGCATCGGAACCGGTGGAACGGCCGAGGGCGACACCCTGCTGGCGATCGAGCATATCTACGGCTCCGACTTCGACGATTCCCTGACCGGCTCCGATCAGGACAACACCCTGCTCGGCCTCGGCGGCAACGACCTGCTCTCCGGCCTGGGGGGCAACGACATCCTGCGCGGGGGGACCGGCCTTGACCTCCTGGACGGCGGCGACGGCAACGACAGTGCCGATTACCGCGACACCGACGCCGGGATCACCGTCAATCTCGCCACCGGCATCGCCCTAGGTGGAACGGCTGAGGGCGATACTCTATTGGCAATCGAGCATATCTACGGCTCCGACTTCGACGATTCCCTGACCGGCTCCGATGAGGACAACACCCTGCTCGGCCTCGGCGGCAATGACCTGCTCTCCGGCCTGGAGGGCAACGACACCCTCAGGGGTGAAGGCGGGGCCGATATCCTTCTGGGCGGTCTCGGCAACGACACCCTCCGCGGCGGGACCGGCCCTGACCTGCTGGATGGTAGCGACGGCAACGACAGCGCCGATTACCGCGACACCGACGCCGGGGTCACCGTCAATCTCGCCAGCGGCATCGGAACCGGTGGAACGGCCGAGGGCGACACCCTGCTGGCGATCGAGCATATCTACGGTTCCGACTTCGACGATACCCTGACCGGCTCCGATCAGAACAACACTCTGCTCGGCCTCGGCGGCAATGACCTGTTAGCAGGCGGGTTGGGCAACGACACTTTAACCGGTGGCATGGGCAACGACATCTTTGTCTTTGATACCACCCTAAGCGCGACCACCAATAAAGATATTCTCAACGACTTTGTTGCCGAGCAGGATAAAATCCAGTTGGACAAGAGCATTTTTACTGCCCTGACCGAAGTGGGCACGCTCTCCTCGGCCTATTTCACCGCCAGCGCCACCGGAGCCGCCGCCGACACCAACGACTACTTCCTCTACAACATCACCTCCGGCGCGCTCTTGTACGATGCCGACGGCAGCGGCCAGGGGATGGCGGTCCAGTTTGCCACCCTGACCACCAAACCCCAGATCGCGGCCAACGACCTGCTGGTCGTCGCCTGAGAAAGAGAAACGGGCATCCCGGCCATCATCAAAACAGGTTGCCGGGGAGTTTTCCCGGGCGGCGGGAACGGTAACCGGAAAGCTGCAAGCGGACCGGAATCAGTTGTTGAGCCTCCGTTTGCGGGCCGCCAGGCGGGAGCGGAGGAACCAGCCGATACCGACGATAGCCAGCACGATGATGACGATATCGACCTGGTGGGAGTACTTCTGGACCACGGGCCAGTGTTCGCGCAGCCGCATGCCCAGGAAGAGGAGAAAGCCGTTCCACAGGGTGGCGCCGACGACCGAGACCAGCATGAACGGCACCAGCGGCATTTTGCCCATGCCGGCGGGGATGGAGATGAAGTGGCGGACCACCGGGATGAAGCGGGCGGCAAAGACGGTGTACAGCCCCTGCCGGCGGTTGAAATAGCGTTCGGTCAACTCCAGGTCGTGGCGGTTGAGCAGCAGGTACTTGCCGACCTTGAGCACCAGCGGTTTGCCGCCGTAATAGCCCATCCAGTAGGAGGCGAGCGACCCGGCCAGCGAGCCGGTGCTGGTGGCCAGCAGGGCCAGCCACAGGTTCCATTTGCCGTCGGTGACCAGAAAGCCGACAAAGGGCATGACCGCCTCGCTCGGCACTGGTGCGATCATGCTTTCCAGGGCCATGAGGAGAAAGGCGCCGGCGTAGGCGGTGGTCTCCAGGATGCGGACGGCGACGGTGCTGATGAGTTCGGTGATCATGGCAAAAGAGGCTCAGCGGAGGAAGTAGAACAGGGCCAGGGCCCCGAAGACGACGCGGTACCAGGCGAATATCTTGAAATCGTGGTGGGCCACGTAGCGGATCAGCCCCTTGATCGCCACCAGGGCGCTGAAAAAGGCGGTGGCGAAGCCGACGGCAAAGAAGGAGAGATCCTGGTGGGCCAGGGTCTGCCAGGATTTGTAGACGTCGTAGCCGGTGGCGAGGAACATGGTGGGGATGGCGAGGAAAAAGGAGAATTCGGTGGCCGCCCGCCGCGACAGGCCAAAGAGCATGCCGCCGATGATCGTCGCCCCGGAGCGCGAGGTGCCGGGGATCAGGGAGAAGACCTGGGCCAGGCCGAGCTTGAGGGCATCCTGCCAACTCATCTGGTCGACCTCGGTGATCCGCGGCTGCCGCTCGCGCCGCTCGACCAGGAAAATGATCAGGCCGCCGACGACCATGGCCACGGCCACCACCACCGGGTTGAACAGATGGGCCTTGATCAGTTTGTGCAGCAGCAGGCCGAAGACGGCCGACGGCAGCACGCCCACGATCAGGTTGACCACGAACTGGCGGGCGCCGGCATCGCGGGTTAGTCCGGTCACCACTCCCAGCAGCCGTTGCCGGTAGAGCCAGCAGACCGCGAGGATCGCGCCGAGCTGGATGCAGATCTCGAAGGTCTTGGCCTGCTCGCCGGTGTAGGTGAGCAAATCGCCGGCGATGATCAGGTGGCCGGTGGAGGAGATCGGCAGAAACTCGGTCAGGCCTTCGACCACACCGAGGACGACGCTTTGGATCAGCGCAAAAAACTCCATGAACAACTCCGAAGTTGAGGGGCACGGGAAATAGGCGTCCGGAAAAGGGCGGTTCCCGTTGCCTGTTTCCGGCCGAAAACGGCGGGATGGTCGGGCGGGAAAGAGGTATTCCTTCGCGGGGCGGCTCCGGCGGTGGCCCAAGGGGCTCCTTGCTGTTACCTGAAAGCTTTTTCCCTGTCAAGGGGTTCCGGCGGGAACCGCGGCGGGGCGTGTGTCAGGGCTTCTTGTCGCTGATGCTCCCGTCGGCATCCTGACGGCCGCTTGCGTCCCGGTGGTCGAAGTAGGGCTGGTATTCAAGGAGATACATGTCGACAAGGGTGAAAAAGGCGGTGACCGCCAGCGGGCCGTAGATAATCCCCATGACCCCGGACAGGCTCATGCCGCCGATGATCGAGAGCAGCACCAAGAGCGGCGGCAGGTTCGCCCGCTCGCCGACGAATTTCGGCTTGAACAGGTAATCGACGAGAAAGGTGAGCAGCAGGTAAAACAGCACCGTGGTCAGGGCCTGCCAACCGTGTCCCTTGAGGGCGAGGATCAGGGCGGTCGGCAGCAGGACCAGGCCGATACCGACGATGGGCATGAAGGCCACCACCGCCATCACCGAACCCCAGAGTACCGGCGAAATCAGCCCCATGGCCGCGAAATAGGCGCCGCCGCAGACGCCCTGGATGAGGCCGCTTAAGCTGTTGCCGATGAGGATGGCTCCCGAGATCGAGGAAAAGCGCTCGATGAGAAAGCGATTCTGGGACTCGGGCAGGGGCGAGAGCCGAAGGAGGAAGCCGGTCAGCCGGTCGAATTCGATCAGGAGGAAAAAGACCCCGGTGATGACGATCAAAAACTGGAGCACGAAGCGAACGATGTTGGCGGCCCAGCCCGACACCTGATTGTAGACAAAGACCCCGACCGTGGTGGAGAGGTCGGTAATCAGGCCGGGGAGACGTTCGAGATCCAGGTGGATGCCGAACCCGGCGAGCAGGGCGTCGGCCCGGTTCACCAGGCTGTTGTTTTGCAGGCTCTGCTGCAAAAGGACCAGGACATCGTTTTCCCTGGCCAGTTGAATCACGCCGGGGATTTCGGCGGAGAGGGCGCCGATGCAGAACAGCAGGGGAAGAAAGACGCACAGGGTGATCAGCAGACAGGTGAGGCAGGCGGCGATCCAGGGACGGAGGCCCACACACAACCGGATGTAGGCGGGACGAAAAACGCTGGCCAGGAGAAAGGCGAGAAACAGTTGCGTCCAGAACGGCCAGAGCACCAGGCCGAGCATCAGCAGGGCGGCGAGAAAGATCAGGAGAAAGGTGTTGCGCTGGATCGGGGAAGGCGGGGCGGGCATGGATGCTCCTGAGGCTGCTCGTCGGGATCAACCGGTTGACCAACCGGCGGGAATTCTCATTCGCAACTATTGTAAGTGGCCGGAGAGGTTTGCGCCAGCCCAATATGGCTCCCCGGGGCGCCGATCGGGGGATGATGGACGCAAGGCTGTGAGCCGCTCGCCCGCATGGTTGCATCGGGCGGGATTTCCGCCCTTTTCCCGGAAGACGGCCGGGAAAAGGGTTGCAAGCCCAGGCCGAATGGTGTAGATAACTTTTCCTTCCGACCGTACAGGCACCACCGTCGGGGCGTAGCGCAGCCTGGTTAGCGCGCCTGCCTTGGGAGCAGGAGGTCGAGTGTTCGAATCACTCCGCCCCGACCATCGAAATAAAACAAAAAAGCCAAGCACTTGAAAAGTGTTTGGCTTTTTTGTTTTCTGCTCGTTTTCATTCCTGGTGGCGGTTTCGGTTTCTTCCGATGAGAAACGGCCTTCCAAACCCTTTATCGCCGACACCTGAGAATCGCCGTTTGAATGCAGGTACATTTCTTCGGTTGTGGCAAGAGAGAATGATTGTAGCATCGCCCGTTACATCCGGCGTACCTGCCCTTGATCGGGTTCAAAGAGCTTTAATTTCCTTTTGGCCAGTGTCACCACCTGGGTTTTGGAGGCCACTTGGGCCCCGGTGGCCACCAGACGATTATTTTCATCAGCCATTGCGGTGTTGTTGGTTTGCAGCTGGTCGACCTTGGCCCGCAACTCAACTATCCTGAGATGGAAAAAGTGCGTCAGCCCCCACCCGATGGCGAGGGCCGCCACCACCATCAATCCCAGTCGTTTGTAGCGGTTGGGAGGCAAGAGCACGAAGTGGAGGGTATTTTTTTCGGGCTTTTCCCTGGTCAGCAGCACTTGCCGGGGTCTGTAAACATGCACCGATATATTCGGCCTCATGGGCATCTTTCCTGACTCATCTTCTCCTCTCGCGGAGGCAGCAATCCGCCTCCAACCCTCACGGCAGGTTTTGCCCTGTTTCCACTCGGGTTAGGCCTCATGTTTCTCCAGGTAGGCAATCAACGCATCGACAGCGATCTCAACCATAGGCTTGTCCAGGTCGACGCTGGCGTACCGTAGCTTCCGGTGCAGGTCGGCGGGAACGCGGATGGTGAGCTTTTTGTCTTCGGCGTGCGGGTTCTGTTTGGGGCGACCCACCCGTCCAGGGGGAGGGGCAGGATTAGCCGTGGCATCACTATCCCTGCCGAGGTTGTCTGTCTCTATCCCGCCGAGCCCTTTATCTTTTTTTGATGTCATCATGTTGTTGCCACGAACATCGTGGGGCAAGGGTTGTGCCGTTGGTCCGGGGAGGATTGGGGGCGCAATTTGACGTGATCGGGATGGCGGGCAAACATTTTACCAGCTCAACCAAGCCAAAGGGCATTTTGACAGCAATAATATTTTAATGAATTTTATATCTTTTTATATAATGGATCTATTAATACTTTTGTGCCTTTTATGTCAAAAAAATATTTGTAAGACACGATCTTTTTCCGACCGCACCTTCGCGGCTCGGTGCATAGCGATCGAGCGGTGCAGGAGGATCGGACTCTGAGGGCTGGGGAACGGGAGGACAGCATGGACGGCAGCGTAACTACCGGCAGGGATGGCACTTAGGGCCTGTCATCAAATAACTTGAACATCTTGCCTCTCATCTTCGGGCCATCTTTGGCTGCGGCTCCATCGCAAAATCCTCGACGTAGCGCTGCTACGCCTGCGGTTTTGCGCTGGTCGCCACAACCAAATCTGACCCAAATCTGAGCGCAATTTTGTCCAAGTTATTTGCATCCAGGCCCTTAAGAAGCAGGAAAGCTTGTTCCCGCAGGTGAGGGGGGCGGTCTTGATGGCCGCGACCGTCCATTGACACCGGGGCTCGGCGCGAGTAAAGGGAGGAAATGAAAGAAGACTGCCCCAGCAAGACCGCGGTGCGGGTGGCCGCGCGCCGCGCCGCCCATCAGGTGCTCGATGATCCCAGGATCTTCGACGATCCGCTGGCGCTGCGCGTCCTGGGGCTGGACAGGGAAACGGACGCGGCCCATGCCCGGGGGTGGCTGGACGACTCCCCCCAGTCCTGCGTGCTCCGCGCCTCCCTGGCCGCCCGCAGTCGCCACGCCGAAGAGGCGCTTTGCCAGGCGCGGGAAGACGGCGTCGACCAATACGTCATTCTCGGCGCCGGCCTCGACACCTTTGCCTACCGCCATCCCACGCCCAGCGGCGGGCTGTGTGTCTTCGAGGTCGATCATCCGGCCACCCAGGAGTGGAAGCGGCGGCGGCTGGCCGAGGCGGCCATCGCCATTCCATCCCATTGCACCTTGGTCCCCGTGGATTTCGAGACACTGACCCTGGCGGACGGACTGCGACCAGCCGGGTTCGATGCCGGCAAGCCCGCCTTCTTTTCCTGGCTGGGAGTGACCATGTACCTGACCGTAGGCGCCATCGACACCACCCTGCGGTTTGTCGTCTCGTTGCCGGCCGGCAGCGGGATCGTGTTCGATTACCTGACCACCCCTGCCCTGCTGAGTCCGGAGGCGCGCCGGGCCCTGGACGGGCTGGCGCGCCGGGTGGCCGCGGTCGGGGAACCCTTCCGGACCTTTTTCAATCCGGCCGCCCTTGCCGGTAAGTTGCGGGAGCTGGGATTCGGCCGGGTCGAGGATCTGGGGCCGGCAGCCCTGGACGCCCGATACTTCCAGGGCCGCGCCGACGGCTTGCGCGCCGGCAAGCTCGCCCATGTCGTCACCGCCCGGGTCTGAAACCCGGACTGTTCAATACGGAACTAGAGGAGGAATGCTGCCATGATCGTCAACCCGGCCGACTTGCACCCCATCGCCAACCTGGAGGGCCAGACCTGTTTCGGCTGCGGCGTCTCCAATCCGGTGGGCCTGCACATGGCATTTTGCACCGACGGCCAGCGGGTCTATTCCTTTGTCACCGTTCCCCCGCCCATGGCCGGCTGGGACCAGACCGTGCACGGCGGCATCATTGCCACCATGCTCGACGAGATCATGGGCTGGTCGGTCATCTATCTGCTGAAGAAAATCGGGGTGACCAAAGCGATGACCGTGGAATTCAAGAAACCGATCCAGGTGGGTAAGCAACTGACCGTGGTCGGCACCATCGGGGAGACGGTCTCGGAACGGCAGGTCATGGTGAGCGGCGAGATTTATGCCGAAGACGGCATCCTCTGCGCCCAGTCTTCGGGCACCTTTGCCACCATGTCCGCCCAAACGGCGGTCAGGCTCGGGGTGATGCGCTCCGACTACATGGAGCGGTTCCTGCCGATCCTGCAACAAAACGGCGGGGCCTGAGGCCCGAGCCGCTCAAGCCTCGCCCGGCGCCTTGCCCACCGGTTGTCCGGGTAGCACCCGGCACATCCGTCCCGGCAGCTGCCGGTCGAGCAGGGTCTCGAAGTAGTTGACCGCACGGCACAATCCGGCCAGGTCGATACCGGTGTCGACACCCATTTCCCGAAAAAGGTGGGCCGCGTCCTCGGTGGCGACGTTGCCCGGCGCGCCCTCGACAAAGGCGCAGCCGCCCAGGCCGCCCGCCGCCACGTCGAACACCCGTACCCCGGCCTCGTAGCCGGCATAGAGGTTGACCAGGCCCAGGCCGCGGGTGTCGTGGAGGTGGAGCGACAGTTCGATCTCGGGATGGGCCGCGACCACCCTGGCGACCAACTGCTTCACCTGGAGGGGATGGGCCATGCCGCTGGTGTCGGCCAGGTTGACGCCCGCCGCGCCGGCGGCCACCAGTTGTTCGACCGCGGCCAGGACCGCGGTGGCAGGCACCGCCCCTTCATAGGCGCAGCCAAAGGCGCACCGCACCCCGGCCCGCACCCTGACCCCCGCAGCCGTCGCGGCGGCGATCAGCCGGGTGATAGCCTCCATCGCTTCGGCCGCCGATTGGCCGGCATGTTTCCGGCTGTCGGTGTCCGAAACCGGCGCCACCACGCTGAGGTGGTCAAGGCCGCTGCGCAGTGCCCGCTCCAGCCCCCGTTCGTTGCGCACCAGGGCCGTGCAGAGGATATCCGGATACTGCCGTCGCACCAGCGAGGCCAGGACGTCGGTGTTGGCCACCTGGGGCACGGAGCGCGGATTGACGAAACTGCCCAACTGGAGCCGGCGGACGCCGGCCAGGGCCAGCAACCGGACAATCTCCAGCTTCTCCGCCAGCCCGAACAGCCGGCTTTCCCCTTGCAACCCATCCCGCAGGGATTCTTCTTGCAACACAACCTGCATCATGCCCCCCAATGATAAACGTCATCCGGCGTGGCCAAGGCGCCCTCCGTCCGGCCGGGGCGATCATAGCATGTCACGGCGCAAGAAGCGAACGGATTAGCGCGATCTTGCCGCAGCCGCGACCCGGAGAGCGAACAGGATCGGCGTCGCTTGGGGCGCAAAGGGGCCGGCCGGAGGAACGATCCCGGCCGGGGCCGATAATTCCCTGGAAAAATGACGGTCTTGTTCGTACAATGCGGGCGCATTTTTTCTTCCGATCGAACACCAGTCAACAAAAGGTCTTCCCGTGCACATCGTCAACATCCTCGGCAGCCCGCGAAAAAACGGCACCAGCGCCCGCATTGCCCGCGCCTTCACCGAAACCGCCGCCACCTACGGCGCCGTTGTCACCGACTATCCGCTCAACACCATGCAGTATCGGGGCTGCCAGGGCTGCGAAGGCTGTCACACCCGGGCCGAGCGCTGCGTGCTCAGGGACGACGTCATCCCCCTGCTCGACCACCTCTACACCGCCGATATCGTCGTCTTCTCCGCCCCGGTCTATTTCGGTGACACCTGCGGTCAGTTCAAGTCGTTTTTCGACCGGATGTGGTCGTTGATCCGGACCGATGTCCGCGACGACGAGGACGGCAGCCGCCTGCCGCCCGGCAAGATCGGGGTGCTCATCCTTACCCATGTCGCGGCGGTCGGGGACCATAACGACGTGGTCGAGCGGTACGTCCGTAATCTGGAATTCTACGGCTTCGAGATCAGGCCCCTGGTCGCATCCGGCCTGCGCCTCCAACCGAACGCCGATATCGACGCCCATCTCCGGGCCGCGGCCGCACTGGCCCGGGAGCTGATGCGGTCTCAATGACCCGGCGATCCGTCGCCCCCTGGTCGCATCCGGCGGCGGAACCCCCCGGAGAGATCGCGCCTCACCCATTCATGCAACCACAGGAGATGCCATGGACCTGCAATTCACCGTCGATCCCGAGCGCTGCATCCAATGCGGGGCCTGTGTCGACGACTGCCCCTTTCACATCATCGAGCTGTCGCCCGACTATCCGGCGCTCAATCCGACCCGAATCCATCACTGTATCCGCTGCCAGCACTGTCTGGCGGTCTGTCCCACCGGGGCCCTGTCCATCCTGGGCCGCAGGCCGGAAGACTCGCTGCCCCTGCCGGAAAGCCTGCCCAGCGCCGAGCAGATGACCGCGCTCATCCGGGGACGGCGCTCGATGCGACGGTTCCTGCCCGAGCCGCTGGAGCCCGGGGTGATCGACCGGATGCTCGCCACCGTGGCCAACGGGCCCACCGGCAAGAACAACCGGCAATGCCTGTTCACGGTGATCGAGGATCCGGCCACCATGGCGATCTTCCGCCGCGAGACCCTGGAGGGGTTGCGCCGGGCAGTGGTCGAAAAGCGCCTCAGCGAGAGCCTGGGCTATTTCCGCCACGTGGTCTCGGCCTGGGACCAGGGCCGGGACATCATCTTCCGCGACGCCCCCCACCTGCTCATGGTCACGGTACCGCCGACCGTGGCCACCCCGGAGGCCGACATGCTGATCGCCATGAGCTACTTCGAGCTGTTGGCCGCGTCCATGGGCATCGGCACCCTGTGGAATGCCATGATCCGTTGGGCCCTGTCCACCATCGATGTCGATCTGTACCAGCGACTCGGCATTCCCGACGATCACGTCAAGGGCTACGCCCTGCTCTTCGGCCGACCGGCGGTCCAGTACCACCGCACGGTGCAGCGCGACGAGGCGATGGTCAACCGGGTCCGGCTGACCTGAGGGGGAAAAAAGCGGTGGGGGTCGCCAGGGGCAAGCGGCAGCCTGGGCCCGCTCGCGCTTGACGACCGCAACATCGGGGAATTGCGGATTTATCCCGGCAAGGTGACGGTTGCAATCCTACGCCGTGGCGGTTATAATACGTTTCTCAAGAGGGAAATTTTCTTTGCTTGCAACCGCGTGCACCAGCTTCCCCCAACGACCCTCCGTTCCTGGTAGCGGGATTGCTCCCTTGCGATCGAAAGACAGGTCGGGACATCAACCTGCAAGCAAACCGGGACCAGTTATGGCGCAACCGCCGACAGAATCCATCGATTCGCCGTTTGTGATATGGGCCGACTCTTATTCAAGATAACGATGGTCTGTCTTTCTCTTGTCCTGCTTTACGGGAGAGGCGAAGCGGGCATGGTGTTGCAGACCGATGAAGAGGGGTTGTTGAGCGGCAGGTTGGAGAACGTGAATTTAGCCGAGGTGAGGCAATTCTTTGAAAAGAATTATGGCATCAAGTTTCTCGGCCAGGACTTTCTTTTTCAGACCAATGTAACCGTGTCTTTTGAGAAGCTTAACCTGGAGCAAGCACTCAAAAGAATTCTGACTAGAAAAAATTGTGCCTTCAAATACGACAGGCAGGGGGCACTGCTGGCCGTCACCGTGCTTCCCGGGATACGAGACACGCCGGCGCCGATGAGAAACAATGCGGTTATAACCAATCATCCTCCCCAGGCAGAACTGGCGCAACCAGGAGGAATCCTCAAAAAAGAAGACGGTGTCGCTGACGACATCACCACCTTTAAACCAGTAAAGATGGAACCAAAGGAGGTGCAGGTCATCAAGGATAACCCTCTTTTCGAAGTCAAGATTAACAGCCCTCCTTCTGAAAAAACGCCCTAGGTACCCATCGGGACTTGATGGCCGCCGACTTTTTTCTCCGACTCCTTTCCACCTTTTTGCAGCAGCATTTTCCGCAACCCGTTGACCGATTTTGGGCCGGGAGCGATTTTTTCCGGCCCTTCCTTTTGTGTCGTTTGATGATGATTATCATTAACCACATAGAGGGTCGCAATCTGACGCGGAATCAGCCGCGGATCATTCAGATTGATGGGGGATGCTGATTGCTTTGGAGGTGTGGCATGGCAACGCTTGAATGGAAAGGAAAGAAGATCCTGGTCGATGAGGGCGGCTACCTTGCCGATCAGGAAAACTGGGACGAAGAGGTGGCGATGGCCTTGGCCGAGCAGGAGGGGTTCGGCGCGTTATCGAGGGAACAAATGGACATTATCCGGTTCATGCGGGAGTACTTCCTCAAGTATAAGGTTTTCCCGATTCTGAATAATGTTTGTCGACTGACCCATCAGCCAAAATCGTGCGTGAACGAACAGTTTATTAATCCGGAAAAAGCGTGGAAAATTGCAGGATTGCCCAAACAGGAAGGCGTTCATTTTGTCAGCGTCGATGGCCGACATTACAGTATGGAGCCGTTTTGTTGAGCAAATGGGCACAACCCTTGGATCCGGAGGTGGATCATGTACAGCGAAAATGAATTATGCCAGCGAATTACGGCCATGTATCCTGAGGTGGGCCAGTGTGGCCGCGACATCAGGGTGGACTACAGTACCGCGAAAAAGACGTGGGTAGTGCATCTGAAGAAGGGTTCGCATTCCTTGGACCATTATCTTGAATCGATGGATGCCGATCCGTGCATGGAAGGCAAGCAGTGCCTCGCGCTGGGGCTTGAAATTGCGCAACTGCGAAACAACATCGAAGGCAAGCAGTTTTAAATATCTTTTGAGGCGGGGTGCGGTAGCGCGCCCTGTTTCTCCCGCTTGACGCTCAACCAAAAAAGCTCCTCCGGATGGAGGGGCTTTTTAGTGCGATATGTTCCGCGTGGCATCTATTCCTCAATAGATCACCGACAACCACGCCGGGCGTTGCAAGGATCGACCCAAGAGGGCTCGCGGCCGCGACATACCGATCAAGTGAACGGATCGGAGCTTTTTAGTTGAAGGAAACGCCAGGGTTGAGTCTACTCTTCCTTATCCCGGCCAACGGCCTTGGGTGAGCCGACAGAGCGGGACCAACAATCGAATCAAGAAAAGCATGATCAAACGCGTTGCAATCATAGGGTATGCCTTCCGGTTTCCGGGAACGGATACCTGCCGGTACTGGCAGGATTTACTCGCCGGCCGCAATCTGGTGACCGAGGTCGCGCCGGAGCGATGGGCTCGCGATCCCTTCCTCCATCCCAATAAAAACCATCCCGGCGCCAGTTACACCTTTGCCGCCGGCTCGATCGGGGACATCGCCGGCTTCGACGCCGGTTTCTTCGGCATCTCCCCTCGCGAAGCGGCCCTGATGGATCCGCAGCAACGATTGCTGCTGGAAATGAGCTGGGAGGCCCTGGAAAATGCGGGCATCCAGCCTTCCACCCTTCGCGGCAGCCGGTGCGGCGTCTTTATCGGCATTGCCAGCGCGGATTACTCCTATCGGTTGGCCGACGATCTCGCGGTTATCGACGCCTCGGTGGCCACCGGCAATACCGCCAGCATTGCCGCCAATCGTCTTTCCTATTGTTTCGATCTCCGTGGACCCAGCATGGCGATCGACACCGCCTGCTCCTCGGCCCTGGTGGCCTTTCATCAGGCCTGTTGTTCGATTCTTTCGGGGGAAACGGTCCAGGCGTTGACCGGTGGAATCAGCCTCCATCTCCATCCCTATGGTTTCATAACCTTTTCCAAGGCAGCCATGCTGTCGCGCCGGGGCCGGTGCCGGGTGTTCGATGCCGCTGCCGATGGCTATGTCCGCTCCGAAGGCGGCGGAGTTTTTTTCCTCAAGGACTACGAGCAGGCCCTGGCCGACCACAATCCGATCCTGGCGGTGGTGGCGGCAACCGCCGTCAATGCCGATGGCCGCAAGGCCGGCCTGACCGTGCCCAACCCCGACAGTCAGGCGGCGCTGCTGGAACAGACCTACGCCCGGGCCGGTATCGATCCGGCCGCCCTCGATTACCTGGAGGCCCACGGCACGGGAACCATGGTCGGGGATCCGGTCGAAGCCCAGGCCATCGGCCGGGCCCTGGGTAAACATCGTCATCCGGATACGCCGCTGCTCATCGGTTCGGTCAAAGGCAACCTCGGCCATCTGGAGGCGGCCTCCGGCGTGGCCGGACTGGTCAAGGCCCTGCATTGCCTGCGCCATCGCACGGTACCGGCGACCATTGGCGTGGAAACGCCGCATCCCGGCATCCCCTTTCCCGACCTCCGCCTCGAGGTCGTCACCGAAAATCGACCGCTCAAACCGGACGGCCGCCTGACCGTCGGCGTCAATTCCTTCGGCTTCGGCGGCGCCAACGCCCATGTCATCCTGCAAAGCCGGGAGCAGCCGGTTGCAACCGCCGGGGAACAGCCCCTGCCGACCACACCCCTTCCGATCATCCTTTCGGCCAAAAACGAGCAGGCCTTGCGCGGGGCGGCCCGCGATTTTGCCGACTTGCTCGATCAGGATCTCCGGGCGCCGTTGTACGAGGTCGCCTACAACGCCGCCTTCCGGCGGGAATGGCATGGCTGCCGGGCGGTGGTCCACGGGGCCGACCGGCGCACGGTTGCCGGGGAGCTGCGGCAGTTCGCCGACAACACCCCCGGCCACCAGGTGCACAGCGGCGCGGTGCTGCCGGCCCCTTCCGGTCCGGCGTTCGTCTATTCCGGGAATGGTGCCCAGTGGGAGGGGATGGGGCGTCGGCTGTTGGCCGAGGCGCCCTTGTTCAAGGAAAGCGTGCAGCAGATCGATACCCATTTCCGCCCGCTCGCCGGCTATTCCCTGGCCGATGAACTGGCCGGAACGGAGGACGCCGGCCGGTACCGGTTGGCGGAGCGGGCGCAACCGGCGCTGTTCGCCCTCCAGGTAGGAATCACGCAAATGCTGCGGCACCAGGGGATCGAGCCCGTGGCCGTGGCGGGACACAGCGTCGGCGAGGTCGCGGCCGCCTGGGCCGCGGGGATTCTGACCCTGGCCGACGCGGTGGAGGTGATCTATCACCGCAGCCGCTTGCAGGGAATGACCAAGGGCAAGGGGCAGATGACCGCCGTGGGATTGGGCCGGGAGGCGATGGTCGATCTGCTCGCCGAGTTGGACCTCGCGCCGGCGCTGGTCATCGCCGGCAGCAACAGCTCCCGCGGGGTGACCATCGCCGGTGCCCCGGAACTGCTGACCCAACTGGAAACGCATCTGGCCCACCGGGCCGTCTTTTACCGGCGGCTGGATCTGGACTATGCCTTTCACAGCCCGGCCATGGACCCCATCGAGGACGATGTCCGGCAGGCCCTCGCCCATCTCCGGCCGCAGCCGGCCCGCATCCCGTTTGTTTCGACGGTGACCGGCGCACCGGTGGATGGCCGGGAGTTGGACGCCACCTACTGGTGGCGCAATATCCGCCAACCGGTACGGTTTGGGGAGGCCATCGACAATCTTCGGGCCACCGGCACCACCCTCTTTCTTGAGGTCGGGCCGCACCCCATCCTGCGCAACTATCTCCACGATTGCCTGCGGGACGCGGGTACGGAAGGGCTCGTGATCGGCACGCTCAAGCGGGGGGACGACGGCGCCGACAATATCCGGCGGGCCTGCGCCCAGGCGGTGATCGCCGGGGCGCCCGTCGACTGGGCGCGGTCCTTTCCGGTGCCGGTGCCGTGGCTCCGCCTGCCGAACTACCCCTGGCAGCGCGAGCGCTACTGGCACCCGATCACCCCGGAGGCGAACGGGCTGCTCGACCGGCGCAAGGTCCATCCCCTGCTGGGATTCGCCCTCAGCCAGCACGAGCGCACCTGGGAAAACCGAATCGACACGGCCATCAACCCCAACTTGGCTGACCACGTGGTGGGCGAAACCACGGTTTTTCCCGGCACCGGTTTTGCCGAACTGGCGCTGGCCGCGGCCCTCTGTTGGCTTCCCGGCCCCCTGGCCGAGATCGAAGAACTGGAGATCCGCACGCCGCTGGTTCTGAGCGGCGAACACGCGGCCTGCCTGCGCCTGCACCTCGACGAACAAGACGGCGGCATCCGGATCAAGGGCCGGAGGTATGGCGATCAGGAGCCCTGGACCACGCACGCGGTCGGTCGGATTCTGCGGGAACCGGGGGATCTCCTCCTGGCCGGGGAACCGCCCGTCCTGCCCGCACGACCCCCCGATTTCAACGGGGCCAGCCATGCGATGCTGACCAGGGAGGTCGGCCTGGCCTACGGGCCGGCGTTTCAATGCATCGAGTGCGGCTGGACGGAAAAGAACTCGGCCCTGGCGATCCTGACGATACCGGACGAGATCGGCGACGAAATGGGGGAGATGTACCTCCACCCGGCCCTGCTCGATTGCACCTTCCAACTGCTCATTCAGATTCTCAAGGAAAATTTGAATGTGCACGAGGGCATAACCTATGTCCCCGTCAAGATGGGCCGAATCGTCTTCCGGAAGCATCCGGCCCGGCCCCATGTCGTCCGCGCCACCCTGCTGTACCGGACCGCCCAGGCCCTGCGCGCCGAATTTACCCTGTTCGACACCAAGGGCACCGCCATCGCCGTGATCAAGGAGGCCCGATTCCATCGGATGCGGGTGCGCAAAAACGCGGTCGACCGGGTGTGTTTCCTCGACTATCACTGCGTGCCGAGGCCCGTGGGCGCCTCGGTCGACGCCTCCCCGGTCATCCCGTTCAAGAAGGTGCTGTCCGCCCTGAGCGACGTGGCGAGACGGGCGGCGCTTTCCGGCTCGCACCGGCGGTACTCGGAAGAGGTGGAGCCGCTATTGGACAGCCTGTGCAGCCAGTGGACGATCGAGGCCCTGCAACAACTGGCGGCCGACGGCAACCGACTGTCGTTCCAGAAAATTCTGGTCTGCCGGGCCGCCAACCCGGAAATGCAGCCGTTTTTCGAGTATCTGCTCTCCCTGGCCCGGGAGGACCAGGCTATTGTGCCGACCCCGGAAGGATGGGACATTGCCGGCCAGGACGATCGCGCTTCGGCGCAGGACATCTGGAACAGCCTGATTGCCGATTACCCCGACTTTTTTCAGATCATCCACGCGGTGGGGCGCGTCGGCATGCATCTGGCCACCATCCTGGAGGGACGGCGAACGCCGAGGGACGCCGGCCCCGGGAGCGCTTCCCTGGCGGCGCTGACCTTCCAGGTCCTCGGCGCGGAAGGCAAGCAGAAAATCGGGGCGGCCCTGCGGCAGTTGATTGTCCAGGGCATCAACCAACTGCCGGAAGGAAGGCGGCTGACCATGGTGGAAATCGGGACCAGATCGCCCTATTATGCCGGCGACGCGGCCGCGGTCATGGACGGGGCCTGTTGCGATTATCTCTTTGCCGGCACCTCCGAGGAGCTGGTCGAGGATATCCCCCGCTTGCAGGAGCGGTTTCCCCGGATCGATATTCGCCTGATCAATGGGGCCGCTGAGCGGGAAGCCCCCGTTCCGCCCTGTCAACTGGCCATCGTCACTCTTGATTTCACCGGCGCGGAGACGGCGATTCGGGCCTTGGGCTTTGCCCGCGCCTGCCTGGCGCCCGGGGGCACCCTCATTGTTGTCGGGCTGCATCCCTCGCGGTGGATCGACTTTGTTTTCGGGGCCCAACATCGCCAGCCGCACCCCCAGGACAGCGGGCCCTGGCGCTCGGATCAGCGGCCGGCCCTGTTCTGGCAGCAGCAGTTGCAGCAACTGCATTTCGGCCCAACCACCCTGCTGGAACTCTCGCCCGATACCCTGGCCGGTCCGTATCTCCTGCTGGCCCAACCGGCCAGCGCAATGGTGCCCGCTGGTCCGGTTCGTTCCCCCTTGCCCCGGAGCTGGGTGCTGCTGGCGGACCCGGACGGCCTGTCGGCGCAACTGTCCGATCAATTGACCAAACGATTGCAAACCCGGGGCGACCTGGTGGTACAGAGCTGCGCCGCGACCTCCCGGCAACTGCAAGCCCTGCTTGAGGAAACCACCGCCAGTTACGGCCAACTCGACGGCATTGTCTACCTGGCCGGGATCGCCCCGTTTGCCGACCAGGCCGACGGCCAGACCGTGGTCGAGCGGCAGGTGACCAGGTGCGCCATGGCCGCGGCCATCCTCCAGGCCTGCGAAAGCGCTCAAACCCAGACCACCTGTTGGCTGATTACCGCCGGTGTCGGTCGGGATCTGCTCCCCCGCAGCCCGGAAGAACCCGCGGCTGCCGTTGTGCTGCCGAGCGATGCCGCCCTGTGGGGCTTCGGGCGGACCATGATGAATGAAGCGGCGAATATCGCGGTCCGTCTGGTCGATCTGGACCATCCGCTCATGATCGAAACCGCTGCCCTGGCCCTGGAGCGGGAGTTCGAGCAACCGGACGACGAGCGGGAAATCCTCCTCTCCCGGCGGGGAGCGCGCTATGCCCCCCGTCTCGATCTGGTGCCGCGCCCGGAAAGGACGATCCCCGTGCCGCAACAGATCGAGGCGCCGGTCATGACTCTCGGTTTTCCCTTCCCCGGCAAGCTGCGCAACCTGCGCTGGGAAACCCGGCCCGGCCGCCAACTCGCCGACCAGGATATCGAAGTCGCCGTCCAGGCCACCGGGCTCAACTTCCGGGACCTGATGTATACCCTGGGGTTGCTCACCAGCGAATCCCTGGAATACGGGTTCGCCGGTCCGACCCTGGGGCTCGAATTTTCCGGGATCGTGCGCCGGGTCGGCAAGAAGGCGTGTCCCTTCAAACCGGGGGACCGGGTGGTCGGCTTCGGCCCCGCCAGTTTCAGCAACCGGGTCGTCACCCAGGCCAGCGCCATCACCCACCTGCCGCCCGGCCTCTCCTTCGAGGCGGCGGCCACCATCCCCTGCACCTTTTTCACCGTCTATTACGCCCTGCATCACCTGGCCCGGCTGCAACCGGGCGAAAAAGTGCTGATCCACTGCGCCGCGGGCGGGGTGGGCATCGCGGCGGTGCAGTTGGCCAAATGGCTCGGTGCCGAGATTTTCGTCACCGCCGGTTCGGACGAAAAGCGCGATTTTCTCCACCTGCTCGGGGTGGAACACATCTTCGACTCCCGCTCGCTGGCCTTTGCCGACCAGATTTTGCGGCAAACCGAGGGGGAAGGCGTGGATGTGGTGCTCAATTCCCTGTCCGGCGACGCCATTGACCGCAACTTCCGGGTGCTCAAACCCTTCGGCCGTTTCCTGGAGCTGGGCAAACGGGATTATTACGAAAACACCAAGATCGGTCTGCGACCCTTCCGCAACAACATCAGCTACTTCGGCATCGACACCGACCAACTGATGCAGGCCCGGCCCGATCTGGCCCGCCTGCTGTTCACCGAGGTCATGGACCTGTTTGCCGAAGGCGTCCTCCATCCCCTGCCCTATCATCTGTTCGAGGCGGAAGATATCCTCGATGCCTTCCGGTTCATGCAGCAGGCACGGCATATCGGCAAGATCGTCGTGACCTATCGCAACGGCATCAATCACGTGTGCTCGCCGCGGGCAGTTGTCCGGGAACCCCTGCAACTGGCTGCCGACGCCGCCTATCTGGTCACCGGCGGCCTGGGGGGCTTTGGCCTGCGGACCGCCCGCTGGCTGGTCGACAAGGGGGCTCGGCACCTGGTGCTGATCAGTCGGCGCGGTCCGGGCGCCGCAGAGGCGAAAACCGAACTGGAGCGGATGCGAAAACAGGGGGTCACGGTCCTGGCCGCATCCTGCGACGTCACCGACAAGGCGGCCCTGGCGACCCTGCTCCGCGAGGTGGCGACCACCATGCCGCCGCTGCGCGGCATCGTCCATGCGGCGACGGTGATCGACGACGGCTTGATCCGGACCATGGCCGCCGACCAGATTCGTCGCGTCCTCGGGCCCAAGGCGCTGGGGGCCTACCACCTGCACGACCTGACCCGCGACACGCCGCTCGATTTCTTTGTCCTCTTCTCCTCGGCGACCACCCTGTTCGGCAATCCCGGCCAGGGAAATTACGTGGCGGCCAATGCCTGCCTGGAGGGGTTGGCCCGGAACCGGCGCGCGGCCGGCCTGCCCGCCACCTGTGCCCGCTGGGGGGCGATCGAGGACGTGGGCTTCCTGGCCCGCAACAAGAAGATCAAGGATGCCCTGCAAAGCCGCATGGGCGGGGCCCCGCTCCCGGCCGCCGGGGCCCTGGCCATCCTGGAGGATATGCTCGTGGCCGATCGTTCCGGCCTCGGGGTCATGGAACTGGACTGGGGCGCCCTGTCCCGATTCCTGCCCAGCGCCACCAGTCCCAAATTCGCCGCCTTGGCCCGGCATGCCGGCGAGGGCGGCAGAAACGAAGAGCGCGGCGCCACCATTGTGCGCATGCTGGAGGAACTGCCGGAGGCGGACTTTCTCAGCGCCTGCGTGGTCATGCTCCAGCAGGAAGTGGGGGAGATTTTACGGATCGCCCCGGAGAAGGTCGATCCGTCGTGTTCCCTGTACGACATGGGGCTGGACTCGCTCATGGGGGTTGAACTGATCGGGGCCCTCGAATCGCTGTTCGGCGTCCGATTGCCGCCCATGGTGTTGAGTCAAGCCCCCACCCTGGAAAAACTGGCGGCACACCTCCTCCAGCAACTCAAGGGGAACGGGGAAGCGCAAGAAGGGGCCGGGGAGCAGCAGGAGTTGTTGCTGCAGGCCCGGCAACTCGCCGAACAGCACGGCGCCGAGGTGAGCGCCGAATCCCTGGCGCAATTGGCCGAAGAACTCGGGTCTCCGGATCCTGCCACCACCCATCGGATCATTCACTGACATGACAGGTACACGCCGCCCCGGCATCACTACCCAGATCAAGGATAAGCTCATCCACCAGGCCCTGGAACGGAGGCTGCGCCGCGCCGAGCAGGGGGAAGTCGAACCGCCCGTCGACCCGCCGGCGGGCCCGGACACCGTTGCCGAGCAGTACCGGCACTTTCACCTCCATCCGGGGTATCAGCAGATCCGGATCATCAACGAGGGCGCGACCCGGTTAGGGATCGACAACCCCTTTTTCAGGGTGCACGAGTCCATTGCCGGGGCCACCACCCGGATCGACGGCCAGGAGTACATCAACTTTGCCAGCTACAATTACCTCGATCTCTCCGGGCACCCCGCCGTCGGTGGGGCCGCCAAGGCGGCCATCGATTGCTACGGCACCTCGGTTTCCGCCAGCCGGCTGGTTTCAGGGGAACGGATGGTGCACCGCGAGCTGGAACAGGCGCTGGCAACCCTCTACGACGTGGACCGGGCCATCGTCCTGGTCAGCGGCCACGCCACCAACGTCACCACCATCGGTTATCTCTTCGGCCCCAGGGACCTGATCCTCCACGACGAGTTCATTCACAACAGCATCCTCCAGGGCATCACCCTTTCGGGAGCCCGGCGCCTGCCCTTTCCCCATAACGACTGGGCGGCCCTCGACGCCCTGCTGGCCGAGCAGCGCCAGACCTTCGAACGGGTGCTGATCGTGCTGGAAGGGCTCTACAGCATGGACGGCGATTATCCGGATCTGCCCCGTTTCCTGGAGATCAAGAACCGGTACCACGCCTTCCTGATGGTGGACGAGGCCCATTCCTTCGGCGTGATGGGGACAACCGGCTTGGGGATCCGGCAACACTTCGGGGTGGCGGGCCGGGAGGTCGACATCTGGATGGGCACCCTGAGCAAGACGCTCGCCGGTTGCGGCGGCTATATCGCCGGCGAGACGGCGTTGATCGAGCATCTCAAGTTCCTTGCCCCCGGTTTTCTCTACAGCGTCGGCATGTCGCCGCCGCTGGCCGCCGCCTCGCTGGCCGCGCTCCAGGTGCTGCAACAGGAACCGGAGCGGGTGGCGGCCCTGCAGGAACGGGGACGGTTTTTCCTCGAACGGGCCAGGGCCGAGGGCCTCGACACCGGCACCAGCACGGGACTGGCCGTGATCCCGGTGATCACGGGCAGCTCGATCCGCGCCGCCCGCCTGGCCGCGGCGTTGTTTGCCCGCGGCATCAACGTCCTGCCCATCCTCTACCCCGCGGTGCCTGAAAAATCGGCTCGATTGCGCTTTTTTGTCTCCTGCCGGCATACCGAGGCCCAGATTCGCGACACCGTCCGGGTGCTGGCCGAGGTAACAAACCAACTGTAGACCAACCTGTATGGCCGATTCCTTTGTCTCCATCCTGGCGCAGATACTGCGATTTCGCCGGCAGCCGCCCGCTCCGGGATCGTGTCGACCCTTTCCGAGGCTTCGCAACACGGTCCTCGACATCCTGGCCGAAGGTCGGCGCAAAAACATCATCAATCTGCTGATCGAGGCCGACGTCACCGAGCTGCGGTCGCAATTGGCCCGCCACAACGAGGCCTGCGACCAGCATCTTTCCCTGACGGCCTGCATCGCCCAGGTGTTCGTCCGCATCGTCGACCAGGATCGTTCCATGCAGGCATACCGACAAGGAACCTCCTCGATCGTCGTGTTCGACGACGTAGACGCGGCTGTGATGATCGAGCGCGAGATAGCTGGCGAAACCCTGCCGGTTGTGCATATCATCCGGGCCGCCAACCGGAAGGATGTGCACCGAATGCAACATGAAATCCTGACAGCAAAAACTTCTCCGCTCGGTAGCCACGGACCGTTGTCGCCCCTGGAAAAACGGTTTTTCGACCTGCCCCGCTTCCTGCGTCGCCCGATCTGGTGGGTGGTGCGGCGCGACCCCCACCTGTTCAAGCGTCTTGCCGGAACCGTGGGGATCACTTCCCTGGGCATGCACGCCCATGGGGCGGCCGTGGTCCTGCCCATAACCCCGATGACCCTGACCCTGTCCATCGGCTCCATCGAGACCCGGCCGTTCCTGGCGGACGGTCGCCTGGTCGAACGAGAGATCATCCGGATCAATCTGGGCGCGGACCATGACCTGATCGACGGGGCGCCATTGATGCGCTTCGGCGAGCGGTTCAGGACCGCGCTCCAGGAGACGGATTGGATGAACCCTGAATCGTGCGGTACCGATGAGTCTCCTTGACCGACTCGCCAACCGCATAACCCAGTTTTATGCCGAGCATGTCGAAACGCTGCTCTTCCGGCTGCGCTCTTCGCGAAGACTGCACGATTGCGGCGCTGCCGGGCGGGAACGGTTGCCCGTGGCGTCGTTGGAGTTCGGCGGCAGTGACGACTGCACCGGGCCGCTCTGCCGGCCACTGATTCGTCGGTATGCGCGATACTACCGCCGATTCAGCCGGGTTACCCTGCAGCAGGCCCGGACCACCGAAGGGTCGGGCCTGCTGGCGGCCATCGACCTCAGGCAGTACGAGGGGTATGCCACCTTTCTCCGGCAACTCAAGCAACGATCGGACAGCTTTTACCGCAACGCCCGCAAGGCTGAACGGCGAGGGTATTCGATGCAGCCGTTTCAATTTGGCAATCATGCCCCCGATATCCACGCCATCCGCCGTTCCAGCAGGATGCGAAGCTGCGGCCCGGTCATCGATGCCTTTGTCCTGACCCTCGATGCCCTCGGGGGTGCGCCTGTCCGGCTGGCGGCCATCGAGCAACCCGTGTGCCCTGCTCACTGGGAATTGTTTTTCGGCGTGTTTCTCCACCGGCCCGGCTATAGGCAAGGAGAGGTGGCCGTCCATCGGCAGTTGGTCGCCTATACCCGGCTCCACCGGATAGGCAATACCGTCCGGTATGCCGAATTCATCGGCCACGGCCAACATGTTCGCCAGGGGGTCATGATGCTGTTGCACCTCGGTGTCCTGGCCTGGCTGCTCGACGGCGACAACTCCATGGCCCAGGGGATCGAGTTCCTGACCTATGGCCCGATCGAACAGGGCGGGGCCGGGTTGTTCTTCTGGAAACGAAAGGCCCTGTTCATGCCGCACGTATTGTCGTCCCCCCTCTCTCTGGGGAATAGCGGCTAACGCAAACAAATATCAACAATATATTAAGACGGTCGTTAATCAGCGTACATCTCGACAGTCATAAATCTTGTGATTGAACGATATGTCAGCCTCTTAAGCATGAACCGCTTACCAAGCATGGCTTCAATGTTCGGCGATTAACGTACTTATTAAATATCAACAATTATGCAGCGATTCGATCATTAAACTCGTATAAAAAGATGATGATTGAAAATTGTAATTATTGAATTTCTCAATATATTCGTCTCGAGTCATTGAATTAACAGATTTGAATTTCTTTCTAAGAACCTCACGAATTGAAAATAGAGAATTTGGTGGTATTATTATGAATCTTGAATTTGTTTGGAGAATTACGTGTGTTGGTTGTTCAAATTTTATCAATTCTTGATCAAATGCAGAAGCAGAGTGAACAAATACTAGCCGCTTAAATTGAAGAACGATCCAGGGAACAAGATTAGCAGAAAATGAGTCTCCAAAAACAATGCAGGATCTGTCTTCAGGAAAATCAGGTTGTTCATACACACGAATGCAGCCATGATTATGAACACCGTTATCAAAAACAATACGTTCTCGAACTGAAAAAAAATCAGCAGTAGCCACGGGGAATATCCTTTTAGGAGAGAATTTTCCTCCCAAATCTCCTGCTCGCTGCAATATTGTGTACTTTACTTTCGTTTCATCACTAAGTGAAAACGAAAAAAAATTGGAAATTTCATTGTTAACTATCGAGGCGCCATAGTCTGTCCAGTGAGTATCTCCTTTCCAGTAGCTTTGCTCTTTAGCGTTTCTCAGGGCCGTAATTGGCCACAGGATTTTTTCATTCTGACTAAATTTATCAAGAAACTGGTCCACCGCAAGTAGAGCTCCACGCTCGTAGGGATAGTACTCAGGGTAGACGAATTCCTTAGCTGGGGCTAATACAAATAACCATTGAAAAGCCAGCTCATTAGCCAGATCATGTATCTTCTTGAAATAATTCTCCCATGCGTGCAGGTCTGTATTGTTCAATACAAGGTTACCTGTATATTGATCGATGCTACGATTAGAATCATTACCCAAAAAAAGCCACCCTTCAACTCCTTCCTCGACCTTAATTGTACTTACAATTTTAATAGTTAATATCCTATATACCGTACCAGCAATACGAAAGCCCAGAGTGATTCCTCCCCTCCAATCATCAAGCTCAAAGTTGAACCCGCACATTATGTCTACCAAGGCAGGATCTTGCCCGAGAATTTTGCGGATAACATCGCAACGGCGCTCCGATAGCTCATACGACACGGAACCATATGAAGAATCTGCAACAACCTGTATTTGTTCCCCATTACAGGATGTCACCCATCCTTGTATTTTTAAACGTTCTACCTGCTGTGACAGAGCGGTTCCGCTGCGAGGGTAATCAAGGTGCCATTGGAAAATATTTGATGACTGGATTTCAGGTTCCTTAATAATATGCACTGTAAAATTGGGCATCGTTTTTCCTAAAAAATCATGCTTTATCTATATGCCATTTCTTGGTTGCCTTGCGTTAAATCAGCTCAATTGCATCAATAATGGATGTCGGCAAATGGCTTGCTCTTTTTGAGCATTTATTAATTGATATTATCAGGTTGAAACTGGCTTGCGAGCTATATCTCGAACATGATCTTTAGATATACTCCTGCGAAAAAGATGAAAATTCAAATTATTAAAAAAACCACTGAACTGATTTGTAATACCATCTCCTGGTTTGTTGCAAATAAAAATTTCGCTGTTATCAAAACCAGAAGAATTTGAATCAATATTATATTTTGATTCAGCCTTAACACGGAATCCAGCGTTTGTAAGCATTGAAATAAAATCATCGCGACCATACATTCGAACGTGACCGTGTTTATCCGTTTCATTAAATTCTACAGTAGATGCATTTCTTTTGTAAGGAACCTGAATCAAAGCATTTCCTCCATCACGCAATACTCTGAATATTTCTTTAACCCCAATTTTGTCATTTTCAATATGCTCGAGCACATGGCTGCAAAGAATCACATCAAATGAATGTGGCGCAAATGGTAAATTTCTGATATCAGCAGGCAGAATATTTTGTAATTTTGGATCGAAATCAACTGCAACATAAGAACATATCTGTGAAAGTAAGTTCATTATTGATATTGATGGTGCTATGTCTAATAATACTAAGTCATCGTTAATCAGAATCATCTCATTGAGTAAAAAGAAAAGGTGACGATTTCTATCTAGCGACCGACAATTAGGGCAAACGCAAAGCCTCCCATGGTCTTTAAACCTAGGCAAAAAGCTATTTCCTTTCCATCCGCATATACAGCAATTATTCATATAAGAAAGCTCCATTTGTTAATTTGATGATTGAATATAGCTTGTAAGCAACAATTCATTAATAATGATTAATATATTTTCTAATATTAACTGAGATTACGGTATAAATGAATGTATTGTTGTCCCATGTGCTGGCAATTATTTGTAGTTCCTTCAGCTATCTGCCAATTTTTTACGGCATCAATCTTTTGCTTGTATTCATCTGGTACTGATTGAATTAACTGAATGATTTCAAGCACGGCTTCAATTGACGGAGAAGACGTCAACCATCCACCGCCACTTTCCCGAACACGGTCACCGACCGCGCCATAATCAAAAGCAATTACTGGAATGCCGCATGACCACAATTCCGTCAAAGTATGGCAATAGGTCTCAGGCCAGATGGAGAAAATGCAACCGATATGTGGAGTTATTTTTTGTATGAGCTCGGTAAATTCATCTCTTCTATAAGGACCATGGAAAATAATTCCTTTGGCTCCTGCCAGATCTTTTGACACATTCCCTAATACATGTATTTCCATATTAAACTTAATGGCAGCAGATCCAAGTTCTGTAACAATCTTTGCTCCTTTAGCTTTGGAGATATTCCCAGGGACAACGATGCGAATTTTTTCATTCGGTTTAATCAGCGATGTAATTTGTAGAAATTTTGTAAAATTGCGACCATGAGGAATCACATGAAAAGAACGATCTTTTAGAAAAGGAAAATTTCTTTCCAGAATTTCACGTGCGCTTTTTGACGTGGTAACAAATATGTCGCATTTTCTTAGAAATTCATCAGAGCTACGCTTCCACACATGGATTGCTTCGTTTTTAATTGCAGGAAAGGAGGCGTCTTGCCACAATTCATGCTTGCATTGTCCTCGGCTAGGTGTGCATTCTCCATGGCAATACTGATAATTTTCGTCAAGCAACTTAACCGTCGGGCAAATAGTGTAAAAATCATGAAAAGAAAAGACCACGGGAAGGCCAAGGCTTTTGCTGACATCCACCAGCCCTAATCCATGCCATGCAATATGTCGAATGTGGACCAGCTCAATAGAGTATTGAACTAACCAATTGGCAACAACAGTATTGTATTCGTCGCTATGATGCGGAAAAGCCTTGATTGGTTCCTGCAGAATATGCATTTCCATTTCTACATAAATGCCATTCCGAAAATGAGTAAGCGTTAATGTTAAAGAATTGCAGTACAGCACAAATGATTCAATTTCGTCTTCGAGCGCAGTCATCAAATCCTGGTTTGTTTGGGGGGTTCCTCCGGTTTTTGTCGAAAGAACATAAAGAATACGGGACTTGACACTATGGCTGCCGCTAGTAATGATTTCTGCAGCGTTACGGGTGCGTTCCCGGACTGCTTTTAATTTAAGCCCAGATGAGAAAACTTGGATCGCTTTGGTATATTCGGGATAACGTGTGTTGATAACTGCACGGCCTTTAACAACTAGTTCGTTCTTGGCCTCACCGAAGCTAGCTGAACGGACATGATAGACAAAGGTTGCGTCATCTATGACATGGGTCCATCCAAGTTGCCCTGCTCGCATGCAAAAGTCATTTTCCTCTCCGTATCCACGGGGAAAAGCTTCCGCATCCAATCTTCCCGTCTCAAGCAAACAATCTCGACGAACATAGAGGCAGAAGCCATTGCCCGTAGGAACTATAGGATAGGCTCTTAAGGAAGATTGGGTGATAGCACGCGCATATTCATCTAGTGACAGCGATTCTGGAATCGGATTTGCTTTTCCTATTTCTGGCACCGAGAATGCGCCAGCATTATTGGAGAGAGGAGTAACAGTTCCAATTTTATCTTGAGAATAAGCGGCGATGCGTAAATTACGGAGCCATGCTGGGGTAACCTTTGTATCAGAATTTAAAAAAACAACATCTGCTTCTCCTGCTAATTCGATACCTCGATTGACAGTTCGCGTGAACCCAAGGTTTTTTTCATTGTGATAAATTTCGATGGGACCAACCCCTTTATAGCGCGCTAAAAGGTCATAAATCTTTGGGTCGGGACTCGCATCGTTAATAACTATGATGCGGCAGTTCTTGGTGTGCGCTAGCAGTGATTGCAGGCATTCGTCTACTTCACCGGGAGCATTATAAACAGGAATAATTATAACGACAGGGAATGGGTTTTTGGCCATCCTAGCCAATGCATTTAAAACCTTCAGCTGATTTTGTTCTTCTTGTCCATTTTCCATGATGCGGGTTCTAAGGTCAGCAGCAAAAGAAAACCACCATGGCGGAGACAATATATCATCAACAGGGGGCATCGGAAGACAGCCTTGCCATTGCCCGTAGCGAAGGTAGTGAACAAGGGGATTCATGTCCGAACAACACATATCCCTGTACTCGGCAAGATACCAGAGTGTATTGAACCAAGGGCTCGGATTACGCCCTTCGCGACCACCATTTTTTAAATAGTGGACAGCAGGATCGACCTGTTTGCGTGCTACATCTCGATACTCAGCAAGATACCATCTGCGATTAAATAATTTGCTTGATTTAATCAGCAAGAGATTATCGTCGAATTCATAGTTATGAGAGTCTGGATGGTTACATGAATCACTCTTGGGATTGGTTAAAATATGATGAACTAAAGGGTTTAAACCTGATTCAGCCACCTCGGAATTAGAGTCAATATATAATTTTGTATTAAATTTTAAAGAAGGATTCCTTTTGAGAATTGAACCGTATTTAAGATAATGCTTAATAGGATCATATCGAAGAATCGCAACGTCTTGATACTCTTTTACATACCAATTTTTGTCGAATAATCCCGATTTTTCTATTAACCTTACCAGGTCTTGTTCCTTTAAACTGCTCATCAGAATGGAATCTCCGTGTCATGGATTGCTAATAGATCGACCTTCCTGTTGTCCATGTTCCACATAATGAAGCAACGGATTTATTCCTGCCTCGGCCACATCCGAATATATGTTTAAGTACCATTGGGTATCGAATTTCGGGGAAGGGTTACGCCCTTCCCCTGCTCCATGCCGCACATAATGTTCGACAGGATCCATTACATTTTCGGCAACATCTGGGTACGTTTTGAGATACCATTCTTCGTCGAACAGCCCTGATTGTTTGATGATTTCAACTTGATTCATTATGAGAACATTGTCTTTGGATGATTTTTTAAATGGCTTCGCTAAAGCACGCACAGGGGCTGTTATCTTCCACGAAAAAGTCTTTTTTAATTGGGTAATCTGGTTCTGCTGCATTTCAATTTCCCTGTCTCTCGCTGACAGCTCTCGCTCGCCTCGTTCAAGCATCTTTGTCAATTCCGCCAATTCTCGGAATCGATCCTGAATACACAGGGTCAACTTTTGCTTCTCTATCGTAGAGCTATTTATTTCAGCCTTGAACTTGGAACTCTCAGTTTCTTTTTCAGTTTGCAATGTCTCAAACCGTTTTGTTCGCTCTTCTAATTGCTGTTTCAATTTCTTAGCTTCCTGTTCTGCCCTTTTCAGCATCTCCATAACTCTTGCCTGTTCCAGTGCAAGCGCTTCTTTCTCCTGTATAATCTGCTTGATTTTCTGATTATTATTAGCTAGAACGCTGTCCCGATCTTCGAGTAACTTTGTTAACGACGCCAGTTCCCGAAACCTGTCCTCGATATTCTTGTTCAGCGTCTTGTTTGTTTGCTCAAATTTTCGAATTTTGTCTTTAAGTTCTGTCTTGCAGTGCACAGCAGCATTTAATCTGGCGGTTTCTGACTGTAATCGTGCCTCATGCGCCTCAGCCTTTGCTATTTGTTCCTGAAGACTAGAGCGAAGTGCTGCGTTTTCCTCGGTAATGGCGGAGACATGGGAAGTGGTCGTCGCCAACGATGACCGGAGTTCGTTAATTTCATTTAATTTGGCGGTTTCTGACTGTAATCGGGCCTCATGAGCCTCGGCCTTTGCTATTTGTTCCTGAAGGCTAGAGCGAAGCGCTGCGTTTTCCTCGGTAATGACGGAGACCTGGGAAGTGGCCGTCGCTAGCGATGACCGGAGTTCGCTAATTTCATTTAATTTGGCGGTTTCGGACTGTAACCGTGCTTCATGAGCCTCGGCCTTTGCTGTTTGTTCCTGAAGGCTAGAGCGAAGCGCTGCGTTTTCCTCGGTAATGGCCGAGATATGGGAAGTGATCGTCGCTAACGATGACCGGAGTTCGTTAATTTCATTTTCTCGACTAACAACGAGATCCTTCAGGTCTGCCTCTGACCGCGATGTCTCTGCAACATGCGCTTCAAATGCCAACTTTAATCGGGTTAACTGATCGTCACGCTCGTGAAACTGATTATTGATCTGCTTAAGATGATTCGCCGATTGAGTTAATTCGGCCTCTCGTTGTTCAAGTAGTGCCTGCACCTGTTCAAGTTTTGCCAACCAAATTTTACTTTCGGCTAATTTCTCGACACGTAATGCTTCGCTTGCAACTTGTTCCTGGCTCAGTTCATTCTTAAGAGACAAAATTTCTTTATCTTTCGAATGAAGTTTGTCAGTGGCCGCCTTTAACTGTTGTTGATGCTCGGAATTGGTCTGCTCAAGTTGCTCAAGCTCTTTCACCTTGACGTTTAATTGAGTTGAGATCTCGTCAACTCGCTTCTGCTGACGGATAAGTTCTTCTTTCAATTCAGTGCGAATTTCCTGCAGAAGGTTAGCCCTTTCAGATAATTGCCCTCTCTCGACAGCCTGTAATTCCTTATGCGCATTTAGTTTGACACGGACATCGGCCAGTTCTTTGGAACGCGTTCCGAGGTCGGCCTTGGCTTTTTCTAGGCTCTGCTTCAATTCGTCTATTTGTTTCCTCTGCTTGTCTATCTCCTTCTTCAGGTTATGGGCACGCTCCTGTTGTTGGCTGGCATTGAAAGTATCGGCGCATGCTCGCCCCAGTCGCGAGAAAACTTCTTGTACAGCCCGCGTAACGAGTTCGCTTCCAGCCCCCCTGAATAGTCGCTGAAGCAGGTCCTTCTGGTCAACCCCAACGCCAACAATGCCTAAACCGTGGCCATGGACAAACTCAAAGGTGGGATGCTGCCGCTGCAATTCCTCAAAAAACATGAAGACGCCAAAACCCCGTTCTCGCACGTTGGTGTCGTGCATCACCACCACTGCCCGCTCGGAAAGCTTTGGCAACCAGGTTTCGAAATCATGGCGCACCGCCTCCAAGGTGTGTAAGCCATCAATATGTAATAGGTCGATGGAACCATCGATGAAGTAGGATAGGGCATCGTCAAATGTGCTACGAACCAGCCGGGAAAAGCCAGAATACTGAGTTTCGTTGTGAGCTTTGACCTTTTCAAATACGCTTTCGTCGTAGAAGCCGGCGTGTTCATCGCCTTTCCAAGTGTCAACAGCGAAGCAACGGGTGTCGAGCCCCAACTTTTCGACCGCTTGGCAGAAGGCGAAATATGAGACGCCGTGGTGTGATCCCAGCTCAACCAACACCCGGGGGCGGTGGGCCTCTATAAGCCAAAAGGCAAAGGGGATATGTTCTTGCCAGGCGGAGGGCTCCAAATAGATGGGCCGCCAAAACATGGAGCGCTGTGTGAGTGGCTGAATGGATGGAACGGCTAGACTGAAGGTGTAATTTCCAAGAGCCCGATCGGGTGTCTGGTCGGCGGCTTCGTTTGTCATTTCGGTAAATAACCTCTTGCAGATAGAGCAGGTTGCGCAGTTTTGTTAGCTATGAAACGCTATGCCAAAAACAATATTGCTACAGTCTCTCGCCGAGCGCCTTGGATTGGTTAAAGGAGAAATTTTCAAGTTCCTTCGTTAAATTTTTGTTGTATGCAGGATCATTTAACAACATTTTGCCCCAAGTATTTTTCATATAAGAAAACTCTCGAAGAAACAAGGCATGTTTCTCAGGTGTGTCGTCGTGACCACGACTCATTGACTCGTGGTGATAGAGCAGAGAGTAAGGTGTGAACACATTGCGGTAACCAGCCACACATAATTTCAAACAAAAATCGACATCGTTGAAGGCAATCGCAAGGTTTTCGTTCATCCCCCCAACCTCCTGGTAGCATTTTTTCCTCACCACCAAGCAGGCTGCTGTGACAGCCGATAGATTGTGAGTCACAACTGCACGATAACAATATCCGTGATCCTTGCCATTTAAATATCTGTTGGCATGTCCTGCGACTCCACCAAGCCCGAGAATAACCCCGGCATGTTGTACCAAGTCGTTTGCATAAAGCAGTTTAGCGCCAGCCGCGCCGATTCCAGGACGAATGGCATGGCTCACCATCTCTGAAAGCCATCCTTCAGAAATCACTTCAATGTCGTTATTCAGAAGCGCAATAATTTCTCCTTGGGCATAGGGAACTGCATAGTTATTCAACGCTGAATAATTGAAGGGCTTTTCATAGCGAATGAGCCTGATTCGTGAATTATCCTGAATCTGCTCGAAAAAAGAGAACGTTTCCATTTCAGTAGATTGATTATCAACAAGCAAAATCTCCCATTTTTTATAATCGGTTTTTTTCTGGATGCTTTCTATACATTTTCTAACTAGATCGATCCTATCGCGGGTGGGGATAATGATGGTCACCAAAGGAAGCTGCGCTGGCAACGGATGTTTAATACGATAGAGTCGTTCTGCCGGACCATCTTCAACAATTATACCACGACCAGCGAAATAGGTTTCCAAAGCAAGCTTTCCAGATTGGTGCGCGAATCTTTCATTCGAATCACTCTGCGAAAGAGGAGCGGGGGGAGAGGATGAAGGCGAGCTTAAAATACGGCGATGATACAACACCCTTGGGATGTGTCTGATTTTTGAGGCTGGAATATCTTTCAAAAAGCGTAAAGATAAATCATAGTCTTCTGCCCCGGCAAAACCGGGTCGATAACCACCCAAATCCAGCACCCGATCACGACGGTATATGGTCAAATTATTAATATAGTTATATGAATAGAACATGTCCGGGTTCCAGTCTGGCTTAAAACGCGGAGCACATCGTTGATTGGTTTCATCGATGTCATCATCATCGGTGTAGATGAAGTCGGTTTCCGGATACCGATTGATTTCCTGAGCTAAATACAAGAGAGCATGTGGAGGCAATAGGTCATATTGGCCAATTTTGGCGATGAACTCCCCGTGTGCCAACTCAAGCGCACTGTTAATGACCTCGGTCACGTTGGCATCAGCACGGACACAGATAATTTTTATCTGTGAATGTCTTTCTTGATAACCTTTCGCAATTGCTTGAGCTTGACTATTCCTAGAAAAATCACCCATGAGCAACAGCTCCCAATAGGGATAAAATTGCTCGGATATAGCATCGAGAGCTGCTCTGAAATGTTGCGTGACCGGGTCCTGAACCGACATAATCAAAGACAGAAAAGGAAAAAACCGAAGTTTTGGGATTTGCTCACAAATAGCGCGAACATCAGCTTCTTTGAAGGTATCGTGCAGCGCGATAAACGAGGCATAATCGTTGCCTCTCAAACGATTAATGCGTAAATTTGCTGTGCACTGATAGACATGATGTAAGTTACCGAAAATTTTCCAAAAAGTCAACCTGCCACAAGTTGAAGGGATCCTGCCCTGAAAACGAAAGAGATCAAAGAGCACTCGGTGTATTCGACGCAAGGTACTTTCCAAAGAAGTAATGCTGTGAAGCAATAACGGACTTTGATAAAAAAATCCCGGTGCGGCCGTTGGCGACCAGTTGAGCGCCTTAACCTTTGGCGGCAAATAAAACACCTCCCGCACTGTTCCTCGGAGATTGGTCGGGATATGGATAATGACGCTTTCTTCGTTTTCTCCTTGGAGATCCACTCGAATGAAGGCCTCTCGACTCCCGTTGTTTTGCACCAAGGCCGCTTCAAGGTAGTACCAACCACCTTGCTGCGCTATGTTGGGAGTCAAATGCATCTCAAAACAAGGAGTATAACTGGTGGCCTTATATTCTCCTTTGCTTTCATTCATGATTGTAACGTCATCGTTCGGTTTAAGTTCAACCTGCATAAAAAGCCTGGGCAGGCGCTCGACAAACCATTCAAGGACTCTTTCCAAGAGAGAGAGGGGATACAGGCGAGACTTCACTTGCCTACGAAAATCATCAAGTTTTCGTGTCATACAATAGCGTGCTCATTAAAAAATCACTTTATATTCGCTGGGTAGCTGTATCCACTTCAACGGCCGCGCAGGTTCAGCCAGTACCAGATCACAACCCCATTGCTTCCAACAAAACTGAACCAAGCATCTCAGCTTTCAAATCTCGCCACCTCCCCATGCCGGACTGACTTTCTGGCTTCCAGATCAGGTAATCGGTCCGCCCGTCCGGCAACCCGAGCCTCTCGTAGACCTCCGGCATGATCGGCACATGGTCGCCGAACCAGCACAGCCAGGCCGGGTGCGCCATGGTCGCCAGATGGGCGGCGATGGTCCCGGCCATGCGGTCGGCATTGGCCAGATGGCGCAGATATACGGTCAACTCTTCGCATCCGGTGGGCGGCGGGGTGGTGTACAACCGCTCCACGTCGCCCGGAACCACCTGTTCCCAGTGCAGCGGTCCGTGATTTTCCATGGTGATGACAAAGAGAAACAGCGGTTGGGTGGCCTCGGCCAGGAGAGCGCAGACCTTGGCGGCCACGGCCGCGTCGCCTATGTAGGGGCCGCTTTTTGGGGCGTCGTCAAAGGCGTGGATGTCGATGAAGTCGTCGAAGCCGAGCCGGGGAAACAGCTTGTCCCGGTTGTAAAACCCGGCGGGATAGGGGTGGACGCCCATGGTCCGGTAGCCGAGTTCCTGGAGCAGGCCGGCCAGGGAGTTCCCGCCCGCTCGGGCCAATTTGCGGTAGGGGTTGAACCGGTGCACCCCCAGGTGCTCCGCCGCCAGGCCGGAGAGAAAGGCGAATTCGGTGCGGACCGTGTTGGCGCCCCAGGCGGGGACCTCCACCTTGCCGTGGAGCACCGCTTCCCGCTTGAGGGTGTCGAAATGCGCCAGGATCTCCGGGCGGATGGAGGCGACCCAGGTTCGGGCATCAAAAAACGATTCGCTCTGTACCACCACCAGGTGGGGCAGAGGCGAGGCAACTTTGGCGCCTGCGGGTCGGGAAGAAAAAGGCGAGGCCACCTGTGGACAACCGCGCTCCTCGACGCCGTAACGCCAGAGGCAGGCCAGCAATCCCAGCCGGTGAATATCCTGTTCCGGGGCCAAGGTGAGCGGCAGTGTTCCCTTCGCCCCGGTCATGATCAGGAGGAGGCCGGCCAGGACCAGGGTGGTCCACCCCCACAGAAAGTCGGCCCCCGGCATGGAGGCGGTCAGAGGCGATTCGAGGCGCAAGCCGGCGACCAGCGCCAGGAGAAAGGCGACCGTGGCCAGCAGGGCCTTGCCCAGGCCGAAAAAAGGGAGATAGAGGCGGGGGTGGCGAAGGGTGTCGAGAAAGTATACGAAATCCTGAAAGATGAAAGGCTCGCGCAGGGCTCGGTATTTGGCGTTGCTGACCAGCACCAGGACGGCCAGGATGGTCAAGGTGACGAGGACGGAAAACCACGGCCGCCGGAATTGGGCCAACTCACAGACAAAGACCAGCAGCCACAGTCCACCGTGCAGGGCCAGGGCCGCGGGGGGCCGCTGCCAGGGCGAAGAGACGCCGGGCCGTAGTAGCCGCTCGATCGGAAAGGAAAGGAGCAGCCCGATCAGCACCGGCAGCCAGGTCGATGGCCAGAACGATTCAGCCGCCATATCCCAGCAGTCGCACAATCCGTTCCGAGAGCGCGGGCGGCAGTACCGCCAGCCACCAGGTGCCGAAATTCAGCGGAAAGGGAAAACTGATCCGCGGTCGATTGCGGGCCAGGCCGCGCTTGATGTGGCGGGCCGCTCGTTCGGCCGACCAGAGGAACGGCTTGGGTCCCGGCATGGCCCGGCACATCGGCGAGGCCACGTACCCCGGCATCACCACGCTGACCCAGATGCCCTCCGGCGCCAACCAGCCGCGCAGGGCCTCGCCATAGGCCTTGATCGCGGCTTTGCTGGCGCAGTAACTGGGGGTGATGGGCAAGCCGTAATAGGCCGCCAGGGAACTGATCAGGGCGAGCTGTCCCCGGCCCCGGGCGCGGAACGACGGCAGCACCGCGTCCACCGTGGCCATTGTGGCCAGCAGGTTCACCTCAAGCAAGGCCTGCACCTCTTCCCACTGTTCGCCGGCGCCCTGGGGACCGATGTTGATATTCATTCCAGCGGCCATGATCACCAGATCGATGGCTTCCCGGGAGCAGAGTTCCCGCAGCCACGGGACCAGGAGATGGCGGTGACGAAGATCGAGGCTGTGGGTCGCCACCCGTGCCCCCCGTGCAGTGCACAGGCCACGCAGCTCTTCCAGCCGGGCGGTGTCGCGGCCCTGGAGGATCAGGGTGCGGTCGGGTTCGGCGTAGATCTCCGCCAGAGCGCCACCGATGCTCCCGGTGGCCCCGGTGATCAGTACGGTTCGAGGGACATGGATTGCGGTCACAGGAATTCCTCCAACGGTGAACGCTCGGCGGTCAGCATCGGTCGGCAGTTATCGACGAGCAGGCCTATCCCCTGCCGGCTGTAGAAGCCGCCGTTCACCTGGGTGGCATGAATGACGGTGTTGCGGAAGCACCGGAACAACGTGCTATCCGGCCTGGTCCCCTCTCGCCAGAAGCTGTCCAGGTGCCCCTGAAAGGTTAGCCCCGGCAGGTTGTAGATCGGTTGGCTCAGGGCCATGGTGGGACAGTCCAACCCCAAGGCCAGGGAGCCCACCGTGCTGTTGACGACCACCGTTCCCCGGGCCTGCGGCAGCAGCGCCTCCAGGTTTCCGGTTTCCAGGAAATGCACCCGTCCGGTCAGATCGAAGCGAGCCGCCAGCCTTCGGATGATACGGCTATAGTTGAGCAGCCCCGAATCCAGGGGATGGTTCTTGATCAGCAGCCTGGCGGTTTCGGGGGCATGCCGGGCAAAGGAGGCCATCACCTCCGCCATCACCGCGGTCATGTCCGGGAAGCGGGAATGGGTCCGGATCTGGGCATCGCCATCCAGTTGGAGCGGCAGGACGAAAAAGGGGGTGCGGGCCGCCATCACCCTGGCGATCAAGGCCGCGTCGCGCGGCCGATGCACCCGGAGCAGCGGGAGCCGGCGTAGGTAGCCGAGGTATTCGAGGGCCGCATGCACCGGGGCATGGGTACGATAGCGCGGGAACAGCACCGGATTGGCGCTGCCGGTCACATGGTAGCAGACATCATGTAGGGCACGGAGGAAAAAGGGGGACGGAAAGGAATGGGCATCGTCATGGTCAGGCAGACCGGACCCCACCTGCCGGTACCAGTTCGGATCACGGGGGAGGAGCGAATAGCCGTTGACGCCGTCCCGTTCCAGGGTGACCCAGGAGGGGCGGAAATACCCTTCCTCGAAGACATGGGTGCGGACCCCGTGAGCCCGCCCCTCGGCAATGGCGGGGCGGTGCACCGGGCGGCAGTCGCCGAAGAGGATTTGGTCGGTGATACCGCAGGCTTGATAGCGATCGACGAGAAAATCGCCCAGCGCGGCAAGCGGCCCGCGATAGTTCCATGCTGGCCGTCCGGCCCAGGCGAGCTGATCGCCGGCGTTGAAATTGACCCGGAAGACCCGGTGACCGTCCTGGCGCAGACGGTCAGCCAGGCGGGCAAAAAACGGAGAACAGACTCCCTGCAGGAAAAGGAAGGATCGGCTCATCGTGCCCCGATCACCAGGCGGAGGACCATCCGCAGGCAGTGCCGCCACCAGGGCACGGTCCCCCCCGTTCCGGCCCGCCAGGCCAGGAGCGCATCCAGGGCCGCTTCCGGGGTGATCAGGGCATCGCCGCTCCGGTTGAGGTAGAGGGGGTACTCGATCAATGCTCCAGCCACCAGGGCGTCCAGGGTCAAGCGCCTGGTTCTCCGCGGGTTGGGCACCATGTCCCGGGTGAGCCCCCACCCGGAATAAAAGGGCTGGCCGTAGCAGATCACCGGTTTGTCGCGCAGCAAGGCCTCGAACCCGGCCAGGGAGGTGAGGACATGGACCTCGTCCACGGCTGCAAGCAGGGTTCCCATGTCCGTGTCCACCACCTGTTCATCGCACCATTGTCGGGCCTCGTCTTCACCCGCCCCTTTGGCCCGCAGGCCGGCAATGACATCGGGATGGGGCTTGTAGACGAGATAGGCCTCGGGGTACGCCCGGCGGACCGCCTGCAACAGGCCGATATTGGAACGGATGTGCGGGGCGCCATAGGCCAGCGAGGCGTCGCTTTCGACCTGACCCACCACCAGAATGACGCACCTTGCCCCTGCCGGTCGTTGCCAGCCGCAAACCCCGATATTGTACTTGGTGATCCCTGCTGCCACGATCCGCTGTCGCAGGGCGGCGGCACGAGTGAGCAGCTCCGGGGTGAACGTGGCCTCCGCCAGCAGATGTTCGAGATCGGAAGGACGGGTGGCGTCGTAATACATGCCGCTCCCATCCAGGACCCAGGACACCGGCCGGATCAGGTCGGCGCCCAAACCGACCGAACGGAGGAACCCGTCCTCCAGGCGCAGGAGCTTCACCCCCGGCGCCAACACGCCGGGTATCGGTCGCATCCCCCAGACCACCAGAGTGCCGTCAGCGGGGACGGCAGAGATATCGCTCAGGAATACGACCCGCTTGCCGGGAAAGCACTGCCGCACTACCGACCGTTTCCAGGGGGAAAAATTCAGGGCGTGAATGACCGGGGTGGAGATGCGATCAGGCGGGGAAATCACGTACCTGCTCCATCAACCCTTCCACCCGGCTGAAATGCGCTGCCCAGGTGGGGAGGACAAAATCGGCCATCCGGCGGCACTGCGCGGACCGGAGAAGAGCGGGTGCCGAAGCGTAGGCCGCGATCATTTCCCGCCAGCCTTTGCCGTCAAGCGGATCGATATACTCGGGGATGTCGCCGGCAATCTCGCGAAAGACCGGCAGGTCGCTGGCAATCACCGGCACGCCCAGGGCTAACGCCTCGACCAGCGGCATGCCGTACCCCTCCGTAAAGGAGGGAAACAGCAAGGCTCGGGCATGCCGCAACCAGGCGGCCAGTTCGGTATCGGTACAGGCCGGGTATTCAAAGACAAACCCTCGCAGGGTGGTGCAGCGTTCCAGCAGATCCACCACATTCTCGCATTCCCAGCCCCGTTGACCGATGACCACCAGGCAGGGCGCTTCCTGCCCCAACCGCTCGATGAGTTGCCGCCACAATTGAAGCAACAGCCAATGGTTTTTCCGGGGTTCGATCGTACCCAGGATGACGAAGTAGGGTTTGTTCAGCACCGGGCAGGCCTCGGAGGCTGACAAATCGGCGGGGGCCAGCGGCGCCACCACCGCAGGCGGCAGGGTGAGATGTTCGGCGTGGGCGTAGGCGGTCAACTGGTGCAGGGTTGCGGAGGAATTGGCAATGACGCCATGGCCCATGGTCAGGATGGTGCGCATTCGCGCCCGGTGCCGTTTGGCCTCCCCCGGTCGGCAATATTCGGGGTGGGTGAGCGGAATCATGTCATGGATAAAGAACAGCGGTTGCAACCGGGAACGGTGGAGGCGGTGGACATAGTCCTTGTTTTCCAACCCGTTATGACCGGTATTGAACAGAAAGCGGGGCTGGGAAAATCGCCGGCCGAAGCTGCGGGGAAAGGCCCTGGCCACGGTGCGCCGCACCAAGGGAATAAAATTGGCCGAGGGCGCGAGCAGGGCTTCGAATATCCGTCTCGATTGCTGCGGCGACAGTTCGATCCATCGGCCGGCATAGCGGACCAACGCGGTCGAGCGATTGCCGAAATGACGGACATATTCCAGGCTGACGCGATCGATGCCGGTGGGCAGCCGCCCCTGCATCCTGCGATCCAAAAGACGGGTGATATCGATCAGGGCCTCGGGCATGGCATGTACATCCAACCTGACAGCCACCTAATCATTGGTTATGTTGATGATACGATCGACGGTATACACCGGGGTGGCCACAATATTGAGGAATTTTTGCAATTCGGCGGCCGGTGAGGTGGAGACATACAAAACATCCTTATCCGCAACCGGAAAACTCTGGGCTATAAAAAAACTGGCCGGATCCTTGAGGTTGACCTGATAAATGACCGGCACCTTGCCTTCCGGGGTGGTTTTGGGGGGCGTTTTCCAATCCAGGGCCTTGCGATCCTCGTAGCGGAAAATGAAAACCGCACGGGCATCGGCGCGGGTTTCTTGCAAGCCTCCGGCCCGACCTAGGGCCTGGGCCAGGGTAATGCCCTGGGCCTCAAAATTGATTTCTTCGTTCTTGCCCGTTGCCCCTAAAACAGTGAAGCTGGAAGATTGGAACAAAGCAGTAATAACATCGCCGGGTTGCAACACGATATTCTGTTTCGGGTCGCGAATGATGGTGTCCAGGGCCAGGGCCTGGACTTGCACACCACGAGTCACCTGCAGCGAAATTTTCCCGACCGGTTGCCGGACGCCGCCGGACGCCGCCAAGGCATCGAGCAGTCGTTCGCCGCGCGCGGTCAGCGGTATTCGGGCGCTTTGCGCCACCTCACCGACCACGGTCACGTTCGAGGTCGCATTGCGGATCACCCGCACCAGAACCTGCGGTTGATTGGCCTTGCCGGTCAGCCGATTGACAATATCGGCCTCAATCTGCTGTGGTGACCTCCCTGATGCCGGTATCCTACCAGCAAAGGGAACGTTGATGGTGCCGTCCGTACTGACCATCTGCTCGGGAAAGGCAGAAACGTGGGTCGCCGCGGCTCCGCTACGGGGATCGAGAGCGGCCGAACCAAACAGGACGGCAGGCGGCGACTCCCAGATCGAAATTTCGATCACATCGCCCGGACCGACGATATAGCCGAGGGGTTCCTTGTTACCCAAGGTTTCCGAAAACAAACTTCGTTTTTGACTGGCCAAAATGCGTCGCGCCACTTCATTGGTGACATCAACCAACTGGATTGACTGCTCCGGTGACTTGTCTGGTGCTTCAACAACCTGCTCCCGACTCGGGCCGGAAGAGGGTATCCAGCCGGGAAACGTCGCGCAACCGGACAACATCGTTGCAGCACACAGACACAGCATCCGTGCCGCAAGACGACGAAAGCCTAAGCATGACAGAACAGCCTTCTTTCCCAGATTCATTTTCCCTTCGTCACATATATTCGATATCTTCAATCCGGAAAGAAAAATCCCAGTATTATAAAATATATAACTCAATCTGCTCCGGACAAAAGAGTTGTCAGATTTACCTAGCGATCGATCCTCGGCAAAACATCGAGAAGTATCGTTATGTTGTCATCCTTGATTTGTGTAGTGCTCATACGCCTGATCTCTATCAACAAATTTCTCCATCCGGCCTCGATTGAGCACGAAAAACGCTTCGCACTGAGTACTGGCCTGCTTTCCTTGGTGCGAAACAATAACCATGGCCCTGTTGCGCCGTTTCTCAAACAATTCATGTCGACATTTCTCATGAAAACGGCTGTCGCCAACCGCAAGCACCTCGTCGATAAGATAGCAATCGAATTCGATCGCCATGGAAAGAGCGAACGCAAGCCGTGCACGCATTCCTGAAGAATAGGTTTTGAGCGGCTCGCGAAGATACTTTCCAAGTTCTGAAAAATTCTCCACATAATCAATTTTATCTTCCGCACTGGTCCCATAAACCCGGCAAATGAAGCGTAGATTGTCTAGTCCTGTAAGGCTGCCCTGAAAGCCTCCACTGAAGGCCAGTGGCCAGGAAACACTCATGCTCCGAGTGATACGGCCACTAGTAGGACGCTCTGCTCCGCTTATGAGGCGGATCAAGGTGGACTTTCCAGCGCCATTACGGCCCAGGACAAGAATTTTCTCACCAGGGTTAATCTGAAGATTAACGCCATTCAAAACAGTGTTGGAACCTTGACGGGTCTGGTATCTTTTAACGATATTATTGAGTTGGATCATTCCGTTGTCACCTGGCGCGAGACAGACCGTTCCTTGGCAAGACCGATCAGGATAAGAACCAAAGAACATACAGTCATGTAGGAGAGGTCGTAATGGGCATGAATCATGGAGCCAAAAAAACCTTCCCGCAGGTACTCCACACCATGCACCATAGGGAGAAGGAGAACAAATTTCTGTGCTGCGGGTGGCAACCAGTCTACCATAAAAACGGCACCGGACAAGGGGAACAATATGTAAGATATTGGATGCCAAATTTTTTCGACCAATTCGGTGCGAGCGCTTAATGTTCCCATCAACAAGCCCAAAGCCGCACCGAAGACGGCGAGCATAAACCAGCCAAACGCAACCTTTAGCGGATCTTCAGGCAATGTCATCCAGCCTAGTGTATAAAAAAGCAATGTTAGCGTAACAAAGGACGTAGTGGTGCCGGCAATCTCCAACAAGATTCGCGATGCATAGAGATCTATCACCTTGACGTTGCGATGATACATCAGAGCAAGATTGGGTTCTAAGGCGTTAGTGCATCGATTCGGCATAGTGCGCCAGAGGAGCACCGATGAATAACCGGTCACCGCAAAGGCAGTGATAGGAAGCTGAAAGCCATGGACACCTCTAGTAAATGTCCACAAAACGGTTACCCCGATGGTAAACAGCATAGGTTCAACGAAAAGCCACAGGAAACCAATATTATGCCGACCATAGCGAGTCAGGACTTCTCGCATTAGCAAGGCTCCAATAACACGAAATTGAATGACTAAAGATCGATATAATGAAGTCGGATTTGTCGCCATGTTTAATCTCGATGTTCTCTTATCCCGGCGACAAGCATAGTCAAAATACCCCAGGCGATCAGACCAAATACGAATGTTGCAAGCACACCTCGAAACCGCCTAGGCTCCATAGCTCGATCCGGTTTGCTGGGTTGGACGATTCGCTCAAGGTATAACTGTTTACGCTGAGCCTCGTTGCGTGCCTGCTCTAAAAATGTCAAAGCGCTGGCAAGTTGTTTGTCGGCAAATTCTCGGTCCAGAGCAAGCCGTTGGTATTCTGCGGCCTTGTTGGCCAATGACCGATCCCCGCCCGCCACTCGGCTGGTTTCTGCCTCGATTTCCCTGCGCAAAGATTGAACCTGCAGCTTCAAGGAGGGAATTTGGGGGTTGCTACTGGTAAAAGTTTGCAGTCGCGAGAGCTGTGCTTGGGTGGCAATAAGCTCCTCTTGAAGCTTGGCAATTTGTTGTAACTGTATGGCAGATTGCTGCTCCGGGTCGATGACCCCCTTTTGATTACGGTAATTGGACAGAGCCAGGGCAGCGGTCTTGGCATTATTTTCAGCAACTGCAACTTCTCCAGCAGCAAAACGAATCATATCTTGTCGGCCGCGTTCATTAAGCTGATTGACAAGTTCTTCGCTCATTTCCAACAATTGTTGATTGATATGATGAGCAATGTCTGCAGAAAAGGCACTAATTGTTAGCGTGGTAATGGACGAAGCATTGTCAAGACTCAATGAAACTATCTTCTTTTGATAATAACGATGCAGATCTTCATAGCTATCGTACCAAGGATCTAGCCCCGCAAAGCGGTTAAAAATGTCGATCTTCGAACTGGAAAAAATTTTTTTCAGGTCCAACTCACTGTCCAACCGCCGAAGCGCATCACGGGAAAAAATGTAGTCTTGGACAGAATACGAATCTTCCTGCGATCGAGAAAAACTAGTTCCCTTGAGTAAAGCGCCAAGAGAAGAGGTTGTCTGCCGTTCTGGGCTGCGCACTACAAAACGGGTTTCGGATATGTAGACATCGGAAGCGATGATTCCAAAATAAAGAGCGGAAACCAGTGTGGGTAGGACGACCGTCAAGAGAAAAAGGCGGTTCAGTCTCAGCACTCGAGCAAAAAACGATGAAGGCGAGGAGTTGTTATTTTCATCTGATGCATTGCTGGCTATGGTATTCACGGAAAAATTTGATTTATTATTTATTTTTTAATAATGGCATGTTGTGCGTATTTTTTTGCACAATGTGTAGAAATGCCAAATCCTCGGTTAACGTACTTTTTTTAAAAATATGAGCATATTAAACTGAGTTACTCTATGGCCGTCAAGTAAAACAGCTTTGAGGAATGTGCATAGTGAAATCAGAAAGAGAAAAATTTTGCCCAGCAACCTCTTCAAGCGGAGCCCTTTATCTTGAGTAATTCCAGAGAGCAACGATTAACGATTGTTATTCCTGCCCGTTACGCATCATCCCGATTGCCAGGAAAACCCTTGGTAGACATTTTGGGCAAACCCATGGTGCAGCATGTGTATGAGCGGGCGATGCAGGTGCCGGGGGTTCAAACCGTGCTGGTCGCCACTGATAACATGAGAGTGATGAAGGCGGTCGAGGCCTTTGGTGGACGATGTGTCATGACTTCGCCAAATCACCCTTCGGGGACTGACCGCCTAACCGAAGTAATGTCTCTAGCCGAAGCCGAAATCTATATCAACCTGCAATGTGACGAACCGCTGGTGCGCCCAAGTGATATTACCGCATTGGCAGCCGGTATGCGAGACGATGATTCGCTGCAAGTGGGAACGCTTTGTCACTCCTTGCCTTCTGAAGAGGCAATTAACCCCAACAACGTAAAAGTCGTATTAACCGGGAAAAGAGACGCTTTGTATTTCAGCCGCGCACCCATTCCTTATCCTCGCGACCAGAAGGCTGCGCGCTACCTCAAGCATGTGGGCATATACGCTTATCGTCGTGAAGTGCTGAAAGCGTATGCAGCTTTGCCTCAGCCAATGATTGAGCATGCTGAAAAATTGGAACAACTGCGCTTGCTTTCTGCTGGCTATCGTATTCGAGTATTTGAGGTGCCGCACGCTGGCCCTGGAGTAGATACTCCCGAATGCCTGGAACGTGTTCGTAGTTTGATGGCGGCAAGAATACCTGCCTAAGCCCTGCACTGCAGGGGCTGGCAAGATGATGGTGTAATGGTGTAATGGTGTAATGGGACTTCCTTCCAATTCCGCAAAAAGAAGAAAATATAAAGTGCACCTTGATGGGACCAAGGTGCACTAATTGTTAAATGCCCAGGCATATCGATTGAGTATTCGATATGCCTGGGTGGATCCAAAGCTACATGTTAAAAGATTAGTATCCTGCAGCCAAACTGGAAATGGGGGTACTGTTCAATAGGGATGTCCATGTCCCGAACTCCCATTTTTTTGCGGTACCTCCAACATTAGTATAGAGAACTGATCCAGAGACTGCCATGCTGGTCGGAACATCTATGCTAATTTTAACCCAGTTATTCCCATTCCAACGATACACTCCCTGAGGCCAGCTCACATACAAATCTGAGCCAGCTGCTACCATGATGGATGGGGCTGTACCATTGAGTTTCTTCCAGACCCCTCCGGTGAATTGGTACAATCCTGTGGTGAAATTTGCATATAAATTCGAACCAGAAGCCACCATACTACTTGGGATCTGTGCGTTGATTCTAGACCACACACTTCCGTTCCAACGATACAACCCTTGGGGCCAAGTAACATACAAATCCGATCCGGCGGCTACCATGCTGGATGCAGCTGTGCTGTTGATTTTCTGCCAAGTCTTGTCAATGCTGGAATATTGATACAATCCTGTGGCGAAATTTGCGTACAAATTCGGCCCGGAAGCCGCCATCTTCGTAGCAACGTTCGAACTAATTTTCGTCCACGTATTGTACCTCCATTGATAAACTCCTTGAGGAAAAGTCGCATACAAAACTGAATCAGAAGCGACCATAACCGATGACGCATTGCTACTGATTTTTCTCCAAGTATAGCCGTTCCATTCATACGTACTTTGGCCACCAATATTTGCCCAAGCATACGATCCGGAAGTAACGATGCTGGTCGGTTGAGAGGTGGTGATCTGTTTCCAGGTCCCCATATCCCATTGCCAGAAGCCGTTGGCACCATTGAGCGTGTAAAGCAGGCTGTTCGCATTCAGCACCAGCGGGCGCATCATATCCTGTTCCTCATGGCTGAGAATGTGGCAGTGCCAGACGTACTCATGGCCGAAGTCGACGACCTCGTTGACGGTCGGGGTGGTCAGCGGGTTGCCCGTGACCGGATCGATGTTGGTGAAGCCGGCTGTTGCTCCCAGAGGCATCGCCGGGTTTAACGGACGCCGACTGTTGGGTACGTTAAAGGGCACCGGAATCTTGGCCGGCCGCAGGGCCACGATGGTATCCTCCAGCGGGCTGATCCGGATGGTGTCCTTCCAGCCCAGTTCGTTGGGATCGGGCAGGTAAATGAAGCCGTCCCAGCCGACGCGGTTGAGCAACTGCACCTCGAAGAGGTGAAAGTGGACGGGATGGGTATCGACACCGTTGTGGGTGATCTTCCAGATCTGAATCTGGTCTTTTTTCACCTTCTCCGTCGCCGGATCGACGAAGTTCTGCAGGATAAAGGTCTGAATACCGGCGGTGGTTTTGGCCAGCTCGAGCCCGAGCTTGGCACTCATCCGTCCGAAATCGTCGAAGACCTCTCCCATTTCATCCTGGATGGCCTTGGGCTCCATGGGATACATGCTCACGGTCGCGCCGTCGGTGGTCATGAAGCTGATGGCGTTGTCGGTGATTCGGGACACGCCCCAGTTCGGCCAAGTGGCAGGAAAAACCTTGGCATAGGTCGCGTTGTAGGCGGTTTGTCCGACGACGATCGGTTCTTGGCCCTTGGCGAAGACGCCGGGGGTGGTCGGGGTCGAGTCAAACGCCGTTTGCAGGGCCGCCAGGTTGGCCGGTGTGGCGTTAACCGGACCAGGGGTCGTGTTCGCCCCTCCCGCAACCACGATCTGCATGATGGTTCTGGTATTGGGACCATATCCGATCGGGGTACCGGGTGAGCCGCCCATGTCTGTATTATCCGGAGCGCCGGTGTAATAGTCGTAATGGGGGTCAAGGGCCGGCCACGGTGCCGGGGCATCGTTATACAGGATCAAGGTTCTGCCGGCAAACTGACTGAAATCAACGATGACGTCGGCCCGCTCAGCCGGACCCAGCATCAAAGTGCCGCCACCCTGGTTCTGTTGCAGCACCAGCCCGGCGGTGAAGGTGGTGGGATCGACATTCCAGTTGATCGGGCGATTGGGTAGGACCACCGGTGCCGGCAAGAAGCCACCTTCGGTCATGATCTGGACCATGGCCGGTCCGCGCCGGGCCGGGTTGGGAACTCCACCTTCACGGCCGTCCGCCGGCCAGGCGAAGTCTCCATCGCCATCTCCAGGGAAGCCCGGCGTAGCCACTGCGGGAACCATGGTTACTTCCGTGGGATTGGTCGCATCGGCCACATACAACTGCAAGTTCCAGAACCGGTCGTGGGCCGCATTCAGGATCCGGAAACGATACGGCTTGGCATCAACCGTCAGTTTGGGGTAGGCGGTACCATTGACAACCGGAGTATCCAGGAACGCTTCCGCGCCCCAGGAGGGGTTGGGGGTGCTGGGAATCTGCGGGGGTTGGTTGGGGTCGTTGACAGCATCCTCATACGGATTGGCAATAGGGTCAAAAGCCGCAACTACCGGTGGCCAGAACCACGGACCGTAATGCCACCGGCCGAAGGGGTTGACGCCGGTCATGTCGGGATTGTAAGGGTTCTGCGCCGGCACATAGACGTGTGGCCACCACAGATCGCCCTTGACCGGGGCCGCACCGGCCGAACTGTACCCAGTCTTGATGCTTCCGGGCTGGCTGCCCCAAATCCAGGTCGGATCGGTGCCGTCGTTTGCTTCAGGGGTTAGAACATTGTCGACGATGGTATTGGGGTCGACAAAGGTTTTGTCCTGAATGATCAGCGGGATGGTATCGGCTGCACCCGGAATGAGGGTGGCGGTGACCAACTCGGCTTCGGTCGGGTCGGTTACCACGTAGCCCGCCGCCATGCCGGCGTAGACGTTCAGGCGGGTGATGCCCCAGGCATGGTCGTGGTAGAACATCAACCTGGCGCTCTGGGCATTGGTAAAATAATAGGTCTGGGCGCCGGGGCCGGGGTTGTTGGTGGCATTGGCTACCGTACACACGGTTTTTCCGGCACAGGGGACACCAATGTTGGCACCGGTGGTGCTGTCGAACCACATGTCAGGCACATACCCCACGCTCGCCCCTTTGGCGTAATTAGCGGCTAGTGCACCGGTATTGACGCTATCCGCCCCGGGGGTGATCCACTGGTGGGCCGTGCCGTCGCTGATCCAGGGGGTGCGGCCGCCGTGAAGGTGGATGTCGGCGCGATTGTGGGTGAAGCACTTTGTGGGATCCGCTTCACAAATCTCCGTGTCGGTCAGGTTTGGGGTGCGGATTGCCAGAGGACCGGGGCCGGAACCCATGACCGTGGTATCAACGGGGAGAAAAAGATCACCGCCGTCATTGGCCGGCAGGCTGTTGGTGAATTTGATCCGCACTGGCCGATCTTTTTGGGCCACAATGATCGGTCCCAGATAGTGGGGGATCGTCGGTGCTCCCGTGGTGTTGGTCTGCCGGTAGCCGCGCAGCAGGGTTCCGCCCTCGGTGGCTGTCATTTTGTTGGCGCCAACGACTGCGGGAAGATCAGTGTGCATCTGCTCGCGATACTGCACCAGTTCGATCTCGTAGTAATCCGACCCGGGGTACGTGGTTATATCAGGAACCGCGGCAGGCATGCACTGCCCGAGATTGTTGGTGCCGTCCGCATCGGTTCCCACGGGCGAGCCGCAAATGCCGGGAAGCGTGTCGACGAATTTGCGCAGCGGCGGGCTGTTGGCCCAGTTGGCGGCGCCGTTGTAGTCCGGTACGCCGGTGGAGCGCACGGCGTTTAATTTATTCTGAAGCGTCAGTGCCGTGGCCGGTGGCGGCGCCACCCCCCACAACAGCACGGCCGCAGGCAGTAAGAAACCCGCAAAGGTATGCCGGTACGTTCGTTTCATAGTTTCCTCCTTTTGATGTAGTACTGAACTCGGCCGAAGCCCAAAACGGTTATTTCACGTCGGCCGCACCGGGTTGATCCGGATTGGCTGCATTTCCAGCCTGTTGTTTCTCCTGCTCTGCTGCCTGCATCATCAAGGCATTCCGATTGGCAGCGGCTCGTTTTTGAATGGCGCGTTGCGCCTCCATGCGTTCGCGGGCATTCATCTGCGGGGTGATGATTCTTTTGTCCACCACGCCTTGCGCGGCCGTGGCACCCTGGTTCTGGTTGGTTTGCGGAGGATCGTTTGGCGCGGCGCTTGCGGCGACCGCCCAAACCACCAACATCCCGACAATGAGTTTTAGAGATACAAACTTTTTCATGCTTTTTTCCCTCCTTTACGGATTATGGTAGCAGGAACCAATTGCTTCGACTGATCCACCTTTCACCTTTGCACGATAGATCAGCCAAACGTGCCTAACGCGTGAACCTTTGGCTGCATTTTCCCCAAAGCACCACGCGCCCACTCTGTTCCATATACTTTTGTCGATCTCCTCCCTTTGGTTGGTTGTTGGTTGGCAGGTACACCTTGCCGATTCTTTTAATCCGCCAAATTTGATGGTCTCGCAAAAAAGAGGCTTCTGTCATTTCGAGGAGCAAGCGATGAGAAATCTCTCCATTGTTTCCGAGATTTCTCGCTGCGCTCGAAATAGGTTCTCTTCCTTTTTGCGAAATTGTCAGGTTTACATTTCTTAACATAATGGGCCGTAATAAATGGATAAACCGATTTAGTGCCACAAAGTAACAAAAATAAAAGGTCGTTCAATACCACAAACCAACTATCTAAAAAGGGGAGATCGATTGAATTTTGCTTCGCGTACGACGAAAACAGGTGGTGGCTCTTCCGATTAACATCTTATATTTATTGATTTTTTTACAAAAATAACCGTGTCGGCATCTCTTGGGGTGGTTTTTCCCCGAGGCAACAAATTTTTTAACTAGAGTACCCGAGGTGACGAATCATTCAATACCAAAAAATATTATATAAACATGATATGCAAGTTATCATATCGGAATGGGTGGTGGGAAATCCGGGAGCAGACCGGGGCGCAAAAACAGCGCCTCGTCTGTCCGGAAAGGTCTCGCATCCGATCGATCAGCAAACAAGGCCATGCGGCAACTTGCCGATCCGGATGAGGTTTTTTGAAACAGCTTGTTACGACGCCCTTTGGTCGGATGCAGGCGGAGGGAGGGGATTGGGGGCGACCGGCGGCGGTTGATCCGCACCGGCGTGATCGTCATCGGCCTGGAAGCAGGGCTGATTTTTTACTTCGGCATACCATTTCCAGGTTTCGAACACCACCGGATAGATGATCAGTTCCAGCAGGAACGAGGTGAAAATGCCTCCGATCATCGGGGCCGCGATCCGTTTCATGACGTCGGCACCGGTCCCGAGGGACCACATGATCGGCACCAGCCCGAGGAAGGTGGTGGCCGTGGTCATGAATTTCGGCCGCAGACGGGTGACGGCCCCTTGCAGCACCGCGGCGCGCAGTTCCGCCAGGGTGCGCAGCCGGCCTTCTTTTTTGGCCTGTTCGTAGGCGATATCCAGGTAGAGCAGCATGAAGACCCCGGTCTCGGCATCGACGCCCAAAAGCGCGATCAGCCCCACCCACACCGCGATGCTCATGTTGTAGCCCAGCAGGTAGAGCAGCCAGACCGCACCGATGGCGGAAAAAGGAACGGCCAGCAACACGATGCAGGTCTTGGTCAGGGAGCGGGTGTTCAGGTAGAGGAGCAGGGAAATCAGGAAAATCGTGAACGGCACCACGGTCTGCAACCGCTCCCGCACCCGTTCCATGGCCTCGTACTGACCGCTCCAGGAGACGGCGTAACCGGGCGGCAAGGCCACCTTGTCGCGAATCAGCCGGTTGGCTTCCTCGATGTAGCTGCGGGGGTCTCGCTCCGCGATGTCCACATAGACATAACCGGTCAGCAACCCGTCTTCGTTGCGGATCATCGCCGGGCCGCTGGTGAAGGTCACTTCGGCCAGTTGCCCGATGGGGATCTGCTTCTGGCCGTTGTCCCCGGCGACGAGCACGCGGCGCAAGGCCGCGATGTCCTGCCTGAAATCACGCAGGTAGCGGACATTGACCGCATAGCGCTCCCGCCCCTCCACGGTGGTGGTCACGGTTTCGCCGCCAATGGCGTTCTGCACCGCCGCCTGGGCCTGTTCCATGGTGAGGCCGGCAAAGGCCAATTGCTCCCGATCCCATTTGAAGTCGAGGAAATAACCGCTGCCGGTCCGTTCGGCAAAGGCGCTGCGGGTTCCCTTGACACCGGGCAGGAGCGCTTCGACCTGCGAGCCGATGGCCTCGATGGCGGCCACGTCGGCGCCCGAGATCTTGAGACCGATGGGGGTGCGGATACCGGTGGTGAGCATGTCGATCCGTCCCTTGATCGGCATGGTCCAGCCACTGGCCAGCCCCGGCAACCGCAGGGCCTCGTTCAACTCGCTGATCAGCGTTTCCTGCGAGATGTGGTCCGGGGTGAAATGGCGCAGGACCATGGTCAGCCATTGGGGCGCCCAGGCGGAATACCAGGTGTCGACCTTGCGCCAGTGCTCCTGGGGCCGGAGGATGATCACCGTCTCCAGCATCGACAGGGGAGCGGGATCGGTGGAGGTTTCCGCACGCCCCGCCTTGCCGAGGACGCGCTCCACTTCGGGGAACTCCTTGATGATCCGGTCGGTGGCCTGCAACAGGTTCTGGGCCTCGCCGATGGAAATGCCGGGCATGGTCGAAGGCATGTAGAGCAGGGCGCCTTCATCCAGGGCGGGCATGAATTCCGAACCGAGCTTGAAAAAGACCGGGATCGTGACCGCCATCAGGACGAGCGCCGCGGCGATCACCACTCCCTTGCGCCGCAACGCCCACTCGGCCACCGGGCGGTAGAGGGCGACCAGGACCCGGCTGATGGGATGTTTTTCCTCGGGGTGAACGGTGCCCACGATCACCGCGTTGGCGGCCCGACACAGCCAGCGGGGCCGGAAGTTGAAGTTCTGCAGGTGGGTGAAACAAAGACGCAGGGCCGGATCGAGGGTGATCACCAGAAAAGCGGCCACGAACATGGAGAGGTTCTTGGTGTAGGCCAGCGGCTTGAACAGGCGGCCTTCCTGGGCTTCGAGGGTAAGGATGGGCAGGAACGAGACCGCGATGATCAGCAGGGAGAAAAAACTGGGGCCGGCCACCTGTTTCACTGCCTGGACGATCACCGTCCGATAGTCATCCCGGCGGCCGTCCCGCTGCCATTCCTCCAGCCGCTTGTGGGTCTGCTCCACCACCACGATGGCGGCATCGACCATGGCCCCGATGGCGATGGCGATCCCGCCCAGCGACATGATGTTGGCGTTCACCCCCAGCCATTGAAAGGGGATGAAGGCCAAAAGGACGGTGACCGGGATGGTGATGATCGGGATGAGGGCGCTGGGGATGTGCCAGAGGAAGAGGAGGATCACCGCGGCGACGGTGACGATCACTTCCACCAGGGTAGACTTGAGGGTGTCGATGGCCCGCCGAATTAATTCCGAACGGTCGTAGACCGGCACCACCGTCACCCCGTCCGGCAGGCCCGGGGCGATCTCCTGAAGTTTTTTCTTGACCCGGTCGATGACGTCGAGGGCGTTCTGGCCCTGGCGCATGACCACGATGCCCGAGACCACTTCGCCCAGGCCGTCCAGATCGGCCACGCCGCGGCGCAGATCCGGTCCGGGGACGACCGTGCCCACATCCTTGATCCGGATCGGGCTGCCGCGCTCATCGGTACGCAGCAGGATGTTCTCGAAATCGGCCAGGGATTTGGCATAGCCGCGGCCACGGACCATGTACTCGGTGCCGCCGAATTCGATCATCCGACCGCCCGCCTCAAGGTTGCCGCCCCGGACCGCGTCCACCACGTTGGTGATGGTGAGGCCGTAGGCCTGGAGACGGTTGGGATCGACGTTGACCTGATATTGCTTTGTGAAGCCACCGATGGGCGCCACCTCGGCCACGCCGGGAACCGCTTTGAGGTGGTAGCGGAGATACCAGTCCTGGCTGGCCCGCAGGTCGGCCAGGCTGTGCTGGCCCGATTTGTCCACCAGCACGTATTGAAAAATCCAGCCCAGGCCGGTGGCATCGGGGCCCAGCTCGGTTTTCACCCCCTGCGGCAGGCCGGGCAGCACGCCGGAGAGATACTCCAGGGTGCGCGAGCGCGCCCAGTAGATATCGGTCCCCTCTTCGAAAATTACATAGACATAGGAGTAGCCGAAATCGGAGAACCCCCGCACCGCCTTGACCTTCGGCGCGCCCAGCATGGCGCTGACGATGGGATAGGTCACCTGGTCCTCGATGATGTCCGGGCTGCGGTCCCAGCGGGAATAGACGATGACCTGGGTGTCGCTGAGATCGGGAATGGCGTCCAGGGTCAATCGCTGCATCGACCACCAGCCGCCGATGCTGGCCGCCGCCACCAGCACCAGCACCAGCAACCGATGCTCGACCGAAAAATCGATGATCCGGTTAATCATGGTGGTGGCCCTCGTGGCCAGGTTTGTCCGACATCATGGGCTGGGGCCCGAAGCGGCGAAAGTCCTCCCTGCACTCCTCGCTGCAGAAGAAATAGGTTTGGCCGTCCCGGTCCAGGGTCAGATCCTGTTCCCTGGCCTTGTCCGGGTCGATGGTCATGCCGCAGACCGGGTCCTTGACAGTCTGGGTTTGTCCGGAAGGTCCGGCTGGTGGCGCCGGGGGCGACTGCGACTTGGTTTCCTGGTGCCCGGCGTGGCCTGGAGGCGGGGGGAGGTTCGAGCCGCTCTCGGCGGCGCCTCGCCCACCCTGGCGGCGAAACTCCTCCTTGCACTCGTCGCTGCAAAAAAAGTAGGTTTTCCCGTCCCGTTCCAGGGTCAGGCCCTGTTCCCTGGCCTTGTCTGGATCAAGGATCATGCCGCAGACCGGATCCTTGACTAGGCCGTGATCGACCTGGCCGCCTCCGGTGGGCACGGGTTGGGCGGGCTGGGGCTCGGGAGGCGGCGGAGGCACCGGGGCCTGTTTTGGTCCGGCGCTCGTCTTCTGGTCGTCCATCAGCCGCGCGGCCGCCAATTTCATCCGGCTCTCGGAGTCGATGAGGAAGTTGCCCGAGAAGACCACTTTTTCCCCTGGCTGCAATCCTCCTAGGATCTCGACCCGGTCGTTGAAGCGCAGGCCGGTCACCACCGGGCGCGGTTCGAAGAGCCCCTCCCCGATCACGACATACACCGTCTTGCTGGCCCCGGTGTCGATGACCGCCCCTGACGGCACCGCGATGATGTCCGGCAGGGTCACCACACATTCGACATCGACGAACATGTCCGGACGGAAGGTATAGTCGGGATTGTCCAACAGCAAACGGACTTTCAGGGTACGCGAAGCGGCGTCGAACCGGGGCGGCACCTCGCTGACCCTGGCCGAAAAAACCGTTCCCTGTTTGGGCAGGGAGATTTTGGCCGACATGCCCGGCCGGATATATTTTGCTTCGATATCGTAGAGATCCGCCTCGACCCACACGGTGCTTAGGTCGACAACCCTGAAACATTCGGCCCCGCGACTGATCCGTTGGCGAGGGGAGACGGCCCGCGAAAGCACCAGCCCGTCGATGGGCGAGCGCAGTTCGACATAGGTGACATAGACGCCGCTCTGGGCCAGCCGGGCCAACTGCGTTTCCCCGACCCCGAGGTCCAGCAGTTCCTGCCGGGCCTTGCTGGCATAGAGGATGTCGTCCTCGCGAATGAATTCGAGGTTCGATTTCGTTTTCTTGGTCGGCTTCACCGGTGGCTTCGCGTGGTCCGGGGGAGCGGAGGGAGCCGTTTTTCCGGCCGGCATTCGATGCGCCTCATGGGGAGAGGGGGTGGCAGCCGGCGTGGGCGGTTGCGTGGTGGTGCTGACATCCGCATTGGCAGGAGGCAGTTCTACCGCTGGCTTGTGGTCGGGCAATGGGGGGGCGTCACCGGGCAGTTCCGGGGCGGGCGTTGTAGGTAAAGTGGGAACCTCGGCCGATTCCAGCTTGGTCATGTCGGGCGAATGGTCGATTGCGGTTTCCAGCGAAGGCGTATCCGAGGGCAGCGGGATGGGGGCGCCGGGATCGGGCAGCACCGCCCCCGCTTTTCGTCGGGCCTGGACGATTTGTTCCAGTTGTTCCGCGGCCCCGGAAGTGGGGGAGACGTAGACCGTGCGGCGACCGGCGTTGCCGAGTTCGGTCAGATAGCGCTGTTGCCAGGTGAAAAAGTCGTAGTTGTAGATCTTGATCTTGGCCAAGAGCTGGTTTTTGCCCACCCGGCTGCCCGTGGTGCTTTCATGGACTTCACCCATCCAGCCATCCGTGCCGGCGATCAAGGCGTAGACCCGGTTCTCGTCCGGCACAATCCGGCCCAGTGCCCGGACAGTATAGGATTCCGCCGCTTTCGTCACTTCGCCGACCCGCACGCCGAGCAGTTGTTGTTTTTGCCCCTTGATGCGAACCGTGCCCGGGGAGGTCAACGGTGCGGAACCGGCAATCGCCTGGTCATCCGCATAAACCGGTTCCATGGGCATGCCGCAGGGGGCGATGCCCGGTTCCTTGGATGTGTGCGCGGGGTCCATCGGATCGACATAATGCAGAATCTCGCGTTCCTTGCCGCTGGTCGCACCCGGGCTGGTTTTATGCTGGTTGAACCGGGCGCCTCCCACGAAGGCGATGACGACCAGGATCAGCACCACCAAGACAGACAAATATTTTTTCATAGCCGCGGACAACCTCTCAGGTAAAAGGGCAGGAGCTGCTTCCTCGTGTTTCCGAGAATGTGTTTATCGTCGAAATGAAACCTTGCAAGGTAACTTATCGTTATTTCTTGGAAAGAAAAGCAAAAATCGGCGTGGTGTCACCCGGCCCAGGCCGGTGAAAAGGGGCCTGTGAGATAACCGGTGGAGTCTTTTCTCTTTTTTTTACATAAAAAAAGATTACCATGTGTACCACAAAGCCTGAACTTGGTGAAGCCAAAGATAAACGCTTTTCTAAAATCAAAGGAGGCAAGCATGGAAAAAGGTATGGTGTCGGGAATGTTGTCCGTTCTGTTGACCGCATTCTTTTTGACCTTTGCCGGAAGTGTCTGGGCGCAAAGCGATGTGCAACAGGTTCCATCCTGTAAGTTCTGCGGTATGGACAGGGCCAAGTTTGCCCACAGCCGGATGATGGTGACCTATGAAGACGGTTCGACCTTGGGAACATGCAGTCTTCATTGCCTGGCCATCGACCTCGCCACCAATATCGATAAAACGCCTCGTTCGATTGAAGTCGGCGATTTCAATGGCAAAAATCTCATCGATGCGGAAAAGGCCGTGTGGGTGATCGGCGGCAACCATCCCGGCGTCATGACCAGACAGGCGAAATGGGCCTTCGAGAAGAAGGAGGACGCGGAAAAGTTCATCAAAGAAAACGGTGGGACACTGGCGACATTCGACGAGGCCATGCAGGCCGCCTACCAGAGCATGTACGAAGACACCAAGATGATCCGGGAGAAGCGTAAAATGAAGCGGATGCAGGGGGCGCAGCAGTAAGAATCGGCCCTGCTTCGTTCGTCACCGGACCTCGTTCAGTGCTTCCGGGTCTGTGACCGGGGCAGCACCGATGTCCGGTGCCTTTCATCGACCTGCCAGGAACCATCAGGAGGAATCTCATGTATGCGTTGCGCGTGATCGTTATGGTTGTTCTTCTCGGCATTGCAGGGCCCTTGACGGCGCAGACGGCGCCGGTCACGGTCGCCAAGTCGGATAAATGCCCGGTCTGCGGCATGTTTGTCGCCAAGTACCCGGATTTTGTGGCCCAGGTCATCTTCACCGACGGCACCTATGCGGTGTTCGACGGCGCCAAGGACATGTTCAAGTATTACTTCAATCTGGGCAAATACAATCCCGCCAAGCGTCCGGCCGACATCGCTTTTGTTTATGTCACGGATTATTACAGCATGCAATTGGTCGACGGCCGCACTGCCAGCTACGTCGTGGGCAGCGATGTGTTCGGGCCCATGGGCCGGGAGCTGATCCCCTTTGGCCAGGAAAAGGAGGCGCAGCTGTTCATGAAGGACCATGCCGGCAAAAAAATGATCCGTTTCGAGGCCGTGACTCCCGAGCTCCTCAAGGAACTGGATTGAGCGTGCCGAGATATTCAGACTTTTTTTTCCTATTTTTCCTGGCGGGCATCCTGCTCGTTGGGCTGATGTTTCTCGACACCGCCATCAGCGGCCGCATCGACCGGCCCCTGAGAGAGGAACGGCGCCAACTGGTCGGGGCCCTGAGCTTGACCGACCTGTGTCTGTTCACCGAAGCGCGGTATACCCGCCACCCCGGCATGGCGGATCTGCAGACGCCGTTTCAGGATCATCCGTTGGCCCTCGAACATTTCCCCTCCGGCTCCCTGGTCGCGGTGCCGGCCCATCTGCGCCGACGAACAGGAAGTGATCAATGAACGCTTTCGAAAAACAGCGGTATATCCTCGACCTCGCGCTCTCTTCCATGAAGCGGCGAAAGGGGAAAAACATTGCCCTGGTGGCGGTGTACACCTTTGTGCTCTTCCTGTTGGCCTCGGTGCTGTTTTCCGCGGACTCGCTCAAGCGGGAGGCGGCCCTGATTCTGCAGGATGCCCCGGAAATGACGATTCAGAAACTGGTGGCCGGGCGGCAGGACCTGATGCCGACCCGCTACCTCGATTCGATCCGGCAGATACCGGGGGTGCAATCGGTTGAGCCGCGGCTCTGGGGCTACTATTACGATGCGCTCAGTGGCGCCAACTATACCCTCATGGTCAACAAGGCCTTGAACGATCACCAGGGCGAGATCCTGATCGGTGCCGGCGTCTCCAGGCGGACCACCGCCGACGGCCCCCCCCCCCGGTTACAGGAAAACGACCTCCTCCCCTTCAAGACCTACGACGGCTCGGTCCTGACCTTGAACGTCAAGGGCCTGCTGCCGACGACCTCGGAGTTGGTGACCGCTGATCTGGTCCTGCTGTCGGAGCCGGATTTCAGGAAAATTTTTGCCTTTGGCCCGGACCTGAGCACGGATTTGATCCTGCGGGTCAGAAACGCTCGCGAACTCCCCACGATTGCGGCCAAGATCACCCAACTCCATCCCGATACCCGCCCGATCCTGCGGCAGGAGCTCCTGCGCACCTACGAGGCGGTTTTCGACTGGCGGGGCGGAGTGATCATCCTGGTGCTGGCGGGCGTTCTTTTTGCCTTCGTGATCCTGGCCTGGGACAAGGCCACGGGGTTGAGCGCCGAGGAGAAACGGGAAATCGGCATCCTCAAGGCGGTGGGTTGGGAAACCTCGGATATTCTCCTGATGAAGTTCTGGGAAGGGACGACCATATCCCTGACCGCGTTCTTTGTCGGCATCGTGCTCGCCTACCTCCATGTTTTCGTCGCCGCCGGCGTGCTGTTCGAACCGATCCTGAAAGGGTGGTCGGTGCTCTATCCCCAATTCAGGCTCACGCCGACGGTCAGCGTCTATCAGGTGGCAACGCTGTTCTTCCTGACGGTGCTCCCCTATACCGTGGCCACGATCGTCCCATCGTGGCGGTCCGCGACCATTGATCCCGATGCCGTGATGAGGGGCTGAGCCGATGATCCAACTGCATGCCATCCGCAAGGTGTTCAACGCCGGCCGGCCCAACGAGTTCGTTGCCGTTGACGGGGTCGACCTGACCGTCGATTTTCATGGCGCCACCGCGCTGAAGGGGCCGAGCGGTTCGGGCAAGACCACCCTGCTGAGCATCGTCGGGTGCATGGCCCGGCCGACCTCGGGCCGAATCACCTTGCAGGACCGGGAGATCACCAGCCTGCCCGAACGGTTTCTCACCGAAATCAGACGCGCCACCTTCGGCATCATCTTTCAGCAGTTCAACCTCATCAAGGGGTTGACGCTCCTGGAAAACGTGATGATTCCCGCCTATCCCACCGGAGAGCAATACGCCTCCCTGAAAAAGCGGGCCATGGGGTTGCTCGACTTGTTGAACCTGGGCGCCAAGGCGCACGCCAAGGTGGAGTGGCTTTCCGGCGGCGAGGCGCAACGGACGGCGATTGCCCGGGCCTTGATCAACAATCCGGCCATCCTCATCGCCGACGAGCCGACCGCGCATCTGGACACCCGCCTGTCGCGGGAATTCATGGACATCATGCGGCAACTCAAGCAGGAAGGAAAAACGATCCTCATCGCCAGTCATGACCCCATCGTCTACCAATCTCCGGTCATCGATCGGGTGGTCGAGATGCGGGACGGCAGAATCATCGCCGCCGGCGAGGCCCCATGACCTTCCATTCCGGCATCCTGGCCCTGCTGCTGGGCTCGGGCCTGACCACGGCCATGTTGGCTTCGGCCGCCACGGTGGGGGCGCGAATCATCCGGCAATGGGATATCGGCAGCGGCAGCGAGCAGCAATTGGAACTGGAACGGAAGACCTACCTGGTCTCAACGGTGATGGGCTATTGCCTGGGGTTCCAGATCCTGTCCCTGTTTCTGTTTATTTATACGGCCGATACGCTCAGCCCGATGTTCATCGGCGCCATGTGCGCGGCCGGAAGTCTCAAGGTGAATGGATTCGGCTATCCGGCCCTGCTCCTGAAAATCGGCAACTGCCTGCTCGCCGGCCTGTGGCTCATCGTCAACCACACCGACAACCAGGCGCACGACTACCCCTTGATCCGCATCAAGTACTGGGGGCTGTTGGCCATCACCCCGCTGTTGTTCGTCGAAACGATGGTGCAGACCTCGTATCTGCTCAGTCTCAAACCCAATATCATTACCTCCTGCTGCGGGATGCTCTTCAGCACGGACAGCAATACGGTCGTCTCCGAGCTCCTTGCCCTGCCGCTGCCGGTGGCGCAGGCCATTTTTTTCGCCAGTGCCTCCATTGCCATGGCATCGGGGCTGTATGTCTTCCTCAAAACCAAGGGCGCGTCCTTTTTGTTCTTGGCCTCCGGTCTCCACGGCGCCGTTTCGATCATGGCGCTGGTGTCGTTCATCTCCATTTATTTCTACGAGTTGCCCACGCATCATTGCCCGTTCTGCATCCTGCATCAAGAGTATGGCTATATTGGCTATGTCTTGTACGGCTTGATCCTGGCGGGCGCCGTCTCCGGGATGGGCGCCGGCGTTATCGACCGGTTCCGCGCCATCGCCAGCCTCCACGCGGTGATCCCCCCCATGCAGCGGCGGCTGGCCTTGATTTCGACCGTCTCGATGGCAGGTTTTGTCTTGATCGCCGGCTATGAGCTGCTCTTCTCGAACCTGAAAATGTAGGTTCGTCGCTTTCGTTCTGCGTCGGCGGGCCATGCCCGCGAACAAGATTGGGTATCGCAGCATTTTCCACCAGGCGCATCCGATGCGCGGTGAAAAGGCCGCTTTGATTGGCTGGGAAGGGGAAGGTTCTTGGAAAGCAGCGAATCCGTCCGGGTGGCGGAAGTCGGCGAAACAACCGTTCCGACAATGATCAACCGAACCGGCCGGTGATGTAGTCTTCGGTCAGTTGGTGGCGGGGGTTGGTGAAGATGCGGTCCGTCGGGCCGACCTCGACCAGGTCGCCCAGGTGAAAATAGGCGGTGCGTTGGGAGACCCGCGCCGCTTGCTGCATGTTGTGGGTGACGATGACGATGGTGTACTGCTCCTTGAGTTCGGTGATCAGGTCCTCCACCGTGGCGGTGGCGATGGGGTCGAGGGCGGAGCAGGGCTCGTCCATGAGGATGACCTCGGGCCGGACGGCAATGGCCCGGGCGATGCACAGCCGTTGCTGCTGGCCGCCGGACAGGCCGGTGCCCGGCTGGTCGAGGCGGTCGCTGACCTCGTTCCACAGGCCGGCTTTTTTGAGGGAACTCTCGACGATATCCTGGAGTTCGGACTTATTGTTGACCAGACCGTGGATCTTGGGCCCATAGGCCACGTTGTCGAAGATCGACTTGGGGAAGGGATTGGGCTTCTGGAAGACCATGCCCACCTGGGCCCGCAGGGGCACCACATCGACCCGTTTGTCGTAGATGTTGAGATCGTCCAAGAGGATCTCGCCGGTGACCCGACAACCGGCCACGGTATCGTTCATCCGGTTGAGGCAGCGGAGGAAGGTCGATTTGCCGCAGCCCGAAGGGCCGATCATGGCCAGGACCTCGTTCTTGCCGACGTCGATGCTGACATTCTTGATGGCGTGCTTGTCGCCGTAGAAGACGTTGACATCCCGGCAGACCATCCGGGGCTCCTCGACAAAGGGCAGGCCCACGGTCTGCCGCTGGTCGCGGTCGACCTTGCGGGCCTTGGCCGCCACCGCTGCATCCGCCTCGTTTGTCTCCATCACCACATCACGCATGTCCAAGGCTGCATCCAATGCCGTTGCCATTGCTCTCCTCCCTCCGCCGGAACGCCGCAACCCATGTTCCGTCGGAACCTGTTCCTTCATGTGTCTGCTCTCGGCCTAAGGAGCGTGAAATCCAACGGGCGGATACGGTTCGATCCGCCCGTTGGGTCAGGTTTGTTCCTGTTGCCGGTCATGGCACCACCCCATCGGAGCGACGAGCCCCGATGCGGGCTCAGAATTTGTTGCTGACGATGACGTTCAGGGCCTTGGCATCGGCCGCCATGGCTTTCTGCTCATTCTTGGGCATGGGGATCAGGCCTTTTTCGGCCAGATAGCCCTGCTCGCCCCAGGCACGGTCGCTGGTGAACTCGGCGAGGAATTCGGCGATGCCGGGAATCTTGCCGACATGATCCTTTTTCACGTAGAAGAACAGTGGCCGGGACACCGGATACTTGCCGTCGGCAATGGACTTGAAGTCGGCGGCCTGGCCGTCGATCAGCGAGGCCTGGATCTTGTCGCCATTCTGATCGAGGAAGCTGAAGCCGAAAATGCCCACGCTTTTCGGATTGGCTTCCAGTTTCTGGACGATCAGGTTGTCATTCTCGCCGGCCTCGATGTAGGCCCCGTCCTCGCGCACGGTCTGGCAGACGGCCTTGAATTTCTTCTCGTCGGTGGTTTTCAGTGCCTTGATCGGCGCGAATTCGGCGCAGGCATGATCCATGACCATCTCGACAAAGGCGTCGCGGGTGCCGGAAGTGGGCGGCGGCCCGAGCACTTCGATCTTCTCCGCCGGCAGGCTGGCGTTGACGTCCTTCCAGGTTTTATACGGATTGGCGACCAATTTGTCGCCGCCTTCCGGGCTGGGCACTTCCTTGGCCAGGGCCAGGAAGATGTCCTTGCGGCTCAGCTTCAACTGCGGTGCCTTCTTGCTGTTGGCCATGACAATGCCGTCGTAGCCGACCTTGACCTCGACGATCTGGGTGACCCCGTTCTTGGCGCAGGCCTCGACTTCCGTCTTCTTGATCGGGCGGGAGGCGTTGGTGATATCCGGGGTATCGACGCCCGCGCCGGAACAGAACAGCTTGAAGCCGCCGCCGGTGCCGGTGGATTCGATTTTCGGGGTCTTGAATTTGGTGGATTTGCCGAACTGCTCGGCAACGGCGGTCGAGAAGGGGTACACTGTGGACGAACCGACGATCGAGATGTAGTCGCGGCCGTCGGCGGCCTGGGTGGCGGCGGCGGTGGCGACCAGCAATGAGGCGGCGGCCAGGGTCAGGGCGAGCTTTTGCATGGGAAATCTCCTTGAATAAAAATAAAGGTTAACTGGTAGGAAACGGATCAAAGGTACAGGCGCTCCGTTTGTTTTTGGTTAGCAAACCGTTCCGATCGCGTTACCAGCGCCGTTCGAACTTGTTGCGGAGAAAGACCGCGGCGGCATTCATGGCCAGCAACAGGAGGAGCAGCACCATGATCGCCGCCGAGGTCCGTTCGACAAAGGCGCGTTCCGGGCTGTCGGCCCAGAGATAGATTTGCACGGGTAAAACCGTGGCCGGGTCGCTGAACCCGGTCGGCACGTCGACGATAAAGGCCACCATGCCGATCATCAACAGCGGCGCGGTCTCGCCCAGGGCCCGGGCCATGCCGATGATGGCCCCGGTCATCATGCCGGGCATGGCCAGGGGCAGGACATGATGGGCGATGGTCTGCATCTTCGAAGCCCCGACCCCGAGCGCGGCCTCGCGGATCGAGGGCGGCACCGATTTCAGGGAGGCCCGGCTGGCGATGATGATCGTCGGCAGGGTCATCAGGGTCAGGACCAGCCCGCCGACCAGGGAGGCGGAGCGTGGCAGGTTCATGAAATTGAGGAAAACCGCCAGGCCGAGCAGGCCGAAGACGATGGAGGGGATGGCGGCCAGGTTGTTGATGTTGACCTCGATCAAGTCGGTCCAGCGGTTCTGGGGCGCGAACTCTTCGAGATACACCGCCGCCGCCACCCCGATGGGAAAGCTGAGCGCCAGGGTGACGACCAGGGTGAAGAAAGAGCCCATGACCGCGCCCCGGATGCCGGCCAGTTCGGGCTCGCGGGAATCGCCGGCCTGGAAGAAGGTGGTATTGAATTTGAGCGCCAGCCGGCCGGCTGCGACCAACTGATCGATCCAGGCCGCTTCCTGGTCGCTGACCCGCCGCTCGGACTCGGGCACGTCGCGGGAGATATGGCCCTTGACGAACATGTCGACCTCGTCGTCGGCCAGCACCCAGATCGGCTTGGGGGGGCCGATCAACTCCGGCTTGTTCATGACCATGTCCTGCAACTGGTAGGCCGCGCCGGTGCTGACCAATTTACCGAGGATGCGTTTGTCCTGCCGGCCCTCCACCTGGGGGAAAAGGGCGAAAACCCCATCCCGCACCAGGGCGGCATAGTTGGCAGTGGCCAGGTTGTTGACGTCGAGCACCAAGGGATCGAAGTGGATGTCGAGCAGGATCTCGGTCTGGCGGAAGGCGGTGTAGCCCTTGGCGACAATGGAGCCGAGCAGGAGCACGAGGAAAAGCAGGCTGGCGGCAATGGCGGCCAGGCCGAACAACTTGAATCGCCGTTCCTTGCGGTAACGGGCCGCCAGGCCGACATTGACCCGGTCCATGGTGGAAATTTTTGGTTTCTCGCTCATCGGAGCCCTCCGTTACTCATATTCTTCCCGGTACTTGCGCACCACATAGAGGGCGATGACGTTCAGGACCAGGGTGACGACAAAGAGCAGCATGCCCAGGGCAAAGGCGGCCAGGGTCTTGGGGCTGTCGAATTCCTGGTCGCCCACCAAGAGGGTAACGATCTGCACCGTCACCGTGGTCACCGCCTGCAAGGGGTTGAGGGTCAGGTTGGCGGCCAGGCCGGCGGCCATGACCACGATCATGGTCTCGCCGATGGCCCGTGAGACCGCCAAGAGGATCGAGCCGACGATGCCGGGCAGGGCTGCCGGCAGGATCACCAGCTTGATGGTTTCGCTCTTGGTGGCGCCCAGGCCGTAGGAGCCGTCGCGCAACGACTGGGGCACGGCGTTGATGACGTCGTCGGAGAGCGAGGAGACAAAGGGGATGATCATGATCCCCATGACCAGGCCGGCGGCCAGGGCGCTCTCCGAGGCCACCGACAGGCCGAGTCCGGCCCCCAGGTCGCGGATGGCCGGCGCCACCACCAGGGCGGCGAAAAAGCCGTAGACCACGGTGGGCACGCCAGCGAGAATCTCGAGCAGCGGCTTGACCGTGGCCCGGAATTTGGGCCCGGCGTATTCGGAGAGGTAAATGGCCGACATCAGGCCAAAGGGCACGGCGATGGCCATGGCGATGCCGGAGATGAGAAAGGTGCCGGTCAGCACCGGCACGGCGCCGAAACTGCCGGAACTGCCCGCCTGATCGGCCCGGATCGCCATCTGCGGGCTCCACTTGAGGCCGAAGAGAAAGTCGAGCAAGGGGATCTGCTGAAAGAAGCGGATCGACTCGAACAGCACCGAGAGCACGATGCCGATGGTGATGAAGACCGCGAAGGTGGAACAGAGGGTGAGGATGATCTCAACGGCCCGTTCGACCTGGTTGCGGGCCCGCAGCGCCGGGCGGATTCGGGCCAGCACCAGGTAGGCGGCCACCAGGGCCGTGGTCAGGGCCACTGTGGCCAGGGCCAGGTTGCTGATGCGCATCAGGCCGAGATACTGGTCGGCGGCGGCCTGAAGCACGGGGTCGACCTCGCGGGCCACCAAGTTGCCGGCCACCAGGTTGCGGATATCGTTGACCAGCAGGTTGGCCTGATCCGGACTTAAGCTCCCCTTGGCCGCAAAGACCCCCTTCATGGCCATCTGGGTGAGCAGCGGGTCGGCGGCCACCTGCCAGACGGCCACGATGAGCAGGGCCGGCAGGCCGCACCACAATGCCGTCAGCATGCCGTAGTAGCCGGGGCGGGAGTGCATTTTCCCGGCCCCCGGCTGGCGGGCGAACAGGAAGGCGCGGCGGCGGCCCAGCCAGTACGCCAGCGAAGACAGGAGCAGAACCAGGATGATGAGCAGCGAAGGGGGCATGATCGCACCAAAGAGGGATGGCGGGAGACCCTCTCCCAACCTGGTCGACAAGGTATCGACGGTTTATTAAGGCCGGATTCGACGACCGTTAGATTTCCGTTAGGATTCTTGCGCCGTTGGTCGCGATATGGTTAGAAACAGGGAAGGAGTCTGCCGCGAGACCGCGGCGGCACGGTTCAATCGACGGAGGAAGACAGATGGGGAAATGTATCGGCGTGCTGACCGCGGGCGGCGACAGTCCCGGCCTCAATGCGGCCATCCGGGCCATCGGCAAGAGCGCGCTGAACGCCTACAATATGCAGGTGATCGGCTTCCGCGACGGCTTTCGCGGCCTGATGGAGAACCGCACCGTCCTCCTGGAGGGCGAAACCCTCTCCGGCATCCTCACCCTGGGCGGCACCATTCTCGGCACCAGCCGCGACAAGCCGCACAAGATGCCGGTGGGCTCCAGGGTCCAGGACATGACCGAGGTGATGATCGACAACTACCACCGCCACAACCTCGAGGCCCTGGTCTGCATCGGCGGCGGCGGCACCCAGAAGAACGCCTGGCGGCTGGCCCAGGCCGGCGTCAACGTGATCACCCTGCCCAAGACCATCGACAACGATGTCGCCATGACCGACATCACCTTCGGCTTCGACACCGCCCTGTCGATTGCCACCGATGCCATCGACCGTCTCCACTCCACCGCCCACAGTCACCACCGGATCATCGTGGTCGAGATCATGGGCCACAACACCGGCTGGCTCGGCCTGGGCGCCGGAGTGGCCAGCGGCGCCGACGTCATCCTCATCCCCGAGATCCCCTACGACGTCAACCAGGTGGCCGACGCCATCCGCCGCCGGCGGCACCGGGGCAAGAATTTCAGTATTGTCGCCGTGTCCGAGGGGGCGCTGGCCCTGGAAGACGCCAAGGAACTGGCCCGGTTGCAGGAAAGAAGACAAGTGGCCGGGGACGAGAAAAAACAGAAAAAGGCCTCGGCGGCGCTGGCGGCCTTCCAGGCCAACCACACCACCAACACCCTCAGGCTTTCCGGCCAATTGGAATCGCTGACCGGCCTGGAGAGCCGGGTGACCATCCTCGGCCATCTCCAGCGCGGCGGCACCCCCACCGCCGCCGACCGTATCCTCGCCACCCGGCTGGGATCGGCCTGTGTCGCCGCCATCGACGCCAAGCGCTTCGGCTGCATGGTGGCGGTCAAGGGCGAGTCGACGGAGTTGGTGGAGCTCTCGGAGGTGGTGGGCAAGCGCAAGGTGGTGCCGCTCGATCACCCCTGGATCAAGGCCGCCCTGGAGACCGGCGCCTGTTTGGGCAACCATGTTTAGGGGATTAGGTTGGTTAGGTTGGAGGCTGTTAGGGAGGGGCTTGCCCTGGGCTTCCGCAGGGAACGAATGCATCTCGGTGACGCAGGAGCGTCTTCGCCGCATTCCCACGCTGGAGCGTGGGAATGATCAATAACCATCTGAAATGGTGGACACAACGGCGTGCCCACCCCACAGCTCAGCTACCAACCTAAACGCCTACAGCCTCATCAACCTGCCTTTCACTGCGGGTCCTCGCTGCTGCGGACGATCTCGCCCTCCACCAGGTAGATGACCTCTTCGGCGATGTTGATGGCCCGGTCGCCGACCCGTTCGAGGTGCCGGGCGATGAGGTAGATGTTGACCAGGCAGGCGGCGTTGTCGCTGTGCCGCCCGATCTCCTCGATCACGGTGTTGTAGGCGGCATCGCGCAGGCTGTTGACCTCGTCGTCCATGAGGAAGATGGTCCGGGCCAGGGCCGTATCCTCGGTCACCAGGGCGTCCAGGCTGGTTTTGACCATTTCCATGACCTTGGCGGCCATGGGCTGATAGTCGAGCACAAACCTGTAATTCGGTGTCCGGTCCTTGTTGATGGTGAGGACCCGTTTGGCGATGTTGACCGCGATATCGGCGATCCGCTCCAACTCGCTGTTGATCTTGATGATCGAGACGATCAGGCGCAGGTCCCGGGCCACCGGCTGATGCAGGGCCAGGATCTTCAGGCATTCCTCCTCCACCCGGATCTCCATGTCGTCGATTTCCCAATCGGCGGTCATCAACGCCTGCGCCTGGTCTTGGTTCCCGGTTCCCAGCAGGGCGTAGGCCCGCCGCAAGCGGTCCTCCACCAGGGTGCCCAGCTTGAGGATCGCTTTTTTCAGCTCGTCGATCTCGCGATGGAACTGCATATGTTTAGCCACGGAATGCCTCCGATTCGTTTAGGGATGGACTCTGTCATGCATACTTTAGTACCTTTTCCACATTATCGCCCGATTAGGAACAGGTTAGGAGAGTGTTAGCTTTTTCCTTTTCCCTTGCAACCTCGGAGGGGGTGCATAACAGTACCCGAAACAGCATGCCGGCATCACCGCAGGAGAAAAAAGTGAGGAAACCACGTATTCTGGTGGTCGAAGACGACACCGACATCCAACAACTGGTCAGCTACAACCTGATCAAATCCGGGTTCAACGTCACCTGCGCCGATAGCGGCGAGGAGGCCCTGCAACTGCTCGGCCGGGAACCGGTCGATGCCATGGTGCTCGACCTGATGCTCCCCGGCAAGGACGGCGGCGAGGTCTGCCGGGCGGTGCGTGGTCAGGAGGCCACCCACGCCCTGCCGATCATCATGCTCACCGCCAAGAGCGAGGAGGACGACATCGTCGCCGGGCTGGAGTGTGGGGCCGACGACTATGTCACCAAGCCCTTCAGCCCCCGGGTGCTCATCGCCCGGATCGAGGCGGCCCTGCGCCGCACGCCCGAGCCGGGGATCGAGGAGGACGGCGCCGCCGGCCTGATCAGCCGCCACGGCATGGAGATCCACCCCGGTCGCCACGAGGTGCGGGTGGACGGCTGCGAGGTTCATCTCACCGCCTCGGAGTTCACCATCCTGGAGTTGCTCGCCGGCCGGCCGGGCTGGGTCTTTTCCCGGCAGCAGATCATCGACCAGATCCGCGGCTACGACTACAGTATCACCCCCCGGGCCGTGGACGTGCAGATCTTCGGCCTGCGCAAGAAACTGGGGGACGCCGGAGCCTGCATCGAAACGGTGCGGGGCATCGGCTACCGGATCCGGGAATAGCCGCCGGACGTCGACCTATCCGCCTTTGGCTTCGCCAAGGTGTTCCGGTGTGACCACCGATTCCCGATAACCCCATGGCTGGACCAGATTGGCTGGCCACCACGAACAATGAAAGCGGTAGGGGCACGGCGCGCCGTGCCCCTACTCCGGCATGGCACCGCCACCGGATCCAACATCGTTTTTATAGTTAGCTGAGGACAGAATGAATTCTGTCCCCCAGACCTTGCAAATACAAAGAATCCCATGCGCAACATCCGTCTTTTCTGGCAGATCTTCCCCACCTGTGTCGGCATCACCATTGCCTCCATGCTGGTGGTCGCCTGGCTGGCGACCACCACCGGCCGCACCTTCTACATCGATCGCCTCAAAGAGGAGATCCGCGAACGGGCCCTGTTGCTCGAGCCCACCATTGTCGCCCTCAGTCGGGGCGAGGACCGGGCCTTCCAGGACTTTGTCCGCCAGACCGGCCGGCGGGCCGCGACCCGGATCACGGTCATCGACGCCGCCGGCGTGGTCCTGGCCGACTCCAACGAAGACCATGGACTCATGGACAACCACGGCACGCGGCCGGAGGTGGAGCCGGCCCTGGCCGGGGAAACCGGCTATGCCCTGCGCCACAGCCGGACGCTTGGCGAATCCATGCTCTATGCCGCCATCCCGGTCAAACTCGGCGTCAACCAGCACCGAGGCGCCCTGCGTCTGGCCATCGCCGTCACCCCGGTGGAAACCATGCTCACCGGCCTGCATGAGAAGATGTTCGCCATCGGCGTGGCGGTGACCGTGCTGGCCGGCCTGCTCTCCCTCGCCTCGGCCCGCGGCATCAGCCGGCCCCTGGAGGAGATGAAACGGGGCGCCGAACAGTTGACCAAGGGACGTATCGACCAGTTGGTCAAGATCAACAGCGACCACATGTCGGTGGAGATGGCCGGCCTGGCCGGGTCGATCAACCAGATGGCCGAGCAGATCAACCGTCGCATCCGCATCATCATCCAGCAGCGCAACGAACTGGAAGCGGTCTTTTCCGGCATGGCCGATTCGGTGGTGGCCATTGGCGCCGACAAGAAAATCATCCGCATGAACCAGGCCGCGGCCACCCTGTTCGCCCTGCCCTCGGAAGTGGTCAAGGGCAAGGCGGTCGAGGGGGTGGTCCGCAACGCCTACCTGCTCGAAATGATCGATTACACCCTCGCCCACAACCTGCCGCTGGAGCAGAAGGTGACCCTGTTCAGTCCCACCGACCCGGTCATCCTCCAGACCCATGCCGTGCCCCTGCGCGACGAGGACAACCGCAGCATGGGCGTGCTCCTGGTGATGAACGACCTGACCAAGCTCAACCGGCTGGAGACCATCCGCCAGGATTTCGTCGCCAATGTCTCCCACGAATTGAAGACGCCGATCACCGCGATCAAGGGCTATGTCGAGACCCTGCTCGACGGGGCGCTCGACGATGCGGACAACGCCCGGCGCTTCCTCGGGATAGTCGTTCGCCAAGCCAACCGGTTGGACGCCATCGTCGACGATTTGCTGACGCTCTCCCGCATCGAGGACCGGGAAAACAAGGAGGAGATCGACCTGACTCCGGGCGAGGTCGGGCCGGTGCTGGAAAGCGCGCTCCAGACCTGCGCCGTCCATGCCGACGACAAGGACATCATCCTCCAGGTGGAATGCGACGAGGCCCTGGCCGCCCCGATCAACCAACCGCTCCTGGAGCAGGCCATGATCAACCTCCTCAAGAATGCCATTGCCTACAGCCCCGCCGGTTCGCTGGTCACCCTGCGCTGTCAGGGCAGCACCACCATGCAGGGCGAGGAGTTCGTCCATCTGAGCGTCGTCGACAACGGCCCCGGCATCGCCCGGGAGCATCTGCCCCGGCTGTTCGAGCGGTTCTACCGCTGCGACAAGGCCCGGAGCCGCGACCAGGGCGGCACCGGCCTGGGACTGGCCATTGTCAAGCACATCGCCCATGTCCATCACGGCACGGTGGAGGTGGAGAGCACCCCCGGCAAGGGCTCGACCTTCACCCTCACCCTGCCGGCGGCGCGGCGGGAACCGGCTATCGCCGCCGCCGGCTGATGTTTTGAGGCTTTTCGGGGCGGTTCAACCGGCGTGCAGGGCCTCGAAGACCGCCTTGGCCAGGGCCTGCATGGTATAGGGTTTCTTGACGTAGCGCCGGGCCCCCAGTTCCATGGCCTTCTGTACCCGGTCGGTCTCGGCGTAGCCGCTGACGATGATTGCCCGCTGGCCGGGGTGGAGCGCCAGGGCCCGCTCATAGGTCGTAAGACCGTCGATCCCCGGAGTCATGATCATGTCCAGCAGCAGGAGATCGACCGGGTGGTCGGCCAGCACGCCCAGGGCCTCCTCGCCGCCGGTGGCGGTCTCGACCCGGTAGCCCAGCCGGTCGAGCATGGTCTTGGCCAGTTCCCGTTGTTCCGGGATATCGTCGACCAGGAGCAGGGACTCGCCCTTGCCCCGGTATTCGCCCTGGTCGGCCGCCGGCGCCTCCTCGACCACTTCCTGGCGGGTGGCCGGAAAGTAGAGTTCGAACAGCGTGCCCCGGCCCTCCATCGACGAGACATTGATGTAGCCGCCGTGATCCACGACCGTGCCCCAGACCACGGTCATACCCAGGCCGGTACCGCTTCGGCCCAGACTCTTTTTCGAGAAAAAGGGTTCGAAGATCCGGGCGAGATCCTCCTCGGCAATCCCCACCCCCTCATCCCCCACGCACAGCGCCACATATTCGCCCTCGACCACCTGGTCATAGCCCCGCAGCGGCTGGTCGAGATACCGGTTTTCCGTGGCCAGGCGGATTACCCCGCCCCGGGGCTGGGCCTCGGCGCCGTTGGCCACCAGATTCATGATCGTTTTCTGCAGGTGCACCGGCGAGCCGAACATCCGCATCAGGTCGGGCGCCAGCCGCTTCTCGATCCTGAGGTCCGGATGGGCGGTGCGCAGTTTGATACCTTCCGGTGAGGCCAGGTAGCGTTCGATAAGTCCATTGAGGTCGAGCACCACCGGCTGCATCACGCCCCGGCGCGCCAGGGTCAGCAGATCCTGGACGATTTCGCTGGCCTTGAGGCCGGAGTCGCGCATGTGCTCTATGTAGCGCCGCTGCGGGCTGTCTTCGGGAAGCGTGGCCAGGATCAGGTCGGGATAGCCGACAATGGCCGACAGCACGTTGTTGAGATCGTGGGCCACCCCGCCGGCCAACACGCCCAGGGCCTCCATCTTGCGACTGCGATTCAGTTGCTCCCGGAGATCGTCGATGGCGGCGGCGGCCTTGTTGCGCTCGTCGATCATCTGGTTGGCGGCCTGGGCCAGTTCCTTGAATTCGTCGAAATGGATGGTCCGTTCGTCGACCAGGCTCGAGCCGGTGGCGGCCCGTTTGAAGAAGGCGGTGAAGCCTTTGAGGTTGAAGGTGATCTTGTCGGTGATGTAGCGGGAAACCAAGGCGATAAACAGCAGGCTGCACAACAGGGTGACGATGAGCCAGTTCAGGCTGCGGGTGATCTTGTCTTCCAGCATCTGCCGTTTTTGCGCCAGTATTTCATCGAGTGCGTCGATGTAGATACCGGTGCCCACCAGCCAGCGCCACCCCTTGACCGCCCGGGCAAAGGTCATCTTGGCCGCCGGTTCCCCGGTTCGGGGGCGGATGGTGGCCACATATTCGAGGAAGACCCCATCCTCCTCCTGGCTGCGCCGGATCAGCTCCTGCAGGACCGGGATCCCGTTCGGGTCCCGGAAGCCCCACTGATTGACCCCGATATTTTCCGGTTTGTAGTGGGCCAGGGTGATGGCCTCGAAGTCGTAGACAAAGATGTAGCCGTCCTTGCCGAAACGGATGGCATTGATCCGGTCCAGGGTCTGCCGCTGAATTTCCGCCTCCACATCCTCGATGTATTCCCCGGTGCCGATCCACCAGTTGAAGGGGGCAAAGACCTTGCAGTAGCCGATCTTTTCAGCCATCTTGTGGAATTCGCCCGGTTTGTACCAGTGCCAGGTGAGATACCCCTCCCCCTTTTGCCGCATCAGCTCCGTCATCCTGCGGATGGTGTATCCGCCCTTGCTGTCCTGGAGATCCCAAAGATTTTGGCCCTCGAGGTGCGGCGAAAATGGCAGGAGCACGTTGTTGCCCTCCATGTCGTAGATGAAGAAATAGCCGCGGCCGTCGTAAAAGCGGATCGGCTTCAGGGCCTCCCGGATCATCTCCTTGAGTTCGGTCTCGGTCCTGCGCCCCTGGTAGTGGTGGTAGAGCCGCTCGGCAATGGCATGGGCGGAATCGACCCGATCCTTGAGTTCCTTCTTGAGGCGCTGTTCGACGGAAGCACGCTGGTATTCGATGTAGTCGACCACCCGGTCGACCTCCTGCTTGATCACCGCCTTCTGCCCGGCGAGATACTCTTCCTTCAGGTCCCGGGCCTCCAGATCGAACCGGCGGTATTCCTGCACAAAGAGCAGGGTGCCGACCAGCCCGATCGACAGGAGCGCCACGGTGATCATGCTCCAAGTCAAGCTTTTCCCGAGATTGATGGACAGATGCATATTGCTCCTGAGCGGTTCGGAACGAGGAAGCGGACGCGAGAGGTCCACCTGCCGGGATTTGACCCCAAGGCCTCCACATTGTGGCAAGCGAGGGCTATGGTCTATTAAAGGGGATCGGCCTGGGGGGCGTCAATCTTTTTTGATCGGCCGCGTGGGTGAGGCGCTACAGCAGGGGCCGGAACGCGGCCAGCCAGGCGCCGAGGCAGCCCAGCAGCGCGGTGCGGGTCATCAGGCGGCAGGCCAGGGGGAGGTGGGCAACGACCACCGGGCCGAACGCCTCGCCGATGAAGGGTTTTTCGACCAGGACCCCGTGGTAGACATTGGGGCCGTTCAAGCGCACCCCCAGGGCGCCGGCAAAGGCGGCCTCCGGGTAGCCGGCGTTGGGGCTGGCATGGTTCGCCCCCTCGTGCCAGGCGGTGGTCAGGGAACGGCGGGCGGCGAGGCCTCGGGTCAGCCGGGCCGCCAGTCCGATCAGCAGCACCGACAGCCGGGCCGGGAGGAAGTTGGCGCCATCGTCGATCCGGGCGGCGGCCCGGCCGAAGAGCAGGTAGCGCGGGTTTTTGTAGCCGACCATGGAATCCAGCGTGTTGACCATCTTGTAGGCCAGGGCCAGGGGCGCCCCGCCGAGGGCGGCGAAAAAGAGCGGCGACAACACGCCGTCGACCACGTTCTCGGCCACGGTCTCCACCGTGGCCCGGGCGATATCGTCGGCCTGGTAGCGGGTGACGTCGCGGCCGACGATCATCGCCACCTGGGACCTTGCCCGGTCGACCTCGCCGGCAATGAGCGATCCGTGGATCTCCGTGGCCGCCTGGGCAAGCGAGCGGGCGGACAAACAATAGAAGAGGAGCACGGTCTCGACCGCGAAGCCGGCCAGCCCGTGCAGCCGCCAAGCCAGGCCAATGACCAGGGCGGCCAGGCCCCAGCAGCCGAGGATCAGGCTCAGGGCAAAACCGAGGCCGGCGAGCCCTTCGTTTTTGATCAACCGGCGGAACCGGGGTTCGGCCGCTTCGATGGCCCGGCCCATCCAGCGGACCGGATGGGGCAGCCAGCGGGGATCGCCGACGAACGCATCCAGGGCAAAGGCCGCCGGGATGGTCAGCCAGGGGAGCAGGTCGGGCAGGACCATGGCCATCTCACCTCCCCGTGCCGACCGCGGTCAGCAGGGGGTGGGTCACCGCCTCGTTGGTGGCGGCGTCCTTCAGCGCAATGCGGATAAAGCCCTCGTCGAGGCCATGAAAATTGGCGCAGTTGCGGATGAGGAAGCGCTGCTCGGCCAGGGCGCGGCAGATCCCGGTGGCGGTGCAATCCGGCGGCAGTCCGATGAGCACGTAGGAGGTGGTGGACGGGTAGAGGGTCAGGCGGGCGGTTGCCAGCCGCTGCCGGAACAGGCTCCCCTCCACGGCGAGGTGGGTGCGGGTGCGGGTGATGAAGCTGGCCACCGCGGCCTGGTTGGCGCCGAGAAAAGAGACTGCCTCCTGGGCCAGGCTGTTGACGCACCAGGGCTGCATCCAGCGGCGGAAGCGATCGACCACCGGGGAATTGGCCACCAAAAAGCCGGCGCGCAGGCCGGGCATGCCGAAGATCTTCGACACCGACCAGAGCACGATGACGTTGTCCAGGCCGCAGCCGCTCATGGACTGGTCGCGGCCAGCCTCCACAAAGGGGAGGTAGGATTCGTCGATGAGGAAGCGGACCTGGGGATGACGCCGGCAGAGCGCCAGCAGGTCGGCATGGGGGATGAGCTGGCCGGTGGGGTTGTTGGGATTGCAGAGGAAAACGGTGTCGTAGCCGGGGAGCACCGCCTCCAGCCGCCCCAGGTCCGGGGCAAACCCGTCGGCCGGGGTGGCCAGGAAAAAGTCGGGCTCGATGCCATGGACCCGGCAGCCATCGGCGTAATCGGCATAGGTCGGGCCGACGATCAGCACCTGTCGGGAGGCCAGGGCCGCGCAGGCGGTGTAGATGAACTGGGTGGTGCCGCCGCCGGCCAAGACCCGTTCTGTTGCCACCCCCAGCAGGGCGGCGATGGCGCGGATCGCCCCCCGACCGTCGACCTCGGGCAGCACCCGGATCCGGTCCATCCGCTCCCTGAGATGGTCGATCAATCCGGGCAGGGCGCCGAGCGGATTGATGTTGCTGCTCATGTCAATGATCTCTTCCGGCCGGCAGCCCAACTGTTCGGCCAGGCCAAAGACGTTGCCCCCGTGGCCCTCGATCATCGCAACCCCTCCCGCAGGCGGGCCGGCAACAGGGCCGCGATGGCCGCGAGGTCGAGATGGGCCAGGGCGTGGGCGGCCAACTGCTCGTAGGCCCGGTCGCGGGCTGCCGGGCCGTGGAGTTGGTCGACAACGACGCGGGCCAGGCCGATCCCGGCCAGCCAGCGGCGGGGGGTGGCCGGGGTGTCGAAGAGGCCGTGCATGTAGGTGCCGAGCACCCGGCCGCCCTCGCCGATGCAGCCGTCGCGGTCGGCGCAGGCCACGCCGTTGCGGCGTCCGACCGCCACCAGGCTGTGTTCCTTGGGCGGATCGGTCCGGCCCATGTGGATCTCGTAACCGGTGCCGGGGATGGAGTCCCAGGTGAAATCGGTCAAGGTGGTGGTCTTGGGGGCCTTGAGCACGGTTTCCACCGGCAAGAGGCCGAGGCCTGGGGTGGAGCCGGGCACCCCTTCGATGCCGTCGGGGTCGCGCACCCAGGTGCCGAGCATCTGGTAGCCGCCGCAGATGCCGAGGAGATGGCCGCCCGCGGCCGCATAGCGCAGGAGGTGGTCGCGCCAGCCAATGGTTTGCAACCATTCCAGGTCGGCGCAGGTGGACTTGGAACCGGGCAGGATGACCGCGTGGAAACGGTCCAGCTCCTGGGGCTGCTGGAGATAGACCAGGCGGCAGCCGGAGAGTTTGGCCAGGGGATCGAAATCGGTGAAATTGGAGATGTGGGGCAGGCGGATGACCGCGATGGCCGGTTCGTCGCTGTCTCCCGGCAGATACGGCGGCGCGTTTTCGATCACCACCGCGTCCTCGGCCTCGATATGGAAATGCTTGTACCAGGGGAGCACGCCGAACACCTTTTTGCCGGTGTGCTGCTCGATCCAGTCGATGCCCGGCTGAAACAGGCGGAGGTCGCCCCGGAAGCGGTTGACGACAAAGCCGCGGATCTGGGCCTGCTGCTCGGGCGGCAGGCAGGCCAGGGTGCCGACGATCTGGGCGAAGACCCCGCCCCGGTCGATGTCGGCCACCAGGATGACCGGGGCCTCGGCATAGGCCGCCATCCGCAGGTTGACGATGTCGCTGGCCATCAGGTTGACCTCGGCGCAGGAGCCGGCCCCTTCCAGGATGATCAGGTCATGGCTGGCCCGCAGCCGGTCGAGCGCGGCCCGGCTCTCGGCAAACAGGAAATCCTTTTTGGTGTAATAGGCCTGGGCAGAGGCATCCATCCAGGCCACACCGTTGAGCACCACCTGGGAGCCGACGTCGCTCACCGGCTTGAGCAGCACCGGGTTCATGTCGCAGTGGGGCGCGATCCGGGCCGCCTCGGCCTGGACGATCTGGGCCCGGCCCATCTCCGCCCCCTCGGGGGTGACCCCGGAGTTGTTGGACATGTTCTGGGCCTTGAACGGCGCCACCCGCAGGCCCCGATTGGCAAAGATCCGACAGAGAGCGGTGGTGACGATGGATTTGCCCACATCCGAACCGGTGCCCAGCACGGACAGACAGGCTGCTTTGTTGGTCATGGTTGCCTCCGGAGCTTTGACGATCGCGAGGGCGGTCGCCCGGTTTTCCCGGCTCCTGTTGTGTCGGTTTTTTTCTCGATGAAATCCGTGGTTTGCTCTTCGTCGCCCCGGCGGCGCCCCGCCTGGTCCGGCCAGGCCGCACGGTCAGCCATGCGAAATTACCCCTCGATGCCCTTGCGGGCCAGCACGCCCCGGTCGTAATAGTGTTTGACCGGCCGCATCTCGGTGACCAGGTCGGCACGGGCCACGACCGCGGCCGGCGCGCCCCGGCCGGTGAGCACCAGTTCCACCGCCGGCGGCCGCCGCCGCATCAGGTCGAGCAGATCCTGTTCGCCGAGCAGTCCCAGGACGCAGGCCACATTGATCTCGTCGGCGATGACCAGGTCAAAGGCGCCGGAGGCCATGGCCGTGTCGAGGGTGGCCAGCCCTTGCCGGGCGGCGGCGATGTCCGCCGGGCCGGGTTCGGTGAGCAGGAAGCAGCCCCGGCCGTATTGTTCGACCGTAATCCGATCGGCCAGGCGCGAAAGGATGTCGAGTTCACTGTAGGCGTCGTTTTTGACGAACTGGCCAAGGTAGACCCTGAACCCCGCGCCCGCGGCCCGCAGCGCCAGCCCCAGGGCCGCGGTGGTCTTGCCCTTGCCGTCCCCGGTGTACACCTGCACGAATCCCTGCATGGCTTCTTCTCCGCGCGGCAGCCCGCTCTGGTCACGGTCGATGGTTGGCGGTGCTGCCGAATCCATGGCCGGATGGCCTCGGTATCTGTACGAGCCTCTAATCGAATCGCAGGGGAACCGTCAACAGCTTTTCATGTCTCGCTTAATTCTAATTCGCTTTCAAGTTGAGACTAACTATCCAAGGCCAAGCAGTCAGGCTTCGTAACGCTGCATGGTCAGTACACAATTTCGGCAACCCGCTATGCAACTGTCGGATTACCGCGTCGAGAT
>Ga0310040_1000164_pt1 | contig 76880 bp, 84 predicted proteins | sample EPASupsiteHSE623_FD_200237 | JGI IMG/M metagenome (GOLD analysis project Ga0310040, IMG submission 200237) | Bioremediated contaminated groundwater from EPA Superfund site, New Mexico - Sample HSE6-23 (v2) (version 2) | ecosystem: Environmental > Aquatic > Deep subsurface > Groundwater >...
TGACTCGAATATCCGCTGGTAAATCCGGATGAATCGATTGCCGTGATTGGGATCGGAGCGTCGTTGAAATAAAAAAGATTCAGTGTTTTCCTGAACGCGTAGCGGAGGTACAGGGTTTTTATCCGGCTGAAGAATTTCTGAAGTGTCGTGAAATGAGGCACGACGGATAGATCCAATTCTTCTTGGATCGATTCCATGTCCTCAACGTCTTCAATGAAATCCCGGTAGTGCTGGTTCCGGTAGTCTTTGAAGAGTATCAGGACGAGAAGTTGGTATTGCGTGTAGATCTTTTTCGAATATTTACAGGAGTATGGAGTTATTCGTATTGCTTTCACGATCGAAATCGCTGCTCGGACAAACCTGATATTCCGGCTCGCCAATCTTCTTGTTGTCTCCTTGCTTTTTGAACACACATTCAGGTAAGGAGACTATGTACCTTTGATCTTCCGATCATCGATACCATCTGTTTTCGATAGGATTTCTACAGAGCATCTAAATTAAAAAAAAATTGGACTTATCACGAGTATTTCACAATACAAAGAAAAAACTATTTTTCTTCATACCGTTCAAAGAACACAGTTTTTTTCTGATCCTTTTTTGGAGATATGGCTATTTCAGCCGGGTTTCCCGCAGCAACCAGAGAGACAAGAGTATATGAATCAGGAACCTTCAGCAGGGTTCTCACCGAATCCACGTAGGATTTCTTATCCCCGGCAACCCAGCATGAGGCCACGCCATGTCCCTGCAATGCAAGGATCAGGTTTTCGGTGGACGCACAACAATCTTCAAGATAATACACCGCATCCTTCTTTCCAAAAATCGCAAAACAGACCGGACATTCTGCAATGAATTTTCCGTTATCGGTTAGTCCTGCAATGGTTTTTAAGGTGTTTTTATCCTGAAGAATAACAAAAAGCCAAGGCTGGATATTGACCGCGGTTGGTGCCAGTGTCGCACATTCAATTACATCTCGGATGATGGAATCGTCAATACGATCCGGTTTGAATTTACGGACGCTATGACGGGATTTGATAATTGTGGTTACAATGTTCATGCACCGTACTGGGCGATTTCAGTAATAAAAAGATTGCGAATTGAAAAAGAATTATTTTTTCCTCAGGCAGAGAACCAGTCCGAATATTGCAGCTGCAATCGCAAGTCCGGTTCCAAAACCCGGGGTGTGGGTTGTAGGTACGGTCGTTGGTTCTATTATTACAGGGGATGCGGGAAGTGTTTCAACAGACGTGGGGATCTCCGTTGCAGGAGTGGTTGTCGGTAAGGCAGTTGTTGGAACGAGAGTAGTTGCTTTCGCGGTCACAAGTGTAGGGATTCTGGTTGTGACGGTGGTAACAGATGTTGTCGGGTTGGTCACATAACTCGGATTACCGATCAAAGGATTCCGATCCTGATTGAGCAGACTTACCGTGCTGCTGAGGGTTTTTCCCGTCAAACCATAATTGTCTTTCATGGAATTGACATTGCACTCTACCCAGATGGAATAGGTTCCCGTAGGGTACGTATCCCTGTTCTTTGTACTCCAGATTGAACCCGTGTATTTGGGAGTTGTACTAATTTGATACGGATCAATAGATGTTGATACACCATTCTTATCGATCAATGAAGTAAAAATCGCGCCATTGGGGCTCTGGACTTTAATGGTAACAGGTACTGAGGAAACCCCGGATCTCTGGGTCATCTGGACAAGATTGGTATCAATCTGGAACTGAAGATCGTCATCAGTGGAAACCCATTTATCCGTTACATCAACATCATTTATCGCTGTTGTATCCCACACACGCAGACCAAGAGTGGGATCGGCAACCAAAAATGCTGTACCGTTAGCTTTGTCCAATGACGACAAATGATACCAGTTGCCGGTACGTGATGCAAAATCCGAAGACGATACAGTGAAACTTCCAAGTGCTGACAACGGAATTGTATAATCAGGATTTGTTGAAGTACTTCCGGAAGCCCACCATCCCAATATAGTATCACCATCCATCGCAGCAGTAATGTCCAGGCCCTGTTCCCCAATGAATACGGTATTGCCCCGTTGAATCGTACTGATTGCAGATGCAGATGCAACCGGATAGATCAAAACAGAGGCACCGAGGATAAAGATAAGAGCAAATACCATTATTTTTTCTCGATTAATCAATTTGTTCACCACCCAATTACCATCACAGTTATTTCTGTGAATTTGTATTATGATAAACAGGATTGACAGAGAAGAATAAAGTGTTTATGGGTTTTCGAGGGTAATCCTGTTGAAATTTTCAAGAACACGTTTTCCTTCAAAGGTATGGCTGACTTCCGGGTGCCACTGGAGACCGTAAATATGTTTTTCCGGAAGGGCAATTGCCTCATTATTACAGATGGACGACATCGCAATGCGTATAAATCCATCAGGTATCCGGGACACTTCATCGGCATGTGATGCCCAGACATTCATTTTCTTTGGATATCCTGCAAGAATTTCATTGGGCTCACAGATCTCAACATCTACCGGGCCATACCCTCCGCTCTGACCGGGATGAACATCCCCACCAAAGCGTTTAGCGATAATATGAAGGCCAAGACAGATACCGAGAACCGGTAATCCCAGATCAAGATACTGGCTGCAGTTCCCGGCCCGCTCAATGGCGGGGCCCCCACCAAGGATGATCCCGCGGCAGTTTTCCCTGACTGTATCAGAAGACGTTGTATTGGGGATCAAGGCCGCATCAATGTCAAGATCCCGCAGTGCCCGGTGGATGAGATGGTTGAACTGCCCGAAATTATTGACAACGTAAATTGGAAGCATTACTTTATCAGTTTCTTCTGGAATCCTATAAGACTGTTCAGCTGCAGGAATTTGCAGTGGATAGTATCCGTTCCCGGATCGTTTCCTCGGAATGCCCCATGAGGTGTGCAAGACACATTGCACCTCCTGCGCCGAACCCCTCTTTAACCTCCCCGATGCAATACCGTGCAAGACCGGCATGGCCAAGCGTCCCGAATCCGGGATTTACGTAATAAATGGGTGCACCAATCCGGCTGGCAATATGACCTACATTGGCGGTAGGATCATCCCGTACATAGGACGTTGTAACAATAGATGGCAGGGTCATGCCCATCGTTTTCGCCAGTGCCGCAACCGATAACATCTGTGTGCCACCGGCAAGAAGGATATTCCCCGCATAGGATTTGATCATCCCGACAGCCACCGGCATCATCGGATCACCGGTGTAGCGGATAATATCAAGCGGGTCAGTAATATGGTCAGCGGTTATTCGTTCAAGTACCTTTGAGCAGATATCTTCCTTAATAGAGACCGGATTCTCGATGAAACTGCTGCTCACAGAGGCTTCATATCCCAGAGCACGCAAAATACAGAGGGCAGTAGTAGTTCCGCCCGGTACGCATTCCGCGATGACAAGTAGATCACAGTGCAGGGAGAGGAATTTTCCAAGTTTTTCACCATGGTTGAAAAGAGTACGTGCATTTGGGACTGCATCCCCAAATCGCGGATCTTCACCGACAGACCCATAGAGATCATAGCAGGGAACAGTTGGCGTGTGACGGAGCCCGGCATTCACGAACAGTGGTTCCAGTCCAACGAGAGAAACCATTGCCCGGGTGATCGATGAGGGGGTAGGACACCCCGTTGGCGTATTAGGCTTGAACGGGTGACTGGTTACAGCCCCGGTTGCGATCAGTTCGGCATCCAGTATTGGTGTGAGCAGGGTTTTTTCAGGAGTGGGACCGGCGCCGGATATTCCGGGAACCGTGGACAGCAGGGTATTTGCCAGAATACCGCAAAAAACCGGTTTTTTAAAGGAGAATGAGGGCGTTTCAGAGAGAAATCCCATAGTCATCAACATACAATTTCTTGCTGTGAAAATTTGAAGTTATCGCTACAGAAATCCACAATGATATAATACACCAAACCCAACAACTTCTACGATATGTTTGAGATAGAACAGCGGCTTTTAGGTCACGGTATAACCATCGATGACATGGTCACTGCCGCCATGGGACTCTATGTTTCCCATGGCATACCGGATGATCAGGCAGCAGCTGAAATTCGGAGGAAAATAAAAAAATTCCTTGATGATCCCAATGTGGCATCACTGCTTCTCGGAGCTATCCTTTTGGAAGAAGAGTTATACACAAAACGAAAAAACTCAGAGATTGCAGATGATCCCATTTTCCTTCTTAGTGATGAGATTCTCGGTATGGCAATTGCGGAATGTATCGGGGGAACCTATGCCCGGTTCGAATTTACCCGGTATGACCAGAAAAAGCCCGGCATACTAGCCAGTCTCGGACCGTTCCTTGATGATGCAGTTGCAGGTCTGATCGCGGGCTGCACATCACGACTCTACAGTGAATCACTATGAAATCATTTCTTTCATTGTTGCAGTTTACCACCATTCTGCCACTCGGGAAACCACAGGATCTCGAATATTTCGCCAGAAGATCGTATCTCTACCCTCTTGCAGGATATGTGATCGGAGGCCTTGTTGCATTACTGGTTTATTTTATCGCGAACCAGACCATTGCTGCAGCGGTTGCCATTGTACTCCTCATTCTGATCACCGGTGCTCACCATTTTGATGGCCTTTTAGATTTTGGTGATGGCCTGATGGCACATGGGAATAAAGAAAAACGCATCCGAGCACTCACCGATAGGAATGTTGGTGCAGGGGCAATAGCCATCGGGATTGCCACAACAATCCTTCTGTTTACAGGATTACAGGAGGCCGCATCGTTAATCTGTGCGATAATTATCGGAGAAGTCTGTGCAAAATTTTCCATGTCGTTCCTGACTGAATATGGATCTCCATTCCATGAGGGAATGCATAGTTTTCTTCACCAATTCGCAAAACCCGGTTTTTCATTGATCTCTTTTCTGCTCTGTCTCCCCCTTTTCTTCCTCCCAATTGCACCGATAAAAATATTCATCGCCTTAACCGTCATGATACTCTGTCCACTGGTGCTTCTGGAAATTTCAAAGCGACTCTTTGGCGGAGTTAACGGAGATGTTGCCGGCGCATCCAACGAGATCACAAGAGCACTGGTGATTGTTGGAGTTGCACTTCTCTGAATTTTTATCTTTTTATGCAAACAATTTGATTGCAGAACAAAACCTCACCATCCATCATAGGGAAATGAATAAACACCATTGATTTGTTCTTCTATTACAGGCACAACGAACAAGGGGCATAAATTTTTACTTGGGGATAATCCGAGGGCCGGCCACTTTAATTTCATTACTCTTAAGAGATTTCATAATGAAAAAGACGAAAAAATTCAGGTGCGCGAAATAATTCCAATTAGCAATGCAGATGAAAGAGGGAAAGGTGGTTTTTAGTAGAGGCCGATATACCCATTATTGTCATCATCGGCACATTCAATCGCTGTACCATCACGGATGAGCGTATTGAACATCATCGCGGCATTCATCAGGTTATCATCCCCTGCAACACCCTTCCGGACATCATTGAGTGCCTGCATCTGGGGAGTCGACACAACCCGGTTCCCAACCCGCACACCTTTACAGTGCCTGCAATACGCGCAGTGACTGTAAACCGACACATCTCCATCGGCACAGGTTACGACAACCTTGTTTTTCTTCTCATCGCGCTGGAATACCAATGATTTCATACAGTGATGTTTTTTGGGATCCAATATGATGCTGCCGATATAATTATTCTCACCGGAAAATCAGTCCTGTGAATCGAAATATTTTAAATAGTTGGGTCTCATATAAGTAATACTCGCATAAACTGACTGTAAGCGGACAGTCTCTATGTTTTGGAGGATCACGTAAATGGCATCTGACAAGCCCCACATGAATCTGGCCGTAATTGGCCACATCGACCACGGAAAGTCAACAACCGTCGGACGAATGATGTTCGAGACCGGCGCTGTACCGGCACACATCATCGAAGGGTACCGTAAGGAGGCTGAATCCAAGGGTAAGGCCACCTTTGAATTTGCATGGGTTATGGACAGCCTCAAGGAAGAGCGTGAGAGAGGTATTACCATCGATATCGCTCACAAGAGGTTCGATACCGCCAAGTTTTACTTCACGGTCGTGGACTGCCCCGGACACAGAGACTTCGTCAAGAACATGATCACCGGTGCATCCCAGGCTGATGCAGCAGTGCTTGTTGTCGCAGCCCCTGATGGCCCCATGGAGCAGACCAAGGAACACGTATTCCTTGCAAGGACCCTTGGTATCACACAGATCATCATTGCCATCAACAAGATGGATGTTGTAAAATATGATGAGAAACGGTTCAACGAAGTCAAGACCGAAATGTCGAATCTCATCAAGATGGTCGGATTCAAACCGGAAGAGACCCCGTTCATCCCGATCAGCTCCATGACAGGTGTCAACATCAAGGTCAACAGCCCAGAGACCCCATGGTACAAGGGCCTGCCACTTATCCAGGCACTCGACACATTCAAAGAGCCGGCAAAACCAACCGACAAGCCCCTGCGCCTGCCAATTCAGGATAGTTACAGTATCAGCGGTATCGGCACTGTGCCCGTTGGCCGTGTCGAGACCGGTATCATGAAGAAGGGAATGAAAGTCTCCTTCATGCCTGCCAACAAGGACGGAGAAATCAAGTCCATTGAGATGCACCACGAGGAAATCCCGCAGGCAGTTCCCGGAGATAACGTTGGATTCAACGTCCGCGGTATCGGTAAAGGCGACATCCGCCGTGGCGATGTCTGTGGACCCGCCGAAGCACCACCGACGGTTGCTGATGAGTTCACCGCGCAGATTGTCGTACTCCAGCACCCGAGTGCACTGACCGTTGGATACACCCCGGTCTTCCACTGTCACACAACCCAGACGGCATGCACATTCATCGAGCTCAAGAAGAAACTCGATCCACGCACTGGTGAAACCAAGGAAGAGAACCCGACATTCCTCAAGTCCGGTGACGCAGCCATTGTCGTCATCAAGCCGACAAAGCCGATGGTCATCGAGAATGTCAAGGAACTCCCGCAGCTCGGCAGGTTTGCCGTCCGTGATATGGGTTCAACGATCGCTGCCGGCATGTGTATCGCCATCCAGCCGAAACAGATGCTTAAATAATTTTTTGGATGTGAAAAAACATGCAGAAAGCCAGAATTCGCCTGACAGGGACAGACTTCCAGAAAGTTGAGATGGTCTGTGACAGAATCAGAGAGATAGCAGAGCGCACAGGTGTAAATCTGGCCGGACCCATACCGCTTCCAACCAAACGCCTGGTTGTACCAATCCGCAAGAGTCCAGACGGAGAGGGAACCGCAACATGGGACCGCTGGCAGCTGCGTGTTCACAAGCGCCTCATCGATATTGATGCAGACGAGCGTGCACTTCGCCAGCTGATGCGCATTCAGGTGCCAAAAGATATCGGCATTGAGATCGTCTTAGAGAGTTGAAGGTGCGGCGTGCAGCAGGCCGCTCTTTTTTTCAATAAGATCCGTCAATTTTTTACATTCGAAAGAATTTTTTTTCTCGTTCTCATCATTGCAATCATAATACGATTCTGGCAGCTTGATCTCAAACTGCTCCACCATGATGAGGCAATTCATTCCTGGTTCTCCTACCAGTTATTGACAAAAAGCACATGGGTATATGACCCGAGTTACCACGGGCCCTTCCTGTATTTCGTCACTGCAGGAATGTTCTCTGCGTTTGGGGATTCGGATCTCGTGGCACGGTTGCTTCCTGCCCTCTTCGGAATCCTTCTGATCCCCCTTGTGTACTGCATTTACCGCATCGGTTACATCAACCAGAATCAGACTCTGCTGGTTAGTCTCTTTATTGCCATCTCTCCCGACATGGTATACTTCTCCCGGTTCCTTCGACATGACATCTTCATGCTCTTCTTCACATTGCTTCTCATTGTCGCTTTGTTTTATTACTTTGAACGCGGCCAGTCACGCTTCTTGCTAATAGCAGCAATTGCGACTGCGGGAGCTCTCTGTTGTAAAGAAGAGATGCCAATACTGTTACTCATTATCGGCTCATTTTTCCTGATCGCACTCTGGCAGGGTCGATACACACTTCCCCCAGGATGGATGAAGGATCTATGCATTGGATTGCTTCTTGTCATTGCACTCTGCTGTGTATTATACACAGGATTCGGAGGGCATCCTGAAACAATCGTTGGGGAAAATTTCGGAGTGACGTCAGAAGGGGTTCATTTCGATGCCACAACGACCGGATGGTACGAGGCAATCGATCACTGGACCTCAATGCATAACCAGCAACGCTTGGGAGGGCCATGGTTTTATTACATTCCTCTCGATCTTCTCTATGAGCTGCCCATTTTTCTTCTCGCAATTATTGGTACAATTCAAATCCTGTTTTCCGGATCAGGCCTTTCAGTATTCTATCGGCGATTAAAAAATGGATTTACACACCGTTGTTTCCAGCTCTCCGCGGGCGATTTGGCGACCGTGAGCACTCAGCAGCTTAAAACCACACAACAGACAAATTCCAGATCCGAGTTATTTTTCCGGTTCTGCGTGTACTGGATGCTTCTCACCATGGCATTCTATGCCTATGTGGGTGAGAAGGTTCCCTGGCTCATTATCGCCCAGCTGCTCCCGATGTGCTTTGTTGCGGCATACAACCTGAACTGGCAGAAAATTATTCTGGCACTTGTGGGTTGTATTTTTCTTATTCTCATGGTATGGCATGTCGCTTTCATTCCCGCAGATATCAATGAGCCGATAGTGCAGGTTCAGAATTCCGAGGATATGCGCGAAGTTATGCAGATAATGGATACATCAGACAAGGTGGTTATTGCTTCAAAGGATTACTGGCCGCTTCCCTGGTATTTCCGTGGTGACCGTTGGAATAAGATCAAACTTTATAGCACTGTGCCTGAGGAGAAGGAACTTACAGAAAATCATCCTGGTATCATTATTTTCCATGACACTGAAAGTCTCCCGTCCATAACGGATTATGACAAAAAGACTTACAAACTGGCGTACTGGTTCTCCTATTATGACAATAATAACCGGTTGCCTGACTACTACCTCCACCGGGACGGGAAGATGGGCAGTATAAATATCGATGTTTTTACAGTACACCCGACATAAAACAATCGTAACTACAATTTAGACAGATCCCATACTTCCTTTTTCTGTATAATTCCGGGAATGATAACGATAATTACAATCCCAGTACTGTACACTACCTGCCAAAAATCTGAATGAATAGCTACACCATTACTAGCATCGCAATCGATCTCCGGCAAAAAAAATTTCAACCACTCCCTCCCCCCCTGCTCAAATTTTTTCAGGCAGGGTCTGGTTGATCGGCAAACTATCTTACGTCGGCAAATCAAAAATTTTGTAGCATGTACATACCGATTGTCGGATAATTATCCGATTATCGCCTCATCAACTGACACCTCATGATCGCGATTGAAAATTTTTTATCAGAGTCGGCTTGAAAAAAATGCTCTGGAGAATACCTTAATCCAAACAAATTGTACGAACCCGGTACATCTCTAAAATTTCTTCCGTACATAGTGGATAGTCAGCAACTCGTATCACATCCCATCCACCCGAAACTTCGAAGAACCGGAACAAATCTTCGTTAATAATTCTGGGATCACGTAGAACACGGATCAGGAAAATCCATTGAAGAGACACCCGGATATTTCTGGGCAGGAAAGATGGTCCGCAGGTACCGGATCGCAAAGTTTCTGAATGATGTCTTAGTATTCAGCTGGCTTTTTTGCCATACAGTGACCATATCCGGCGCCCGCTGCCAAGTTGGATCTTACGCTTTTCTTTAGTTCGGGCTTAAATTTAGTGAAGTACTGAATCCAACGATTAGGGTTCTATTAGATATTTGATCCAACATACGTGAGATTGACTGCTGAATAAGTTACTAATTTGGAAAAATAATGCCAAAAAAAGATTTTACTTCATTAAGTGTTATCCGAGTTCATCCCAACGGGAGCGTTTCCGGTAAATAATTACACCAACTACTGCAAGAATGACAATTATTACACCGATAATCAGGAAAATCCCTCCGGGTAGTTTGGGGAGAGAGGGAAAACCAGGGAGTTGCCAGCCGGAAGACAACTGCTTCTGGCGTGCCAGCGCATCTGTGTAAGATTCATTTCCTTTGGAGAAAGCTTCCGCAGCTTTGGTTCTGGCCTGCTCATAATTTCCACTTGATATATCATCAGTCGCAGTTGAGAGATAATTCACTGCGGATTCTCTTTTAGCAACAATCGCTGATAGTTGCGTATCACTTGCGGTACTCTGATTACCTTTGAACCAAGCAATGACAGTATCAACATTACTTATCGGAACCTGTGCAATTGCAACTTCATTTTCTGCCCAGGCACGGTCAATAGCAGCCTCTCCTTCATCAATAGCAGTCTGCGCAGCGGTCAGATCATTCAGTGCATCGGTATACTGGGTTGCAGGACGGGATGTGGCCGTTGATATTTTTGACTGGGCATCATTATAATAGGATTCTGCTGAAGAGGTGTCAACCCCGATTGCGCTCTTCTCATCGATATGAGATCGGAGAGTCTGGAGATTGGTATTTTTCTCCGAAACAATCTTCGTTACATCACCAGTATTGATAACGAGAGCAGTTTTACTAATCATTGTACTGGTAACTTTTGACCCGTGGGTGTCAACTTCGTAGACATTAAGCAGGGTTTTTTCAGTTGTCGTATCAACGGCAGGTGTTGTACCTTCGAGTGTTACACGGATTGATTCATCCACACTTGAGGGATACGAGAGCTCAAAGCCACTCAGTTCAAGGGTTTTTGAACCCTCAGGATTTCGGGCATTTTCCACATCATCAAGAATAAGTGTATATGTCCATTTGGGATTTGACAGATCAGTCGTGAGTACAAGATCACTCCCTGCCGGGAATGTCAGATCCGATGATGCCGAAAACCCTACCTTGAAAGAGATCGTAACAGGAGTATTTGGTGTTAACGACCCGGTCTGATCAATTGAATATCCCTCTACCGTAAATGCCGACACCGCGGGAATGCATAAAAAAAGCATAATTGTTGCAAGGGCAGCCAGTTTCATTACCTTCATCATCAACCTCACTCAAACAAGGGATCAATCCCTTCTTCAAACATACTCGATTTTTTCTCTTTAGACTTTATAACATCTTCTTTTGTTTCTTTTGCGATATCAAGGAGTTCCTTGATTCTGGGGGCATTACCCACGGTAGCCAACATAACTACTGCGGCCACATACTCACTGTTGACCGGATAATCTCCTCCCCGGACTTCCACACCGGCAATATTTTCCTCAACCCAGCTCTTTGCCTTGTCAATTCCCTTACGATCCATCTCATTCGGAGGCCCGGCAAGGAGGACCAGTGCACGCTCTGCAGTTGAATAATCACAGGGCAGGGTCAGGCGCCCAAGCATTGCCCTGCGTACAAGGGCAACGATCTTTGCAGACCGGTCCTCCCCCATTAATACCTCCTCATTTGCATCTTTCTTGCCGCCGAATTTGTCCTTTAAATCTCCAAAAAGCCCTCGTTTTTCTTTTGTCTGCTTGCTCATCACTTCACTGACCGCATACCCCACAGACGTGATGCCTCCTCCGCGGAGCGTATTGATGATCTCACTGGAGTCGACCACCATCTCGCCAACTCCCATACTCCGGTTCACTTCGCCGGCACGGAAAAGAACTGCAAAACGCCGCACAACCTCATTATTCAAGCGCTGGAATGCCGACTTTACACTTTCACCCTCATTTTTCCAGGCACTGTTATCGAAAATAAATGTATTATCTGCTTCATTCACGAGTGTGGTCAGACTTCGTGCTGCATTATAAGAATAAAGCCTTCCTTCTTCAGGTGCAGGAATAATTCCAAGGGCATACACGGGTTCCCGGTAGATTCGCTTGAGATGGCGGCAAAGCACCGGGGAACCTCCGGAACCCGTACCCCCTCCCAACCCTGCCACGACAACGAACGCATCCACATCGTGAGTGCCCCGCATATCAATCGCACTGATTATGCTGTCAATTTCGTCAGCAGTAACCCGGGCCCCGGTCACGTTATCGGTGCCAACCCCGTGACCCTTGACCATCGTCTGGCCTATGAGAATCCGATCCTTCAACTCGATATTTTTCAGTCCCATCAGGTCCGTTCGCGCGGTATTGACGGCAATGCCCCTGAAGCTGTTCGTCCCGAGCTTTTTATCCTGCTCGATGAACATATCAACAATTTTGCCGCCCGCCTGGCCAAATCCAATAAAAAATACCCGCATCCGGTGACACCATCCAATGGGCTACTGATATCTATTTTCTCTTAATTCTTTTAAGTCCTTTTGCTCGTATGACCGTTTATTTCAGCAGTTCAAAAACCTTCTTATAAGATTTACGAGGTAGACTTCAGACTTCCGGCATTTTTTCCGGAGTCTTTTTCATTTCGGCCCGAAAAGTACTATAGATTATCTGCATGAGAATAGGAATCATCGGGGGAGGGTTAACCGGGCTCGTCGCCGCCCATGCACTTGCGGGAGAGCACGAGGTCGAACTCTTCGAGAAGATGCCCTATCTTGGGGGCTGTCTTTCTTCCTATAATTTGAATGATTACTGGATAGAGCGGTATTACCATCACTGTTTTTCATCGGATATCTCCCTTTTTGCACTTCTGAACAAACTGGGGCTCTCAGATAAGCTAGAGTGGCTGAACGGAACCACCGGGTATTTTGCCCGAAATCGTATCTTCCCGTTGAACACACCGAGGGAGATCCTTGCCTATCCTGAGATCAGTCTTATCGACAAGGCAAAACTGGCATGGCTCACTATGAGTGCAAAAAAGATCGATCTCACCACACTCGATGACATCCCTGCGGATCAATATATCATTGAAAACCTCGGGACCAATATTTATTCATCGTTTTTTGAGCCACTGCTGAAAAGTAAATTCGGAGACCGGAGAAATGAAGTTTCCGCGGCATGGTTGATCAGCCGCATCGCAATCAGGTCAAACCGGGGCGTATCCGGGGAAAGGCTGGGATATCTTAACGGGGGATTCCACCAGATCATCGGGGCACTGGAATCTGCAGTTACCAAAAACGGTGGGAGTATTAAGAAACAGACCTCGATATCATCACTTTCACGGGAAGGAAATGCATGGACTCTCAACGGCATCCGGTTCGATACCGTGATCTCGACCATTCCCCCCCAAGATCTGGAACGGCTTGGAGGACCTTCACTATCCCATATTCCCTATCAGGGTGCGGCATGTCTTACCATTGCAATGGATCGCCAGGTGACAAAGGGGATTTACTGGCTGAATATGAAAGAATCCGCACCCTATGGCGCCGTGGTCACCCATACCAATTTTATCCCGCATTCAAGATACGGTGAACATATCGTCTATCTCGCATCCTATTTTTCAGGTACGGTTCCACCTCATCTGGATGAGCGGATGATCGCGGACTTCTGCAACAGATTCTCCGTACCCGAACGCGAAATTCACTGGCACCGTATGGCAATAGATCCATGCGCCGGCCCGGTATACACAACGGGTTATCGAAGCCTTATTCCGGAATATGAACGGAACGGCCTCTATATGGCAGGAATGTTTTCAAAGGTGAATTATCCCGAGCGCAGCATGGAAGGGTCCATCAGGGCAGGGAACGAAGTTGCGGAATGTGTCAGGGCTGCGGGGAATGCATTGAGGAGTGCATGACAAACCCTGAGGTCACCGCGATCATTCCGGTATACAACGATAGAACTTCGTTAGAGACAACACTCCCCATCTCAGTGGAATCACTTTCCGCAATCACTCCTGCATTTGAGATCCTTGTTGCAGAAGATGGTAGTACTGACGGGAGCGCTGAATTTATACAGGAATATTGCAAAAAAGATCCCAGGGTGCGCCTCATTCACAGTGATGCACGGCAAGGCAGAGGACGGGCACTGAACCGGGCAATACAGGAATCAAAGGGATCAATTGTCTGTTATTATGACGTTGACCTCGCGACGGATATGCAACACCTCCCGGCACTGATCGGAGCAATTCGTGACGGGTATGATATTGCCACCGGCTCAAGACTCCTTCCCGACAGCAACATAGTCCGTACCAACGGTCGTGAAATCGCGAGCCGGTCGTATAATTTCCTCGTGCGGTTGTTTCTTGCGAGCAGAGTATATGATCACCAGTGTGGGTTCAAAGCATTCAACCGTGAACATATCTTGCCAATCATTCCGTCAATCCGTGACAGTCACTGGTTCTGGGATACCGAGATCCTTGTCCGTGCCCAGCGGAACGGTTACCGGGTAAATGAATTTGCCGTGCGCTGGAGAGCAGGACGCGGGACAACGGTAAAAGCCAAAGATGTGTTCATAATGGGAAAATCCATTCTCCGGTTATGGTGGCAGATCCATGTATCGAAAAATTAGCGCAATTGTCATCCCCACCCTCATCGCGGTCGGCATTATGGGGTATATGCTCTATAGCGTCTGGGACAATCTCATCCTCGCACTCCAGCATATCATACCACTATACATCATCCCGGCAATTGCAATCTGCCTCATAGCCTGGTGGCTCAGAGGGTGGAGATATCATACAATTCTTAAAAGCCTGAACTATTCCGTGACCGTCACGGTTTCAACCGCATGCATCTTTGTCAGCCAGACCGTAAACGTCATTGTCCCTGCCCGACTGGGTGATTTTGTCCGGGTCTTTATCCTGAAACACGAATACAACACAACGTATTCAGAGGGTGTTTCTTCAATTGTCGTGGAGCGCGTCTTTGACATTTTCACAGTCGCCCTCCTTGGAGCAATTGCAGTCTTCTTTGTCCTCGATGTGCCGGCATGGTTCACAACCATTATCATTGTGCCTCTCGCAGCCGGCGTGCTTTTCTTTGTCTTCCTGCTCTTTGTCAGGAAGTCCTCATCTGAGAACAAATACATCGTTATCATCCTCAATATGCTCCACGAGATCCGGCGCGCTTCCCTCACCCTTCGTTCAGTTATTGTCCTAGGTGTATCATCCGTTGTGATCTGGCTCTTAGACATCCTCGTCTGCTTCTCCGTTGTGCTGATGTTTGAACAGCAGATTCCCTTTGCCATTGTGGTGCTTGCGGTAGTAATCGGCAATCTTGTAAAAGCAGTTCCGCTTACACCCGGGGGAATGGGTACCTATGAAGCTGCTCTGACGGTGACATTCGGGCTTGCCGGTATCGACCCCGCAGTTGCACTTCTTATAGCAATCATCGATCATCTGATCAAGAATCTCGTCACCGTCGCCGGGGGCATCATATCGATCTACTACTTCGGGGACTGGGTGATCCCCAGCATCAAAGAGGCATTCAATACACAATTCGGAGGAGGGAAGAAGCCTGATAACACCTGAAGAGCAGGTAATTGCCGTACTCAGCTGGCTTGTTGTCCTCACCATCCTGCAGCTCTCGGTATATCCCTCCCTGAAAAAGGCCTTTGGCAGATTTGCCTTTCCGATCGCATTCCCTGCGTCATTACTCCTTTTTGCCCTCATTTCCTGGTACTGCGGCCTTGCCCACCTCCCAATTCAGACTGCGCTCATTCCATTTCTCGGTCTTGCTGCGTGGCACCTGTACCATCGGGCCTACCGGATCGACGATCTAAAAGCAGAATGGCACTGGGAAGCGCTCTTCCTGATCTGCTTCTTTCTCATGCTGGATGTCCGGTTTGTCAATCCGACTATTTCATACGCTGAAAAATTCATGGACCATGGGTTCCTTGCTTCAGTAATTCGGAATCCCATTATCCCGCCACTTGATCCATGGTTTGCAGGGGGATCCCTGAATGTCTATTACTATCTCGGGTACTGGATGCTGGGGTGCCTTGCAATCGTCAGCGGCATACCGTCCACTATCGCGTTCAACCTCTCCCTGCCCACAGTATTTGCCCTTTCGGCGGTCTGCCTGTACGCAATCGGGACACTCCTCCTCGATCGCTTCTGCTGGCTTCCATTGATTGTTCTCGTGCTGCCCAATCCCGCACTCATCTTCCAACTCATCACGGGAACTGCGATGAACCCTGCTTATGATGCGTCCCTTTCATGGCTCGGCACACGGACCATCACAAATACCATCAACGAATACCCGCTCTTCTCATTTGTCTGGGGCGATGTCCATGCCCACGTCGTATCGATCTTTAACCAGATCTTCCTGATCTTCCTCCTTCTCTTTGTATACAAGCAGTGGGAGACCCTTGACCGGTATGCAAAAGGGTTGGTGATGGCCCTCATTGCCATCAGCCTTGGTTCGATGCCGCTCTTCAACACATGGGATGTACTCATCTACGCTCCCGTTGTTCTCGTTATCGCGTTTCTTATTCTCTGGCGAAATCGTACAAATATCGACCGGTCCACATGGGCATTCCTGTTCGCCGTCCCTCCGGTGTCAATCCTCTGCTACCTGCCGTTTTACCTCCAGCTGCAGACCAATACCGGAGCCGTTGCCCTTGTCCAGGCACCTTCAGATCCTTTAGAGTTCCTCATGGTCAATGGGATCTTTATTGCCATCTTCTTTGCCCTGCTGGTACCGGAGATCCGAAAGAGGCCATGGCTTCTGCTTGCGGCTCTACCATTTGCAATTGCAGGGTATATTGCAGCAGCACTCGCCCTCATCCCGCTGGTGTATTTCGCTGTAAAGAGAGATCGAACCCCAGCGGAGATCCTTGCGGTTTTCGGCCTTGCAATCCTTGTCGTTTGCGAACTATTCTACATGAAAGACAACATGGGAGAGACCTATTTCCGGATGAACACGATATTCAAGTGTTATCTGCCTGCCTGGCTGATGCTCGGCACCGCTGCATTCGTGATGGTCGGACAATGGTTCTCGTCATGGAACCGGATTCCTACCATGTCGGTCCGCAATACGATTGTCATCTCAGTGATTGTCATCTGCCTGTTATTTGCTGCACCATTTTTAGTCCAGTACAACTCAGGATACGGCACAGGAACACTTGACGGCCTTGCCTATCTCTCCACCACCCACCCGGGCGATGCCGGGGGAGTTGCATACTTAAGGACACTCTCCGGTAACGAGATTCTTGTTGAAGCAGAGAACGGGGACTACTCCTACTATTCCCGGGTCTCGTCCTTCACCGGGATCCCCGCAATCATCGGACAACCGTTCCACGAATTCATGTGGAGAGTCGATAAAACCGGCTGGTTTACTGAAAGAAAAACGGACATCCGGGACATCTATGAACAACCAGATCTGACCGTCCCGCTCATGAAAAAATACAACGCTACTCTGATATATGTCGGGGATTCTGAGCGTGAGCGGTACACGGTCAACCTCCCGGTCACCGGACTCACAAAAGTATATTCAGCGGAGAACACGGATATTTACCGACTCTCGGGATAATTTTTTTTTCAGCTGCCACCCGGTAACCCGAAGACAGCCACGATCCGTTCACGTCGTGTCACAAACCTTTATTTCCGTTCCTGTCGAACTGGTATGGCTACATCATTATTTACTGATGAGTAATGAAGGAGCAAAAAACTCCTGAATGAGGTGAGTTATGGCAAAAGGTTACGTTAAGACAGAGGCTCCCGAGGAGCTCCAGAACAAGGCGCTCGAAGCCCTTGAAGTTGCACGAGATACGGGTAAGATCAAGAAGGGATCCAACGAGGCAACCAAAGCCATCGAGCGCAGCATTGCAGCGCTTGTGCTGATTGGTGCAGATGTTGAACCCGAAGAGATTGTGATGCACCTTGCCCCCCTCTGCGACGAGAAGAAGATCCCCTATATCTTCATCAACAAGCAGAATGACATCGGTGCCGCAAGCGGTCTCGATGTAGGCTCAGCAGCAGCAGCAATCGTCAAGCCCGGTAAGGCAAAAGAAACGATCGATGACCTTGCCAAGCAGCTTACCGCGCTGAAGGCGTGAGGAGTCCATCATGGCAGACGATGCAACGCCAGCGGAAGTAATCGAGGTCGTCGGTTCGACCGGCATGCACGGTGAGGCAATGCAGGTCAAGTGCCGGATCCTTGATGGCAGCAATAAAGGACGGATCATCACCCGCAACACAGTCGGGCCGATCCGTGAAGGAGATGTCCTCATGCTCCTTGAAACCGAGCGTGAAGCGAAGAAGATGTCGAGGCGGTGAAGAGCATGGTTGAACAACACGTCTGCAATTTCTGCGGCCACCAGCTCGAGCCCGGCACCGGCAAGATGTTCGTGAAGAAGGACGGATCAATCTTCTTCTTCTGCAGCTCAAAGTGCGAGAACAACCACAAACTCGGCCGTGTTCCGCGCCGTGTTGAGTGGACAAACGCCGGCAGGAAAGCGGCGAGCAAGAAGGAGTGATCCCGCCATGGACCGCACCTTTGTGATGGTCAAACCCGACGGGGTCCAGCGCGGTCTTGTGGGCGATATTGTCTCCCGTCTCGAGGCGAAAGGCCTCAAACTCGTGGCAGCACGGTTTGAGAGGTTACCGGAGTCGCGGGTGACAGAACACTACAAGGAACACATTTCGAAACCGTTCTTCCCATCGATGAAAACGTATATTATGGGAAGTCCGTGTTTCCTCATGGTCTGGGAAGGCAAAAACGTGGCAGCGATCGTCCGCACGATGGTCGGCTCCACAAACCCCCAGGAAGCAGCACCCGGCACAATCCGTGGCGACTTTGGCATCGACATTGGCAGGAATGTAATCCATGCCTCCGATTCACCAGAGAGTGCAGCCCGGGAGATCGGTATCCACTTCAAGAACAACGAAGTATTCGATTACACGCGGATTGACGAATCCGTAGTATACGAATACTGATTCTTTCCTTTTTTTAACTCAGATTATTTTATTGCAGTTTTCCCATAATGAGAGAGGGAAATTACGGGAAATGATGATAATTTTCATTCCGATCGTGATCATTTATTATATCATGCAACATTCAGATTGTATATAAGATAAATCGGATAACCGTAACAAACATGAGGGCTCCCGTTGAAGCAGGGAGCTCATTAAAATTGCCGTTCTTGAATTCCACAGGAATGGAAACACGGCATTTCTCTGCAATCGGGAGAACTGGAATAATGGAGTGGGATTTTACATCGGTCGGACTGGTACTGATTGGCAGCAGCATCACTGTTGCCGGTATCATCATTGCAGCGCTGCTCATGGGGATTATGGTTAACGGAGCTCCGTTCCTTCTCATAACTACCACCGTGATTATCGTTATGAGTGCCATTCTCGTCATATTCAGCACGCCACGAAGCCAGCCCCCGATCTGATGTTAATATGGATAATTCAAAGACAGTCAGGATATGCAGTGCCCAGATTACCAGTGTCTGGGACGATCCTGACAGTACGTTGAAGAAAGCTGACCTTTTCATTCGTCATGCAGCGCAATCCGGTGCCGCGCTGATCTGTTTTCCCGAACAATTTGCCACCGGATGGGATCCCGGTTCCACGAGCCATTCTGAAGAAATAACTGGACATATCGTTTCAAGTCTCAGGGATCTGGCAAAAGAAAATCATATCGCAATTCTCGGTTCATTCCGTGAGAGACGTAATCCTGCGGCACCGCCGAATAACACCACAGTGGTAATCGATGAAAACGGCAGGAACCTTACCTCGTATTCCAAGATCCACCTTTTCAGTCCGGCGGGGGAGAACAACTCTTTCTCTCCCGGTTCCGAACTGGGTGTATTCAGGCTTGGACCCCTTACGTGCGGTATTGCCATCTGTTACGATCTGCGATTTCCTGAACTCTTCCGCCTCTACGCAAACGCCGGTGTTGAGGCCATGTTCATTCCATCGGCATGGCCGGCAGCCCGCATGAGTCACTGGGATCTCTTCATTTCAGCACGAGCCTGTGAAAACCAGATGTATGTTACCGGGATCAATACTACCGGGACAACACCTGTGGATACGTACTCCGGGGGTTCGATAACGGCTGATCCCACAGGGTCTGTTATCTGCAGGGCCGGGCAGGCAGAACAGTTGCTCTTCTGCGATCTCGATCCGGACGTTGTCAGAACCGCCCGCACCTCATTTCCGGTGGCAAAGGATTGCAGAACGGATCTCTACTCTGCCTTATCCGGCAGAGTCCCGTGATAAGTTTCCCTAACGAGAGTAAGAAACCCGAAAAGCGCACGCCTATATGTAATCAGCAAACCAATACTATTCCATGTACCATCTCGAATGCGTCAACTGTGGAGCCACCTATCCCGCTGACGAGATCCTGTATAACTGTACCAAATGCGGCCACCTCCTTGCCGTAAAATATTCGCTTGATACAATCAATGTCACCCGGGCTGCGTGGGACAAGCGGCCACTCTCCGTCTGGAGATACAAGGAGTTATTGCCCGTGCAGGGCGAACCAGTCACCCTTCAGGAAGGAGGTACCCCTCTGTATCACCTGAAGAAACTCGGCGAAGAGATGGGAATTCCCCACCTCTACGCAAAGCACGAAGGCATGAATCCATCAGGCTCGTTCAAGGATCGCGGTATGACCGTTGGGGTCTCGATGGCACTCCAGCTCGGGAAAAAGAGCGTGGCATGCGCAAGCACCGGTAACACCTCGGCGAGTCTCGCAGTATATGCAGCAAAAGCCGGGATCCCGGCCGTGGTCCTGCTCCCTGCCGGCAAGGTGGCAGTCGGCAAGATTGCACAGGCACTGATGCACGGTGCAAAAGTCATCTCCATACGCGGTAACTTCGACCGCGCCCTTGAGATGGTCCACGACCTCTGCCTCACCCACGGGCTGTACCTGCTCAACTCCATCAACCCGTACCGGCTTGAGGGCCAGAAGACCATCGGCTTTGAAGTCGTCGATCAACTCGGGTATGTACCTGATCGATTCGTTCTTCCCGTAGGTAATGCGGGCAACATCTCTGCGGTATACAAGGGACTGCTGGAACTGCAGGATCTGGGATTCATCGATCGGCTCCCGATGATGACCGGCATCCAGGCACAGGGTTCAAGCCCCGTGGTCCGTGCCATGCGCGAGAACCTGCCAGAAGTAGTGCCGGAACAGCAACCCGAGACCATTGCAACCGCAATCCGCATCGGAGCGCCGGTCAACGCGGAGAAGGCGCTGACGGCGATCCGGAAGACCGGCGGGCTTGCCGAATCCGTAACCGATGAGGAGATCCTCAGGATGCAGCGGGATCTTGCCCGTAAAGAGGGCATCGGTGTCGAACCGGCATCCGCAGCATCGGTAGCCGGCATCAGAAAACTGGCGGAACGTGGTATGATCGACCGGAATGAGCGGATTGTCTGCGTTGTTACCGGCCACCTCTTAAAAGACCCGGATACGGTGATCAAACAATGCGAACCCCCCACCGAGATCGACGCGGATCTGCCCTCGTTGCTCTCTGCGCTGCGCTTATAATCGCACTTATTTTTGTACCTGCTGCCGGTGCGCTGTCAGCAGAGTACGTCATCCTACCGAATGGTACCGCCTACCGGGCATCGATCGAAATTACTGACGCATCAAAGTATGAATTTGCCGATGTCGGATTTATGGGAGAGAGCGTCCCGGTACAGGTAGCGGATGTGCAACTCTCTGGCAACGGCACACCATCCGGGTATAACTGGAGCAGGCCGTGGGGAGCACCTGCATCAATTACATTTGAAAAAGGGAATTATACCGTATCATATCTCACACCACTCCATGACAATAATCTGCAGGATACCTATCTCCGTCCCTATCACGTGAATGTGACCATTCCCCAAGAATTCGATGTACGCAACCCGCTTCTTGCCGGGATCAGCCAGGGTGCAAATGTCACCCGGCATGCTGATAATACCACAACCGTGGAGTGGAACAAGACCAGCACATTCAATGTACGGTTTTACGATCCCGGCCGCGAAGAGATCCTCTGGTTCTTTTTGCAGTTCATGGGAATCCTCGTACTTGTTCTGGTAGTCATTCCCTATATCCTGTCCATGAAGAAAGCAGAGTGACGGATACCGGGTATCCTTCCCTCAACATATCTTTCCAACATTTTCACCCGATTTCTTCGGGAAAGAAATGTATTTACAGCATAATCTCCAACAAGCTAGAAAAAAGAGGTTTATTCATGATTTTGGAAAGTGCATTAGTTGGAATTATCCAGTTGATCGTCTCGATTATTTTCGCTGTCGTAGCGCTCTACCTCGGCTTCTCGGTGCTCAGTAAGATCACCAAGGGTATTGATGAGGAGAAGGAACTTGCCAAGGGCAATGCAGCGGTAGGTATCATCGTTGCAGCGGTCTTCGTCGCAATCGCTCTCGTGGTAGAATCCGGTGTAAGCGGTCTTTCAGCAGGGATCAGCAAGGCACTTGCATTAGGTCTCTTCTCCGCAGACGGCCTGATCACCATCGGTCTTTCATTCTTCCAGCTCATCGCCGGGATTGTCCTTGCGGTCGTCGCGATCTACCTTGCCCTGAACATCCTTGACAAGCTGACAAAGGGCGTCGAGGAGTTCGAGGAACTCAAGAAGGGTAACGTTGCTGTTGCACTGGAGATGGGCGGTGTGATCATTGCCGTTGCCTGGATCATCCAGTCGGGTGTCATCGGCATCACCGCAGCTCTTATCTAATCTTTTTTTTCGTACGGTAATTACCGTATTCAAATATACGATATCACAAAAACGGTCTCCGTCTTGATATCCACTCTGACCTGATGGAATACCCACATGCCTACTACGGGGATATCTTCACGGTTTTTCAACGTTACACACGTCACATCAGATGTGAAGTGCCATGTTCCGGGACGGGTTCCCTGACCGGTAACAAGAACAAACGGGATAGCGGATCACGAAATGTGTTCCAAGGAGATGAACCTGAATTTAAAAAAGGTATGAAAAAATTACTGGTACCCGAATGACTTCATGGTAACTTCGGGGTTGACCGCACCTACATGGTACACAGCACCCTCTGAAAGCTCATTGATGATGACTTCCGCCGGTGAGAAGAGCGACGTGTCGATCTTGTAGAAATCATAGCCGGCTTCCTTGAAGATGTCATTGAACGGTTTGCCGTAGCCCTTGGACTTGTTGCTCGGGATCTTGTCAAGGTAGTCCTTGATCTCGGGTGCATTCATGGTCAGGGAGATCCTGCCGTGGTAGATGGTGGCGTCGTTCGTCACACCCATGGCAAGTTTGGGTCCGCGGACCGGCGGCACGGGTGCTGTTCCCATTGCAGCGATGACCTTCCGGGTATCAAACCCGAGCTCGTTGAGCTTGTAGATCGCAGTCTCGACACAACGTCCCGAGACCTGGATCGAACCGACCATGGAAGAGGTCGGTGCAACAACAGCGCAGACGTTTGCCACATCGACATGGGCCTCTTCCGCGATCTTGTTCATGACATCCGCGTTCGGGAGGTGGTCGCTCTCAAGACAGATGACGGCACAGTCATAGTCGTCCTCGTACTCGATGACCTCAAAGGTGTGCTTGGGCTTGAGCGAGAGCGCCCGGGCCGGGCCGCTGCCCATCGCGAAGTAGTTGCCAACCTTCACGGTCCAGCCGGCTTTCTGTGAGCCAAGGCAGGAGATAGACGGGAAGTCCGTATTCACATCGATGAACGGCATCGGGATGCCCTTGATCTCTCCGTTCCGGAAGTTGACTTCCCCAAGACCGCCCATGCAGATCTCGGTAAAAGCCCTGCCAGCGGCATAACCGCCGCGGACACTGACCCCGCAGTCGACGATACGTGCGCCATTGTCCAGTTCATGGTATGCGCAGTTAAATTCCTCAGCAAGATCAGCCAGATTATCAAAAATCTCCAGTGCCAGTTCGTTAACACTCAGCATTATAGAAAACCCCTTCATTATTACAGAGGGTCTGGGAATAGATAATATTTTTCAAATACCGGGTCGGGATACGACGGTGTCGTCAGGAGAGGTATTCCAGCACCCTGGCCGGTTCGTAACGGAGCGTGATGATCCGGGTCCGGCCCTTGCCCTCGCGGTATTGTAAATTGACGAGGCGCATGGCATCGAGTTTCTTGATGATCTCGTAGAACCGGGTGTACCCGATCGGGACCGACTCCTTGAAGGACTTGTACACATCCCCGGCATTCATCTCATGCTCCTTGTCGCTCCTCTCGGCGATCATCTTCAGGATCTGGCGTTCCTCGCCCTTGAGAGTCTTCACCGTATATGCCAGATGGAGATACTTGGAAATTTCGTAGGCACCGCAGATATCCCCGCGTTCGATACTGCGCCGGGCCGCCCGTTCAGCGGAGAGCGTTGCCCGCTTGAGGAGATCAACTCCCACCCGCAGGTCCCCGCTCTTCAGGGTCTGTTCGACAACAAGACCCAGCAGTTCCTCGGACAGGACACCGGAGAAGAGACCCTGCATCACGCGGGCCTTCATGATCTCCCGCACTTCCGCATCCCCGTACGGGGGGAAGTAGATCTCCGTGGGCCGGAAGACCGATGAGACCCGGGCATCGACAGCACGGCTGAGATCCACGTCCATATCGCTGATGATGACGATCACGCCAATCCGGGTGCCCTCGTAGGTCTCGTGCGAGCGGAGCAGCGTGTAGAGCACCTTGTTGATCTCGTTCTCGTAGAGAAGATAATTCGCATCGTCAAGCGCAACAAGGAGGACGATCTCCTCTTTTATCAGGTGCCGGGCCACGGCATCGAAGACCTGTTTGAACGACGTGCCGGAAGAAGGTGGCAGATGTCCGACAAGTTTCCGGTAGATCTGGGAGATGATCGCAAACTTGGTATTGTCGATCTGGCAGTTGATATAGACCGGCACGAGTTTCTTTGTCGTCTCCTCGATTTCCTGGAAGAGTTTCCGGATACTCGTGGTCTTCCCTGTACCGGGAAGTCCCTTGCAGACACTGTTCATGGGCCTGCCGCCGCGAATGCCGGGCTTGATCTGGAATGCCAGCTCGCGCATCTGGTCATCCCTGAATTCGAACTGCTCGGGAACGTAATCGATCTCCAGTACCTCAGGGTCCCGGAACAGCGTCTCGTCCCACATCAGCAGGTTCTTTTTCATCTCATTACACCTCTACCGCGATCGGTAATAACTGCATTGATTACTATCCCCGGAATAGAGGGGGGTTTAAATGAATTTTATGGTGGGGATATCATGACATCCTGCCGCAGGCAAAACAAAATTTTTCGCGCCTGATTATACCGATGCGCATGACGTTACATTCACCAGATTGTATCAGGGCAGACCGCCAGGATCATCTCATGGGGAGACAAGCCGGTTTACCTTCTCAACCGCTTCATCCGCACTGATAGCACCAGCGTTTGCCCCGACTCGCTTCCAGAGATCGGGCATGAGATTGAACGGATATCCCCCGATAACGATACGTGTTCCTGCGGTCGCTGGATCAGCCCGGATTGCCTGGATCAGCTCGTACACATGGGGAAGATGGTAAGGCATGGTGGAGGAGATGGCGATTGCATCTGTATGGCGGTCCTGAATCATTGCCACGATCGATGCGGCGGGCACATTGGCACCGATATACACGGAATCCCATCCATCCATCTCAAAAAAATCGGCAACCATCCGGATTCCGATATCGTGGAGCTCGTCAGAGACGCAGGTCGCGACAAGGGACCGGCCTTTCCGTTTCTGTTTCCGGCTCTCCTGCATCACGTGGTTATACAAAAGCGTAATGAACTGCTCGGTGGTCCCGGTGATATAGTGCTCCTGGGCAACATTTGCCTGCCGGATCTGCCAGAGCCGTCCGGTCTCCTGTAAGGCCGGCTGGAAGATGTACCGGTAGAGATCCCGTATGGGCACATTCCTGTCAAGCTGTTCCATGATGAGGACCCGTGCCTTTTCCCGGTCCGTGGCAAACAATGCGGAGAGGTAAGCACGGGCCTGCGCTGCAAGAGGATTATCCTCACGGATAAACGAGGGAATCTCCTGAGGAGGGGATGCAAGCAGGGCGCGGGCCTGTGCAATATATGCGCTGGCCGTCAGGCCCTCTTCTTCCGGAAGTTCCTTGAGTATCACCTCGTTGAATGCCACAAGACTTGTTGCAAGCGTATCCGCGGGCAGGTAGTATGAGGTAAGAACCACCTGCACCCAGTTGACATAGTCAAGGAAGATTGCAGGGTCATCGACAGCAAGCGATTCACGCAGGTACCTGACATGATACTTGAAATCTTCTAATGTGTGTGATCGCTGGTAATCACTGAATTTCAGGAATAGTTCAGGATAGAGTTCCCCGTACCGGTCATATGCCCTCGTTGCGATCTTCCCTTCGTCCATCGCAACGGGGTGGTATAGGTTGTTTTTGCCTGGTGCCATAGGTGCTCCGTATCCGATGTACCTGATCTCACCGGGCATCGGTGATATTATTATTGTTTGCCGGGCGCTGACAGGACCGGGCTCCCGGCAGGAGTCCCTGCGGATTTTGTAAAAAGAAATAAATTGATAGTTATCGACCACTTACCTGCGGTGCGTGATGAAAGTTACCCCCACTGAATGGTGATGACGCATGGGATCTGATGCCGCACTCTTCAATTGAACAGGAATTCTAAGAATTCTGTTGCCTTTTTCATTCCGAACTTCCCTTCACAGGCCGCTTTCTCAGAGAATGCTGACGTACTGTCCGTGCCTTTGCCCCGGACCACGAACGGCACCGGGTCACGTGTGTGAGTCTTGGCGCGGATCGGTGTCGGATGGTCGGGCAGCACCGCGATAACCCCGTCGAAGCCATCCATGATCATGCCCACGACTTCATCGACCTTCTCGATCGCCTTCACCTTCTCTTCAATGCTGCCGAGATGCCCGGCCTCGTCCGGCGCCTCGATGTGGAGATACACAAAGTCGAGATGCTTGATCGCCTCAAGGGCATACCGGGCCTTGGCATGGTAGTCCGTATCGAGATAGCCGGTGGCCCCCGGTACCGTGATAACCTCCATCCCGGCACAGCGGGCAATACCGTTGAGGAGATCCACCGCAGAGATGACCCCGCCCTTCTTCCCGTATTTCTTCTCGAACGGGGGGAACGCCGGCTTTTTCCCCCCGCTCCACGGCCAGATCTGTGTTGCCGGGCGTTTGCCGGCAGCAATTCTTGCACGATTCACCGGGTGGCCTGCAAACACGGCCCGGCTCTTCTCCATGCATCGCAGGAGCAGTGCCGCATCGCTGCCCTTCGGGAGATACGGGGCAATACCCTGCCCCACGATATCATGAGGGGGTGTGGATGTGGCACCCTGTCCCCCGTGGACAACCAGCAGGTTCCGGTAACTGACACCGGCCTGGACCATCACTTCAGGGATCACCGGCTGGAGTGCGGCAAATAGTGCCTTTCCTTCCTCACTGGAGATGTGGCCGGCGGAGAAGTCCACCATGGTCCCGTTCTCCACGTTCACGAGATTGCAGCGATACGCAATATCGTCAGGGGCAAGGTCGACTCCCATGCTCAATGCCTCAAGCGGACCGCGACCGGTATAGTACTGTTCCGGGGCATATCCGAGAACCGCCATGTTCGCGATATCGCTGCCGGCCTCGTACCCGTCAGGAATGGTCCGGAGCATCCCGCAGGCACCCTCCTGCGCCATCCGGTCCATGTTCGGGGTCTTTGCATATTCGAGCGGAGTCTTGTTGCCCAGAGCCGCGATCGGCTCATCCGCCATGCCATCCCCAAGAACCACGATGTACTTCATCTCACTGCCCCTGGACAGCAGCCTGTGCCGCGATCCGTACGCTCTCACGGGAGCCCAGTTCCGGTCTCCAGCCCAGTGCCTTGAGCCGTTCAACCGAGAGCTGCATCTTCGGCACATCGCCGACCCAGCCCAGTTCCCCGCCGGTGAACCGGTAGTGCACGTTCTTTAAGCCCATTGCTTCCGTCACGATGTCCGCGATGGCCACCACATCGATCCAGTCCTCGGAGCCGATATTGAAGGTGTTCACTGGCTGCTTTGCATGCGCTATGGCAAACTCCACGGCCCGGATACATTCCCGCACTTCAAGATAGGACTTGGTCTGTTTGCCGTTGCCGAGGATCTCCAGTTCCTTGGGATTCTCTTTGAGTTTCCGGACAAAATCCGTGATCACACCGTGGCCGCTGCGCGAGCCGATGATATTGGCGAACCGGAACTGCCATGACCGCATCTCGAACGAGTGGCAGTAGGCCGAGATGAGTGCCTCGCAGGCAAGCTTACTCGCCCCATAGACCGAGACCGGCTCAAACGGCGCATAGTACTCGGGGGTCGGGATGACCGTTGCATTCCCGTATACCGTCGATGTGGAGGTGAAGACCAGTTCCGGCACGGCATGCACCCGCATTGCCTCAAGCACCCGGTACGTGGCAACAATATTGTTCTGGAAGGTCGGATCCGGGGTCATGGCGCTCTGGCGCACATCCGGATCGGCGGCCAGGTGATACACCCGGTCCGCCCCTTTGAGAGCCTCCTGCCAGCCGTCAGAAAGGAGATCCGCTTTGACCAGCCGTGCCCGGCCCGATTTGAGATGCCCGGCTATTGTCTCTTCGTGTCCTGCGGCAAGGGAGTCGATGACAACAACACGGTCTCCCCGTGCAACAAGGGTATCCACCAGATGCGAGCCGATGAACCCGGCTCCGCCTGTCACCACATCAAACATCAATACCTAATATGTCATTAATGCTATAGGATTACTGCTATGTTCATAGGGATCGATCACGGCACTACCGCCATGCGGTTTGCCGGGGAAGCCCGCGAGTTCAAGGTGTCGCGGGAAGCGGCAAAAGACTTCCACATCGCTGACCTCGCCAAAATCTGCCCGCTGGACGAGATCGAAGGCATCGCGGTCTGCTATTCGATGGGCGATAATTTCTCGAAGATCACCCGGATCGGAAAGGTTCAGAACCGGGGTCTTGTCAGCCGCGAAGGGGCCGGGAAGCATATCGGCGGCGGCACGCGGGTCTTTGACGAAGTGGCGACAAGCGGCATCCCCGCAGTTGCCATGCCGGGTCTCCACCGGGGATCCCCAACCGATCCCCGCTTCAAGGCCTACTCCCACCAGACGAGCCCCGAGAAGATCGGTATCGCGTATGAGGCCCGCCATGATCTCGGGGACGATGTGATCGTATCGGACATCAGTTCCAATACTGTGACGCTCCTCGTTTCTCGGGGGAACCTGATCGGCGCTTTTGATGCCTGCATCTTTGCCCCGGGCACACTCCACGGGGCGCTCGATGTGGACGCGATCCGCAGGATCGACAACGGGGACTGCACGGCAAACGATGCATTCCAGCACGCGGGCGTGAACTTCTCCCAGCCGGAACCCGAACGCCTGCGCACAGTCGCCCTGTTCGCCGCCATGGAATGCGCGGCAATGCGGCTCCTCAACCCCCATGCAGCCATTGCGCTGGCCGGCAGCCTTGCACCGGCCGTTGCACCGGAAGTGGAGGCGCTTCTGGGCACAAAGGTAACCGTATACGATGAATGGTGCGCATCCCGGGGCTGTGCACGGATTGCACAAGACGTCTTCTCCGGCACCCGGACGATTCTCGGGCTCGATACCGATCTCTAGGCATATCCGGATTCCCGGGAAAAACCATATCATTCTCTTTTTTGGTTCGAAAAAAAACCGGAGAACCTGCCATGGGGGGGGGTCAACCGCCAACCCCCCCTCCCTCAGGCATAAGCCCCAACCCGCCTCTTCTTCATCATTCCCGACGTAGGATTCCGATCCGGCATTGTTCCGGTAACCCTGTTTTCACGCAATTTCCGGCCCTGATGGGGGGGTCGGAGCATACCCCCCCGGACACATGGCGGGGGGGTCAGATCGATTTTGAACGTAAGGGGTGGGGGGGGTCGACCGTTGACCCCCCTCTCCAAAACTGGGATGTACGCATTATTGCACGCTGTTTTTCCGGTCTTCCGGATCATTGCTCCGTCGGACAGGGTCGTTTCTGACCTACCCAGAAATGACAGGGGGGGGTCGATTTGAGCCGGAGGGGGGGAGGGGTCGGCCGGTAACCCCCCCACCCCCCACCAGGGGGGGTTGACACGAATTTTTTTCCAAAGGGTGGGGGGGTCGATCTTTGACCCCCCCCCCACAGGGAGTTCAGAGCAGTCCTATTTCATGGACAGAATCACCGGGCATCTGATACAGATTTATTATTTTACCTGCCGGATGAACCGTCGTTGTGTACAGATCAGCATTATTAATAGTGATAAATTACCACGGTAATGCGCAATAATTGCGGGTAGCGAAAGATGATTACCGGGTGTAAAGTCATGATAATTTACACACGCCGGTCGTTTCCTTATCATGTGAAAGCATTGGGGATTTTTCCTTGAGAGAATTACGTATTCACGGCAGGGGTGGCCAGGGGTCTGTCACAGCTGCCGAACTCATCGCCGTCGCTGCATTTGAGGGCGGCGTCTATGCCCAGGCATTTCCGGCATTCGGTGTTGAGCGGCGCGGGGCCCCCGTACAGGCATTCGTACGGTTCGATAACAAAACAATCCGGCTCCGGAGCCAGGTGTACGAACCCGATTACATCATCGTTCAGGACAGCACGCTGATCAAGGACGTCAATGTGTTCCTGGGAGTCAAGCCCGGTGGCATTGTCATCGTCAATACCGAGAAGAAGCCGGATTATAAGATACCCGAAGGTGTGAAGCTGATCACCATCGATGCAACTTCCATTGCCCTCAAGGCGCTCGGGCTGCCCATCACCAATACAACCCTGATGGGCGCGTTTGCCGCAGCCACGGGAGAGATCCAGTTTGCCGCACTGGAGAACGCACTGAAGCACCGCTTCCACGGCGACATGGCAACCAAGAATATCGCTGCGGCAAAGATCGCCTTCGATACCGTCAAGGGGGCAGCATAATGGCACTTGCTGTCGGCTGCCGCGCCCACCCGGGAAAGTCCCGGGACAACAAGACCGGATCGTGGCGGGTCTTCAAGCCCGTCTTCGACCATGAAAAGTGCTCGAAGTGCGGGATGTGCCAGACCCTCTGTCCCGAGGGTTGCATCAACGAGGATGCAGAAGGCACATTCATCCCCGATTATAACTACTGCAAGGGATGCGGGATCTGCGCTGCAGAGTGCCCGAAAGACGCGATTGTCATGAAACTGGAGGAGAAGTAGATGATGCATATTACCGAAGGATCGTTTGCCGTTGCAGAAGCAGTCCGGCTCTGCCGCCCGCAGGTGGTCTCCGCCTACCCGATCACCCCCCAGACCCATATCGTTGAAGCACTGGCGGACTTTGTTGCCAACGGCACACTCGATGCCGAATACATCACCGTGGAGAACGAACTCTCTGCGCTCTCGGCCTGCGTCGGCGCGAGCGCCGCAGGTTCCCGCACGTACTCTGCCACGACATCGCAGGGCCTCATGCTGATGGCGGAAGTTGTCTTCAATGCAGCGGGCATGCGCCTCCCCATCGTCATGTCCATTGCAAACCGTGCCATGGGAGCACCGCTCTCGATCTGGAACGATATGCAGGACTCGATCTCACTCCGCGATGCCGGGTGGCTCCACTTCTATGCCGAGGACAACCAGGAAGCAACCGACCTCCATTACATCGCGTACCGCGTCTGCGAGGATCACAAGGTGCTCCTGCCGGCGTTCGTCTGCTTTGACGGGTTCATCCTCTCCCATACCTACGAACCGATCGACATGCTGACGCAGGAGGATGTGGACAAGTACCTGCCGAAGTTCTCCCCGTACGAGCGGCTGGATGCAGCTGACCCGGTCAGTTTCGGCATGTATGCAACGCCCGAATACTATCTTGAGTTCCGGTACGAGCACGACAAGGCCGTCAAGGACGCACGGGAGATCATCGCAAAGGCCGGTGCAGAGTTCAAAGCACTGTTTGGCAGGGACTACAGCGCGATGGTGGAAGGATACAAACTGGAGGACGCCGAGACCGTCATCGTTGCCATGGGCTCTATCTGCGGTACGGTCAAGGATGCGATCGACGAGATGCGGGCCAACGGGAAGAAAGTCGGCCTCTTAAAGATCCGCGTCTTCCGCCCGTTCCCCTCAGAGGAGGTGGCAAAGGCCCTCACGGGGGCAACGTGCATCGCCGTGCTGGACAAGAACATCTCGCTCGGTGCCAAAGGGGCAACAGCCCTCGAAGTAAAAGATGCCCTCTATGGCTCCACGGTACCGGTCTTCAACTACATCCTCGGGCTTGGCGGCAGGGACGTACGAAAGAAGGACATCAAGGAGATCGTTGCCCTTGCCGAGAAGGGGCAGGGCAACCAGTTCTATGGCCTGCGAAAGGAGGTGCTCTGACATGGCAGAGAAATGCAAGACCTGTGAGCTCTTCGATTCCGGCCACCGTGCCTGCGGGGGCTGCGGCGCATCCCTCGCTGCACGCCTGGTAACGAAAGCTGCTGGTCCGGAGACCATCGTTGTCTCCTCGACCGGGTGCATGGAGGTCTTCTCCACACCCTACCCGGAGACTGCATGGAAGGTCCCGTGGATCCACTCCCTCTTCGAGAACGCTGCTGCCGTTGCATCGGGTATCGAAGCCTCGCTGAAAAAACAGGGGCGCAAGGAGAAGATCGTGATCATGGCCGGTGACGGCGCAACGTTCGACATCGGGATGATCACTATCAGCGGTGCCTTCGAGCGCGGCCACGACTTCACCTACATCTGCTATGATAACGAGGCCTACATGAACACCGGTATCCAGCGTTCAGGGGCCACACCCTACGATGCCAGCACGACCACGAGCCCTGCCGGCTCGCACTCGTTTGGCAACAAGCGGCCCAAGAAGGATATGCCGGCGATCCTTGCCGCACACGGGGCGCCCTACGTGGCTACTGCCTCCATCGCCTACCCGGCCGACCTCATGCAGAAAGTCGAGAGAGCGATCAACACGCCGGGTCCCTGCTATGTGCAGGTCCATGCGCCATGCTGCACAGGCTGGGGATTTGAGGGCGAACAGACCATCGCCATTGCAAAGCTCGCCATCGAGACCGGTCTCTGGCCGAACTTCGAGATGATCGACGGCAAGGTGACCAAGGTGAAGAAAGTTGTCAGGAAACCGGTCACCGAGTACCTCAAGACCCAGAAACGGTTCCGCCACCTCTTCAAGCCAAAGCAGCAGGATGCCGAGATCGCTGCCATCCAGGCCATCGCGGACAGGAACGCAGAAAAATATGGTCTCGATATCAAGCTCCCGCCCAAGAAGGAATAACGACATTCCTTCATTCTGATTTTTGCCACTTTTTACGATTCTCAGCTATTTCCGGCCCTCAGCCACCAGGGTTGGGATCTGCGCAAGAGAGGGCGATAATCAGCAATGTTATTAATTCCGAAGGCGACATTAGTAGGTTATCGGGCTCGTGGTCTAGTCGGTTATGACGTCGCCCTTACACGGCGGAGGTCGCCGGTTCGAATCCGGCCGGGCCCATTAGTAAAAAAAGGTTACTTTTTTGCAATCTCGACAAGCGTGACCTTCAGGTTCAGGTTCTGACCTGCCAGCTCGTGGTTTCCATCCCATGTGATCGTTGATGGCGTGACGTTGATGATCCTTACGTGTGCAATCGCATTATCGGACTTCCGCGTTATCTCGTAAGGCTGACCCACAACAAACGTCGTGTTCCCTGGTAATGACGAGAGGTTGACCGTTTGCACGAGAGACTGCTGGTAGACACCAAATGCCTTCTCAGGAGGGAGTGTCACGGTCTTTGTCTCGTTCTGTTGCATCCCGATCACAACATCCGCTAAGCCGTACGGGAGGGTCCCCTCATTCCCAAGGGTAAAGACAAAGGGAGTGGAATTCAGATTGGACTGTACAACCGTTCCATTTTCCAGCGTCCCGGTAAAATAAATGGCTACCGTATCGCCCTGGTGTGCAACAAACGGGTTGAAGAAGTAGTATGCGATACCGGCAATCACCACGAGAGCCACGAGGACCACAATCGCGTACTGTTTCATCTTCTTTCTGCGGGCAGCCACTGCCTCCTTACCCTTCACTTTCTCGGATTTTTTCATGATATCTGCCAGTACCTTACATCGGGTTCCCTAATACAATTGCCTTTCTTTTTTAGAGAGCCGAACACCCGGGCCGGTACCACTACATGAGCATCCGGACATGGTCACAATTGCACGGTATTTATACCACGAAAACGAATGTAGTGGTGTTCATCATGGCAGAGGAAGTGCGGATCGCAGACGTCAATGGAAAGAAGGTCCAGTGGGACCCGGCGCAGATGCGTAAGATACAGGAACACCCCTGTTTTTCCGAGAAGGCATGCCATAATTTTGGCAGGTGCCACATCCCGGTCGCTCCCAAGTGCAATATCCAGTGCAACTACTGCATCCGGGACTTTGACTGCGTCAACGAGAGCCGACCCGGTGTCACGACGCGGGTCCTGAATCCCGACGAGTCCATGGACATGGTCAAGAAGGTCGTGGACAAGTACAATTACATCAAGGTCGTCGGCATTGCCGGGCCCGGGGATCCGCTGGCAAACGAGGAGACCTTCGAGACCCTCCGCCGGCTCCATGAGCAGTACCCGAACGTCATCAAGTGTATCAGCACCAACGGCCTCCTCCTTCCCGACAAGATCGACCTCCTCCAGAAGTACGACGTGGGAAACATCACGGTCACCTTAAACGCGATCGACCCCGAGATCGGGGCGAAGATCTACCAGTTCGTGGATTACAAGGGGAAGCGTTACGAGGGACTTGAAGCGGCCAGACTCCTCCTCTCCCAGCAGATGAAGGGGATCGAGGAAGCGGTGAAGCGCAACATGATCGTCAAGATCAACACCGTGTACATCCCCGGCATCAATGAAGACCATATCCCGGCAATCGCCAAGAAGGTCGGCGAGATGGGCGTTTATACCTTCAACCTGATCCCACTCATTGCCCAGTACAAGTTTGCGGGCATCACCCCACCCACGCAGGAAATGAAGAAGAAGATGCAGGACGAGTGCGGCAAATATGTCAAGCAGATGCGGCACTGCCAGCGCTGCCGTGCCGATGCCATCGGCAAACTCGGCCACGACGTCCAGTCGTGCATGTACGAGAACAAATAATTCCTTTTTTTATCCGTAGCGATCTGTCCCGGACCATGCCCTCAAGCGGGGGAATTTTTAAAAAAAGTTTCAGGATGTGAAACCTGTCGGGAGCCCCGGCAGGGAATCCGGCGAACGGCCGGTACTGATGATCGTATTGAGTTCGGTAATGATCGGCTGAAGTGAATCGGGGATAACGGAATCCTCCGTGATGATCGTCTTTTCGAAGTAGGTGATACGGTACTGCAGGAGATCGGCGCCGGTATGCCGCGAGGTGTAATTGCCTTCAAGGGACTTGAAATCCGCAGATTCGAACAGCCGGAGAATCCGCGCCAGTTCCGATTTGCTCACCTGAAAATTCTGGGTAGAGCTCCGCGTTGAGAGCACCGCATACCCGTTATCGAAGATGACAAGGCGATCATCGACACCGGCAATGCCCCCGGTGCGATGGTAGTTGAGCACAACGCCCGGTGCGGCAGTCCCGGTCGTAGTCGGGGCCGTCTCCCCCAGGCATCCTGCCGATAGTACCGTTGTAACAACGATGCAGAGAACGAATACAGCCATCCACGATCTTATAGACATCACTCCTTTCGCGTGTGAGGAAAATTCGCGGTTCGTATCAGATCTGAAGCACGTCGGACTTTGCCGGCTTACCGGCATTCTTCCGATCCGGCAGCACTTCTTCAAGAGCAGCAACAAGGCTGTCCACCTTCGGGTTGTTGATGGTATCACGGAACGCCGCGATCTCGGCACCGTTCATCAGCATGATCCCCTTCTTCTTCATCGGGAGGCCGGTCGGACCAACGGGGTTGATATCGATCGCAAGCGAGGCCGGGCGGTTCTTGGTGGCCGGGAGACGAATGATGGAGACGCCCTTCACGGTGGTCGGCTTGCGTTCCCAGTCCTGTCCTTCTTCAATGAAGGTCTTGAGTATTTCTGGTAATTCCATGAGAAGAACATTTAATTTATATATTAAAATGCTATCCGTTCCATCGCGAAGGTAAAGGTCTCGCTCCGTCACCCACACCGGGAGACACCTGCCGCTTCCGCCATGTTAATCCACCGTGAAGCGCAAACGCGTACTACTCACAGCAGAACACGGGATCTCTTTCTATGCCGTTCATGACCATTCCCAAAAACCAGCCATTCTCCCTTGACCAGACGCTTGCATGCGGCCAGGTCTTCCGCTGGGACCGGGCCGCTGACGGATGGTGGACGGGGATAGTCGGGGACTGCGTGATCCGGATCCGTCAGGATGGTTCCCGGCTGGAATACTCCGGGGCTCCTGCCCCGTTCATCCGGCACTATTTTTCCCTGGATATCGACCTTCGCCCCATCCTTGCCTCCATTGATAACGACCCCGTCATCCACGATGCGATCACCCGCACCTGCGGCCTGCGGCTCGTGCGCCAGCCCCCGTGGGAGTGCACGGTCTCCTATATCTGCTCGACAAATTCCAATATCCCGACGATCCGTAAGAGGATCGCATCCCTTGCTGAACGGTTTGGCAGGCCGGTTGAATCCGGGGAAACGACATTCTACACATTCCCCGGGCCGTCCTGCATTACCGGTGATGGCCACGACGGGCTGACCGTGTGCCGTCTCGGGTATCGCCAACCCTATGTGTATGGCACCTCCTGTACTGTCACGGATGTGAAGTCCTGGGAGGAGACGATCCGGAGGCTCCCCTATGCGGAAGCACGTAAGGAGATGATGAAACTGCACGGGATCGGCCCGAAGGCCGCGGACTGCATCCTGCTCTTTGCGTTCCAGAAGTACGAGGCATTCCCGGTTGATGTCTGGATCCGCCGTATCATGCAGGAGCACTACCTGCCGGACCTGCCAACAGACGCCCCCCTTAGTAATCGTGACTACGATACGATCCGTAATTTTGCCCGCGGGCATTTCGGGGAATACTGCGGGTGGGCGCAGGAATACCTGTACGCGGGAAGGGAAGGATAAAAAAGAATAACGAAAGGGACTTTTACGTCCCGATATCCCAGCTGCAACCGTATTTTTTCTGTTCCTTGCTGAGGGAATCAATGGAGAGCCCGAGCGAAGAGAGCTTGAGGTTTGCCACCTGCTCGTCGATCTCGTTGGGCACATCGTACACACCGCCCTTCATCTTCTTCCCGTTCTTTGCAATGTACAGGGTGCAAAGCGCCTGCAGGGCAAAACTCAGGTCCATGACTTCGATGGGGTGGCCCATACCCTTGGGCGTGGCAAGGTTCACGAGCCGGCCTTCGGCAAGGACATGGATCGCTTTTCCCTTGAGCATGAACGTCTCGATACCGTCCCGCGGGATCACCTTATCGGCGTTCTTGCGGAGCCAGTCGATATCGATCTCGACATTGAAATGGCCGGCGTTTGAAAGGATTGCACCGTTCTTTAAGAGTTTGAAGTGCTTTGCAGCAATGACACCCATGTTGCCGGTCGTGGTGACGAAGATGTCGCCTATCTTTGCTGCATCTTCCATGGTCATGACCATGAACCCGTCCATGTGCGCTTCGAGGGCACGCCGGGGGTCGATCTCGGTGACAACAACTTTTGCGCCAAGCCCGTGAGCCTTTCGTGCAAGACCCCGGCCGCAGTAGCCGTACCCGGCAACCACGAAGTATTTCCCGGCAATCAGGGTGTTGGTCGTGATCATGATCGACGAGAGCACGCTCTCCCCGGTGCCGTGGACATTGTCGAAGAAGTGTTTCATCGGGGTATCGTTCACGGCAACCACGGGGAACTCCAGCTTGCCCTCGGCAGCCATGGCCCGGAGGCGGTGGATACCGGTGGTGGTCTCCTCGCAGCCGCCGATTACCTTCTTGATGAGGTCGCGGCGCTTGGTGTGGATGTAGTGGATGAGATCCATGCCGTCATCGATGGTGATTACCGGTTTTGCATCCAGCACCTGGTCGATGGCCGCATAGTACTCATCGGTCGTGCAGGCCCGCTTGGCATAGCAGTGCACATTCTTGACCGTCCCCAGCGCTTCGGCCACATCATCCTGCGTGGAGAGCGGGTTGCACCCGGTGATGTGCACCTCGGCGCCGCCCGCGGCAAGAGTCTGGACCAGGTTTGCGGTCTTGGCCTCAACGTGGAGTGCCATACCGATGGTCATGCCTTCGAAGGGTTTCTCCTTTGCGAACTGTTTTTTGATCGCTGCAAGTGCAGGCATGTACTGCCCGGCCCATTCAATCTTCAGTTTTCCGGTATTATTCATGGATATCCTCTGCAATCCGGAACGGGAGAGCGCAAATGCCCGATGCCGCCCGGAGGTCTGACTACCCTATCAGTACGCACGGCAAGTTAGATAAAAACTCCGGGATAACCGACACATGTGGAAATGTAGATAGTATCCGCCACGAAAGAGTGTAACGAATGGTGTTGACACGACGGATCATCCCCTGTCTTGACTTGAAGGATGGCAGGGTGGTGAAAGGAACGAATTTCCTCGGGCTCCGGGATGCCGGGGATCCTGTGGAACTTGCGAGCCGGTACAACGAACAGGGTGCCGATGAAGTGGTCTTCCTCGATATCACTGCCTCCAAAGAGAAGCGGGGCATCATCATCGATGTGATCCAGCGGGCCGCTGACCAGCTCTTCCTTCCCTTAACCGTCGGAGGCGGCCTCAAGTCCACCGAGGATATCCAGCAGATCCTCAGGGCCGGGGCGGATAAGGTGAGCCTGAACACGAGTGCCGTCCACGATCCTTCGCTCATCACCCGGGGGGCGGAGGCCTTTGGCACCCAGTGCATCGTCTGTGCCATGGATGTGCGCCGGAACTTTACCCCAAACGAGAAGGCTAATCCCGTGACGCTGGCAGACGGGCGGTCCTGCTGGTACGAGATTGTGATCTACGGCGGGAGCAAGCCCACCGGTATCGACGCGATCGCATGGGCAAAGGAGGCCGAGGAGCGGGGCGCCGGAGAGATCCTTTTGACGAGCATGGAGACCGACGGGACGAAGAACGGTTTTGACCTTGCCATCACTGCAGCGATCTCAGACGCTGCTGGAATCCCCGTCATCGCCAGCGGCGGGGTCGGCACCCTCGAACATTTCTATGATGGGTTTACCACGGGAAAAGCGGATGCCTGCCTTGCCGCAAGTGTCTTCCACTACGGGGAGTTCACCGTAAAAGAGGTAAAAGAGTATCTCAGAGGCCGGGATATCCCGGTACGGCTCTGAGGTCGAACTCGAACGCAGCCACAGGGTGCTCGAGTTCGAATGCGGTCAGGACTCCGGGGTGGATCTCACCAAAGACCCCAATCGTCTTCCCGCCCGCGATAATATCCGCACGCCGCCCATCAATAAACGCCGGGTCGGCTGACTCTTTCACCGTGTAGGCAATAGAGAGTTCGTGCAGCACGGCATCGGCAAGCGCATAGGCTTCCGAGAAGTCTGCATCCGGGTGCGTGCTGACGCCTGCCGCCTGCTGGTGGGTTGTGCAGTCCCGCACCACATCACCGACCGAGAAGAGGCGCTGCGGCAGCTCGCGGTGCCGGTTTAAGGTGAGGAACTCCAGCATCAGCGGGAGGAACTCGGTCCGTACAACCGTGTTGTCGATGCTGATCGGGTGCATCACGTGCAGGACGCCCGGGGATTCGGTGCGCTGCATCTTTGTGTACAGGACATCCTCGCTCGTGAGCGTGAACGGCATCACTTCAAGGTAGCCAAGACCCGTGAAACATTCGCGGGTGACCTCTGCAAAGAACTGGACCGGGCTCGGCTTTCCCACGGTGAACGTTGCCGGGGGCTTGGATTCGAGGTTTTCATACCCGTATGCGATTGCGACATCCTCGAAGATGTCCCAGTCGTGCATGATGTCGGCCCGGTAGCAGGGCACCTGCACCCGCACCCTGTCGGCACCTTCAGGCGTGGCCCCGTAACGCATCTTTTCGAGGAGCACTGCCATCGACTGCGGGGTCAGGTGGATGCCGAGGATCTTCGCGCATTCCGGCACGCTGACGACCCGCTCCACCGGGGCGAGCGTGGGTGTCTGGACGCCGCCGATCTCCACGCTCTCAATTGTGGCCCCGGCCTCTGCCATCGCCGTGCAGATGATGTTCACGGCAACGCTGACCGCCCGCTTGTCGGTGCCTGTCGTATCGAGCAGGATGTTCTTCGTATCGATGGTCACCCGGGTCCGCTCGCCATTGATGATGGGAGGGAACGAGAGGACGTGATCGTCGTCATCCACGATCAGGGGGTAGAGGGGGAAGTCCTTGACGAGCTTTGCATAGTCCCGGCCCTTCGGGTGCTTCTCAAGGATCTCGTCCATCGTCATCTTTTCTTTGAAGTCGAGCGGGATGAAGCCCCGGCTCGGCCGGGAGGCGATGTAGTGGAACGGCGGCTTCACGGTGTCCATGTCGTGGATGCCGATCGCAACCTTGCTCCGGCCCCGGCCTACCGCCCAGTGCAGCGACTCCTGCAGGGACATGATGCTCTGGATCGACTCGTCATCGAACGAGACGCCCCGGATCACGGCAGCGCCGAGCACCGGGCGGATCTCCGCGAGGGCCGGGTCGATCGTGAATTTTATGCCGGATGGTTTTACCGGGTAGGCCGGCAGGCCGGTCTCGATCCCGAGGAAACCCCGCATGGCCCGGGCCACGCCTTCAGGGCTGAAGAGGTCGGGGCGGTCGGGGAAGAACTCCACGTCCGCATGATCCTCCTCGATCCGCTCCACGTCCGATCCGATCAGGGGAACCTTGTCGAGGATTGTCTTCTTATCCGTGCGGGTGAGCCGTTCAAGATATTTGTAGGGCAGGGTGATGACCGCCATCTTACACACCTCCCCGTGACTTCCGGTACGCAGGCGTCTCGCGGAGGAACGCCACATCGCTCTTGTGCAGCAGCCGCAGGTCCTTGAGGCCCAGCCGGAGCATCGCGATCCGGCTCACGCCCAAACCCCAGGCAAGGACCGGGTATTTTACACCGAACGGGGCCGTGACCTCCTCGCGGAAGACACCCGCCCCGCCCATCTCGATCCAGCCAATGCCATCGACGTACACTTCGGCGTCGAGGCTCGGCTCCGTGTACGGGTAGTACGAGGGTTTGAACCGCACGCTCTCAAAGCCCATGCGATTGTAGAACTCACGGAGAATCCCGAGCAGGTTGCCGAAGTTCACATCCTTGTCCATCACGATCCCCTCGAGCTGCTCGAACTCCGCAAGGTGAGTGGTGTCGATCGTCTCGCGCCGGTACACCCGGCCGACCGCGAACGCCTTGACGGGGGGGTTCGGGTTCTGGGCAAGGTACTGGATAGACAGGCTCGTGGTATGGGTGCGGAGCACGCACTGCTCCGCCTTCTCCTCCTTCCACGACCCGCCCCAGCCGGTGGATGAAGTGTCCCCGCCGGAGATATGCATGGCCTTCACCTTTTCGTACCCTTTCGGGAGCGGGAGGGTTTCTTTTAAGTAGAACGTGTCCTGCATCTCGCGGGCCGGGTGGTCCTGCGGCTGGAAGAGGGCGTCGAAGTTCCAGTAGGACTGCTGGATGATGCTGCCGTAGAGCTCGGTGAAACCCATGTCGAGCAGGATCTCCCGCATCTCGCCGATGATCCGCTGGTAGGGGTGGACCTTGCCGGGGTACGCCTTCTTCGGGAGTTTGGTGATATCGTACCTGCGGAGGTTGGCAGTCTTCCACGAACCGGAGAGGATCTGGTCCCGGGTCAGCGTACCGGTCTCTTCCCGCAGATCGAGACCCTGTTGTGCGAGTGCGAGCCCCGGGGGTGTGATGGCGATCACGTTCCGGATCGTCTCGCATTCCTGCAGGATCCCGCGTTTGATCAGTTCCTTTGTCTTCGGGTCAGCAGCGATCGGATTCCGGAGTGCGGCTTCATCCGCATCGGTCGAGGTTTCCGGGACTTTTGCAACCGAAGTTCCTTCGACCTTAATCAGCCCCTTCTTCCGGAGCTGGCCGAACCCGATTTTGAACGCCGCGTGGTTCTGGAGATCGGCGAGCTGCGTTCCCGGCAGGATGAAGCGGAGCAGCTGCGTCTCGGGAAGACCGTCCTGTGCATACGACTTCCCCTCATCCGTGTACACCAGTTCCGTTGTAGCGATCCGCTCAACGGACACGAGCCCCTTGTCCTGCGCCAGGTGCGCCCACTGCACGACCGCTTCGGGCGTTGCACCCATAACTGCCGCGATATGCGGGGCATCCGCCTTCTTCTCCTTCTCCAGCGTTGCGAGCAACCGCTTCTCGTTCTGGGTCAGATCCGCCATCGTCACACCTGTATCCTGTCTGCGCATGCGTCCATCTTTTCCCGGAAATCCTTGAGGAACGCAACCACCCGCTCAGCGGTATCCTTCTTGCACTGCCCGCAGGTGACCTCGCCGGCCATGCACTTCCTCCGGATCTCTGCCAGCTCCGCATCATCCGTTACCATGTGGAAAAGATTGAGGAGATAGAGCGAGCACTTGTCCGGCTCGCCGCCGAGACGCTTCTGCTCTTCAAGTGTCATCCTTCCGCCGGTGATCCCGCTCATCACCTTCTTCCGGACCACGGCTTCGGGTTCATAAAAGGAGATGATGCTCTCGGGAATGCTCGATGACATCTTGCCGCCGGTGAGCCCGGGCATGAAGATGTGGTACGTGGACGAGGGCGTGAAGAACGCGTAACCGCCGTGCGCCCTCTCGATCTTCCGCACGATCGCCTTCACATCAGCGCACTGTGCATCCTTGATATCGATGTGCCCCTCGTATTTCTTCGCGTGCGGGAACGCCTTCTTCACCGCTTCCATCGCCGCCTCGGGAGCGTTCTTGGACCGGACGCTGATGAGCCCTTCGCGCTCCTCCACCGTGAACATCCGCATCTTGTGGGCGATCCCGCGGGTGAGCCGGATGTGCGGGTCCTGGTCTACCCCAACCGGAACGACCGTTGGCGCCGGTTCGCGGTCGATCTGCGGGTACAGGATATCGGCCACCTGCGTGATCACGGAATCCGCATGGGCAAGATCGGTGTCTGCACCAAAACCATAGATCGCCGACAGTTCCGAGAAGTTCACCTTGGTTGCCGCTTCAAACGCGAGATCCTTGAGCCGGTTGTTCCGGCTCTGGAAATACGTCTCGCCCGTAAAGCCGAGCGCGTAGAGACAGGAGAGATATTCGCGCCCGTACTCATTGCACTTCTCCCACGAGAGCCCCCGGACCGCGTGGGCCTCCCGGTCGGCGATCGTGATGTAGCCGTTGCCACCCTGCTGCACATGCCAGACCACCTCCTTCATCACCATCAGGTGTCCGAGGTGCGGGTGGCCGCTCGGCATGAACCCGGTGAGAATATGGAACGGGGATTTTGTGGCAATGGCATGGGCGATCTGGCCGTAGTCACGGTGACCGACCACGATGCCCCGGCGCATGAAGTACGGGACATCGGGGAGTTGGGGAATCACCGGCTCAATCGGGTCGATCCCGAATTCGGCAAAGGTCTTGTTAATGTCAAGCGACGGCGTGCTTGACCAGGGATTGATCTGCGGTTCCGGCATGATGATACTCACAGTTTGATGCGCGCAAACTCCACGAACTGGATTCCGGAGGAGTGTACGGCGCCAAACAACATCTTCTTTTTGACGCTGTGCGCCATCCTGACCGAGCGCGAGATCACGCTCATGGGAATGGCAGCCTCCTTCTCGACTGCATGGACGAGGAGATCGGAGTGGACGTTTGTCCCGCAGTACACGCGGAAGTGGTGGCCGAACTTGTAGCCGGTGCGGGGCGTGTACCCGTGGCTGCGGAGTTCGGTGTACACGGTCAGCTTGAGGGAGAGTTCCGCGTCGGGATCGCCCCCAAGGGCAAGATACTCATCCGTTCCCACCGTGAGGTCTCCCTTGTGCAGCCGGAGCAGGTTCTGCCCCATGAGATAGAGGAGTTCCACGGGGGAGAGCATCAGCCGCTCGGGATCGAGCCGTTTCCCATACCCGGACTGTTCGAGTGGGGAACCGTCCTTCACCCTGACCAGGGCGGATTTCCCGGTCAGCATCGCATCGCAGGGAGGAATTGCCTTTACTTCGCAGGCGGCATCGGTGAGTTTCTGGAGCTTGATCTCGTAGTACGTGAGCTCTTCCTCGTCATCCACGACCGCAAGCACATACTGTTTTCTCATGTTCTTTGAGGCCACGACCTCCTCGATCAGTTTCCCAAAATCGATCGGGTCCCGCTCGGAGAGGACGCGGACGAGATAGAGTGACTCGCCGCTGCCGGGCTTCTCCCCGCGCCGGAATACGCGGAAGTCGTGCGGCCCGGTCTGGACCACGTAGCCCCGTTCCCGCAGGTCGCGGTACACGAGGAAACTGCGCATGAAATTTTTCTGGTCGGCAAATTCCGAGAAGAGCTGGTCGAAGGTGTATCCCCCGACCTCAATCTTCTGGCGGTGGAGGAGGTAGAGGGCCTCCTGCGAGGAGAGCCGGAGCCCGTCGCCCTCAGGTCTGCCGTACCCGCTCTGCTCGTACAGGGAGCGGCCGTCCCTTCCCACACGGATCGCCGTGCCGTCAAATGTCGCCAACACTACCGGATCTATTGTCGCCGGATGATAATAAGGGCGCGGGAGTTATGTTAGCAGAAGTTCTCGGTCACGTAGATCTTCTCGTCGGTCGAGAAGGCAACCCCGATGCCTTCCTGCGTGAAATGCGTATCCACGATATTCTTGCGGTGGCCCTCGCTGTTCATCCAGCCGTTGACTGCCTGCTCGGCCACCTCTTCGAGCGAGTTCCACTCGTACTTCACGATCGTCCCGTTCGGTGCGGTCCAGTAATTATTGTACCGGTACCCCTGGTACAGGTTCTCGGAGAGCCCCTCGGTGTAGTAGGTCCCGTAATCTTTTTTGCAGGGGTATCCGACCGCTTCGCCCCGGGCCCGGGCATTCAGGCCATCGGGGTTCTCGTGCTCGAAGAAGTTCCGGACCACCATGTCCCAGCTGTGCCCGCGTGCAATACTGGCGAGGAACGAATCGTACCCGAGCGTAGAGAGGCCGTTCTGGTTGCGCTGGACATTGATCAGTTCGTGAATCCGTGCTTCGAGAGCGGATGGCTCGATGACCGGTGCCTCGGGATTAGCGCTGATATACGAACCTGCGGCAGGCTGCGTTGGAATCAGCGTTGTGGCAAGCGTGATCTGCGAACCGTCCGATGACGCAACAGACAATTGGGTCAGCGTGGGGTTCACCTCCAGTGAGACGGTCTCCTTGGGAGTCACAGAGACGCGGGTTCTCATGAGTGTCACCGGGTCCGTGGTTGTCGGCACCGATGTGGCCGTTGTGGTGACCGTGGCCGGTTCCGGCGTTGCCGGCACGGTGGTTGCGGGAGGCACTGTTGTGGGGAGCGGAGTCGCAAGGGCCGATTCCACCCCGGCCGGGGCCTGCCCGGTTGCCGCAGAACCGGCGGATGATGCAGAGAGCATCCCCAGCGGGATTACCAGAATCAGCACGAGTGCGATCACAAGGATGACACCAATCCCGATACCCGCAACGAGCCATTTCAGGGAGGTTACCTGCCCGGCAACCGGGGCCAGGCCCTGCGGCGAGGGAAGTTCAGTACCGCAGGTTGTACAGAACTTCCGGGAAGGATCAGAAGAGACGGTGCCGCATTTCTGACAGAAGACCGGTGCCATGAGGTGACAGAGAATTGGACCCAAAAAAGAAAAACCTATCCAGAAAATTACCCGGCCAGTTCCCGCACCTTTGCAATGTTGCCCCGGTCATCACGCCGGTCATCCACGGGCGTCTCGCAGACCAGCGGGAGCGACGAGAAGACCTTGTTATGGAGGATGTGCCGGAAGCCTTCCTCCCCGATGAAACCGAGACCGATATGCTCGTGCCGGTCAAGGCCGCTGCCCCGGTCGCCTTTCGTATCGTTGAGGTGGATGAGACGGAGATTGTTGAGGCCCACCGATTCATCGAGCTGATGAAGGGTTTCAGCAAGACCCTCCAGAGTCCGGAGCTCGTAGCCAGCGGCAAAGGCATGGCAGGTGTCGAAGCAGACGCCGATGCGCTTCTTCTCTTCGATCCCATCCATGATCCCCCGGATGTGCTCGAAACTGCTGCCCACGCTGTTCTTCTCGCCCGCGGTATTTTCCAATAGGAGCATCGTGGGGCTTTTCGATGCAGCAAGGGTCGTGTTGATGGCCGCGATCACCCGGGCCCGGCCGCCCGCGATGCCGTCGCCGAGATGATGGCCGAGATGGGTGACGAGGTACGGGATGCCAAGCGTGCCGCACCGGTCGAGTTCTGCCGTGAGAGTGGGGACCGATTTCTCGTAGATCTCCGGCTTGGGCGAGGCAAGGTTCGGCAGGTAGGGCATGTGATCCACGGGGATGAGCCCGGTGGTTGTGATCTTTTCCCGGAACGTCTTTGCAACTTCCGCACTCACCGGCTGGTATGCCCATCCCCGGGGATTGCGCGAGAACATCTGAAAGACATCGCACCCGGCATCAGATGCCCGGTCCACCGCGAGATCGAGCGACCCGGCGATCGAGACATGCACGCCGACTTTTACCATACAACACCCTGGATCATCTGATCAGGGATCAGGTGCCCGGGGTATTTGGGGATTGTGATCGGGGCAGGGACACAAAAGAGGGGAAATTATGCCTGCACAATGGCCCGGGAATAGTCCTGCGGGCCGGTGACTGTCGGGGACTGGATCTACCGGCTGAGATAACTTGCCACCGGTGCCGGGATCTCGTATGAGGTTAACCGGCCGGATCTCCGTGAGAGGAGAATATGATCCTCTTCGAGCCGTTTCATGTGCCACGAAACGGATGGTCCCGAGACTCCGACCGCGTCCGCGATATCCTGCCGGGTAGCCATGGGCCGGTCGAGAAGAACCGCGAGGATCTTCTTCGTGGTCTCGTTCCTCAGGTGCTTGAGGATCTGTTGCTCCCCGGTCGAGTATGTGCCGCTGTTCTCGTAGAACCGGACCGAGGCAGTGTCACCGCTGACGGCGATCTTGTGGGTGTGCTGCAGCACCGAGAGGTGGTAGCGCAGGGTCCCGAGCTTCACCTGCATCTCGGAAGAGAGCCCCCGCAGGTGGATGCCCGGGTTCTGCCGGATGTACTCGTAGATCCGGGCCCGCATATCCTGATCGAGCACGTTGCCACCCGAGACGCGCCGGATCCCCATGTACGCCCAGAGTTTGATCGCCAGAAAAATCTCCGGCGGGACCAGCACCAGTTGGGCGAGCATCAGCCAGAGGGGCAGCGACCAGAACGGGACGGGCACCGGGACCCTGGCCTCCGCCCCCGCCGACACCGGGCTGTCGTAGCCGGAGGTAACAGAGTATTCCTGTGCCGCCGCACAGCTCACAGCACCAAGACAGGAAAGGACAACCAGAACGAACAGGAACCGGGCGTTTTTCATAAAATCCTCAGGCAGAGTAGGTGTTCAGGAGGTAGTTCGCGGGATCGGGGTATTCATTCTGGACCCGGAAGAACCAGTGGCCGGTGGTCACGTTCAGCCGGCTTGCGATATCGAGGAAGATCCGACCGTCTTTCTTCCCGTCAGCAGTATCGGAGTACGGGCCGAGGGTTGCATCGGGAGCAAAGATCGTCAGTTTCAGGTCTTTTGACGGATCTTTCCAGTCCAGGTCCACCCACTCGTGCTGCTTTCCATGGGGAACAACATCATTGTAATAATTGGCAACCGTGGCAGGAGCAACAAAGGAATAATTATTGACCAGCAGGGCCGGGCTTTCCTCCATCACCGTGACCGCATTGATTGCATAGGCACTTCCACCGGAGGGGGACATACTGAGGGTAAAGGCTTGAGGGTCACCCCTCTCCATGGACGTGATCACAACCATACCGGTCATGTTCTCCGATACGAATTGAGCCGGGATCTCGCTGACCTCCCCAATGGTGTACGAGACTTCGACCGGTCCTGTCGTATCCGTACGGTTGGTACTGGCGAACGTGACCCAGGCAGTGCCGGTTTTAGTGGTAGTGGTGAGACATCCCACCTCAGGCAGGGCGGCTGATGCGGGCAGCAGGATGAGAAGCGAGAGGATGACTCCCATCCCCAGAATGACCCGGATATTCATGAGTAATTATCCGGTCCTGGCGGTAAATAAGATATCTGGCACAAGTGTCTACACATCGCAGTGCGGCGGGTAAGGGTCGGGCCCTGCAAAAATCACGGGCTACCCGGGCGCGGGCGGTCCTGGGTATTTGAATGATCCGGCACATCCCTTTTCCGGTTGCCGGACCGGTAGAGAACTGTGCGACAACTCCTTTTTAAGCGGGCATTGATTTCACGTGCATCATCCAATGGCCGGGCCCGCAATGGTCCGGCCCGGAGCAGAACCATGATACAACTCGAACACCTGACAAAGGAATACAATGGCGTCAGTGCGGTCGATGACCTGACCGCTGCAATCCCAGACGGGGAGATCTTTGGACTCCTCGGCCCGAACGGCGCCGGAAAGAGTACCACCATCCTGATGCTGGTGGGCCTCATCGAACCGACAGAAGGCCGGTGCCTGATCAACGGGCTGGATGTGGCCCGCGACCCGATCGCGGTCAGGAAACAGATCGGGTACATGCCCGAAGATGTCGGGTTCTACCCTACCCTCACCGCTGGGGAGAACCTCACGTACTTTGGCCGGCTCTACGGTATGGACGCTAAAATACTCACTCCAAAGATCGCCGGATTGCTCGCACGTGTCGGGCTTGAGGGCGTGACCAAACCGGTGGGCGGATACTCTAAAGGCATGCGCCAGCGCCTTGGTCTGGCAAAGGCGCTCTTAAACGACCCGTCCGTGATCATCCTTGATGAACCGACCGCAAACCTTGACCCGCAGGGTGTTGCCGATTACCGCCGGATTATCCGCGAGGTGGCGGAAAGCGGCACCACAGTGGTTGTCTCCTCCCATATCCTTGAAGAGATCAGTAAGGTCAGCACATCGGTTGGGATCCTCTCGGCCGGCCGGCTCGTGGCGCAGGGCTCGTGGCAGGATCTCGCCGGAGGACTTGCGGCCCGGTCCGCAGCACACATCACAATACGCGTGGAGACACTCGACCCGATGCCAGCGTTCTCGCATCCCGACCTTGTCAGCGTTGAGTATGAACGGGCCCGGTGCGAAGCCGTGATCATTGCCCGTTCCGATATCCGGGACGCCGTTGCCTCCACGCTCGCAGGAGAGGGCATCCGGCTCCGGGGCCTGTCCCGCGAAGGACTCTCGCTTGAAGAGACATTTCTCTCGTATTATCAGGTAGCGGGGTGAAGACGATGGCTGCATCACGACTCATGACCATTGCCGAAAAAGAGTTCTTCGATCATATCCGGAGCCGCAAGTTCCTTCTCATCTTCGGCATCCTGCTCGTTGTCGCCATCGTCGGCATGATCGGTGGGATTGCAGATTACAACAAAAATGTTGACGATTACAACAAGCACCAGTCCACGATCGATTCCCCACTCTCCAGTTACATGGCGGAGAAACCATCCATCCTCTCGGTCTTCTCCACGGTCGCCACCTACCTCGTCTTTGTTGGAGGCATCCTCGGGATCGCGATGGGCTTCGATCTCGTCTCCAAGGAGAAGGAGAGCAAGTCCCTCAAGATCCTGCTCTCGCACCCGGTGTACCGCGACGAGGTGATCAACGGCAAGGCACTGGGAGGGATTGCGGCAGTCGGCTGCGCCCTGTTAGTGGTACTCGTCATTGCGCTTGCCACCCTGCTCGTGTACGGGATCGTACCGGATGGCAACGAACTGGTCCTGATCCTGATCTTTGGACTTGTCTCGTTTCTCCTGATCTTCTCGTACTTCGCCGTCGCGCTCTTCCTCTCGACAGCGCTTGACGAGAGCGGCTCGGCCCTGATCTACACGATGATCATCTTCATTGCCCTCTCGGCACTCGTCCCTACGCTGGCCAATAACACCGTGACCGAATTTGTCATAGGCAGCCAGCCGGAACTCCCGCAGGAGCTCATCGATCAGATGCAACAATCGGCGAATTCAAGCGAAGTGGCGGGAGTGTCGGTCACGTTTGCCAACAAGGGGAACAATGGAGCATGGGACGCATTCAACGAGAAGATGCAGGCCTACTGGGAGAAACGGCAGATGGTGCACGACACCCTGGCACTCTTCTCGCCGACCATGAACTACGAGTCGGTCACTGCCGCAGTCACCAAACAGTATACCAGCAGTGGGATGGTGGTCGGGGCCAGTGGGAGTACCAGCATTGTCTCCACCTTCAACGTTGCCTCGGGAGGTGATGCCGGGATTGAAGATATCCTCACGGGGATCACCGCAAACCTGATCGCCCTCCTGCTCTTTCCCGCTGTCTTCTTCGGACTCGCGTACCTCTGGTTCATGCGGCTTGATGTGCGATGACCCGCTCCTTCCAGCGGGGGAGTGAGGGCACAAGCCCCCTTCTTGTCCTCACGCTGCTCGCTTGCGCCGCAGTCTTCATCCTCCTGCCTCAGCCGGCTGCCGCGGACCTGACGAAATCACCGGATACGTACGTCACGATCAGTTGTGAGTTGCCGGGCCAGATCATCGAGGCCGGGGAGACAGCAAAGTTCCAGCTGGACGTGGTCAACTATGGCCAGGACAACAACAAGAGACTCTGGTATGAATCGTTCGACTCCGCCAAGAACGACTGGGAAGTCCGGTTCATGGACGGGGAGACCGAGATCAACAAGCTCAGCCTACGCCCAAACGGATCGAAAGCGATCACCCTCGAAGTGGAGACGAGCTCCGATACGCCGGTGGGCGAGTACTCGGTCAGGGTCCATGTCGGTGACGGCTGGTATTGGGTGTACGTGACTATTTCAAAGACCCACAAGGGAGAAAAGGGCACCCTCCAGCTCAGCGTAGTCGACAAGGACGGCGAGAAGATCAAGGGTGCAACCGTTGCGCTCGTGCGGAACACCGACCGGGTCACATCCGACCAGGTGATGAGTACGGCCGACGGCAAGGTCTCGGCCGATGTCGAGCCGGGGAAGTACACGCTCCGGATCAACCGCGACGGGTACAAGGAAGTGGAGAAGAAGGATGTCCGGATCAAGAGCGGGATCACCACCGATGCGGGAACGGTGATGATGGAGAAGTCGCTGTTTGCCGCGGAGGTCACGATCAACTCGCCGGTCCTCACAACAACGGCCGATGGCAAGCCCCGCTACGAGCTGACCTTGCGCAACATCGGCAAGAGCGATGATACGTTCCGGCTCGGCGCAGAAGATCTCCCGCAGGGTTGGTATGTCCGGTACGAGGCCAAGGCCGTGCCCGGCACCGACATATCAGAAATTTACGTGAAGAGCGGTGAAGAGAAGGGGCTCGTGATTGAGGCGATCCCACCGCACGATGTGGCGGTGGGCGATTACCGGATCCCGCTCGTGATCGATTCATCGGCTGCAAGCTATGCCGAGAACCTGACGGCGAAGATCAAAGGAAGTTACGATCTCAGAGTCTATGCCGAGAAGTACCAGTACCCGGTGAACAAGGGCGATCCCCTGACATTCAGCATCAAGCTGACCAATGCCGGCAATGCCGGGACGCTGACGAACGTGAAGACCGTGATCTCGGCACCGGACGGCTGGAGCGCAGAGATCACACCCGAGACCATTGCCGGGATTCCTGCGGGCGAATCGGCAACCGTGAACCTGCGGATCGTGCCCCCGGGCAATATTGTGGCAAGCGAGTACAAGATCTCCGTGAAAGTGACCTCCGATCAGACCGAGAAAAGCGACGATTTCCGGGTGGTGGTAAAAGAGCAGTCGTTGGTGGCAGTCTTCGGGGTGCTCCTGCTTGCGCTGATTGCCGGCGGGGTCTATTACATGTTCCGGAAGTACAGCAGGAGGTGAATTGCCCGGCCCGCTCGCGGGACATGAGACCATCGTATTCTTTTTTTATTCCCGGCGGATTGCCGTACTCTGAAAAAGTTGAAAAAAAGTTTGGGATTATTCATTCCGGCAGATCGCCAGCACCGCGATCAGTCCCACGGCACCGAGCGCAACGAAGGGAAGGGTGGCGGACTTCTGTGTTGTTGTCGGAACCGGTGTCGGAACCGCAGTCGCAACGGTTGTAGCGGTGACCGGGGCATGTGTGGTCATGCCGATGGGCGGCACCACATGCACGACATAGACTGAGATCGGCTGCGGGCCGGTCATGCCGGTTCTTCCGGCACAGGTTGTGGAAGATCCTTCGCCTTTCACAAACGAGACCTCGATGCTGGAGCCGTCATTCCTGCCATTGTACATCATGGTCTGGAGAGGGGTGAGGGCTTGTTCCTTGAGTACGGTTGTGCCTTCCGTAATTTTCACATCCGCGGTGGTTGCCTTGCAGGTGGTCCCCGAGCAGGTGTTGCAGTCGGGCGTTGTCGCAATATCCAGCGCGTAGCTGCCGGCGAGCGGGGCCGGGACGGTACTGGGGTCCCCGACAATATCGATCACGTACGCATCGGCTGCTTCCGGTCCGAAGAGTTTTGCAAGCGTGATCCATGATCCGCCGGCTCCGCCAAGGCTCGTGGCAATGACCGGGTCGCCGACCTTGAAGACCGTGAATGCACTCGCCGTGGGAACGGTGCCCATGAGAGTGGCCTGGGTCATGGCGCTGTAGGTACAGACCGGTGTCCCGTTTGCCGGGTAATCGCAGCCATACTGGAGAGGATCTGCAATCGTGAACGTATTATCTTCCTGGTTGAGCGCGGATACCGTGCCCTTTACCGTGACTTCCTGAATGACCGCCGCTGCCGGCAGCACCATGAGGCAGAGGGCGGCAAGGATGAGGACGATGGTGGTTTGTTTCATCGGTTATGACTCCGTTTCATGACTGTATATCCGTGACAGTATATAACGGGAATTGTTTCCAGAGTTAAAGGGCCGCGTGCGGGCTCGCCTTTTTTGTGCCGGGACGCACAACCCACTTACCATGCAGGTGACGTTCCTCGGGACCAATGGCTGGTACGACAGCCCTGCCGGCAACACGGTCTCGGCCCACATCCGGACCAGCGAGTTCGATATCATTCTCGATGCCGGCAACGGGATTGCGAAGGCTGACCGGTACATCGCGCAGGACAGGCCCACGTATCTTTTCTTAAGCCACATGCACATCGACCACATCGCGGGGCTCCACACGCTCTGCAAGTTCCGGTTCAAAAAAGGGCTCTCGATATACACTCAACACGGCACACGGGACCAGCTCGAGACCTTTGTGAACGTGCCCTACACGGTGCCGTTTACCATGCTCCCGTTCAAAAATACCTTAACGGAACTTGCAGCGGGAAGCCACCGGCTCCCGTTTCCGGTCACCTGCCTCCCGCTCATCCACCCGGAGCCGTGCTTCGGGTACCGGTTCGAGATCGATGGTAAGGTACTTGCGTACTGCACGGACACCGGCCCCTGCGAGAACGCGGTGACGCTGGCCAAAGGTGCTGACCTGCTGATCACTGAATGCGGCCTTGCGCCCGGGGTTACGAGTCCCGACTGGCCGCACCTGAACCCGGAGATGGCGATAGCGATCGCACAAGAGGCCGGCGCAAAACGACTGGCCCTCACGCATTTCGGTGCGGAGGTATACCGGACGGTTGCGGAGCGAACCGCTCTGTCAGCGCAGTTTGACCGGAAATTTCCCGGGCTGGTGGTGGCAACGGACGACCTGACAATTGATCTATGAGCCATTTTTGCGGATATGCCGGGAATTGCGTGAACGCGGGAGGCCGGAAAAATAAATTTTTGCGGGAAATTTTTTTAACAATTCCGCCGGATCCCGCCATCGCCGGTTACCGCCGTCGTGTTAACACCCATACTATTAAATACCGAACTGCCATTCATATAAAAACTATCAACCGATCCTTCACAATGTATCCATGAGATTGTGTGAACGTTGTTGCACGGGCTTTTGAGCACCTCCGGTAAACGGATGCCCAGGATTTCGTGTGACAGGGACCGGTTTACCTCTTTAACAACGAGGTAACTGCCCGAAGTGACGATAGCCGGCAGAATCCCCGTAATCCCGGGGAGCCCCGGTGGCTCATGACACCGTCCAATGCCGCGGGAACCTGCACGATCCGGCCCCATGACAACCTGTTCACCGGGTAACGGCCACCTTTTGCGGATATGCCGGTTCCATGCAATGACCATCCGAGACAAAACGATCAACGAGAAACATACATGCAGGAAATTGAAAAATTAAAGATCCTCCAGACCCAGCGCGAATCGTTCAAATCACGAACGAAACTGAGAGAACTGGAGAAGAAAGCGGAGAACCAGACCGAAACGACCTGTCCGGAGTGTGGCGGCCGGCAGCTGACCCATGACCGTGAGCGGGCAGAACTGGTCTGCCAGAGTTGCGGCCTTGTGATCGATGACGAGTTCATTGACCGCGGTCCCGAGTGGCGTGCGTTTGATTCCATCCAGCAGCAGAAACGTGCCCGTACCGGCGCCCCGATGACCCTCACGATCCACGACAAGGGTCTCTCCACCATGATCGACTGGCGTAACAAGGATTCGTACGGCCGGTCGATCTCGTCCAAGAACCGGGCCCAGCTCTACCGGCTCCGCAAGTGGCAGCGCCGGATCCGTGTCAGCAATGCAACGGAACGCAACCTGGCATTCGCACTCTCGGAACTGGACCGCATGGCCTCTGCCCTGGGCCTGCCGCGGAACATCCGCGAAACCTCCGCCCTGATCTACCGTGACGCCGTGGACAAGAACCTGATCCGCGGCCGGAGCATCGAAGGCGTTGCAGCCTCAACGCTCTATGCCGCCTGCCGGCAGTGCAGCGTGCCCCGCACGCTCGATGAGATCGCGGAAGTCTCCCGTGTCTCACGAAAAGAGATCGGCAGGACCTACCGGTTCGTTGCCCGTAAACTCGGACTGCGGCTCCTGCCAACGTCACCGATGGACTACGTGCCCCGGTTCTGTTCGGGCCTCACCCTCCAGGGCGAGATCCAGAGCCGGACGATTGAGATCCTCCGGCAGGCCGCCGAGCGTGAACTGACGAGCGGCAGGGGGCCGACCGGTGTCGCGGCAGCGGCGATCTACGTTGCCTGCATCCTGGGCGGGGAGCGGCGCACCCAGCGCGAAGTTGCGGTGGTTGCGGGCGTGACCGAGGTCACGATCCGGAACCGGTACAAGGAACTGGCAGAGAAACTGGATATCGAGATCATTCTCTGATCCCGGATTTTTTTCTCACTCGTTTTGTGGAATATTTTTCATCCGGTTTTTTAAATCCCGGATGAACAACAACCAGACCCGGCAGCTCATCGGCCGGACGTGAAAACGGTCGTTCAGAGAAAAAAACGTTTTGAAAAATATGAGAAATGTGAATGGGATTATGCTCTCTTTCCGTGGGACTTCTTGCCCTCGGTCGGCACTACTGCGGGAGCGGCCTTTGATGCGGGGGCAACTACCTTCTTTTCCTTGTTTGACGTGGTTATCACTTCCTTTTACAGTTATTTTTCATTTTGTGGTTTGCCACATATTCCTGTTCTCTTGATACCGGGATATACGCTTTGTCCCTGCGCAGGAATTTAAACGATTTTACAGGGTTATTTTTGTGGACGGGGGGCAAAGAACGCGCCGGGTATTTTGATGGCGCGGGACCGGGCACCGGGCCGCATCCGGCTGTAATCCACCGGTTTTTCTCCCGCGGTTCAATCATTGAACCTCCGGGTTATACGAATCCCGCCACAGAATGGCCGCTGATTTTGGATTACGGCTGCAGATTTCTAAATCAACCAATTAGTATATATTCAGTTTTTTAAAAAAATTATGTACTGATGCTGCCCCTGCCTCAGGGTGATCCGCCACCGGATCGTTGCGCGAGGCGGAGGCCGGCACTATTACAATGTGCGTATCCACACGCGGCCGTTCCGGCGCGAGCTGAAAGCAGGCGGGGTGTGGCGATGAAGCGCGGACCACTGCCAAAAAAAGCGATCGATATTGCAATCCCGTTCGCACTCGCCCGGGGGTTTCTGATCTTCTGCCGGAGAACGCACGGGAGTGTCTGCGATTTTAATATCCTGAGCCCGGGCAGGACAACGCTCGTTGCCATAGCGCGGGCCAAGAATCTGTACGGATCGTTAGCCGAGATGGCAGCGGAGTTGGCAAGTACTGCAGCCGACATTCGTGCCATGCCACCGGATCCCACCCGGGTCTTTGAGATCTGGGCCTGCAATTATTACAAGGGCATCCGGTTCTTCCGTGTCGAACGGACGGGGCTTGTGGAACTTGACCGGGACGGGAAACCGTTTGGATAAATTGCGGGAGGCCGGGAAAATAAATTTTTGCCGTAATTTTTTTTGAAATTTTATTTTGGAAAATTCAGCGATTGATTGTGATAAAAATTTAAAAACTCTTTGATCGTCGGGATATGGACCACGTGGTACAGGAAAATTAAATCTTCCCGTACCGCTTGTGGGCCTGCTCAAGTGTCATGATTCGCAGGACCGTTGTTTCGTCACCGTCATGTTCAATGAACATCGTATACTTACGCGAAATATGCATCCGGTAACGACAGTCATATAACTTTTCAAGATCACCATCCGGAGGCCACGTCCCCTCAAGTCGGGAAATATGATCGCCAACAATCCGGCGATCCTTCTCCGGTAACAGCTGAAGAAATTTTATTACGTTCGCTTTTACCGTAAGCATGATCAGATGCCTAGTTGTTTTGCTGCCTCACTCCAGGGAACTGAAGGTTCAGCAGCCGCCACATCAAGATCGTGGGAGAGGCGATGCCGTTGTTCGATTGTAATCAAAGACACAAGCAGCTCGTCAAATGTCTCCCCGGGCTTCCTGAGATTGGATAATGCCTCCCAGGTACTCGGTTTAACGGCCAATCGCTTGGTGGCAATTTGTTCTTTTTCAATCACAATCGACGTTGCCATAGTAACTCCTCTCTTCACCTGATGTGGCTAAAAAATGCCACAATATACTCTGCTTTACATGCATATCAATATTGTTCATCTTGTAAAGAATGAACTCCAGTGGAAATTGCACTACCTCACAAACGGTTTTCACATGACTTAATTCTGCAAAAACAGGTATTTTCAATCCTGGCAGTCTCACGGGATATAAGGTGTATTGGGTACGTTCGGGGGGAATCCCCTCCGTCGGAGAAAACCTCATTTTGGAGTGTTCGAAGAACACAACGTGTTCTTCTCTTCCCCTGATTTGAACAATCAGAGGATGCGTCAATCCGGGCATTTTGCGGGCTCCGATTCCCTGTTCCGGAGGTTTTGAAAGGATAGTTTCGCGAAAATGCAGGAGTGTTTCGCGATTTTTGCCGGATTTTATTCATTTTTTACGTCGGAGACGACCCCGCTTTTTTTGGGAGAGTGTAGGACAGTTACAGCGGCCGATCAAAGGGTAAAACGGGTTTCAGGTTGTGGGGGGCCTGCCGGCGGCGTTTTTCTCCGACGGAGATCTGGAGGTCTGACGCTCAAGCGCCGCGTGGGCTAGGGATTGGAAAAAAGGTAATCACTCTAACATTCCACTAATATATGCAGCATAATTTCCAGAATCAGTTATTGAAATATATACAGATCTTCCATCTTTCGTTCGATGGACAAATCCATCTCGTTCCAACTTTGGAAGAATTCTTTTATCAAGTTTCATCAATTGTTTACTCTGGATGCCACGTTCCTCAACTGTCAATTTTTTCTTGCTAAAACTTTCTTCAAATCCTTCACATTTCTTTTCCTGTAAAATATCTAAAAGATCAGTCATTCGAACTTTTTTTTCTGTTTTTGAAAGATGTAGCAATATTTCTAAACCAATTGGATCAGGCATTACTATTTGAAAATTAATCAAGGAGGTTATGTCACCATTTACGCAAATACTCAATCCATGTTCGAGACGATCGTCATTGTCTTCCGGATATTTTTCCGCTTGAACGTAATACACTTGAACATCGTGAGCCATCCCAACCAATGTTGCCGCAACTGATGTCAAACGACCGGCTGCCGACATATTCACAAAAATCCGATTATTGTTTTCTTTCTCTTTAACAATGATTTTTGAAATTGTATTCATAACATCTCGCAGATCAAAAAGATCTACATGGATGCAAGTTACTTCAATACCCCTCTCTTCTAATTTTTTTCTGACGGTAGTTGTAAAATATCGTTGTTGTTTACTCATATCTTCTTTAGAATTTTTTTCTGATAACTTTGTCAAAATATAGACGTGATCGGCTTTTGTTTTATCAAACGGGATTATTGCTCGGTCAATTTCATGACCGAGAGGGATAATATGAACTGTTCTTTCAATTCCATTCATATGCTAACATTGCTATTATTGTTAAATATGCTATAATAAAACTAACTATGGTATCTGAAGGATAATTTTCATAGTGATATTGTGATTTTACGCGATGATCTCATGAATGCAGAATTAATTCCTATCGTAAAAATCGGGTCAGAGAAAACATACCACCCCCAATACGTAATTCCCTGTAATACGTATGTAGTAAAAATTCAAGATCTACTAACATCGACGGGAAAAAAATTTAATGCGCATTTTGAGGAGATTACAAATAACGGGGGGTTCCAGGCTTTTTTCAATGATAATTGCAGGATAATTCTGTCTTCAATAATGCCGGATAAACGGATTGCAGGCTGTAGCCCAATCAAATTATTGTCACTTATTCAAGCTACCAAACCAAATTTGATAATAACGCCAGATGGTGAAACCTATTGTGACGAAGTGCGGCGCTCTAAATATGTGATGGAAAAATCGTTGAATTCTATCGATTTTCTATTAGATAATAATACAAAATCTGATCAATTAATTGGTTTAATATTGGGCTCAAACTTTCGACAAGTTGAGGAATATATTTCTGAACTCAAAGACCGTAAAATCTCAAAATTTTGTTTCCATGCCGGAGATTTTAATTTCAGAAGAGGCCTTTTATCAAAAAGACTTGCTTTAGACTATGCACGATTTATTCGACAACATGTACCATACCTGATGATTTACGGGGGTGGGAGCAGAAGATTTTTCCAAAATTACTACTTCGCCGACGCCTTCGTGACCCAAAGTCATTATGTAGCTGGGTTTAAGCATAAAAAAATCAGTCGCAATGGTCAGAAAAAATATGATGGAGAAATTTCGTGGGAATTTATTATGAATAATTTATCAGAAATTTATCACTATCACTTCCATCGTGAGGATATAATAAAGATTCCCTTTTCATATGCAACAAATGATATCATCTCACCAATGATTCCGTTTTTAAATCAAAATACATCGTCACCATCAGGAGGTAAATAAATGGGAAAATCGTTTCGACTGGGTATCCGACAACCGTACGAAAAACCTGAATGGGGGAACTTACCAGATGATCAACAACAATTGGTAGATGCTCCCAAAAAATCATCAGATGAAATAGACACGAGTGGTGAACCAAACGATAAAAAAATTCAGGAGATGATCTCCACATATCATCCTGACGAAATTGGTTTGGTGTTTCTTAATGCGGGCCAAGGCGATGCTACAATTATCCGATTGCCCGATGGAAAGGTGATGGTTGTTGATTGTAATGTTGATGACGCTCCGGAAAATATTATTGAATATTTAAAAGAAGCCGGAATCACGAAGATTGACTATCTCGTAATTACTCATCCGCATCACGATCATGTCAGTGGCTTAAAAGAGATTGCCAATAATTTCGAAGTTAAAGAAGTATGGACTACGGAATTCCGGCGTAAAAAAAGTGAGGAAACCGAAGAAAGTTATCAAAAATATAAAGAAGAGTATCTTGAAGGGATTAAAACCCTGAAACAACAGGGTGCTGAGGTAAAATCACCTACCGCAAAAAATGAACCAAGAATTGATAACGGGAAAATTGAAGTTAAAGTGTTGGGGCCGTCTTCATACGTACAAGGAGATAATGAGGACATTCATGAAGAATCACTGGCCATTCAAATTCGACATGGAAAAAATAACAGCATCCTTTTACTTGGGGATACAACAAATCATGGTTTAGATCGAATTCGGTCAAATTACGATATTAACAACACAACACTATTACATGCGAGTCATCATGGCTCTGATGAAGGAGCAAATCCAGACACGATCAAAGAGGCACACCCAAAGTACACAATTATTCCGGTTGGTAAAAACAATCCCCACGGCCACCCGCATGATGACGCGATGAATACCTACAGAAAAAATACTCAACGAACGGTGTATCGCACCGATCATGGGAATATCGGATTTCGATTAAATTCAAATGGAGATGTTTTGGATATTCAGAAATAATTTTTACAATATGGAAAAAGAATACGAATGATTGAAAAGTCTAATATTTCGTGATATATTCTTGGATCAACACGCGTGCATAAAATTTCCCTGCTCTATCAATAATTTGTTTGTTCAAAACCAATAAAATGAGATTGCCTATGAAAAATGCAGAAGAAACGATCAATACTGAATTATAAGATAGAATAAATGAAAAATAAATATCAATTAATGAAATCACAATTGAAATAACTGCTCCACCAATAAGATTTCTCCACATGCCATACTCAGTATTATGTTGTAATGCGAGGATTCCATCTCCAACTTTTTTTCTCACCAAACTCATAGCTTCTGCAATTCTTCGTCTTGAATTAAGTTCATCGGTTTCTTGTTCCAATGGGGAGGGAAGTGGCAGATCAAAATCATTCTTAATTTTTTCATATATTTTTCGTTTGTACTCATCACTGTATTCACTATCTGAAAATAGTAAAAAATTCGTTGAGGGCATGAAAATTTCTTCTTTCTCAAAGAGTGATTTTGCAATTAAACGATTCAATTGATAAAAAAAATATACAATAGCAATGGAAAGCGTAATGTCGCCCAAAAATTTTAGAGTTCCTAAAAATTTTAAAAAATCGGCAATTTCCGGATTTAAAAAGAAATATTGAAAAATTAACCCCGGGATGGCCAACAATAGACTTGGAAATAGTCTAGCGCGAATTTCGTAAGTGGCCATATTAGGTGATCCTCATATAATGGTCATTAATATTTACTGTTGCAACAACAGATTTTTCCCTAGTTGTATAAACCCCATTTCTCGCGTGGTCTCTGTATTTTCTATCGGCATCGTGTTCAGTTTTTTGACCCGTGGAAATTACCACAATCGCTGGATTCATTGCTTTCACTTTCTCTAAATGATATCCACTATTATTGCCATGATGGGATGCGAGTAAAAGCGAGGTATTTGAAATATCCCCATTGTTAATTATTTCCCATCCTTCCGTTTCCATATCACCTGGAATAATTATTTTGTGTCCAAACGCGGTAATTTTTAATAATAATCCGTTACTATTGATGTTTTCTGGCTGACTTCTCAAAAGTTCATCACAGGGCGCTAAATAATCAATCTTACAATCCCCGATAGGGGTATACCACGTTTTTTTCACTTGGGAACTGTGATTACAATGACCACCCCGTTTCATGAGCTCGTAAATGTTCCAATCGTCATAAATTGGGTCAGGTTTAAAATAAACTGGAGAATGGATGAATTCCCCAACTGTAAAAGTCTTTACTAATTCTGCCAGTCCACCAATATGATCCCGGTGTGGGTGAGTGATGATCAAATAATTTATTTTTGTTATATGAGCCTGTTTCAAAATGTCTATTACGTTATCATCGCCCTTCTCTCTGCTAACTTTTAAATCAATTATTGCATTTTCACCATTTGGGAATTCAACATAGGTACAATGACCATTTCCAACTTTGAAGAAAAAAAAATCTCAAATCTCGCATAAATAGGAGGGTTTGTGAAACCAATTATATTTTGTTTTTTTAATCGTTGCTCTTTAGATATTTCACATATCTATCCAACTCCAATTCAATCGTACCATAATACCCATCCACTATAGTCCCAAGCCCACGCGGCGTTTGAGCGTCAGACCCCCGCAAAATGGTACGAGTAATCCGGAAACCCACACAAAAGAATTTCACCTCACGTTATAAGATCAGTCTATGCCGGCTTACTATTTCGCCATGGAAGGATATCACGCCGGGGACAAGCCCGATCCCGCAACAGATACCCTCATCACCATCCAATACCAGAAGATCGATCTCGCCACCGGTGAACCGCTGGAGAAGCTGACCATCCTAAAGGAATGGGAGAGCTCCGAAAAAAGTATCGTAACGCAGTTTTACCTCCAGTTCTTCGGGCCGGAAGTCTCGGTCACGCACTTCATCCCGGTGGGAATCGATCTCGATTATGCCTACGAACTGATCCTCGCAAAAGCCAGGAAATACCACCTGCCGGAGATCTCCAGCCACCGTTTGTATTACGAGCGGCCCCGCCTGGACCTCGGGCCGGTCCTCGTCCTGTTGAATGACGGCCGCTTTGCCGGGGCCCGCCCCGATGCGTTTTCAGCGGAAAAATCCGATGCCGGCCGCATCAACAAGTGGTATGAAGCAAAGGAGTTCAAACCGATCGAGCGCACCGTCCGGGAGGATGCAGAGACATTCCTCAAACTCTTCCAGTACTTAAGCAAATACAAGACCCGGCTCGGCATTGCACGGAAAGGAAAGCCGGCCCGCGGGAACGCAGCAGAACCGGCGCTGCCCAGGATGGCGGAGGCAGCAGCTCCCGCTCGCAAAGATGCCCCGGCACCGGAGACACCAAAAAAGCGGGCAGCGACAAAGACACCCGCCCCGCATAAAATTTCAGCGCAGATGGCCAAGGCGCAACCTCCCCGGAAATCCCATGCCAGTTCGAAACCCGAAGGAGCGCGTTCGAAGCCCCTCACCCCGCTCCGCAAGCATACGCCCACGAAGAATACACCCGCCAGAGGGCCTGCCGCGAAACGGGGATAAGCACTTTTTTTTTAAAAGCGCAGGGACCTTGCCCTGCAAATTCGAAACACGAAACCGTATACCGGGATCGAACTTTTGAAAAATCGGGGCTTCCGGCAACAATACGCCCGGGTGCCCGCAAGGATTAACCCGCGGGGGGACATGTAGTGTGCGACAAAAGGGAAACTATGCCAATCGTTGAGAGTGGAGTTACAGATAACCTGGAACAGGCCAAGACAGGAGTCACGCAGGGCATCCGGTACCTGGTTGACAAGCAGCGGGTCAAGATATTAAAATTCGGCATCACCGGCCAGCCCAGGAAACAGTTACAGCAGTTTGAGCAGGACGGCTCCCGGTATAATCACATGTTCCTGATCTACAAGACGAGCGTCAGTACCGATATGGATATCTTAAAAAAATTCGTACTCGCAACCTACCCGCAGTACTGTAATGAAGAGATGAGAAACGAGCCGGCCCGATCAAAAGAGACCCCCTGGTTCCTGTACTGTATCACCCATATCTCCGCAAAGTTGTGATTGCTACATGCCTGATCGTCGCTGATCGGATTCCTCTTTTAAAAATCGGACGCCCTTTCGCATCCCCGCCTCCCAACCTTTCTTAACCCCCCGCACCCATATTCAGATTGAAGTATGGCATCCGATACCAAGGTCATCGCGCTCTACATCGATTTCGAGAACATCGAGATCGGGTTGCAGAAGCAGCACAAGACACGATTCCAGATCGAACCGATCATCAACACTCTCTCCGAGCTCGGCGTGGTCCGCGTGAGAAAAGCCTACGCCGACTGGGTCGTGAACAAGGACTACCGCGAGAGCCTCCTGAATTACGGTATCGAACTCATCGAGAAACCGAGCCTCAACACCGAAGGCAAGAACGGGGCCGACATCAAGCTCACCATCGATGCCGTCGAGACCGCCATCACGAACCCCAATATCAATACGTTTGCCATCGTCTCGGGCGACTCCGACTTCCTCTCTTTGATCCAGAAACTCCGGGAGAACGGCAAGTACGTGATCATCCTCAGTGGCGAGGCATTCACAAGCAAACTGATCATCAAGAACTGCGACGAGTTCATCTCCTACGAACTGATAGCAAACATCCGTAAGAGCGAGCACCAGGAGGAGACCTCGCTCCAGAAGGATCTCTCGCATGCGATCGATCTGTTGAAAGACGCCCTCCGGCTGTTAGAAGATGAGGGCAACAAGCTGGATTACTCCGGCATCAAGACCAAGATGCTCCAGATCGACCCGACCTTCACCGAGAAGAAGATCGGCTTCTCCAGTTTCGGGAACTTCATCAAATCGGTTTCCGAGAACAAGCAGCTGGAGATCGAAATTATTCCGATTGACGGCGTCCCGTATGTCCGCTCCAATCTGAATGACGATGACGAGGGATTCGAGACCCGTCCACCCTCAAAGAAGGAATGGAAGGTGATCTTCGATGCCATTCAGGTCTTCTTCACGGAAGGAAAAGGCAAGAAATCGGAGGGCAATCCCTGGATTCTCATCTCCTACTTAAAGACACGAAGGGATGTCGGCCTCCTCCAGATCTCCAACAAATCGATCCGGGATGCCATCCAGCTCCTGATCGACAAGGAGATCATCCAGCGGAAGAAGGGCTCGGGCCCCTCGCCGCTCCACCGGCCGGACTCCTTCGAGAACCGGAAGAAAGATTTCCTCAACAGCCTGAAATAATTCCCGCTCCCGATTTTTTAAATTGCCATTTCTCACCGATAGGTTTTTGCGCCCTCATTTTTACAGGAGCCATCGGTAATTCACTCTGGGCAGCACAAAGCGCAGTCGTAATTCGCGCTCCCGATCCAATTAGGATACATTAAACCGGCTAACCTCCTGCACGAAAAGAGAACGGGGAACAAGTATTCCGGAAAAGAATACAACACGACGGAAATTAAAATCGGATTTGTAACAAACTGCATATCCCACCATCACAGAATGGAAACTTTGGATTTTTGTACAAAAATAATCAAAAATTTCACCGGAGAATGTGAAAAAAATTCGTATTTGCATCCAATGTTTCACCGAAAGATCAATCAACCAGCAAAATAAGAATCGGGGAACTATATTCCAGAATACAATTCGAAACGTCGGAGAATTGTGTTCGGATCAACAATAATTCACACAGGTTTCCATCTCAAAACGGGAAACTTTTGAGAGTAACAACAAAATATTCAGAATTCCCACCGGAGAACATGAAAAATTTCTGCGTCCGGATTCGGTTTTTCGCTGAAGATGAATTTTTCCAAAGCGAGCACGATTCACGGTAAATCCGCAACGATTGAGTGCCATGTTCCTGATGTTTCAATACGCAAAAGCCCATACCACCAGGCCAATCCCCCCGTGAAGGAACCGGGCCGAGGGAACGGATCGCCCTGCAGGAATTTTTTTAAAAAACTGCCAGACCGCAGGGACCGGATCAATGCGAGGGGGAACAATAAAACCCCGCACATTCCCCATCGTTCCACCCCGCCACGAATGAGGACGCGGACATACGGCCAGTTACACGACCGATTCCCGGGCCCCGGACCACGAGTCGGCACGACCACACATCCAAGAATTATTCCCGGCAATCCCCATTTCTCCGGGTTCAATCGCCACGCAAGGGCAACCAAACGTAAAGACACGATTGGTAATTGTATCCACAACACCGTCGAACCGGCCATCCCAACGATCTTTCTTTCGGTTCACGTTTTCCCGCCAAAAATCCGGTTCCAGCCGGGCCGGTTAAAAATAGTACAATCCCGCGAAAATTTTCCCATAAACTGCCGGTTGATTTATGTAAGAACGGCCAACAGGATCACACACGCGGATCCGCGAAGCGAACGATACGCCGGCAAAGGATCCACGCTAAAAATCCCCGGGTCAGGGCACGGGCAAACAACCCGCCACATTCGCACCGCACAACCCCACATTTATCTTTTCGTTCCCTCAACCTCCGGTCCACAATGACACCATCATGCAAATTCGGAGCATTCGTCATCTTTGTCAAAGATATGGAGACCTCACGGAGATTCTACGAGCAGCTCCTGGGCCAGGAAGTGGCCATGGATCACGGGCTCAACGTGGGATACAAGAGCGGCCTTGGCCTCTGGCAGCAGGACTATGCCCTTAACGTGATCCACGGCAAACCGGTGAAACTGAAACGGGGAAACGACCTGGAGATCTATTTCGAGAGCGGAACAATCGATGAGATGTATGCCGCAGTCCGGTCGGCCGGTGCCCCCCTTGTCCACAAGATCCGCGAACAGCCGTGGGGCCAGCGGGTCTTCCGCTTCCATGACCCGGACAAGGTTGTGATCGAGATCGGGGAGCCCATGGACGCGCTTGTTCTGCGGCTGAAGCAGGGAGGCATGACGGACGAGGAGATTGAAAAGAAGACCACGCTGCCACTGGAGATCGTCAGGGCACTCCTTGCCTCAAACGTCCCATAAGTGTATTTTCAGAAACGAAAAAAGAGAGGATGCCGGTCACTTGTGGAGTTGCTTCAGGACCCACGCCATATTTTCCCCAAGCGTCCGCATCGTGGCAAGCCCTTCCTCATCCTCATTCACATCGCCCGGTTCAAGACCAATACCCACGTTCCAGTAGGATGAACCCGGTACCACCATCTGGCTGATGAAGAAGAAATGGTTCATCGTGTCGAACGCGTGGATCGCACCACCGCGCCGGACCGCAACCACGGCCGCCCCGACCTTGCGCCGGAACATGTGGTCGTTGGCTATTGCCACGAAGCCGGCCCGGTCGATCAGAGCCTTCATCTCGGTCGAGACATCGGCAAAGTACGTGGGTGAGGCAAGAATGATCCCATCTGCCTTTGTCATCTTTTCAATACACTCGTTCGCAAGATCGCCCTTGATCGCGCAGAGGCCGTCCTTCTTCTCAAAACATTTCCCGCACGCAATGCAGCCATGGATCTTCTTCCCCGCCATCTGCACGAGTTCGGTCCTGATCCCTTCCTTCTCCAGCTCAGCAAAGAGCGCCTTGACAAGAATCGCCGTATTACCGTCTTTCCTTGCACTGCCGCTGAATGCCACCACCTTCAGGGTTTTTTTCGCCATGATCTCGTTTTACGTCTGTCAGCATAAAAAGCCGGGTGATCCCGCGATCCCGACCGGGACAATGCGCCATGTTAAGACCCCACAAACCAAATAGAGGAGCGAATGAACACTCGTATACAGTTCTCCGACTTCCACCTATCCAAGGAACTCGGAAAAGCAATAGAAGATATGGGCTTTGAAGAGCCCTCGCCCATCCAGGCACTCGCCATTCCCCTCATCCAGGCCGGGCGTGACGTAACCGCCCAGGCACAGACCGGTACCGGCAAGACCGCCGCATTCGGTATCCCCGTTATCGGAAAGATCGATCCCACAAAACGCGTTGTCCAGGCCATCGTGCTCTGTCCCACCCGTGAACTTTGTATCCAGATCGCAGAAGAGTTCTCAAATCTCCTCGCGCATCTCCCGAAGATCATTGTTCTCCCGGTCTACGGCGGCCAGCCTATCGACCGTCAGCTGCGCGCACTCCATTCCGGCGTCCACATCGTGATCGGCACCCCCGGCCGCGTGATGGACCACATGGACCGGAGAACCTTAAGGCTCGATGATGTCCACACTGTGGTACTCGATGAAGCCGACCAGATGCTCGACATGGGATTCCGGGACGACATCGAACTGATCTTACGGAAAGTTCCGCAGGATCGCCAGGCCCTGCTCTTCTCGGCCACCCTGCCCCAGCCGATCATTGACATCTCAAAGCGGTTCATGAACAAACCCGAGTTTGTCAAGGTCCAGTACGCTGAACTCACGGTCCCGAAGATCGAGCAGAGTTATATCGAGGTCAAGGAGCGCGAAAAGATCGATATCCTCTGCAGGCTCATCGATATCTCCGACCCGCACCTCTCGATCATCTTCTGCAACACCAAGCGCAGGGCAGAGGAACTCGCCGGCAAGATCAAGGCCCGGGGCTACCGTGCCGAGGAACTGCACGGGGATATGAAGCAGTCCTCACGCGACCGCGTGATGGGGGGCTTCAGGAAAGGCTCCATCGAGATTCTGATCGCCACCGATGTGGCAGCCCGCGGAATCGATGTCGATGACGTGGACCTCGTGGTCAACTTCGATGTCCCGCAGGACGTGGAGTATTACATCCACCGCATCGGCAGGACCGGCCGCGCCGGCAAGAGCGGCAAGGCAATCACGTTCGTCTCGCCCAAGGACTTCAACAAGCTCCGCGAGATCATGCACTTTGCCAAGGTCACCATTCCCCGCATGCCCGTTCCCTCGCAGAGCGATGTGGCGGAGACCCGGACAAAGGCCGTGCTCGAAGCCGTGCGGGAGACCATCCAGGCTGGAGGTCTCGAGGCCTTCATCCGTCTCATCGAGAAGGAGACCGAAGGGGATCACAACACGATCGACATCGCTGCTGCACTCTTAAAGATGCAGATGGAGGAGCGGCTCGAAGCTCCGGTGGCAAAGCAGGAGGGCGTGGACTTTGGCGATACCGGTGCAGAGGTCGGCATGGTCCGCTTCTTCCTTGGCGTGGGCCGGCAGCACAAGGTTGCCCCCAAAGACATTGTCGGCGCAATTGCCGGCGAGACCGGAATTCCAGGAAAAGACATTGGCGCAATCCGGATCATGGACAACTACTCGTTTGTCGAAATACCGAAAGAGCATGCCCAGGAAGTCTACTCTATCATGAAAGAGCGGACGATCCGCAATCAGCCCACGGGTATCGAACCGGCATCAGGCCGGCGGGCATAATCTTTTTTGTAAAATTTTTATCAAGTCTCCGCGGAAGTGCGGGAAAAAATTACAGGTGTTTTACGGTAATTGCCTGTTCTTCGTGCCGCTCGTTGATCCCGTGCGCAATCCGCATCATCCCGAGCACAATGAGATAGATCCCGACAAGCAGCGCAAGCGTGTCGATGCCGGTTGACGGGTTGAGTACGATGACGGTCCCGAGGAGCAGGGCAAACACGCCCATCATCGCAAGGACCAGGCGCACCATCAGGCCTTCGATGATAGAACACGCGACAACGATCTCGATAAAGCCAAACATAAGAATGAAGAGACCGAGCAGCAGGCCGGTGGCGATGACCAGGAGCGAGGGTGCCGCGATCACGACAATACCGAGCAGGATCGAAACAATCCCCACGAAGAAGACGCCCCACCGCGAGACACCCTCTTTCTCTATGAACAGGCCTTCGACAAGGATGAGGGCCGCCATGACAATGATAATAATCCCGACAAGTTCGGCAAAGAGGCCGGTCGCATAGCCCGGAAAGACGAGCAGGAACAGGCCCACAAGGGCCAGAACCAGCCCGAGACCGATCATCGACGTCCACCGGAGCGGATGTGGTTCATGCATAGTACCTTATCCCCTCACTTCTGAGGGGTTTAATCATTCCGACGAATCTTTGCCCCGGTTTTTGGTCCATAAACTGCGGGATGGTTCATACAGGAATGGTGAAAAATTTGCACATGGGGCAAAACTCTCAATACCCGGGAAGAGTAATCCTACCTGCATGAAATCTACCATTACCATAGTCCTGACCCTCGGGTTCTGCATGGTGCTCGCGCTGGTTGCAGGATGTACCCAGCCGGCAGCAGCCCCGGTCGCCACCCCAGTACCGACTGTCGTTGAGACCGCCATTGCAACCGCAGCACCGACCGCCGTTGCCACCACCGCTGCCGATTCCTTAACCCCCGGGCCCACCCAGACGCTCTCGGAGATCTGGAGTATCGAAGTGCAGGTAGCAAGCAACGGGGAAGCGATCAACCCGACGATCACCACAACCCTCCGCGGCGGCAAAGGCATGAACGTTGTCCCGGAGATCGATGTGAAGATCACACGGTCTGACGGCGTTGTAGAAGAAGACCGGATGATCCAGCCGCTCTATGTCGGCAAATCCATCGCCCTTGCCGGCACAACCAAGAACACCGACCGTGCTGAAGTCTGGGCCGTCACCCCCAATGGCGAGAAGGTAAAAATTTACGATTCCTACGTGCCGTTCCGGTCGTATAACTGATTCTTAACTCATTTCTTTTTTAAAAACGAGAGACGCGGAAAAAAAGCAGGCGCCCGGTCAATCGTACGACCGTGAATGGAAGTGCCCCACATAGAACGTAAGCAGGGGGATGAAGAGCCCGGCAGCAATGACCAGGTACCCGATCGGCTCATCACCGGTGGGCGGCATGTTGATCACCCAGATGCCATTGGCAACGATATACAACCCGAGCAGACAACTGATCACCTTCAAAATCGCTTCCATTTTTATTCACCCGATCCTGTACATGAGGATGCCAGTAAAAACTCATAAGCGCTTGCATTTACGTCCCGGCATATGAGTTCGTATGAACGATAACCGGTGCATGCTGTTTTTGTGGTTGAGCCGCTGAACAGGTACATACGGATTGGTACGCGTGGATACAGAGAGAACCGGATCAGGAAGAGAGGAGCAGGCCGGCAGCGCCCTGCTCACGGACCTGTACGAACTCACGATGGCCCAGAGTTTTCTCGAACACAAGAAGACCGGAACGGCTGTCTTCTCCATCTTTGCCCGGTCGCTCCCAAAAGAGCGTAATTTTCTCATCGCCGGCGGGCTTGAAGAACTGGTACGGCAGCTGGAGCGGTTCCGGTTCACGGATGATGATATTACCTGGCTCCGGGGCCTGAACCAGTCCAGTGAGGATTTCCTTAACTATCTCAGCCGCTACAGATTTCGCGGGACTCTGTATGCGATACCGGAAGGCACAGTAGTATTCAACAACGAGCCGCTCGTCCAGATCGAGGGATCGCTCCCTGACATCCAGATCCTCGAGACCCTTGCACTGAACTGCATCCATTTCGGGACGCTTGCCGCATCAAAAGCAGCCCGGATCATCGCAGTGAGCCGGGGCCGGGATGTGGTGGAATTCGGATTCCGCCGGGCCCATACCACAGAGGCAGGAATCGCCGCGGCCCGGGCGGCCTGGATTGCGGGATTCTCCGGCACTTCGAACCTGGAAGCCGGGAGGCGGTTTGGGATCCCGGTTCTCGGGACAATGGCGCACTCCTATGTGATGCTCTTCAACCGCGAGGATGAGGCATTCAGGGCGTACCAGTCGTCGTTCCCGGACCGCTGCCTCTTTCTCATCGACACGTATGACACGCTTGCCTGTGCGGAGACGATCCTCCGGCTCGCCCGCGAGAGCGTTCCGGTCATCGGTGTCCGGATTGACAGCGGCGATATTCCCAGACTTGCGGAAACCCTCCGAGGGAGATTCGATCAGGCCGGCTACCCGGGGATCCGGATCTTTGCGAGCGGAAACGTGGACGAGTACAGCATCGACCGGTGGCTCTCCGCCGGGGTGCCGATCGATTCGTTCGGTGTGGGCACGCACTTTGTCACCTCCTCGGATGCACCGTATCTCGACATGGTCTACAAACTGGTGGAGTACGAGGGCACGCCCCGGTACAAGACGAGTCCCGGCAAGACCACGTTCCCGTACAAGCGGCAGGTCGTGCGGCACGTCCATGACGGGATCATGGAGTACGATGAGGTCATCCGGATGGAGGGACACGACTCCGAGGGTCTCGTCAGGGAGTGCCTGCGCGAAGGGCGGCTCACGAGGCCGTTGCCATCGACCGCGGAGATCCGCAGGCATTGTGCCGGGGAACTCGCAAGCCTGCCGGTGCCGTTCCGGGCCCTGCCAAAACAGGAATACCCTGTCCGGGTGTTATGATGAGGCATACCGGCACGCTGGTGCAAAAAAGCATTAAGGGCACAGCCGGCATGATCTGCTATACCAGTGCGTGGTGATCACCGTTTCCCTTCTTCCGATTCCCCTCCGTATCGCAGCCCTGACACGGGAACAGCAAAGTCTTCTTGAGTATCCCGTTGAGAAACTCGCCGGTATCATCCGGGAGATCGGATTTACGTGTACGGGATGCGCCCGGTGCTGCACCCGCTCATTCAACGGGCACGTCTTCCTCCTCGATCGGGATGTCACGACCGTGAAGGCCATCGATCCCGAAGCGCTTGAACCGGCACCGGAGCCCGAGTTCTGCGACCAGAAGGGCACCTATTATGTCTCCGGGTATGCCCTGCGGGTGCAGCCCGATGAAGCAGGGTCCTGTTGGTTCCTGAAAGACGGCCGGTGTCGGATCTACGACCAGCGGTTCTCCATCTGCCGTATCTACCCGTATATGCTCCACCGCGAACAGGATGAGACGGGGACCGTGGACTGGCGCCAGATCTCCGGACTTGACCATCACGGGGAATACCATAAGGAAATCTCAGAAGAGGAGAGCATGGCACTTGCCCGCGAAACAAAAGAGTTCGAGAATGCGTTCCTTTTGCAGGAGATCCATTTTCTCGAATGTATCCATGAACGGTTTTCTAAAAACGGCCTCCGTCATGTACAGAAGATCTATGACGACCAGATGCGGGCGTTTTTGAAAGGATCGCCCATCCGGATCATGGTCTACTACGACGGGGAGTTCGAAGAGCACTGGATCAAAAACGGCTGAACGGAGATTCACCGGTCTCTTCGGGCCTTTTTCAGTGTGAACCAGATTGCCGCTCCCTTACCGGGATCCCCCGGGACCCGGTCATCCGCCCGTATGCGACCACCATAGGCTTCGATGAGCACCTTTGCGAGATGCAGCAATCTGATGACACTGATAACATCATATGTCACCATCACGATGATCCCAGAATGTCGTCAGTACGCGCCAGATTCGTTCCCGTAATGCATCGATCGTACCCGTCTGCCCTGAGGATAACACCGGTTCGTAGAGGGACCGGCTGATCTCGATCTGGATCCAGGGAGTTCCCTTGCGCCAGTAATGGGCATTGGAGATAAATCCCCCGGAGAACGGGTTGTTGATCGCCACTTCCTGTTTAAGGCTGAATTCCTCCCGGAACGCCTCGGCAAGGGCCTCAATGAAGGGTGCCGGACAAGTGGCAATCGTCTTCTTCTTTGCACGACCATTCCGGTTCCCGTTGTTCCCAAGACAGATCAGGGGCCGGATCCGACCTGAATCCTTCTGCTCCACCGATCCCACGGGCAGCATCGAATGACAGTCAAAGGCCATCTGCACTGCATGCTGGTCAATCAGTTCATCGATGCGCTGGTGATACGGGAAATACCAGTGCATCATGAGCCGGTGGATCAGCGGCAGATCGGGAAACCGGCCGTGACGATAGACGCTTGTCCCGTCGATAGTCCGCACTTTGATAATTCCATCGGGATCCCGGGGTGGCAGGGGGAGGGGCGGGCGGTTGAGATCGACAGCCATGCGGGAAATATTCGTATCAATGACGGCCTTGACATTCGCACGGAAGTCAAACAGCCTGCGGGTGTCGGGATCGCTGTAATACCGGATATCCTGCCGGCTGAGGGAGAGACGTCCCTCAAGTTCAGCAGGTATTTCAGTGCCTCCGTGGGGTATGGAGATCAAAAACGGGTACCGGCCAGTCACGATACCGGAATATTCACGTGCCGTGCACGATAATGGTTTCATCTTCGTTCGATCCCGGTGACGGGTCCCTGCGCGCCGGATTCACAAAGGATTTGTATAAATCTGGCTCCAAAAGCGGTTTTTTTATTTGCTGAAAACGGACCCGGATCCACAAACCAGATGCATCCTGCCATTTCTCCAGTGGAAGAAAAGGGGTATAAAAGGATGATCAATTTGTCTGATTTCCTGAATGTCTGACAAATAGTACCGGTTTGATAAAAAATGCCATTTTGACAGGAATTTTATTCCCCGCAATCAGCCCGGTTCTGCAATAAAATCCGGACACGCAGATAAATATTACTATCGGATAGGTGCCTGCCGGCTCCCGGTAGAATGTTAAGACGCCATAAGAACGGAATTGCCTGAACCGGTTAACACCGCACCCCTTTTAAATACAGACGCACTATGCAGCTGATAATAACTGCCTGAAGGAGGCACTACATGAAAAAAACCATAATCCGGGGTTGTTGTCTCATCGTACTGACCTGCGTTCTCGCGAGCCTTGTTCCGGTTGTTGCCGCAGACACGTCTGAACAGTCCATCAGCAGCTCCCTGACACGGGGGGGCCGGTTCACCGTTACCATCACCGGCCAACCCAATACCGCGTATTATGTATGGCTACCGGGCACCTTCACGATGACCGGTGAACCCTACGACCAACCCCCGGTCATTACCGGATCCACGGAGAACCTCATCAAGGATCCCGAAGGGGGGCCTTACACCATCGGTTCATACCAGTACAACAACGGTAACGGTCGCACGATTCTGGATGAGGTTGCACCCTCGACGGCGAATATGTCCAATACCAATTATTATGCGCAGGTCACGACCGATGCAACGGGAAAAGCACTCGTGCTGTTCCAGACCTCGCAATATACTGCAAAAAGGTCCTATTCAGTAAAAACCGAAAACCCCGGTAACCCGGAAAATGAGAATTACAATGTTGAAGAGACGGTCTACAACCGGGGTTCCAAACCAATGATCAACACACCGGTCCAGACGATCGCCTCATACCCCTCGCAGCCCTCGATAACCCCGACACAGACAACGATAACTCCCGAAACCGTGATGTCAACAATTCCGGTCCCCGCAACAACTCCGATACCCACGACGACAAAAAAATCACCGCTGGATCCCGGGATCGCGGTAGTGGCAACCATTGCAGCTCTCGGAGCAATACTGAGACGATAACACCAGCAACGAAGAACACGCGATCATGACTGATGAGACCACATGGGGATCGGCAGCAGAACCCAGCCGGGATATGGATACGATTCAGAAATTTTTTGTGCGCCCGTTCTTTCTGAGCTGTACCATCGGCATCCCCTTCTGTATCTTCAAGATCCTCTTCGGCTTGGCCGCACTCCGGGCGGGCGATCCGGACGGGGGAGTCCTACACTTTATTGGCCTCGTTATCACGGTCTGGGCAATGGCCGATCTCCTCATGAATGTTAGTAGATCCGCCCTTGACCTGCTTCACCGGCCGGCACGCTTTGAATACTGTGCCATCGCGCAACTTGGTCGAATCTTCGGCAGACCGCTGATCTTCCTTGCATTCGATACCCTGCTGACCTTTGCGATCATCTGCGCCATGCTCTGGACCGGGTGGATCGCGACCCTTAATCCGCTGGAGGCAATGCTCTGGTACGCGGCAACCACCATGAACCTGATCAGCCTCTCGCTCGTCTCACTCTATAACGAGATCCGGCACAATACCTCCACATCCGGATAGAGTGGGGAGCCAGCTCAGGACAGGTGCTCAATCAAAAAAGATTACGAGAGGGTATCGTCGCCCAGCGATTCCCGGCTCCGCATCTGGTACAGGACCATCGGGTCCATCTCCTTGTAGGTATCGATACCGGTGCGCATGATCACGTTTGTAATCCCGCTGTTGACGATCATCTTGGAGCAGAGGAAACACGGCCAGATCTGGGTAATCTCTCCGTTCTTGACTTCGAATCCCGAAAGGTAGAGTGTGCAGCCCCGGGCATGCTTACCGGCCTGGAGGAGCGCATTCATCTCCGCATGGACGCTCCGGCAGCGCTCGTAGTTCGATCCCGAGGGGATGTTGTGATCGTTTCTCCAGCAGCGGTTCAGCTCCGTGCAGTCCATCTGCTTGCGGGGTGCCCCGGTGTAGCCGGTGGAGACGATGGTGTTGAATTCATCGACGATGATTGCCCCGAAGTTGCGCCGGAGGCAGGTGCCCTGGTTGGCACACCGCGTGGCAAGATCGAGGAAGTACTGGTGCCTGTTGGTCCGCATTCAAGAGTGTATGGAAAATCCCGGTATTAAAGCGGTAGGGTTTGCAGTGCTGATCCGTGTATTACCCATAGGTAACAATCAGGTAGCCGATTACCACAAGATGGAGCACCAGGAAGAACGGGACCAGCCAGAATTTTATCTTCCGGGTCTTGTGCCGGAAGAGTCTCATGGAAAGAAACGCCCCGAACGGCCCCAAAAATGCGAGCACCAGCAGGGTGTTCTCGCTCGTCCTCCACGTGTCCTTCTTTGCTTTGCGCTTGTCCCATGCAAATGCGCATGCCGCGATGAGGTTCATAGAGAGATACAACGCGATAAGAACGAGAATCCAATCGATCTCAATCAGCTCCCGGCTGTTCGCTGCGGCTGCCGTTTACCGGGGCAGTCTCATCAAGGTAAAACCGCCATTTGCAGAACATATCCGGGGGATGGGGATCCGGCGGGGCAAACAGGCATTCCACCCGGATTGCCGGATCGATCTCCCGCGCAAAACCGGTAAACTCCGCCCGGTGCATCTCCCGACAGACGTACTCGCCCTGCCCCCTGCGGAGCCGGGCCTCCTGTGTCGGGCATGATGGCACGGATATAATCACCTCATCGTTCCGTTCCTCAATGGTGTACCCGACAATCATCGCCCAGGGGAAATGCCGGAGGGCCAACACAAACCCGGAGAGTCCTTGTTCCGTGATGTTAAAGCGGCGGACAATGTCCTTTGCCGCCATGCCGGCCACCCGGCCCCAGACCTGCTCGTTGATCGTTTCGGCAACCGGCTGGCCATAGGTGTCGGCAATGTTGATAAACCAGAAGGCGTCCACGACCCGGTAGTGCCAGAGGAGGAACTCCAGGTACTGGTGCTTTTCGTCATCATTCATCCGGTCAAAGAATGCAAGGTCCATGTAACTCATGGGGGATCACATCAGGAATGGTTAGAGTCGGGCCGGTTCTCATATCAACATTTGGATTGGTGTTGCCGGGTACAGTGTCTGAACATTCATGTGAGGGATACCTGGAATAAAATCCGTGGGATCCGGAAAAAAAGTTCATGCATACCCTGCTGAAATTTTTTAAGCAGGATCTGGTTGATCGGTCCGCTGGTTTCAAGCAGGGGCTGTGGGGGTGCCTGCATTTTTTTGAGCAAGGTCCGGTTGAAATTTTTTATGCAGAGTCTGCTCAAAAATTATTAATCAAGGTCCGGCAAAAAAATTTCAAGCAGGGTCTGGTTGATCATCGGGATTTTCTTACGACGTGAGCACGATCTTCCGGGTACGGTCTCATACAGATCCGTTTAACTTTTTGATAGCAAGGTCTGCTCAAAATTTTTGCTCTGTAGAAAACCTTGTACCAGACAAATTGAATGAACGTGTCAAGGTTAGCAAGAATGATCTTGCATGAGATCTCCTTCTTCTGAATCTGGAAAATCCGTGATTTCAGGTCAGCTCCGAATC
>Ga0310040_1000170_pt1 | contig 76114 bp, 94 predicted proteins | sample EPASupsiteHSE623_FD_200237 | JGI IMG/M metagenome (GOLD analysis project Ga0310040, IMG submission 200237) | Bioremediated contaminated groundwater from EPA Superfund site, New Mexico - Sample HSE6-23 (v2) (version 2) | ecosystem: Environmental > Aquatic > Deep subsurface > Groundwater >...
ACTTTCATGAATCATTCGAGCCTGGTCTTCAGAACGGCCGAGCCCCAGGCTCTAAAGTTCATGTCCAAGGTCGAGGTCAGGGATGGGACCACACCTCTTTTTATGGGCTACATCTCAAGCCCCAACAAAGTAGCATCGCCAAGTGAGCCGAGCGATTATATTTGCAGCTCAGTGTCTCGCCTCCTGACCCATAGATACCCGGTGCCGAGAACGTTTGAGGCCGGGGTGATGATCAAGCAACTGATCTTTGATGCCATAGGCACAACCGGCCTGCTTGCAGATGCCAACCACAGGCTGAACGAGGATGTATGGACCGGCCCTCAAGTCCCTATCTACACCTGGTACATGCGGAACGTGGGGACGAACAGATATGCGCCTCCTGCATCGGTCTACCTGGGATCTACTCCATTGACTCATGGAATATCAGCCGCAGGTCTGACGGCAAACCAATGGTTTCAGGATGCGTCCAAGTTCTATGTATGCGCCGCCGCATACCAGACCCCGGACAAATCACCATACTGCTATTGGGAGAACTTCAAGGATACCACTATCAGATACGACACCAGCGTATTTGATACCGGCCTGAACGATAAGATATACACGATCAGGGATGAGAACATTTACGCCTTCCTCATGAGGATGTTCAAGGCAAACGCAATGGAGATCCAATTCAGGCCAGACAATGATGGCTACACTTACCTGAAGTTTGCCCAGAATATTTATCACGGTGACAGCGACGCACCAGTCATCACCTATACCCAGGGCGTAAATGCTCTCAGGATCATGGCCATAACCCTGGACGAGAACGAGTATGGCTTTAACGGATTTACTACAGAGGGCGGGTCCTCGATCCATTCAGATTGTGATTCTGTCCACAATGCACCTCTTGATTTCTATTTCTGGACGGACCACTACACAAGAGCGCCAACGCTGTCAAATACCCAGGCTGCGGCTGCATCGCTCACTGAGTACGGCCTGAAAGCTTATGTTAATCTGCCCTGTCGAGTCCTGGCCAAATACGTATCTAGCCCGCCGCTTGTGTGCGGTGATTGGATTGGTGTTTCTGCAGACATAGGCGGCGCATATAGGCTTCTGAAAAAGGTAACTGAACTGAAGGATGGCAAGACAACTGTAGATTTGACATTGCACTGGTGGTATAACTTATGGGCGTAGATATTGATTATGATAGGCTGAGATTTCTTGAGAGGGGAGCTGGCGTCTCGGGCTGGATCGCCACGCCTGAAGTATGGACTTATGCAGGGGCCGCAGCACCGTATTATACGTTCACAGTGCCCGGCGACCACAGGGATACACTTTATGAAGGTGTCAGGGTCAGGCTCACCCAGACTACAGTCAAGACCTTTGTAATCACAGGATCGACATTTGCGGCCGCAACTACGACGGTTACGATCTATGGAGCTGGCGATTATATCCTGACCAATGCCCTGATCACAGATCCATATTACTCGTCAGATTATGCGCCCTATGGATACCTCAATTACATGGATGAGGTCCTGGACCCGGAGGCCGACCAGTATGCCCACATAAGCAGTATAGAGGCTAATGATGTAACTCGAAATATCAAGATTGCTAACTTAGAGAGTGGCTGGGTGGCCGTGGCTGATACCTGGACGTTTGGAGCTGCCGATGCCCCGACGTTCACCTTTACCATTCCAGCCGACAGAAGGACCACGCTTTACCCAGGGGTCAAGATCAAGCTCACTCATGCTGCAGCCGTCAAGTATTTCATAGTCACTGCATCATCATACTCGGCGCCTAATACAACAGTTACCGTTTACGGTGGCACTGATTATGTTCTTGCAGCCGGTGCTATCACCTCGCCATATTATTCGACCGCCAAAGCCCCCACAGGCTTCCCGCTCAATTCTGATAAATGGTCTGTCATAGTCAGCAATACAAGCGACGTGACTCAGGCCAGCCCCGGCGCTGGTACATGGTACAACCTGGGCTCTATATCAATTCCCGTTCCAATTGGGCTCTGGCTTGTCAGTTACGAGGTGACTCTCCGCGCTACAAGGGCATCTGCTGGTGTTATCGATGAGTTTGTCACGCTCTCCGATGCCAATAACACAGAGCTTTCCAAGACCTGGACTGGGCACATCTATGCCTCGTATGCTATCGATCTCCGTGGAACAATTACCCAGATCCCAACTGTAATCAGTCGGCCTTCCACAAAGGCGACTTATTACTTGAATGCAAAGACCAGCACTGCCAGCATGACGAACATATATTTCTACGGTGCCAGTGCAAGGACCACCACGATAAAAGCAGTTTGTGCTTACCTCTAACCTTCTGGCAGTATGTCTTCCTCTCCATGCCTTCATAAACCCTGTCTGCCAGCTCACCACAACTCGGGCAAGTTACTTGCATAACTCCAGACCACCAGTCTTCTGTTATACATGGTTTCGATGTACATAAGAAGGCTCCTATTATTGGCGCCGGGATATTGAGTCGAAAGAAAGCAAATCGAGGGTATTTGTGGGGATGGCTCTGGCTCTCTTTTCGAACTTGATCCTTGGCATCTCCCTCATGTAGACTGGATTCAGCAAAGAAGCTGTCCACAAGGCATAATAGGCCAATTTCTGAGTATGCACCCTTCAGCAACTATCAGTTAAGAGTTAATTCTTTATATGCAATTTACTTTACATTAAGATAATGCGTTTAGCCATAGCTACTTGGCAGCATCATAAACGCAACAAAACCTACCATGGAAACATTTATAATTTGGCTGCTGGTTACTCGACCGATATTCAGGCGATGGAGTCCGCCCAGGCAAGTGCCTGAACTGCCCCCAAGGCTGATGACACCTACTAAATTAAGAGGTGTTGGCAGGTGGAGGAGATGCTTTGAACGGGTTGGAAGTCTTTGCCCTGGCGGCAGCATTCGATATATTGGTAGGCGAGCCCCCTGCATCCATACACCCTGTGATCTGGATAGGCCGGTTGATATCTCGCTTGCGTAAGCTGGCACCCAATACCATGATCGGCGGCCTGGCAGTGGCCGCCCTGGTCATATTTGGCACCATCGTTTCTGGCTACATCCTGGTTTATATAGCCAGCCTTGTCTTGCCAGCACTTGGCTTGCTCATGGCTGCCTACCTGCTCAAGTCTACCTTTGCAGTTAGGTGTCTCCTGGAGACCTCTCAGAGCATCGGCCGGGCCATAGATGATGACCTAAACTCGGCCAAAAGCATGCTCCCGGCCCTGGTGGGCAGGAAGACCGAAGGTTTAACCTCGGCGCAGGCCAGATCTGCTGTGATCGAATCACTATCCGAGAACTATGTGGACTCCGTCCTGTCGCCCATATTTTATTACCTGCTCTTTGAGCCATTCGGCCTGGGGCTTGAGGCCGCCCTGGGTTTCAAGGCCATCTCCACCATGGACAGTATGCTGGGCTACAAGACCAAGGATTTGATCCATATGGGATTCGTCCCCGCACACCTGGACGACCTGGCCAACTACATTCCTGCCAGGCTGAGTATATTCCTGATAGCACTGTCCAATCCAGGGAAGGCTGGGAAGGCCTTATCCACTGCCTTCAGAGATCATGGCAAAACGCCCAGCCCCAACTCAGGCTGGCCCATGTCGGCGGCAGCAGGTGCGCTTGGCGTGCGTCTTGATAAGCCCGAATATTATGTCCTCCTGGAGGAGGGGTCAGAGCCCCGGCGGGAAGACATTGCTAGAGCGCTGAGGCTGGTGGGCACGGCAATGGCCTTGGCCATAATTATATCTCTACTGGTGTTGGTACTCTAATAAAACTAGAATTAGCCACCGGCCTCTTGTTGGGCTATGGTCATCGCATCCTGAGGATTATGATTGCACCTATAAGGCTTAGAATTGCGCTGTATGCAAAGCCAACTCCTGGTGTAAACGATGTCCATAACAGCCCGACCATAATGCTGGAGACGAAATCCCCGAGGCCGTTTATGGTGGCCATTAAACCATAACCGCTGCCACGCAGGTCTTCTGGCAGTAGACCTGCAGCAATAGCTCCTTCAAGGGCATCTTCGGCGGCGATATATATACCGCCCAGGGCGAAGAGCAATCCCAGGTACCAGACCGAAGGCATAGCCACGATCCAGCCTATGGCCATCAGGGACGAGAGCATATAGCCTGCCGCCAATAAGCCTCTCTTGCCCAGCCGGTCTGCCAGAGCACCTATGGGAAAAGAAAATCCTGCATATAGGATGTTATGCACCGTGTAGAGTATGATGGCAGTCCGCCCTGCAGCTACTGTGCCAACGACTGGCGTTAGCATTTCTGCAGCGCGAAGGGTAAGTAGGTTTGAGCAAAATCACCTATGCCAAATACTCCAACACCGATCAAGAAAAGCCTGAAGTTCATCGGCATAGATTGGATTGAGGCAACAAAGCTCTTGATAGATGGCCTGCGCGGTTGCTCTTTAACCAGGAGGAAGAATGATAGCGCTGATAAGATTCCCGGAATCAGAGAGATTAAGAAGATCTGGCGGTATGCTTCCTCAACGGCAACCTGTGTTGCCAGCATCGATAAAGCAACCAATGCCAAAGCCGGACCCAAGACAGCTCCCAAAGTATCGCCCATGCGGTGGAAGCCAAATGCTCGGCCTCTTGCTTCAGGTATGACCGATTCCGCTAACATAGCATCCCGCACAGGCCCTCGTATGCCGCGTCCAAACCAGCCGGCTGAGCGTATTAATAGTACCTGTGGCCAGGTGACAGCCAATGCAAATAGGCCGGTAGTCAGGCCTGTTAAGAGGTATCCAGTTACTGCAATAGGCTTGCGCTTACCAATGCGATCACTGAACCATCCTGCTCCGAGTTTGGCAAATGAAGATGTAGCATCAGCTACGCCTTCGATTATACCCAGTGCTGATGCAGGAGCACCTAAGGAGATCAGAAATAATGGCAAAATGGCGGTGGCCATCTCATGCCCGGCATCGCTGAACAGGCTGGAGAGTGCCATGCCCAAGATGCTGCGATTGAGCCATCGAACCTTCTTTGAGGTATCCTCTTTAGCCATGATCTTCAAGCTATAACCTCTTTTAAACCAGCACAGCTATTAGAGCCCTTTCCGAGTTTCCAGTTCCAACTTATCACTGGATTGAAGAAATCGTAGTGAAAGCAATGTCTATTTATAATATTAAGTATATTTATCTGGCTATCATAACAGAGCATTTTGCATTTCTCACCACGTCTTCAGATACCCCGCCAAGAAGTAGCCTATGAACCTTGCCATAGGCTTTGCTACCCATGATTATTAGATCTGCACCTATGTCATTTGCATATTCCAATATCTTCCCTGAGGGGTCACCATGCAGTATATGAGCCTCGACCGGGAGATCGCGCCCCAGCAGAAACTCGTCAATCAGGCTCTTCTGATGCTCTGCGTACTGTTTTTCATCGATGCGTACCTCCTGTATTCCTACATCTGCCTCTGATGCAACAAGACGAGGAAGCTGTACGACGCTAATTATATGGGTCTCAGCAGAAAAGGCCACAGCTATAGCAACCGCCCTGGCAATAACCATACGGGAATAATCGGTTGTATCTACAGCAACCACAATTCTCTTAATCCCATAATCTTCGATGCTCTCCATGTCCTTAACTCCTATATTTTTATTTAAGTGTAATAGCGATCCCCAATAATGTTTTTAGGTCAGGCCTTTCTAGGCACAAATCTCTTGGCAATCAAGGTAGGTATTATAGCACTGAGTATAACGACGGTAACTGCTACAGAGAATTGAATTTGGTCTAAGAATCCCAGATCTCTTCCTAGAGTCGCAACTATCGTGCCCACTGTGAGCCCAGTTGAAAGAAGCATTGTAGAGAAGATTGGTGCCTCAGGAATCCATTTCTTGTTGAAGTAATAAGTTCCCGCAAACTTGGCGATCATCTTGGCTGCGAGCAAGCCAATAATTAGCATGATGTTTTGGGCGACTGCTGGCAGAGAGATGAGTAGTCCAGCTCTCACGAAGAATGCTGGAGATAGGAGTGAGAATGTAACAGATCTGGTCTTTGGGAGAAGATCGTCATAGGAGTGTATGCAGTTTGCGAAGACCAGGCCGAGGACGAAGGCCCCAAAGACAGCATGGAGCTTGCCTACATCAGCTATGAAGGAGACACCAAGCATTGCTGCGAAGATGAACCTTAGCTCTAGCTCTATAGCCCTCTTGCCGTAGCTTTCGATGAGGTAATCCAGTATCTTTGGTAACGCAAGAATCATGAAGGCGATGATTAAGAGGAAGGCTACGGTAAACAGATTGAAGCTTGGGGAGATCAGGTTGATCCCTATTAGAGTTAGAATATCGTTAACGAAAGTTGCAGCGATTATCAGCCTGCTTGCCTTTAAATCTATTAGCTCGTACTCAAGAAGCACAGCATATACCACGGCAACAGATGTCGTTGTCAAGGCTAAACTTGCTGCCAGCCTGGCGAATAACGTCCAATCTGTGAAGACTGATAGGAAAATCATCTCGCCAATAAGAGGGGCAATAAATGCCATTGTGCCTATCGTAAAGCTGGGCTTAGCACTTTTTCTCAAGAGATATAAATCTACTTCTGCACCGGCCAGAAATGTGAGCATCAGACCGCCATAGGTTGCCAGAAAGTCAAGCCATGGCTCTATTTGGACTCCCATAAAACTGCCAAGGATTACTCCCGCCCCTACCTCAAGAATCGATGAAGATATACGCAAGCGTATGCTTAAAATGCCGGTTATCACTACGACCAAGGCGATTAAAGCGGTTGAATAAAGATCTACTGCCACCTACCAACACCCCTTTTTGGTAGGTGTCATCAGCCTTGAGAGGCAGTTCAGGCATCTCGCCCCGGGCGGACTCCATCGCCCAATGTCATATATCGTGTAGCCAGAAACTAGGCTATAAGCATTTCGCCATATTACAATAATAAACAAAGATTCAGAAAATCTGCCTTAGAGCGAGTTTCAAAACTGCTCTTGCTACCGGTTTCCATGAAAACTGGCATTTATATTTAATTTTGTCCAAACTTATTTGAATTCAATGACAAAAGCTTCAAAGCAGTTGGGAGATAATTTTGAAACAGGCTCTTAAATTAGGTTTAATCACTAACATTTATCGTCATGTGTTGCCGATAATTAAGCTTGCATGGTTGTTATCGTAGTTGAAGAGATTATAATATCAAGCTTCATAGAGTCTGCCCATCTATAATGGAGGAGATGGGCTCTGGCGTTCCGGAGGTTGGGGACCGCCTTCATAGCCAGGAGTATGCTGCAATCACTTCAATCTATCCAAACTGCGGGAGTAATCGATGTAGCCTAGAGAGCTTCAGCCCCTAATCTGGCTCATTAGGCAGTAGGAGACCTCCTAAACCCTGGCTTTGTCTGTACCAGGGCAAGATATACTGCTGACCTGCTACATACATAAAAAATATAACAGAGTTGCAAAATATAGTTAACAAAATCCCCCCAATTAGATCTTTCCCATTAATAGCTTGCATCAAGCCGTAGAAGAAACCCATGGCAGAAGCAATGAATAGAGCAAATGCCAATATGCCTAATACCACTAGCCCTACTGACTTAATTATGGCTTTTAACGCCATTCGCATGATATCTATAATATCTTCGAGTAACATTGCAGATCCTCTGTTCAATCCTCTCTTACAGCATCTCCCAACACATCTGAGGGTTCAACTCCTGTTATATATTGAACCATTTCCAAGTTTTCTTCAGGAGGTGCGATGACATTCTCAGGGGTTTTTATGCCGATATTGTCACCATATGCGATACATAAATCCTCAATAACCAGATAGCCATGTGAATCAAGGCTCTCCCTGGTAGGGATTATCTCAATCAGCAAAGAGTATATTATATAACCAAGTATATTTAACTTATCTTTCGAGGCTGCTGCTGAAAAACATCCTATGATGCTTAGTGTCGCCTCCAGCACTCTCAGAATAGTTGAACGGTATTTCTCCGACAACCTACCTTTCCCCTGTTACTTCATATTCAAGGTAGGTGTCATTAGCCTTGAGGCAGTTCAGGCACTTGCCTGGGCGGACTCCATCGCCCAACGCAATTCGTGCATTGGCGCAGACTAGATTATAAACATTCCTATGCCGCTTCTAAGCGGATAATTGGGCAAATTACCTAAAAAATAAAAGGTTTTGGCCTCTGATAATTGCCATTAAAATAGGTTTATGTACCTATCGATCTCCCAGGGGTGGACATACATATTATATGCCTCCCACTCCAGCTTTCCGAGCCTCAGGAAATTGCTGAAGACGTGTTCCCCCAAAGCATCCCTTATGACCTTATCATCCTCCAGTGCACATAGCGCCTCGTTGAGGTTTGCTGGAAGAGTCCTGATTCCCAATGCTTTACGTTCATCAGGTGTTAGGTCATACACATTAACGTCTGCAGGTTCGCCGGGATCTATGCCCCTCTTTATGCCATCCAGCCCAGCTGCAAGTATGGCGGCAAAGGCAAGATAGGGATTGCATGTGGGGTCTGGCGACCTGAACTCTAGCCTCGTGCTCAGTCCTCGACCCGCAGGTACTCTTATTAGCGAGGATCTATTCGGGCCTGACCAGCTGATATAGACTGGTGCCTCAAAGCCTGAAACCAGCCGCTTATAGGAGTTAATCAATGGGTTGGATATGGCCGTAATAGCGCAAGCATGCTTCATTAGCCCTCCAATGAAACACTTGGCCAGATCGCTTATGCCAAGGGGTGTCTCTGGATCGTTGAACGCATTTTCGTTTCCCCTGAAGAGGGAGACGTTGGCATGCATTCCTGTTCCTGCAGCACCGTAGATGGGCTTGGGCATGAAAGTAGCTCGCAGGCCCTCCATAAGGGCTATGGTCTTGGTCACATACTTAAAGGTGACAACTTTATCCGCATTCTTAAGAGCATCATCGTAGACAAAATCGATTTCATGCTGCCCCTTGCCCACCTCATGGTGTGATGCCTCTATAGTGAAGCCCATCTCAGTCAGAGCCTTGACGATCAACCTTCGGACATCTTCTGCCAGGTCTACTGGGCCAAGATCAAAGTACCCTCCGAAATCATGTGGCACTGTAGCCGAGCCGCCGTTCTGCTTCTCGAAGAGGTAGAACTCTAGCTCTGGACCCACATTCATGGCATATCCCATATCCCTGGCGATGTCCAGTTGTCTCTTCAGGACATACCTTGGATCGCCCTCAAAGGGCTTGCCACTGGGCAGGTGGACATCGCAGACAAACCTGGCTTCATTAGACCCGTCCTTGGCCTTCCATGGTAGGAGGCTGAAGGTGGTTATATCAGGCCTCAGGATCATATCGGACTCCTGAATCCTGGCAAAGCCCTCTATTGAAGATCCATCAAAGGCTATGCCGCTCTTCAGCGCCTTTCCGAGCCTGCTGACAGGAACAGCTACATTCTTTACTACGCCCTGGATATCAGTAAACTGCAGCCTGATGGTCTCAACGTTCTTCTCTTTTATGATATTGGTTACATCTTCCATCGAATATTGATCCGGCACCTACATGTCTCCTATGCAATTTGTTCCAGCTACGCAGGTGTCATCAGCCATGCAGGCGGTTCAGGCCTTTTGCCTGGGCGGACCCCATCGCCCGAGATACACCTCTGCTCTGCAAGTCAGCTTATAAGAATTTCCTGCATCTTCGACGAAATGTCCAGAGATCGCGTCAGCATATCCTCTCAGGCTAAATGGTTACAGGAAAGCTTTAATTTGAGGCAAATGGATCTATAACTGGTGGTGATGGAGTCCACCCTCAACCGCCTGCTGGCTGATGACTCCTGGCTTAGAGGCTCATCATGCCAGATACAAGCGCTTTAATCCGCTATATCACAGAGAGACAATGCAAGACTGGTGCGGGAATTGGTTACTATTTTATGAGAGGACACCTCCCAAGTGCTCGGGATACATATTTCGCGCTGGCCTCCCTCAGGATAATGGGTGTTGATTCGCCAGACCGAGAAGTAGTCCATTTCTTATCCAGCTATGAATCCTTTGATCTAAACAGCGCTTATTACGCCAAGAAATGCCTGGAACTCATTGGAGCAGAGGTACAACTCCAAGGAAAGACTCTCTGCTGGAGCGATGATGGCGAGAAACAATCTAAACAATGCATGATGCCTTCTACGCCTTTAGCAAGCTATTTCGGGCATGATATATCGAGTTATAATAAATTCAACTGCAATATCTTTGATGGGACTGACCTTTTTTCCTCCCCGCTTGGAGATGCCCTGAAAGAAATTGAACTTGGAGTGCCAAACCTTGATCAGATCTTAATTGATCGCGTTTGCAGGATATTGAAGTCTGATTCAAAGATAGATCTCATAACAATGTTCCTGGCTCTGGAAATCAGGGTCGTGATGGAGAGCAGAGGCTATCCAGCTTTGTCGCCGTATTCTGCCCATAGCAATATCGGGGATCTCCTAAAGGGTTGTACTCCAATGAGTGGATACAACTCGATTCCAACGGCACATCAAACAAACCCTGATAACAGTTGCACGGCTAACGTCGAAACGAAGATCGGGTGGCCGAGATCTTCTGCATATGAGGCGACTCTTGATAGCACCTATGCAGGGCACATGATCGCACAGCATCTCGGATTGCACGACCCCATAGGAATTGAAACGTTTATAGATAAGCTCCAAAACTCAGACGGAGGATTCAGGCGCTCGACTGCAGGAGGACTTTCTACCTTAGAATGTTGTTATATGGCCCTGAGAGTCCTTGCTGAAGGTGGTTTCTTATAGAGCATATTGTGAGGCATTTAACATCTAAAAGATCACCCTATATAGACTTAGATCCCAGATCGAAACGCTTTAATCTGTAGCAGTGAAGTTTACATGACCGGTGGTGATGGAGTCCACCCTCAACCGCCTCATGGCTGATGACTCCTGGTTAGGAGTATATCATGCCAGATATCGAAGCCCTGATTCAATATATCGCCGAAAGGCGAGCTAGAGAGAACGGGTGTAGTGGGTACACATTTATAAGAGAACTTCCCCCAAATATCAGAGACACCTTTTTTGCCTTAAGCTGTCTTAAGATGCTTAAGGCAGATTCCCCAGATCGAGAGATCGCCTGTTTCATATCCAGCTATGACTATTTCGATCTCGGTGGCGCATATTATGCTGTGATGTGCCTTGATCTCATTGGCGCAAATGTGGATATCCAAGAGGGAATGCTCAAGTGGTGCTATGGCGGAGATGAACAGGCTACTCCCTGTACATTTCCATCTACGCCCCTTATCAGCTACTTTAAATATGATTTATATGGGATGTATGGGTCGAGCATTTTTTCATCTCCTTTAAGTGCTATTCTCAAACGAATAGAGCTTGGAGAGCCGGAACTAGATCAAGGTTTGATTAACACATTAATTGCGCTACTTAAGACCAGCAGCCAGCAGGATCTCATGATCACATATATGGTTTTAGAGATACTTAGGGCGATAGAGAGACGAGGATGTCCTGTATCTATATCTTCTTCAAATACTAAGCTGATTAGGGCCTTCTTGAAGCGCTGTACTACCAGGAAAGGATATGTGGCCAACCCAAGCGCAAGTTCGGTGACGCTTGAGAGCACCTATGCAGGGCATATGGTAGCACAATATCTAGGGATTCCAGATCCTCTGGGGATAAGATCCTTCATAGATTCTCTGCAGAACTCTAATGGGGGGTTTCGACGTACCTCTTTTGGCGGCATCTCCACATTGGAATCCTGCTACCTGGCCATGAGCATTATCGCAGACATCACCACTTTGCGAGAGGAGAATCAGCCCACGACAATAGAGGTATGAAGACATGTATTTTGACAGGGTCCTCCAATCGGCAAGGCATCACGCGAGGCCTGATAAGAGGAGGGAGATGATTCACATCCTCGGAAGATTGCAGGACCCCCGAGCCCTTGATCCTCTTAAAGATTTCCTGGGTGAGAAAGACCCATTTATTGTTTCAGAAGCCGTAGAAGCAATAGGAAATATTGGGGGCGCTGAGGCCATTGAGCTGCTCAAGGCTGTAACGGATCATCCTTCCTTTCTGGTGAGAAGCAAGGTAGCACTCGCAATGGGGAGGATAAATCACCCGGACTGCAAGCACATATTAAACCAATTGATCAATGATAAAAGCCCTTATGTAGCGAAATGTGCTCTTTCCGTCCAGAGAAATAACTGTCTTAGCTAAAATTAAACTGAGGTCTCATTGTGAGAAGCGATATAACAAAGGTCGGTAAGGAGAGAGCTCCTCACCGTGCCTTATTCAAGGCTACAGGTATCACGGATGAGGAGATGGGCCGTCCCTTCATAGGGATTGCCAGCTCATACAATGACTTCATCCCGGGTCATATACATCTGGACAAGATAGCCCAGGCGGTCAAGGCAGGCATCAGGTTCGCCGGTGGTGTTCCCTTTGAGTTCCAGACCATAGGCGTATGCGATGGTATCGCCATGGGACATAGCGGCATGAACTTCTCCCTGCCATCGAGGGAGCTGATTGAAGACTCCATTGAGATCATGGCTGAAGCTCATCAGCTTGATGGCCTCGTCTTCATACCCACCTGTGATAAGATCGTCCCCGGCCACCTCATGGCTGCAGGGAGGCTCGATCTTCCCTCGATCGTGGTTACGGGAGGACCCATGCTCCCTGGATATGGCTGTGACAGAGAGCTCGATCTGATAGACGTCTTTGAGGGCTGGCAGAAAGGGGGCGATACTTTAGCCACACTTGAGGAGACCGCCTGCCCTGGTGCCGGTTCATGTGCCGGTCTCTTTACAGCTAATACTATGGCCTGCATGACTGAGGCCCTGGGCCTGAGCCTGCCAGGATGTGCCACCATCCATGCCGTAGATTCCAGGAAGATACGCATAGCAAAAAAGTCGGGGATGAAAATAGTAGAGCTGATCCAGAAGGGCCTGACTGCAAGGAAGATACTCACTCAGAAGTCCCTGGAGAACGCAGTCCGGGTGGATATGGCCATAGGCGGTTCTACCAACACCACTCTCCATCTGCCGGCAATCGCTGCAGAGTTCGGGATGGGCCTGGATCTGGATACCTTTGATAGAATAAGCCAGGAGACACCACATCTGGTCAATCTACGACCAGGAGGGCCTCACCACCTGATAGACCTGGACAGGGCTGGCGGCATACCAGCAGTGATGAGCAGGATGGCATCGAAGCTCAACCTGGATGCCATGACTGTCACAGGCAGTACCCTTGGGGAAGAACTGGCTAAGTTCATTCTGTCACCGTTAGTCAACCCCAAGACAAATGCAGAGGTCATAGTAACCCTGGAAAAGCCAGTACATCCCGAGGGAGGGATCGCCATACTCCATGGGAGCCTGGCGCCAGAAGGTGCGGTAATCAAGCAGAGTGCAGTCTCCAAATCTATGCTTGTCCACAAAGGGCCTGCAGTAATCTACGACTCTGAAGAAGAGTCTATGGTGGGCATCAGTAATGGCGAGGTCCAGCCAGGTGATGTTGTAGTTATCAGGTATGAAGGTCCAAAAGGCGGTCCTGGAATGAGGGAGATGCTGGCACCAACATCAGCTATCGCTGGAGCAGGCCTGAGTGAATCCGTTGCCTTAGTGACTGATGGGAGATTTAGTGGAGGAACCAGAGGACCATGCATTGGACATGTCTCCCCTGAGGCTGCTGTAGGTGGACCTATAGCTCTTATCGAAAACGGTGATCTAATCTCGATAAATATCCCTTCAAGGAGTGTAGATCTATTAGTGGATGAGGCGACTCTGGCTAAGCGCCGTAAATCCTGGGTCCCGCCTGAACCCAAAGTGAAAGGCGGCGTCTTGGACAGGTATAGAAGGTCCGTGACCTCGGCCAGTAAAGGAGGCGTCCTGAGGTAAGGCTATTGACTACCAGTAGGCAAATTCGACGCCGTAGCCACTATAAGGGAGACTGTAGCCAGAGCTGAAAAAATAGTGATGCTCAGATCCCTCAGGAAGCAATAATTGATTCAGGTTACCTGGGGCTCTCAAAAAATCATCTTTTTAGTCTGAATCAGAGTCAGAAATGGCTATATTCCTGCCGAATAATGAAATTTTTCATCGCTTGGCGGCACAATCTAGAAATCCAGTGATTATTGAACGACATTGCCGTCTGATAGCGAAATTACAAAATTGGATAATTTCATGCAAAAATGCTCCGTTTCGGATTCATAGCTAAAGGGGAAATTACTAGATTATCCAGGAAATCTAAATATTCCTTTAGATATTGCTTTCGAACAAGGTCATAAAAACACCAACCATCACTGGAAAAGTAGATTGTGCCCGCTTGACTATGTGTTACGATTATTTCATTATGGCTTCTATCGAAAGCTTTATAGCGAATTGCTGTAGTACTAAATTATTTAGCTAGATAACTGAGGTCACAGGCTTATGTGTGAAGGTCATAACCTACCGGAAAGAATGAAAAAAATTCGAAGATACATTCAGGCTCTACACTGCCCTACAAGGTGGGATATCATTGATTGCATTGGCACTGGTGAGAAGAGCTCAAAAGAGATCTATGAAGAGCTGAAGCTTGGCGAAGCTGGAATGGCCCTGACTGGGCTTTATTATCATCTTTCAGCCCTCAAGAACGCTGGAATCATAGAAGTCGCATCCTATAGAGAGGTGAAGGGTGCACCAGAGAAAGTGTGGAAATTGAAGATTAAAAGAATAGTGATAGAACTGCTGGAAGAAAACGAGGTGAATTAATATGTGCTGTAAAGGAGAGAATCATATGAGCCAGGCCCATGGCATGGTTCACTGTGCTCCTCATAAGGGCACTGCACACGGGGAGTGCGGCTGTGGCTGCAAAGGACGAATGTTCCTGAGCAAGAAGGAAAAGATAGAGATGCTGGTGGAGTACAAAGAGTCGCTGAAGAACGAGATTGAAGGTGTTGAGGAAGAGCTCAAGGCGCTCAGGGTAGAGTAAGCGGATCGCTTGATCCGCCAATTATTATTTTATCGAGGAATTATGGCATCTAATTTGAACCTGAGCAGCGACCCCGTAATTCAGACCACCGATCTGACTAAGCGCTATGGGGATTTCCTTGCGGTAGACCACCTGAGCTTTCAGGTCCAGGAGGGCGAGATCTTTGGCTTCTTAGGCCCAAATGGCTCGGGGAAGACCACCACCATCAGGATGCTCGTTGGCCTATCGAAGCCGTCAGAAGGCAAAGCCAGCATCCTGGGCTACGGTATTCGTTCTGACATTACTGAGGCAAAAAGGTACATAGGCGTTGTCCCTGACATCTCCAACCTTTATGATGAACTCTCTGCCAGAGAGAACCTGCTTTTTATGGCCAAACTCTACGGAGTCCCGCGTGACCAGCGTGAACAGAAGGCCGACGAACTCCTGAAGATCTTCGGCCTCCACGAACGAAGAAATGACCGTTTCGTCACCTTCTCCCGTGGCATGAAGCGTGCCTTGACCATTGCAGCTGCCCTGATACACAGCCCCAAGGTCTTATTTCTGGATGAACCCACAACCGGGCTGGATGTGGTGGCTGCTCAGTCCCTTCGTAACCTGATCTCCAACCTTCACAATCAGGGCCTAACCATTTTTCTCACAACCCACTACCTTGAGGAGGCAGATCTTCTGTGCGACCGCATAGCCATCTTAGTCAAGGGCAAGATCATAAAGATCGGAACTCCTGATGAATTAAAGCGCCTGACAGAAGAGAGGTCGGTGATAGAGATTACCTTCACCGAGGATATAAGTGCGCATATGGAGGAACTCTCCAGCAGAATTCCAGGAACCAAGGTAACTGCCCTGGATGGTGATAAGGTGCGCATTTACGGCGGCGATCCTACAAAGATATTCGAAGGGGTCTTCCAGTTTGCAAAAGATACGGGGATTGGGCTGAGATCCGTGAACAGCATAAGACCCCGACTTGAGGATGCATTTATGAAAATAACCGGTCTAAGCCCGATAGTCATGGCTGTAGAGAAAGGAGGTAGGTAGTATGTGGCGGGATGAGTTAAGGGGCATCTACTACATTGCTTTGAAGGATATGAGGACCTACTACTTCAAGCCTCCAGCAATAAGCTGGGGAGTCGTCTTTCCAGTGGTCTGGATTCTGGCCTTCTACCTGAGGAACCCAAGGAACTTTGAAGATCTTATCCCGGGATTGATCGCAATGACCATCCTGTTTAGCACTACCGCAGCCGAAGCAGTGGTCATAAACTTCGAGCTGAAATTAGGGTCCATTGAGAGGCTCCTGCTGGCGCCCATAAGCATAGCTTCGGTACTCATCGGCAAAGTCCTTGGAGGCTTTATATTCGGGCTTTTGATGACGATAGTAGTGACCTCCGTCTCGATACTCTATCTTGGGCTTCATCCGAACATTCTTGCACTAACCGCGATCGCTATTCCCTCTTTGCTAGTCTTCTCTTCCATGGGCGCATTCTTCAGCGTCGCTGTGAAAGAGGTATTTGAAGCCCAGACTCTGCTCAATCTGCCCAGGTTCATAATGATCTTCCTTTGCGGCGTTGTTTATCCCATCACGGCCATGCCCGGATGGTTACAGTATCTTGCTCGCCTTTTGCCGCTCACATATACCGTTGATGGTCTGCGCAGATCATTCGCCCTAAGTTCGACCTCCTCAGTATCCCTAGATCTCCTGGTGCTGGTGGGATACTCTTTGCTTCTCATAATTCCGGCAATAAAAATGTTGAATAGAAAGTTCGAATGAAACGCATGATTCAATGGAGAGCATTACTTAAAGGTGATAACGTGGAACAAATTGATGATTTCAAGAGGATTCTAGTTGCCATAGACGGCTCTGAATGCTCGGCGAGAGTAATAGCAAGAGCTTCTTCAATAGCAGTTGCCGCCTCATCAGATGTACATTTAATCAGCGTAGTTGAAGTTCCAGGGGCAATCGCATCTGAGGAAGAACTCGAAACTCCAGAGCTTCAATTTGAAGGGAAGAAGCTTATAGATTGTCAGAAAGAATTGATAGATAAATATCTTGCGGGATACAATCTTAACGTCAAGTCGCACGTGTCCTATGGCGACCCAGATAATGAAATTTTAGATTATGCTGACGCCATAGGTGCAGATCTTATAGTCGTTGGCAGAGGGAAATGTAATAGGGCTCTGAGGCTATTTTTGGGTAGTATATCAGAAGAGGTAATGAAGAAAGCAAAATGCTCTGTGATGATAGCAAGATAGCTGAGAACTCAATGGAATCATAGCTCAAAGGCGTGATTGGGTATCACAGAGATAGAGATTCTGACGGCCATGGAGCGCTCCATCCTGCACGCCTTGATCGAGGCTGACGGCAAAAGTCAAATTGCGGCGGCGCACCCCGCTGCAAGCAGCGGGGCATGCAAGGCGCCGCCGCTGATATGCCGGGATCTAAGCTAAACAGTTAGTCGTTATAAGTTGTTTTGCTTAAGCTCAAACGCTCGTCATTTCAAATCCGTGATGAAGGGCTATCTACACCATTTGCTGCTTCGGTTTATGTTTGCACGCCATCCCCGCAGCAAGCTGCGGGGTATTCGATAAAATAAAGGACAGAAGAAAAGAGAGGTTTAACGACATGACACAACGAAAAATGTCCCTGGCCATTATGGCGGCGAGCCTCGAAGGTATGGTTGCTGATCGGCATCGCTGCTGTATTGGCACTGGTTATCGGTGTCGTCATCGAAGAAGCGGGCAAAATGGTCCCAATTTGATTTTGCTGTCCATACTCTTCATTCCGATCACCTTCGGCACGGCATTCAGCCAGGATGGCCCAGATGACAGCACGGTATTAAATCAGCTCGTCCTAAATGTATATATCGACGATAGGGGCTGGGCATTGATCAACGGTTATGTAGATGATCCGGGATCCTTGGCATTTTTGAACTCCTCAGAGCATACGTATGAGGACGATAGCGGACAGCTATATGCCATCACTAGTGCCATCACTTCAAAATCCAGAGATAATTGGACAGTGAGCTTTGAATCGGAGGCGAGCTATGACGAGTACCATATCATGCTCTACCTCCCAGCGAATGCAAAGCTGAGCCGGGTAGATTGCTCTTTGGGGCTCGATTATCTTATCGGCGCAGCCAATGAATCTGTCATCGCAGAAGTCCAGGGGCATGACATCATAGACCCCGCTGTTAATATTGAATATCTTCTCCCGCTTGCCGAAGTGCCTATAGCAGAGGCGGATATAGTCACCGGCGCTAATGCTGGATACCCGTATGCAACAATTGCCCTGTTTATTTTATTGGCTGCAGGCTCTGGCCTACTGATCTTTCTGCTGAGGTCTAGGTCAGCATCCGTGAAGCCTGCAGGACGCATCGAGCATCATGAGCATACATTAGTCCCTATGACATCAGGCCCTAATCAATCGGATTTGCCTGCTCCAATCGCGCAGCACGTCGAGGCTAACTCTCCAGCCATACCCTTGAATGAAGATATAGATGGCAGTTCAAGAATATCGGAAACATCCGAGTCTTCTGTGCTATATGAAAAACGCAGAGGAGCCATCGAACTGACCAGCGAGATTTCTGCAGTGATGGATACGCTGACAGATAAAGAGCAGTCCATAGTGAAGGCTTTGTTGCAGCGCGGAGGGATGATGACTCAGACAGAGATCAGATATGAGGTGGATATCTCCAAATCGTCACTTTCAGGCATTTTAACCTCGCTGGAGAAGCGCAAAATAGTAACCAAGAACGAAAGTGGCAGAACGAACGTTATAGAACTATCAGAGCGATTTTTGAACCTTCAAGAATGATATTAGGCGTTTTTGCAAGGGCTGCAATTCAACCCTCGTTCGGCTTGGGTTTTTTGTATCGTTCGATGCTATGGGTAGCTTGAGGATGGCTCTAAAGTCATCCCAAAACGGGAGGTTTATACAAAATGAAGCACGTATCTTTATTGATTGCTCTGGCAGTTGCTTGCCTTCTGGTGACTCCTGCCCTGTCTGCGGCTGATGGAAAGGGATATGCAAGAGGTTGCGGTCAGTTCTTAGGAGATTATAATACAGGCTGCCATGGAGCTAATACAGGCGGTTATGGAGCCGGCCCACATGGAGTCTGTATGCTGCTCATAGATGATGCCACCAGAGATAATTTCCAGAACATGACCCTCGCCGAGATTGACGCTCTTAAGCAGCAGAAGATGCAAGAGTTGCAGAACATGACCCTTGCCCAGATCGATGCTCTTAAGCAGCAGAAGATGCAAGAGCTAGGAAATATGACTCTTTCCGAGCTGAAAGAGCAAGGCGCATACGGCGCAGGGATGCACGGTATGAGGAGCTTTGATGGCACTGGCCCCAGGAGATATGGGAGCTGCATATTGGCTTAAGCATCAGTAGGATGTCAAGGGGGCGAATGGCCCCCCAGACGACCTATAACAATTTATTTTATCTGGCAGGACGTGAGATCATGATGATGAGGTGGACACAGTGCCAGGAATTGGCCTTTTTCTATCTGGCAATATTGTTACTGGTAACTGGAAGTTCTGGCGCTTCAGCACAGCTTATGGACGCACAGGATCGTCTCTTCGTCAACGATTCCAATGATGACAATCCCGCAGATAATCCTGCGATAACCAATGGCGACGGCGACGATGCAGTCGATGTCATGGTCCAGAATTGGCGAGGATTTGCGACTAAAGACAATGAATCCCATCCTATCCGGCTAAATGTAGAAACCATCAGGACTGTGGGCCCAGCTGAAGCGAGGAGGCTCCTCGCATCAAACATGAGCCTCGAGAAGGTTAGATCCCAGATGAGAGCTGGAGATAGGGACGTGATCCGAAGGGGGAACATAAGGCTCAATAATAATAGCTGCCATGATTGCTACTGGCTGACAAATATCATATTAATGCCCTTAGGCAACAGATCGACACTGGAAGCGAGAGTAGCCAGTCCAAGGTCCAGATCGGGCTCAGGAGATGCTGCTTCTATCGTGGGGCATACAGTTTTGACCATATCGGTGGTAGATGATATAGAGGTAGCGAAGGGCTATCTGGTCATCGATGATTCCAAGTACAGCGGCACTTACAGTTTATTGCTGAATGAGTGCAGCGGTCGATGTTCCAGGGCAAGCTTAAGACCAGGAGGATAGGGATAGACCTTCTGGAAGATAAAGAGGTGAAATAGAATGTGCTGTGAAGACAGGCAATACGACCGGACCATTCACCACGAGACGCCCTTTGCGGGACACAGTGGCATGTGCTGTTGTGGTAGCCGGGAGTTCATGAATAAGAAGGAGAGAACAGAGATGCTAGAGGAGTACAGAGAAGAGCTCAAGAGCGAGCTGGAAGGGGTCGAGGAAGAGCTGAAAAAGCTCAAGAGAGATTGAGGAACCATGAAACCTATCGATCTTACTGAATTATTCGAGTTCTCCCATCAAAATCATATTAAAAAGGATATCATCAAGACGGCAGGATTCAATGCAGTTCTCATATGTTTGGAGGATGGTCAGGAAATTCAGCCTCACCCAGAGCCATATTATGTTCTTTTTCTTATTCTCGAAGGAGAGGGTATGATAACTGCAGGTACGGAGCGTTACCATGTGAGACCTAGCCATATGGTCTATGTGGAGAGCAATGATATTCGCGGAATTAAATGCACAAAGAGAATGAGCATCATCGGCATTCAGCAGCCACATTAATGGGGATATCTTCAGAGGAGCATCCGTGAAAGCGATTGAAGTCAAGAACCTTACCAAGTATTACGGCAGCTTCTGTGCAGTGGATCACATTACCTTTGATGTGGGGTCGGGCGAGCTCTTTGGATTTCTTGGCCCAAACGGTGCGGGAAAGACAACGACGATACGGATGCTGACCGGTCTTTCTGAACCCTCGGAAGGCAACGTTTCCATTATGGGTTATGACATTTCTCGTGACCCCTTTCATGCCAAAGAACGTTTTGGGGTCGTGCCTGAGGTATCCAACATCTACGAAGACCTGACCGCTTGGGACAATCTGATGTTTGCGGGAGAGCTATATAGCATGCCTCGATCGGAGAGGAGCAGACGTGCTCATGAACTCCTCGATACCTTTGAACTTACCGGGTTTAAAGATAAGAAGGTAAAGGGATTCTCAAGAGGAATGCGGCGGATGATCACCATTGCCATGGCCATAATTCATTCTCCAGATATCCTATTCCTCGACGAGCCCACCTCGGGTCTCGATGTGCAGAGGTCCGTTAGGTTGAAAGAGATCTTCTCCGATTTGAATAGAGATGGTACCACCCTCTTTTTAACCACTCACATACTAGAGGAGGCAAACACACTCTGCGACCGTGTTGGGATCATCGTAAAAGGCAAATTAGCTGCGGTAGATGCGCCTGAAAAGCTAAAGAGAACTATACAGGCAGCTCAGTCAGTTGAGTTTTCATTTGATACTATGACCCCTATGCTGGTCCACGATTTAGCCGCACTCCCAGCGGTGAGCTCGGTACGAAAAGAAGGAGATAAATTCAGACTCTATACCAACGATCCATCCTCCGTTGCTACATCATTGTTTGAATATGCAAAGATGCATGCATTGAAGATCATATCCATCAACACGCTTGGCCCGAGCCTTGAAGATGCGTTTCTCGCCATTATAAAGCAGCAAGAAGGAAAGGGACAGGAACCATGACCTACAGCGAGATGCTTTCAAGAATCTGGCGAGAGCTGAGGCGAGCATGGGCAATAACTAAGAAAGATGCGCGTATCTACTACCTGCGGTCGGGGACCATCATGTTTGGGCTCATGTTCCCGTTCTTCCTCTTCATTTCATTCGCAGTGGGGAGGAATTTGCCGCCGCAGGTGCTCATACCGGGATTAATGGCCATCACAATTTTCTTCAGTGCCTCCTCCGTCGGACCCATGGCAGTGCCGACGGAAAGAAAGACAAAAACCTATGAGCGGATGATCACTGCTCCCATCTCGCCTATTTCCATACTGTTAGGGGAGATCGCTGGAGGCGCCGTTTTTGGCGCCGTTATGATAGTGATCCCTCTTATCATAGGCATGATATGGTACGATATCCGTATCTTCCACCCAATAGGATTCGTCGCCTCAATAGCCCTCATTTCTTTTGGATTTTCAGCTATGGGCATCATGTTTTCGGCTATACCTACAGAAAATCCAGGGGACGTCATGATGATCCTAAACTTTGTTCGTCTTCCTCTGCTTTTTGTAAGCGGTATTTTTATTCCCATAGACCAGATGGGTAAATATGGAATCGTCACTGTGTTATCCCCGTTAACATATGCCAAAGATTTGGTACAATACGCGGTCAGCGGAAATTCGTTCTATGGGCCGATGATAGATAGCTTTGGGATTATCGTCTTCACTGCACTCTTCCTCTGGATTGGGGTTTCAATGCATGAACGAAGCCGAAAAACGGTGTAATTGGAGATCGTTACATATCGAAAAAGGTGTGGTATAGGACCCACAGATTAACTGCGGAGCCGTTGTATGCAGGAATTGAACGCCTATAGAAATGGAAAGTGGCACACCGGAGAAGGCGCGGAGTCTGAAGACCAAGGAAATAGTGATTGATCTACTTGAAGCAGGAATGGTGGAATAAAATATGCTGTAAAGACAGGCAATACGGCCGGCCCTACTCACCACGAGATGCCCTTTGCGGGACACAGTGGCATGTGCTGCTGTGGTAACCGGGAGTTCATGGATAAGAAGGAGAGAACAGAGATGCTAGAGGAGTACAGAGAAGAGCTCAAGAGCGAGCTGGATGTGGTCGAAGAAGAGCTAAAAGAACTCAGAGGAGAGTAAGCGGATCAAGTGATCCGCCAATTGCTATTTAATAGAGGAATTTACGGGAATTAAGATTTTATAGGGAAAAAGTTACTCTCGTTAAGCCTTTACGGTATTAAAAGAACATCGGGGAAATAAATGTACTACCATACAATATGTTCTGTGTAAAAAGGGATCTGGGAGTTAGAGGGCCTGGAAGAGCAAGATGTATGACCTGGGAGTAAGAATCACAATTCCTTTGGCTTTTTTATATCTTCTCTCATTTGTAGATACCGCTCTCGGGTTATTTCTCCCTTTACATACCGCCTAGCTAAAATATCCTCTGCACCTTCTGTCGATGGTTTGTTTGGCACTAAAATCTTCTCGCCTGTTATATCTTCTTTCATCTGCATATACTGCTCTCGGGTTAATTCTTCGTTTATATACCGCTCAGCTAAAATATCCTCTGCACTTTCGCTCGATGGTTCGTCTGGTACAAAGATCTTCTCGCCTTTAACCAGTTTGTAAATAAAGTGGGCTATTACTATTACGATTATCAGCCCAATTATGCCCATAAAGAACCCATTAAAGGGGGACCAATTCATCATGTGATTGTATGACAATCTACACACCTCCTGATCGGTAAAGCTCAAATTAATATACATGACTGAATATATAAGTCCCTGGTATTGCCTGGTCCATCGTTACTAATTTTCGCGGAATTTAGGAACCACGCAAACGTATATCTTTTCCCATAGTGATTGCTAGTATGCCAATCCAGATGCACCAGGGACAGGCTATGCTTGCGTTCATATCGGTTCTATTTGCGCCGCTTTTTCTTCCCCTGCTCTTCATGAGCCAGGCGTTCTGCCTTCAGATACATATGTATGCGGTTGTGTGAGATGCAGACCTTGTACTGCTTCCTGATCACCCTCTCAAGCATTCGCCCCCCGAACCTATAGCGCCCGTGCGCATCTCTGACGATCTCTACCTCCCGTTTAACGTAGGGCTTCCTGGGACGCCCGATGTTCTTGCCTAGAACCAGCTCATGGCCCGTCTCCTGAAAGTATTTCTATATTTTCTGAACCCTTCGTCGGGAGATTTTCATGTCCCGCGCGATCTCTTTTGTTCCCATCCCCTTCTGCTTTTGACGAATGATCAAGTGAACCTTCTTCCAGTTCAACTTCATATCCCGTAATACAGGACCAGAGCCAAACCAGATGCGGAATAATTTCGGACTCTACAATGCATTTTCTGCATCCAAATCGCTATCTGATTCACCCTTCTTTAGACGGCTGATGTCCTGGCCTTCCAATGCAGCTTTGATGAGCGTTTTCAGTTCCATCTCGTTTCCGTCATAGTCTCTGTAGCCGATGACAGAATCGCCTATGATTATTGACGGAACGTCCTTGACCTTATGCTCTTTTATGATCCTTTTTCCCTCTTCACTGGAAAAGATAATATCCTCGATGGAAACGTTCTCGTAGTCGGCCAGAACATCGGTCAAAACTCTATCAGCAGCAGCGCACTTGGCACCTGGTGGGGAATGTATAATTACGATGATTTGAGTGTCAGTGCTGGCCATTGCGGGAGTGCTGGCCATTGCGGGCGACAAAACCATAATCAAGGCCAGCGCCAGCATCATTACCTTCACAATCTCGGCCTTGATGCCGAGTTCCTGGACTGCTTTCTCCACAGTCTTTGTCAAGCTCTTGCACTTGGCACAGCCCGTTCCCAAGACCTCTATCTTCACCATTTCATTCACCTCAAAGTTTTCTTTTGGCCTTTTTCTCGTTTTGATCGTAAGTCTAAATCAGTTGCCAGTAGATGAGCGGGGCCATAACAATGAGCGTCGCCCCTGTTATCACCCGGATGGCAACTCTGTGTTTGTGCCGGAAATGATCTACCTGCTCTGGGCTCATGCCCAATGCGATGAGCCCTCCCATGAGCAGCACTGGAAGCACTATCCCCAGGTTGAACATCATCAGATAAAATAGACCTGATGAGGCATACCCCTGGCTAGAGATTATGCCAATGATGGCGATGTAGACCGCTCCCACGCAGGGAGCCTTTACCAGCGAGAAGAGCGCTCCTAAGAGGAAATAGGAGCTGAGCTTCCGGCTGGCCAGGGCACCATGGACATACTTCATAGCCCAGTCCGTGCGGAAGAGCGAATCTCCGCCGCTGTAGAGGCGTCTTGCGTCCTCTATCTGCATCAGCCCTAAAACCAATAGGAGAGCTGCCAGAACAAGGCGGAACATCGCGGCAGTGGACTTCTCCTGTAGAACGTTAAACAGGCCCACTCCAAAGATGTAGTATACAACGAATATTCCCAGGGAAAAGGAGGCCACCATAGTCAAGAGGTCCCTTCTACGGCCCGTGCTGGAGAGCACCGTGCTTGCCAGGAAGGCCAGTATGGCCAGAAGGCAAGGATTGAAGCCCGCTAAAAGGCCGGCCACAAAGACAGTAGCGGCGGATGATATGGTGAGATCTTTGAGAGCATTTTCTGCATCCAAATCGCTATCTGATTCATCCTTCTTTAGATGGCTGATGTCCTGGCCTTCCAATGCAGCTTTGATGAGCCTTTTCAGTTCAGTCTCATTTCCGTCATAGTCTCTGTAGCCGATGACAGAATCGCCTATGATTATTGACGGAACGTCCTTGACCTTATGCTCTTTTATGATCCTTTGTCCCTCTTCACTGGAAAAGATAATATCCTCGATGGAAACGTTCTCGTAGTCGGCCAGAACATCGGTCAAAACTCTCTCAGCAGCAGCGCACTTGGTACATCCTGGTGAAGTAATTATGGTGATTTGAGAATCAGTGATGGCCTGTGCGGGCAATAAAACCATCGTTAGGGCTACTGCCAGCAGAATCCCGATGATGCAATATCGGCCTGCCTGATTTTTCGTCTTCTTGAAGGGATGTATAGTAGTCATTTCAGCTTCAAATGGGAGGTAGCCGGAGTGGGGTTCTCTTCGGTCAAGATTTCTGCTCATTTCTTTTGCCTGGGGTAGATCAATCATGAGGATGCCTGATACTGCAGAACCGCTTTTTCCTCTGCTGAGCCCTCAAGGGAGGCAAAGCCGATAGAGGCATCACCCTCGGCTACCAATACCACAGCGAATGGACAGCCCTCGCTGCATTCTACAGTCGCCTTTTTCACAAGGGCCGTCGCATCCCAGGTCTGCCAGCCCGGTTCCTGAATGTCCAGGATGCCCAGTGCCTCCGGACCATACTCAGGCTGATCCGCCCAGGTGATTATATCCATGGCACTCTGGTTATAGAAATGGATGCTCACCTTACCAGGCCTTTCCACCTCCCGGGCATAAATCTTCAGGCTGCCGGAGCTGATCTGCTGGGGCAGCGTGGCAATGTTCGCAAAGGTGAGATACGCTATTCGCACGGGCTGCCCGTTTTCGGATGCAACCCATAGTGTGCTGTCCTCTCCAAAGCTCTTATCATTGTTCTCGGCATCGGTATAGGTGTCTATCATCAATGCCGCCGGAGAGATTTTCACAGCTCCGGCACAGCCCGCCAGCATGGAAATACAGGCCAGTACAATTATGGCCTTCAAAGCATAGTGTCTCATTTCTTTTCACTCCTTTCGCGTGTATTTTTGAAAATTCTTTGGCAATTAGCTGAGATTGTGGTCTTAACCGAAGACGCATAGCTTGCCATCGGTCTGCGGCATGGAAACGAACAAATTAAAATTTTATAAGTACCAGTATGTTCAATATCGTTCAAATTTAGAGAGCCTTCACCCACTTCTTTACCGTCGATCATGGATATTGTTAAAGTAATATTTCCTGCAATAGCTTTAACGTCATTTGTAGACCTTTTCTCGGGACTGGCTATAGGTCCTAATACATCGGCTTCAAGAATCGATTTATTGCCTGAAGAAGTTACTATAATGTTGATAAGCCGATAGATTTCATTGTCGAGTCTCAGATTTCCTCTCACAGACACCGCTCTGTTCGGAGTTCTTATCGTAGACTTTATTTCTTCAATGCTGGCGTTAGACGCCAATAGATTTCTGGCCTCGCAAGGATTTATGGACTTGATATTCTCAATAATCAACCTCAGAGAACGAGATTTGTTATCTTCTACAGCAATGCCTCTCCAACTCTGGATACTGACGTCTATCGGTCCATCACTATCATCTATTGCCGCAAGCATTTCAATGAGGCAAGATTTGTTATGATCAGCATCTGAGTTACAGAATTGAGTCCCGCCTGCTGTGCCAGAAGGTTGTGCCGATGATCCGAAGCTAGAAATCACTAACAACAAGAACACAACTAAATACAGCCACAGAATCTTCTCAGCTCTCATGATATCCAGTCCTGCCTCTTAACTAGCTTAACCTGACTTGTATCTCTATAACCTAAGCTATGGGGGCGATCTAATGCCCCCTGTATTTAATTAGTAGTTCTGCCGCGCCCATCTCTCTTAGGGCCGGTTCCATGGCAGCTTCCATCCCTGGCCCGGTCACGATCCTGGCCACAGGCGCCAGCTCCCAGGCATCCACTATTATTTTGTCCGAACTGTTTTTTTGGGATCATGCAGCCGACTCACTTTGGCCATTTAATAAACCTCCAATTTGAGGATAGCTTTAGAGCCACCCGCTAAACCACCCTTTGTCCCGAACGATGCAAATAGTCCAAGCCGAACGAACCATGTAATAAGGCCTATTGAATAGGGCGTATAAACGTTCTTTTTTTGGTAAAAATCGTTCTGAAATCTCTATATCGTTCGTTTTGCCGAATTCTTTCTTGGTTATTATTTTACGTTTCTACATTGAGGTCAAAATTCCTGAAAGTGATGATTTTGAGATATCAGTTTCGTACCTGATCTCAGCCTGTGTCATCCTCCCACCGCGCTCCAATAAAGCACTCAATACAGACTGCTCCCGATCGGTCAGGGTATGCATTACCGCAGCCAGCTCGTCAGAAATCTCAATACGCTCCCCATGCTTTAGTACCTCCTGGGCTTCTGATAAAGGGCTGCACGCCGGAGAAGGTGTGGATGCTGAAAACTCATAGAATCGTGGTAGATTTGCTCGAAGAAAAAGAGGTGCGAAAAATGTGTTGCGGAGAAAAACAGGGTCATCCTGTCATGCCCTTGCATGGCGGCGGAGTCGCTGAATTTGGCGCGAGTAGAATGTGCAGTTGTGAAGACGAATACAGGTTCTGCCATGCCCCATGGCATCCATCATTTCGGTCCCCCTGGAATATGTGGTTGGCAGAGACGCAGGTTCCACAGCAAGAAAGAACGAATAGAGATGCTGGGAGGAATACACATGGAATCCCTGAAATGCGAGCTGGAAGGGGTCGAGGAAGCGCTGAAAGGCCTCCAGATAGAATAAAGTAGTAGTGGATATGCTGGCCTGCAGACTCAAAGCTCCGTAGGCCGGCGTCTAAACAACATTAGCTAACTCCGACGAAGGGAGATGAGACCGTTATGGAAGCTATCAAAGCCGATAACCTGACCAAACGATACGACAGTTTCACTGCCGTGGACAGCATAAGTTCCAAGGTCGAAGGAGGCGAGATATTCGGCTTTCTCGGACCGAACGGCTCAGGCAAGAGCATAACCATAAGCCCACATCCCGCAGGAAGGATTTTTGAAATTCCAATTTTTATGTCAAGAGGGCATTTTAAATTATGCAAATTGCGAGCCAATCGTGCGATTAGAAAATCTGCTCTTTTTCCTACATACCCGTGGAATATGCATGGCTCATGAGGCGTTGCAAATCAACCAACTAATGAGCACATTATGTCAACTCATACCTCACGGAAAATTATTTTTGGGAAAACTCCACCTGCGGGATGTGGGCATAAGGATGCTAACGGGAATAATCAAGCCTGACGAGGGAACGGCAGTCATTATGGGGCACGACATCAAGAATGATGCCATTCGAGCGAAACAAGCGATGGACATTGTCCCGGAGATGTCAAATGCCTATGTGGAACTCTCCGCATGGAGTAGGAGTAATCTCAAAAAATGAAGGGTGTGCTTCCAGGCAATGGTCTCTCTTTGCCATTCGTACACCTGCGTCTCGTCCCTCACCAAAGCTTGAAGCCCAAGTACCTCACTGCATAGATCAGACCGATCACGATCACCGCTAGCCCGAAGACCTTGGTCACCCACTTTCCGGCAGAGATGTACTTCTCTCCGATCTGCCCGCCCACCGCCCTGGAGAATGTAGCGATGGGTATCACTGGCACTCCGTGGCCTACTCCGAACGCGAAGAGCATCATGCCACCCGCCAGGGGCGTAACGTTCTGGGAGATGAGCCAGATCAGCACCGGGAAGACAAGGGAGACGGCACAGGGTGCCCAGCCCAGGGCAAAGAAGACGCCCAGAGTGAAGGCTCCAATGAAGGTCGAATACTTGAAGAGGTCCATTGAGATGCTGACCAGCCTTTCCATTATACCCTTCTTCATCGCCGGTGAATCGTCTGGATCAGCTTTGCGGAAGGAGAGGCGCAATCGCACCGGCTCGATGATCTCGCCGATGGGCTTCAGGTTATTTATGCCAAGCACGATCATCAGCAGTCCTGCAGCCAGGTCGAAGAAGCGCGCCTCTCGAACGAACATGCCCAGATCGGATAAGAATAGACCAACCACGAAGAAGACCGCGGCCATTCCCAGGGTGAAGGCCACTCCTATCATCAACCCCTCACCAGAGGCTGACGAGTTCTTTCTGAGGTATTCATCTTTCCTGCGAGTGGTCATGATGTAGGAGAACATGGCCAGCAGTAAAGCCACTGAGCATGGCGATAATGAAGTTATTATGCCCAGGGCGAACATTCCCAGGTAGGTCACGCTCTGTCGTGGTGCTATGCCTGTGCTGTTGAATCCGGCTCCAGTCGTCTCGCCTCTTTCTATGCTTTTTATTTTATTGTAGAGAGTATCAGCGCTCTGAATGCCATCTATCTCGCCCTTACCAAGCTGGTAGACGTGATGTACGCTCGTTATCTGCCCTTCTTTATCGATCAAAATCAGCGTGGGATTTGCGAAACCTCCTTCCAGGGTCGAGTAATCGATGTATTTGCCAGTGAGGGGATAGGGCTCAAAATCCTCAACCCATGGCCAGCTCGCATTGATGTTCCACCAGGACTTGACCAGAGACTCGCCATCCATGGAGTAAGGGTTCTTCCTCACGTTCAGGGTTATAATCTCTATTCCTGGATCTTTCTGCTTCAGCTTCTCCAGCTCGCCAGTCTGAGAGTTAAGAGCGTGCTCGCAATCCCTGCATAGCGGATCTTCTATGTTCGTTATATGGAGAAGTACGACCTCTCCCCTGTAATCGCTCAACGATAGGGATTTTCCATTGACATCGACGGCATGAAAATCAGGAGCTAAGGCCGCCTCTTGCGATAATCCGGGAAAAGAGCTACAGAAAATTATACAGCTCAAGATTATAAAAAGGGAAAGAGGCCCTTTGATCAGGGATTTATTGATCTTCAGAGACATTTTGTAATCCCTTATCCAGGTCTAGTTCTTCCAGCTTGCAGAATTAGAACCATAATAGCTTATTGCGTCCTTGACATAATCCTCAATCCACGCTTTACCTGTGACCTCCTCAGTGCTGTGCCATATGGGCTGGACTTTTCCATTTGAATCCGGCGCGAGGGTTACTATTATCGTCATTGGCACATAGGTGACACCGCCTGTTGGATCATACGCCTGTAGAGCCGGGCCAGCTCTTGTATCACTGCCGTCACCTGGGATATCGTAATAGGTGAACTTATCTCCGTACTCTTTCACAACCTCTGCCATGGCATCGGTCTGGGGCTTGCAATAATCGCAACCTTTGTGGATGTAGATCACCACGGGCTTGCTTCCCAGGGCATCCAGCACCCATGAAGGATGGTTGACTTCTGAGCCTGAGCCAGGAGACTGAGAGGGATATGTGGCCCACCAGTCGTCATTTCCTGATCCTACGGAATACTGGGCACCAACGGCATTGAAGCCGGTTGCCAGAATTAAGACCGTAGTCAGCGACGCTATGTAGACTATTTTCTTAATTATATACAATGAATACACTCTCCTATTAGTTTAGGTTCTTGGGTATATTGAGGATAGCTTTAGAGCCACCCGCTAAACCACCCTTTGTCCCGAACGATGCAAATAGTCCAAGCCGAACGAACCATATAATAAGGCCAATGGAATCGGATTATAAACGTTCTTTTTTGGGTAAAAATCGTTCTGAAATCTCTATATCGTTCGTTTTGCCGAATTCTTTCTTGGTTATTATTTTACGTTTCTCCATTGAGGTCAAAATTCCTGAAAGTGACGATTTTGAGATATCAGTTTCGTACCTGATCTCAGCCTGTGTCATCTTCCCACCGCGCTCCAATAAAGCACTCAATACAGACTGCTCCCGATCGGTCAGGGTATGCATTACCGCAGCCAGCTCGTCAGAAATCTCAATACGCTCCCCATGCTTTAGTACCTCCTGGGCTTCTGATATATTCGCACCATCTTCGATTATCGGGTTATCCGTCTCTGTAGACGAAACTGGCTGATCAGAATCAGATACTGCTCGCGACTTGATGCGACCTACTGACGCGGGAGGTTCTGCAAGTCTCAAGAGTAGAGGCTTGAGTCTAAAGAGAATAAATATGATGAAGGCAGATCCTAAGACTGCGAAAACCAAAAGAGCTGCAATCTGATACGAGAAATTGGCATCGACGTCGGGTTCGGCTGCCTCTTTGAGAGGAAAACGGTACTCTATCCTGGTTATAGGGTTCACTACATCATAACCCTGAATGTCCACGACAAAGGTCCCATTAGAAACGTAGACCTGATGCACCAAACCAGCAGAACATATTATCTGCCTTAGAATGGTATCCTCCGGCAGATAGAAGACGGTATGAAATTCGTCATAACTCCTTTTTGACTCAAAATCTAAAGACCAGTTATCACTGGATTTGAAGGTAAGGGCATTGGTAATGGCATAAAGCTGTCTGCTGTTATTCTCAAAACTATATTCTGATGAATGCAAAAATGTTAAGCCTTCAATATCTCCGACATATCCATTAATCAGAGCTTTGCCTTCCTTGTCCACAAATATCTCCAGGACAAGCTGATTTGAGGGATTGCTGTCAATTCGATCCGCTTGGCAGGCAGAACACATAACCGCTAGAAGAACTATGATTAATAGGAAGACTCCACGGATGAATGAATCCAGCCAAGACATCTATTCTGGTTTCTTATTTCTGCAACTTAAACCTGATGGAGACGTTTGATCAAAGAAATCAAAATGGAGTATATATAATCACGTTTGCCTCGTAAAGCCAGCCCCTGTGCTCGGGTAGAACGCCCATCACCATAATGGCTTTGCCTTCGTATTCTGCCAACTTTATCTCGTGAGAAGCTACCAGCTCCTCGGCTATGGATGCTGGCCTGGCTATGCGGGTCAGCTTGACTGCACAACAATGTTAGCGGGGCATTAGAATTGAGAAACGACCGTTCTGCGCTATACCAATGAACGTATCAGTCTCGGCACGCTCCTTTGTAATGGATTTACAAGTTTGGTATGTGTTTAGCTCATCTTAATCAGCATCAGCAAATCCATTTCGTGATATCTTGCGTGGACCCTTCCAAAGAGCCAACTTGGGCGACTGATGTTGTTTTCCTCTCTCGAACAGGTTGTTCATCAGTGTGCCTTCATCGACTAAAACCGGTATCAAGCGGGCTATTCGGAGGAGCTAAACGCATACCAAGTTTGATTATGCAGTATCCGTTTATCTGACGTAAATATCTTTTGACGAATGCTGTGTGGAACAGATAGAAAATATTTCATCTAACTTTTAATTCTACCTGCCACCAAAAGCCTTATAATGGAACACTGAAGTATTCAAGTAAACTACTGAAATATTCAAGGATAAATTCATGTGCCGAGGTCCAGACCTGCCAGAGCGAATGAAGCTCATTCAGAAGTACATCCAGGCATTGCACTGCCCTACGAGATGGAAGATCATCGACAGCATAGGCCCAGGCGAGAAGAGCACTAAAGAGATCTACGAGAGGCTCAAGCAGAGCGAGCCAGATCTGACCCAGGCCGGGCTTTACTATCATCTTTCTGCGCTCAAACGTGCGGAAATCATCGAGTTGGCCTCTTACCGTGAGATAGGGGGCGGCACTCCTGAGAAAGTTTGGAAACTTAAGACCAGGAGGATTGTGATAGACCTTCTAGAAGATAAAGAGGCGAAATAGAATGTGCTGTGAAGACAGGCAATACAACCGGCCCACTCACCACGAGATGCCCTTTGCAGGACACAGTGGCATGTGCTGCTGTGGTAACCGGGAGTTCATGGATAAGAAGGAGAGAACAGAGATGCTAGAGGAGTACAGAGAAGAGCTCAAGAGCGAGCTGGATGTGGTCGAAGAAGAGCTAAAAGAACTCAGAGGAGAGTAAGCGGATCAAGTGATCCGCCAATTGCTATTTATAGTCAAATACCCAATGATTTGAACTCATTACCAGAGGTTAGAGGCTTATTCGACTCGATCGGAGTATATAAATAATTAGGTTCTTGACTATAATAGAGGAATTTACGGGAATTAAGATTTTATAGGGAAAAAGTTACTCTCGTTAAGCCTTTACGGTATTAAATGAACATCGGGGAAATAAATGTACTACCTTACAGTATGTTCTGTGTAAAAATGGATCAGGGAGCTAGTGGGCCGGGAAGAGCAAGATGTATGACCTGGGAGTAAGAATCACAATTCCTTTGGCTTTTTTATATCTTCTCTCATTTGTAGATACCGCTCTCGGGTTATTTCTCCCTTTACATACCGCCTAGCTAAAATATCCTCTGCACCTTCTGTCGATGGTTTGTTTGGCACTAAAATCTTCTCGCCTGTTATATCTTCTTTCATCTGCATATACTGCTCTCGGGTTAATTCTTCGTTTATATACCGCTCAGCCAAAATATCCTCCGCACTTTCGCTCGATGGTTCGCTGGGTACCTGAATCTTCCCGCTTTTAATCAGCCTGTAGATAATATAGGCTATCACTGCTATGATTATCAGCCAAATTATCCCAGTCCCAAATCCCATATAAGGGTACCAATTCATCATATGATTGTAGGTCATTCTGCACACCACTTGATTAGTAAAGCTTAAATCAATAGTTAAAGATCAAACTATATAGATACATGGTACTGCTGTTGCTGTGTCATGAAGCCAGAGATATAAATAGTACAGGTTGAATAATAAGAAAAAAGGATTATCTCTTGGGTGAGATCTTTCACCCCTGTTTAGGGCGCTGATATTTACATGCGTCCAGCTTTAAAGGCTCCCGTGTTCAGCCTGTACAGGCTCTGCCGGGCATCCGGGAAGTAAAAGCATTCCCTTATAATGCCTTCTTCCTTGAGCTTGCCCAGGGCATATCTGACTGTATTGGTATGTAGATCGCTCTTGCTTATGAGATCCTTCTGTGTCAGAGGTCCGTCAGACGCCAGGATGTCGAAGACAAGCTTCGCCGAAGGCGGCAGATACTCTATCACATCCAGATCAGGCGGTCCTATACCATCAGAACTGGACTGAAAAGGATTCGAATATGTGCCACCATCAACAGAGCGCGAAGAACTTGTGGAGAGGCTTTCCTTGTCATACGAATGAGAACTTCCCTTGCCGAAATGGGAATAGCCCTGATCGGATATCTCCATGCTGGAGAATGAGGTGATCTCGGCGGAACAGGTACATTTTTGAGTGTGGTAGGAATCACTTGAGCATTTGCCATTGTAGTTCATCGTGCCACTACAGTTCATGGCAGGCAAATTGCTACCTCCAGACATGAGAGGGCAGGCCTTTTCGATGTGTACTGAGTGCACCGAGAGGGCGGGGGCAGGAGCAATCAGAAAGCTGATGACCACGAATGCTACAAGCCATTTTATAATCTCCATTTCACATACCTCTTTTTCCCTTCTTCGGTGATCTACGATTATGTATCTCTTCATGAATAGTGATCGTCGTTATATAAAGAGTCATCTGTGCTTCTCAACTGCTCAATCATGCCAGGGAGTTCTGCAGAGTCGATGCTTTGTGATATCTGTCGGCAAAGTCATCCTAAAAGCTATTCTGCCCAGGAGCATCTGGGACTTGTAAGGATGATATTACCACAAAATCCTGGTGCATGCAGTTACAATTACACAAATTGCACCAAAATCTGTTTTGAGACAACATCGGCATTTGTACAAACCCAAATCACCATATGTCAGTAGGTATTGTATCCCAATGTAAGAGATGATGTGATTCAATGATAAGATCAAAATTCGCTTTGGCTCCCATGACCATAGCTCTCACATTAGTTATGTCATGTTTAGCTTTCAGCGCAGCCGCCCAGTCATGCAGCGGATGTACTCAATCATCATGTCCTACTGCAGGAGAATGGAGTGCAAAGAGCTTTTTAGAGGATATGCCAGCAGAAACCAGCTCCAGTACCGTAAAGGAGAACGTTAGCAAAGCTTCAGATGAATCAAGCGGCTCAACAGAGGTGGCAGCGTTAAGCGTTGATCTAAAGAATGCAAGTGCAAATCCTAATCCAGTGGGCTTAGGGCGTCCTGTTAAGATCGCTGCATTTTTTGGAGAAAGCAGCTCAAATAATATATCTGACGATTCTGCAGCCACGAATGGGGTCAAAGTAACGGCTTATGCGATTATCAGAAACTCGGCAGGCACAGAGGTTGATAAAATAGACCTGGGATATACCTCAGGAGAGGAATATGCTGGGATATGGAATGCCAACTCTGCAATAGGAGTTTATGAGGCAACCATAGTAGCATCTGCATCCGGCGCATCTAAAACATTCAATAATGCCTTGGAAATAGCGATAATTCCTTCCAGCAAGGAAAGATCTGGCATCATTAAGCTGGGATGATACTAGCTGGAGGCTACTTAGATATGATTGGCTACGCACTAAAAGAACTTGAGAACAGGAAAAGAAAATATATCCTGAATATAATGGTGATTGGCCTCGTCGTGGTCCTGCTCATCACTCTGAGCTCATTGGGTGTTGCATTTAAAGAGGCTTCAAGGCTTCCTTTTGAGAATATCCACAGCAGCATAATAGTTCAGAGGAATGGAAACGTCCCGGAGAACACATCTGGCGCAGTCACACCTTGTTCTCTTGCGCCCATAAAAGGCGATTACATATCGCAGATAAACAAGATTGATGGGGTAAAGGGGATATCCTACGGGCTGTTTCTATGGGTATTTGATAAAGACAACTTCAAGCGCACCCTCGGTGTGAACTGGAGCGATGATCGCGGTAAAATAATCGGGTCGGAGCTGATTGAAGGGTCTTTGCCACAGTCCGACACGGACGCATTGGTCGAGAGAGACTATGCGCAGCAGCATGGCTTGAAGCTTGGCCAAAAAATGAAAGTATCTGGGACCGAGTTCACCATCACTGGCATAGTCGAGACTTCAGGGAAAGACGTTGTATCCTCAGACGTTTATGTCAATTTGAACTCAGCCCAAACCCTGGCTTACAACTCCAAGAACCTCCAGGACACAGAGAAATTTAATAAAAATGATATCAACATAATCTTTGTTGATGCAGACCAGACAAAGGTAAAGGAAGCGACTGATAACCTGAAGGCACTCTTCAGTCCGCCTACCTCGAACGGTGGAAAGACGCCCACTGGTCAGACCACAGGAGCTTACAGCATTTACACACCTGAGTCCTTCGAGAGCCAGATATCATCACTTTTCATGATGTCGGACAGGCTGATATTGACTGTCTCGCTGGTGGCTTTGATCGGTGCCATTCTGATAGTCATTAAAAGCATGAGCCACACGCTCATGGAGCGTAGGAAGGAGTTCGGCATAATGAAGGCAGTCGGCTTCAGGAGCAAGGATATACAAAGTGAGGTCGCAGTTGAAACACTCCTCCAGGCCATAATAGGGTACGGCTTAGGTATTGTTCTGTCATTCGCTGCTATATTCGCACTGGCAAAAACCACGGTGTCAATAGCAATACCCTGGGAGATGAGCCCGTATCCCCACTTCCTCACGTCGAACCCGAACCTCATAGCTCCTGTACAGACGTACCCCTTCCCAATCAAATTCGAAGCGATGTATTCGGCGGAAGTGTTGGTCGCAGTTTTCGTGCTCAGCCTTCTGACGGTATTGGTCTTGACCAGATACATAAACGGGCTTAATGCCATGGAGGTGTTAAGATATGAATGAGATAATCGTTGCAAGAAACTTATCAAAGACGCTGGGCAATGTCAAAGCTATCAATGCGGTCTCTTTGGACGTGAAAAAGGGCGATTTCCTGGCAATCCAGGGATCTTCGGGATCAGGGAAGACAACGCTGCTCAGTCTTCTCTCAGGGCTGGACAGAGCAGATGCTGGAGAGATCAAGTTCGACGGAGAAGACATAACCTCCATGAGCGAAGACAAGCTTGCCCTGTTCAGGAGAAAGAACGTCGGGATCGTTTTTCAGTCGTACAACCTGATACCGACTCTGAACGTCCTTGAGAACATTGCTTTGCCATTATTCCCGGATAGTCGCAATAAAAAAGAGATGCTCGAAAGAGCAAAGATGGCTGCTGAGATGGTGTGGTTAAGTAAACGCCTGAACCATTATCCAAGTGAGCTGTCGGGTGGTGAGCAGCAGAGGGTGGGTTTGGCCAGAGCTATAATCAACGACCCAAAGGTCATCTTTGCAGATGAGCCCACAGGAAACCTTGACACAGAGACCGGACGGATGATTATGGATCTCCTGAAGAAACTCAACAAAGTGAAAGGCATCACAGTTGTCATGGTGACCCATGACGATGGCATGGCGAAAGAAGCTGATAGATTGATCAAAATAAAAGATGGAGTGTTAACAAATGAGTAAAATAATCTTAGCAGTGAGTTTCCTGTGCCTACTATCCTTGGCATATGGGGCGGTTGCGACCTCGACAGATAAAATGAACATCGATGTGGCAGGCTATATAAATCATGGCCCGATGCAGCCGACTATCGAAGCAATAAAAGAAGTGACTTCCAAGTATGGCGATAAGGTAACGGTGAACTGGATCGATTCGACGACTGATGAGGGCCAGAAGTATTTCAAAGATCATGGACTGTCAGCGCATTTGAATGTCCTCATAAATGGGGACTACAAATATAAGCTGGATGGAAAGGAAGTGACTTTCCAGTGGTTTGAAGGCCAGTATTGGTCTAAAGGAGATTTGGATGCTGTGATCAGCGATGTGCTGAACAATAACGGCAAGGCAGTGCCCATTAAAGAGTGAGAGGAGCGCAATGTACGTTCCTTATATTTTCAAGGAGGTATTTCGGAGGAAGTCCAGAGCCTTAACCAACATATTAACCATAGCGACAATTATTGCGATGCTTATCTCAGTTACCGCTGTCATGGATGCTTATACCTCTGCCATATATCTGCCGTTTAAAGATATCGATTCCGATATGATACTCCAAAAGTCATATAATACGACCGATCTGACCCAGGAGATAAGGTTGCCATTCGGGAAAGGAACCTTTGATGATAATGAGATAGAGCGCATCTCAACTCTTCGCCATGTGCAGGATATATCAAGATCCCTCATGCTGTGGGATTTCAGTAAAAGAGGGTTTACATCAATAGAAGGCATTGAAATAAACGGCTCAGTGGGCAGGAAGCTCAGCTCATGGGTCACACAAGGCAGATTCATAGCCGATGTTGATGATAAAGCGGCCGTACTTGAAAGCCATTTCGCCAAGTTCAATCGCCTGAAGATCGGCGATGAGATACCCTTGGGAGGAGAAGCATTCAAGATCATAGGCATCCTAAAGATAGGCGAAGGAAGCCCAATATTCTCTTCAAACATCTATATCAAGCCGTCAGATGCTCAGGGCATTAGTGGCATAACGGGATACGATCAGATATATTTAAAGGTTGATGACATATCCAACGAGGGTGCGGTAAAGGAGGAAATTAACCAGATAGATTCCCGAATAACTGCGGTCTCAGGGAACTACATCGCCACATCACTTAAGAATGTGATAAGCATATATGGCACATTCTACTGGGTCGGAGTAGGGATTATGGCTCTGATTGCCATTCTGGTGTTGTTTAAGGTAAACGCCATGGCACTTCTGGAGAGGAGGAGGGATATCGCCGTAATGCAGTCCGTGGGATGGACCAAGAGTGATATCACCAGGCAAATCCTCTTCGAGACATTCCTGCAAACAGTATTGGGCTTTATCCTGGGGTCTATCGCAAGCTTCGCAGTTGTGACCTTCCTTGGCACCGTCAGTATTCAGAGTGCATCTACGGGTCTGGAGAGCACTCCCACGATAATAACGATGCCACTGGTCCTTTCACCAGGCGTTATGGCAGAATACTTGAGCATGATCATCATGGTCTCCCTCCTTGTATCATATCTCCTGGCAAGGAAAATAGCAGTGATCAAGCCATCGGAGAACTTAAGAAGTACATAATTGAGAATGCAAAGGAGCTGGGTTTAAAGCCCATACTCCTTCAAAGCTTTCTTAGGCTCGGCTGTAGCTCTGTGATTATTTCTAGAAACAACATGAAAGTCTCTAGGTTTAGACGCATCCACCTTGATTTCCTATACCATCATCAGCATATTCATCATCTATACTCTGGAGCGACTTCTTCAGATGCCTCCGTATTACATCCTGGCTCTTTGGCCAGAAGAGTGAGCCTCCTGATTTAGAATATTTCAGGCCTCTAAGTACAGCTGCAGGAGTTCCATCGCCGGCCTCGCCCATAAGCATGTTAGCCATCCCTGCAATCTCGTCCACGATAGATTCCAGAGTTATCTCCAGAGCTTTGCCGTGGATATCACGTTCTCCACGCCAGTCACGCAATGGGCCAATTCCAGACCAGCCCACAGCAACGCCCGCCACACCACAACGGAAAGGCCTTCCACAGGTATCTGTGATTATTACAGCACAGTCTTTGCTCAAACTGCTGCATATGCGCTCAGCGCTGGCCGTCGGGTTCTCAGGAAGCAGCAGAATTCTATCATCCCCGACATTGGATTGGTCTATGCCGGCGTTTACGCCGATATGGCCGAACCTGGTTACTACCAGAAGAAAAGGACTGTCTAGCAAGACCTCTTTGGATTCATCAAGTACCGCCTGGACGAATCTGGGGTCTTTACCCAAAGCTGAAGCTATTTCCTTAGCTCTATTGCTGGGCTCATAATCGCTAAGGTCTTTGAAACGTCCCTCAGATTTGGCAATCACAGTGCTGGCGATACAGAGAACATCCCCGTCCCGAAACTCGAAGAGAGATTCGATCAAGGAGGCGATATCATCACCCTCCTTGATCACTGGCAGGCCGCGTATCAGGAAACCCTGCATTGAGGGTGACATATTTTCCTGTTTTAGCTGAACCTCTTGCTTTGAAACCATATGCTAGGATCACCTTTACAGCCTGGCATACGCTGCTACATCCCCAAGCTCTTCTTGGATCCTCAGGAGCTGGTTGTACTTGGCAGTTCTCTCGCTTCGTGCTGGAGCTCCCGTCTTCAGCAGCTCAACGCCCAGAGCCACGGCTATGTCTGCCAGTGATGAGTCCTCAGTCTCTGCAGACCTGTGGCTGGCCATAATTTTGAATCCTGCCCGGAACGCCATTCTTGCTGTATCGAACGCCTCTGAGACAGAGCCTATCTGGTTGAGCTTGAGCAGTAGGGCATTGGAGGCATGCATCTCGATGCCTTTCTTCAGCCTCGTGGGATTAGTCACATAGATATCATCGCCCACGATAAGGGTGTTTGGCAACCTGGCAGTGAGGCTGGCGAAATCCTCGAAGGCTTCCTCCTCGAAGGGATCTTCTAGGAGGATAATTGGATAGGTCGAGACAAGGTCAGCGTAATAATCGATCATCTCAGCAGGAGATAGCTTCTTACCATCGACTGTGTAGCTGCCATCAGCATAGAAGCTTGATGCTGCAGAATCCAGGCCGATCTTGATTTCGTTATTGTAGCCTGTGGCATCTAGGGCGCCCATTATGGCATCCAGGGCATCTCTGGTCCTGGATAATGGTGGAGCATAGCCTCCCTCGAACCCAACATTTGTAGCGCCGGCGCCATACCTTCCCTGAAGAATCTTTCCAAGAGAATGGTATGTCTCAGCGGCCATCCTCAAACCTTCACTGAAGCTCTTTGCACCTACTGGCTCTATCATGAACTCCTGGATAGCCAGCTCATTTCCGGCGTGCTTTCCGCCATTAAGGACGTTGAATGATGGGATGGGCAGTCTGTAAGTATTTATGCCGCCCAGGTACTGGTATAACGGCAAACCTAAGGAGCTTGCAGCGGCCTTAGCAACGCCTAATGAGACGCCCAAAATGGCATTGGCGCCTAACTTAGACTTGTTTGGGGTGCCATCCATATTTATCATTGTCTCATCAATTTCTTTCTGAGACGTGGCATTCATTCCCAGAACCTCTGGTGCGATGATATCATTGACGTTCTGGACGGCTTTTAGAACACCCTTGCCATCATACCGGTCTCCGCCATCACGTAGCTCCAGGGCTTCATGTATCCCGGTAGAGGCTCCAGAGGGCACTGCAGCTCTACCAAAGCCGCAGCACGTATAGACATCTACCTCAATAGTCGGATTGCCACGTGAATCGAGTATCTCCCGGGCATAGATTCTCTCTATATCTACAGACATATTATACACCTATATTTATGTATTACAGGTATTAAGAATAGTCCACTGTCGCTCGCTGCATCTTCTATGATGCTAAGAATAGTCGAACATGGGTTTCCCAGCAACCTACCTTCCCCCAGTTATTTTATCGCTAAGGTAGGTGTCATCAGCCTTGATAGCAGTTTAGGCATATTGCCTTGGCGGACTCCATCGCCTGAAACCAAATGATATTAATGAGAGATGCGATTATAAGAGTTTCCCCTCCCTACTGCAAGGATTTTACCTGTGTGGCAGCCCTGAAAAGCATCAGGCGATGTGCGGGTTAGCTATATTTTCTAAACGAAGTATTCTCCCAGATATAGCGGCGAAGAGTTAATCAGTAATGATAATGTATTAGCTAATATTAGCTAACCTGGTGGTGAGGTTACATGGAAGGTTCTGCCAAGAAGAGCTGCATTTTCTGTGATATACTTGAAGGAAAGGCACCTTGTCACAAGGTCTATGAGGATAATTACTCAGTGGCGCTTCTTGACATCAACCCCTTCTCAAAGGGCCATTGTCTGGTCATACCTAAGAGGCATGTTCCATGGTGGCATGAGCTTACGGAAGAGGAGAACACCAGCCTATTCAATGTTGCAAGGATCGTTGCAGGGAAGATCATGAAGTCTCTGTCTCCGGATTTTGTATGCATGTATGCCCGTGGCAGGCGGATTCCTCATACTCATATCTTCCTGGTACCCACATACAGTGGCGACCCTCTTGATCGTTTCTTCAATGCCCTTGAAGCCTTTCAGGAATCTCCTGTGGAGCTGGCATCTCTGCGAGAACGAAGGTCTATGGAGGAAGCAGCGGACCTCATAAGAAAGGCCTAACAAACCAATAGCAGGATCCTAACTTAGGCCCTTAAACTTATTCACCTTCATCCTTAGGCATATATTCCCTGGCCGCCAGTTGCCCCCGTGCCAGCCGTAGGGCCTCATTCAACTTAGCCTCAAGCAGCTCCTTTGGCAGCAGCTCCACCAGATATTCGGCAACCCTGATCTCGCCTCTATCAAGCTGCAAGAGCTCTATCTGCTCCCAGTCCTTCTCGCTGCAGAGTATGAGCCCTATAGGTGGCTCCTCACCAAGGCGGCGCTCGTATTTATCAAGCCACCTCAAATAAAGCTCCATCTGGCCCATATAGGCTGCAGTGAACCTCCCCAGCTTCAGCTCTACAGCCACCAGGCAACGCAGGCCCCTATGATAAAATAGCAAATCAAGATAGAAATCCTCGCCACCTATAGTCATGCGCTTCTGCCTGGCCATGAAGGTGAAATCTATTCCAATCTCCAGCAAGAAGCGGGTCAGCTCCCTGAGTATTGCCGCCTCCAGATCGCGCTCGCTGTAGGTATCTTCCAAGCCCAGGAAATCCAGAAGATAAGGGTCACGGAAGACCAGATCTGGAGTCATGCGGTCCTCGTCCTTCAGGAACTGAACAAAGACGAGTACGGCCAGCATGACGAACATATATTTCTACGGTGCCACTGCAAGGACTGCCACGATAAAAGCAGTGTGCGCTTACCTCTAGCGGAGAATATCCTTTTTAGGTGCCCCTTTGTATATGACAATAGTTTAAGGTTATCTGAAGATGTCACCTATCCTAAAAGGGCCGACTACTGCAATGCCGAATTAGCCCAACATTCATGGGTCTTCATAGCCCACTAGGCTGCATGCCTAGTACTGGGCATGGGCCAAGCAAAACGAGAATCCAATAGAATACCCTAGGCGGAAACCGAAAAGTTAAATCTCTTTGGGATACAATAGGGCTTTGATATGTTTGCAGAATACATTGATGCTGCTCTCAAGCGGGCCGAGTATGAGGTCATCGATAATCCTGAGCCTTATTATGCTCATGTGCCCGGACTTACCGGCGTTTGGGCGACGGGCAAGACCTTTGAAGACTGCCGCAGGGAGCTCATCTCGGTCATCGAGGGATGGATTGCCTTGAGGCTCAGGATGGGTGATTCCATACCATCCATCGGTGGTGTCACCATCAACGTCTCCACGGAGCCGGTGCCAGTTGTCGAGTAGGCTCACTCCGATCTCCAGGCGGGAATTGGTCAAGCGATTGAAGAAAATAGGCTTCGAAGGTCCATATCCTGGCTCAGACCATGAGTACATGGTCAGGGGTATAGCGGGCCACCGGGCTTATGTGCGTGTTCCAAACCCTCATGGAGATGATATAAGCGTTGATCTCGTGGCAAGAATCCTGCGTGATGGTGAAATCTCTAGAGAGGAATGGGATTCTAGCGCCTGACCATTGGGACCATATTATTTGTACCCACTCTTCCAGGATTTATGCTCTTATCCAGCTAAGCTTCGGCTTATTCAGAGACTTCATCGCCTCGTTCTAACTCTTTGATCCTCTTCTCCTGTGCGTTGAAATCCATGAGCAGAGCTTCCAGGGCCTCATCTAAATTCTTATACCCATGAACTTGCTTATACCTTACTAGGATTCCTTTCGCTGCGTCATTCACAAGTGCATTTACTCTGTTCTTTCCCATAGATATCCCTATCATAATAAGTGATGTTGATGATATTTAAGCCTATTACATCATAATAAGTGATGATGATGATAATATGTAAGAACTTGTACAGGAGCCTACTAAGCAGGGAAACCTCAGCGGTTTCCCCGCACCCCATCCCCTACATGGAACCCCTAGCTACGGGTTCCCTAACCCTCCTGGCAGGGGGTCAGCCTTCGGCTGAACGCTCCTTAACAGTCGCTCCCCCCGCACCCCCCACTGTAACCAGGATAGGAGAGCCCCGGAGAAGGTCAGCTCTGCATTTGTCAGTGACTTTTTTATTATACCATGAAAGATGTCACCTATTTAAACAGCTGGCCATGGTATTGGGGAGCCATTGGGCTCCCCAGTAGCACATCCCATGGGGCGAGATTATAGGGCGGCCGAATGGCTGCCCAATAGTGGGCGCCATCAGGCGCTGGCCCTACAACCTAAAACAAGCCCATACGACTCTGAGGCTGGCAGGAGTCCCCAGGCCTGAAGAACCGGCCGACATATTCCGCCCTGTTCAGGCCAATTGATAAATATTTTTATTAAGTTTATACTGAATCTCACATCGCGCACTGTTCGTATTGAGAACTATTTTCAGATGTCCTAAGCCTAGTTTCTACTATGATGATGATATTGATGATGATAATGCTTAAATATCATAACAGTCTAATAGTATATTGGAGGTAAAAACTCCATGAAGGCACAGAACAACGTATCAGATAAGGAGAAGGCCAAATTTATGAAGAATGTACAGGAATATGCAGCCAAGCACCACGGAGCCAAGGCCCAAACTCAGCCCGTCCAAGCTGAGCCCAAGCCCATAGGCTACCAACCACCTAAAGAAGAGATTACGCTGTCGGCGGTGCAGAGTTTAGTCTATATGCTGACTGGTCAGACCTGCCAGTCCAGACCCAATAAGGTAATCATGCCCGAGGGTACCTGGGGCAGGGTCTGCCTTGTTCTCAGCTCTCAGCACAATCTGTACTATCGGGTTACGCCTGATAGCTGCACCTGTCAGGGTTGGTTCTTCTCATCCCGAAAGTACGGAGCTGGCAAATGCAGGCATCATACCCTGGCATTCCCTGAAGAAGCAGCCAAAAACTGCCAGATAATTGCAGATCTGAAACTCGGCAAACAGTGCGTGGTGGAGGAGACGGGCAAGTCTGCCCCATCCACCATGCCCGAAAAACTGGAAGCTGTGAAGCTTGCTCTTGAACAGGGCGGTATACCCTACAAGTCGATCGTCCAGGATTGCATGGGACAGGAAACGATACTTATCAAAATGCCTTATGCCGAGGACCTGACCCCAGACCAGGCCAAAAAGATGGACCGCGCCCTTACCCTTGGTAGAGCTGCCGTTGGCACGAATGATGTGTACGTTTCCGCATACTGAAAAAGAGCTTTGGGGGACTAAGATCATGGCAGATATCTATCAAATCATAACAGATAGGATATGCAGTTTATTGGAGCGTGGGGTTGTACCCTGGCGCCGGCCTTGGTCCGGCTGCTTTCCCACCAACTACGACAGCGGGAAGGAGTACCAGGGAATCAATACGCTCATGCTGGGAGGCTCAGCCATGGCCCAGGGCTTCAAGTCTCCTTACTGGATGACCTTTCGCCAGGCCCAGAAGCACGGCGGAGCAGTCAAGGCTGGAGAGCATGGCAGTATCATAGTTTGGAAAGAAGTTTACGCCAGAGAGGAGAAGAAAGCAGACGGCAGCACCACTTTAAAGCGAGGCTTCTTCCTGCGGTATTACACAGTATTCAATGCCGAGCAATGCCAGGGCTTGCCAGATAAGGTCCCACCCACCTCTAATATCGATATGAATAAGGACGTAGTGGAGCGATGCGAGGCGGTAATTGCCCATATGCCTACACCGCCTAAATTCGCTCTTGGGCAGGCTGCAGCCTATCGACCATCAGAGGATATCATAACTCTGCCGGCCATGGAATATTTCGAGTCTGTAGAGGACTATTTCTCTACAAAATACCACGAGCTGGTACATTCCACTGGGGCGGGCCACAGGCTTAACCGCCCTGGAATCACCAACGGTGCCAGGTTTGCAAGCCATGCCTACAGTTTTGAAGAGTTGGTGGCTGAGATGGGCAGCGCCTACCTTGCGGCCAGAGCCGGCATAGATTGCCCTGCCATTACTGAAAACAGCGTGGCCTATATTGGGTCCTGGCTCAGGACGCTAAAGGGCGACAAAACCGTATTGCTCCGGGCTGCTGGCAAATCTACGATAGCCATTGACTATATCTTAACTGGCAAGCTCCCGGCGCCGGTTGTTCAGGCTGCGCCAGGAGCAACAGCCTAGAGAGTTAAAGAAGCACAGAGAAGGCACGAATCATATAAAACATGATTAGAGTTTCCACAAGCAGGGGGCTAGAACATGCAATATGAAGCGACATTTCAGGCGGGGGGTTCACCCCTGCCCACTTTCCGGGGGCGTGTTTCGTTCACGTCTCGGGCAGAAGGGCATGAAGAGATAGAGAAAGAGGCTATCCATAAGATTCAAAGAAGATATGGACCTATGCCGATTAGAATATTTGGATTGGTGAGGCTGGAAGCTTGAGACCACAACCAAGCAAAGAGGAAATGCTCTTAGAGCGGGCCTATGCCCTGCAGAGTATGATCAAAGCCCAGCGCCAGAACTTAAGACAGCAGGAGGCCGAACTAAAAGACATCCTGGCGCAAGTTGACTCGACCGGCAAATCAAGATTTGGCAGGTACGGCATAGCCAGGAAAGTCCAGAATCGCAGGAGCATAATATCTGACAGGTTCTTCAGGCTGTGGCCTCAGGCATTTATGAGGCTGGCCAAAGTCTCGATCAAGGATGCAGAGGCCGAACTAGGAAAAGAGCAGTTAGACGCGGCCAATATCTTCGAGGTAAAGGACCAGATATCGCTAGAAGTTATCAGGTTTGAGCTACCGCCTAAGAAGGAACTCATGATTTGAAGTCTGATAACTTTTTTCTCTTCAAAATTTAGTAGAGGACATGAAGGAAAATATAAGTAGAAATGTCACCTATTATAATATGGGATGTGCTGGGCTATGACTGGAAAAACAAGTACGGGGAATAGGATTAAAGAGCTGAGAAAAGAGGCGGCGCAATGCCAAAGGGCAATTAATGCAGCTCATAGGCTCGTTAAGGCTGGAGATATCAACGCAGCGGCGGAGATTGTAGGCCGCCAGGCTCCAAAACGAGACCAGGCTTTAAGAGATGCTGAATTGTTGAGATATTCAGGCCGGGCCAGGCTTGAAGATATCCAGGTCTATACAGTCGAGCGGGTTGTGGAATCCAAAAAGGGCAAGAGGACCAACAAATATTATTATGCATCCTGGCGCCGTCCAGGTGGCAAGGTCTATAACAAATACCTTGGCTCAACTAAAAGAATAGATCACCCTTCCGCCCTGGACCTGGCAAGAAAACTTAAGGCTGCAGACCTGGGGATTGATCTTGAACCCGAAAAAGAATCAATGACAATTTAACCCTTTTTTCTTATAATGTCACCTATCTAATCCTGCCCACTTAACTTATATGCTCCATTCTCCAGGACCATCAAACCGCCTCTGCAGCTGCGGCCGTCTCTCCGTCGTCGCTGGGTTCCCGTCGCAACGGGATAGATGTCGGAATAGATCGAGCCCCCGTCCCCATCTCATCTTTTTCTTACTTCGTCTTTCAATGAATCCCAGGCTGTTTAACTCGAAAGGCTGCGGCATGGTCACGGCTTTTTTTTTGTCGTATATGAGTCTCGCCCCAGCAGGCATTTCTCAGGTGCTTGCTAAATCCCGCCAGGAGGGCTGAGATGATCATGCCTGCGCTGCAGTTCGGCGCAGGCTTGATCTTCTCAGAACTCCCCGTTTTTAGCAAGCACCTTAATGACTGCGGCAGACTGATGTACGAGTAAAAAGCCAACCTATGGGCCAAAGCCTGTCCCTCTCCTGGCGATATTCCATTTTTCAGCCTGTCTACTTGCCACACCCCGGCCAGCATTTACCATGGGCTTTAAAGACAGTACGCCCGCAGGCGCACGTCCCTAAAGAGTCCAGCATGAAAACAGGGCCAAAACCGGGAAAAAACGACCTCATAAAATGCCCCAGGGCGGCCATTTGAAGCTCTACGGACCTTACACAGACCCAGGACGAGATGCATAATAATGTCAGACGTTATCGATTCCCAGGGCTGGCACTTGAAAATAGGTAGAAATCCAGGTAACCCAGGGCTGGCCTTGAATCCTCGTCAGATCCTCAGATGAACCAGGGCGAAGAGCTGGACAAGGACTTACCTACTTACCTGGATGGGACTCCCCAGAGATTAAAACCTGTTGAATCATCTCCTTCTTCCAGGCTTCCCAGGATTCAGGCAAGATTTCATCCAGCCATTCAACCATCTGCTTATCTGTCAGTCCAAGGTCTTTCCGTTTAGCCTCATAGAATTCACACCAGATCAGCAGAGGCGCTGGTCTCATCCTGTGCTTGAACATCTTGAACGCCTTCTGGCATTCTTTTGATGGATGTAGAAATGCAAATGACAACTTAACCGCCTTGACAGATCTTGTCAATGGTGACTCCGCCATAAAGCCCTCCTGGGTTCTCTATCTCAAGGCGGTCGGCAAAGTGTCTGACCTGGATATGGCTCCCACGAACGAACTGACTATAATCACGATGGGCTACGGCATTGACTATGGCCTCTCTCAGTGCTACCTCTGGGTATTCGGGCACATCCTGCCTGTAAACTCCACGAATGAGGCCGCCCTTACGCATGCTGGCCAACAGATAGGCTACAGCCCCATCAATCATATCCTTAAGGACAACTCAATATACTCATATCTACTTTATCATCATATGATATATCGTAAATTGCATTATCGTAATTTGCTTTATCATATGCATCTTTACCATTAATAATATATGCTATAATAAATTATTATCATATGATTACCCATATGTAAATATGTCATAAATGATATATCATAATCTGTCTCATCATTTGATGATATACGATATATCCTTTATTATCAACTGATTTATGGCAGAGTCCTTTACTGCCACATTCCTGGGCAGTTAACGTCTGAGGCCCAGAAGGAACAGTTCGACTAAGGCAGACATATGGCGGAAACCAGGCTCGACCTTCTTAGTCATCGACACTTAAGGCAACCTAGAACAGGTAGGATCTGCCAGCTACATCTTCGGCCTTCATGCCAAGGACCTCAACCATGACCTGGTATTTTCTCAGGACCGATAATTTAGCATTTAGAATAGCCGAGTTAACCAGTGAGCTGGGCCTGAGAAAAACCAGAGAGGCGGTCGTCTCAAGCACAGGATGAGCTAATGCCCCTTTAGATACTAGCCCTCAGAGCCATGGATACTGGCGGCTACGCTGGATAACAGACTGGAGTTCAGGCTGACCTAGCCACAATAGAAGCTTAGTCTGGAGGCAGAAATGTGACTCAATACATCAAAAATCAATTTGATGCGCGAAATTTTTAGAATCATGGTGGTTATAATGAAGGCATGCCGCAGCGGGAACATTCAACCAGACCTAGCTGTGACTAAAAATCAAGTTGAATTTTAGCAGGAGCCTGAACAGAACTGAAGGGAAAAGTTTAATAGAGAATGTTCACATGACGTTAAAGTGGTGAGCCAGAATGCAAGAGGCCGAGATAGCTGAAGCGACACGGTACATCTACACCATGATCCATACCAGCGACTATCTCAAGAATGTTCTCGGCAAACACAACTTGAAGGTCAATGTGACAGTAGAGCCTAGCGATTACGAGCCTGAAAGGCCATACGAGGCTCCAGCGACCAAAGCCGAGCTCAGGGCCAGAGAACTCTGCAGGCTGATGGCTACCAGGTGGGAGCTGGATACAGTCGAGGTCCAGAAACATCTAGGAGTCATAGAGGGCAAGACAATCCAGGCTCAGGTAGCACACCGAGCCATGGAGAAGGCCATAGAGCTTGACAAAAACCTGTCAATGACAGAGGGCTCAAAAAAGAAGAAGATACTGATCCATAAATCGCCAGAAAATATATGCACCAGGCTACAGGACCAGGTAAATCCTGCCGACCAGAAGTGTGAGCAAGTCTAGAATTAAGGAGTAGAAGAGGAAAAGAAAGAGCGAATTCCAGCCCAGGCGTGCGACCGCCTGGACAGGAGTTCCCCAGTGAAGGGGATTTATTTGAACGCCAACTTAGCTTTAGCCATGGGTCCCGAGCCCATGACAACTGTAAGAATACATAAGTTAGTCCATCAGATAAATAGCTTTTGCATCAACTTGATTTTTAGTAACGGCGAGGCATTTCTCAGCCTTTCGTCATGCAAAAGTAGTTTTAAGTGTATGGAGGGCCTGTCATGACCATAGAGGCCGACCTGGTCCAGGTCAAGACTCCAATATCAATATCAATCCCAATTCCAGTAACTCCAGGGCCCGAAGGAGAACTCGAGGCCACCAAGGCAGTTCTCAAGGAGAAGTCCGACAAGGTCATAGAACTTGATGCCCTGGTACAGGATTTCCAAGCCCAAATCAAGGTAGCCAACGATCTGGCAGCCAGAGCCTATGAAGGCCGGTTTAGGAAGGACTCATCATCACTGGTCTTGGAGATCCAGGACCTGAAACAGAGCCTCAGGATAGCAGGAGCCCAGTACCAGGCCATTCAGGAAAAAAATCGGTCCCTGGAATCTCAGCTCAAGACCATGATCAGGCCGAGCAGTGAGAAGGTCGCCAGCGAGATGACCCAGCTCAGAGCCGAGGTCAACCGGCTCAAGATGATCAATGCCGACCTGATAGACGAATACCAACACAAGTTCCAGCTCCAGGAACGCTGGGTCCGGGATGCCATCAAGATCATAGAGCCCCTGGATCAGACCAGCCCGGAGATCCAGGACATCATGCACATGCTCAGTACCAGGCCCCAGGAGCTCAGGTCCGAGGTCATGGCCAAGAAGATCTCGTATCACGATGCCTTTGATGAGCTGGCTCCAATACTCATAGTGGCCCTGAAACAGGTAGCCAAATCCCATGTCAAAGAGGTGGCCAAGACCAAAGTCTGTATCAGGGCCGAGTACCTGACCATGCAGATGCAGACCCGAAAATCCATCACCACTCAAACTGCTATTGACCTCATTACTGGCCGTGAGGAGTTAGAGAAAACAGTCAGCAGGGCTACTGCGCTACGAGCTATGGAGCTGGCCGCTCTAACAAATCCCAAGCTAATTTTTGAAAGAGAGGCAAGAAAGGTAGCAAGGCTAGTCTGGAGGGTAAATGAGGCTCCATGTGTGTGAATATCTGATCTGTATCAAGTTGATACAGATATTAGCCTGTATCAGGCTGATACAGCCAGGGGGTGACTCCTTAGGCCTGAGCTAGGACTCTTTAATCAGGGGGAGTAGATTTGGCATAATCCTCACTTTTGATCATCAGGGCGCTTTTCTGAGCGATTTCGACAAGCGCAGTCTTGGCCGATCTTATACCTTGATTTGATAGCCTTACTTTTAAGAGTAAAAATTCGAGGGTTTATTCGGGGGTATATTCGGGGGGACTGGGGGGTAAGGCGTAGCTATGTGCTCTGTATCAAGTTGATACAGATCCAGAACGTTCTCTAAGTTTCAACAGTGTCATAGTCTCGAATAAGTTATCTTATCTTCAAAAAGGATAGCGAGTTCTGCTTATTACGGACCTGGCGATTCCCGACCATTTGCTGGTCTAAAACTAGATCTCATTCAAGCCCGAACAACTCTATGGGTAAAAGATCTTTGGTCGTGGATGGGTGTGGGCTGCTGAAAGAACTCGCATGAATTGTCTTGGCTTCTCCACCTTAGCCACTGAAGGCGGTGTTCGTATATCATTTATCGTTTCATTATATATCATTTATCGTATCATAATAGCATGATATTAAATATCTCTACTAACAATATATGATATATTGTACTTGATGAACATGATATATAATATATCAGATAACGATATATCGTAAATCATGGGATGCATTACAATTATTCTTCTCATGGTTGTCCAATTTACCATAAACTATATCTTTTCTTGAGCAACCCATTGATTCCATGAAGGTAATCACGATCTCCAACCAGAAGGGGGGGACAGGAAAATCGACGAGCGCAGTCAACACTGCTGCCTACCTGGCTCTCAAAGGCAAGAAGGTTCTTTTGGTCGATCTCGATCCTCAAGGGTCATCATCGACCCATCTGGGCATAAATAAGCTGCCTCTTGAAAAGACCATGTACGAAGCTCTGATGAAAGACCTCCCTCTCTCGGACGTCATTTTACCAACTTCCATTGCCGGCCTGGATATAGCTCCCACTAACACCAGGCTTGCCAAGGCAGAGATAGAGCTGGTTGCCAAAAAGCTTGGTCGAGAGTTCGTCCTTGCAAAGACGCTGGAATCTCTTGGCGGCTATGATTATGTGATCATAGATACAGCTCCGACACTCGGGTTCTTGACCCTGAACGCCCTGGTAGCCTGCGATACTATCTTGGTCCCCATCCAGACTGAGTTCTTTGCCCTGGAAGGGCTGGCGACATTGGCAGATCTGGTGACAGAGATCCATGAAGGTCTGAATCACAAGATTGAACGCCGCTACCTTCTCACCATGTTCGATGCCCGGACCAATCTGGCAAAGGAGGTCGCCAAGCAGATGAGGGATGTTTTTGGCGATTCAGTCTTCAAGACAGTTATACCCAAGAGCATAAAGCTTGCAGAAGCTCCGAGTCGTGGTGTGCCCATCTGCTCCTACGATCCTGAGACTCCCGGCGCTAAAGCCTATTCCGATCTGGCTGACGAGGTGATCGCTGATGGGAATTGATAAGGGGTTAGTTGGCAGTCTTATTAGCTCTGCAAAAGATGCCGCTGATAAGGATAAATCCTTAAATGGTAAAGCAGAAGACAATAAAGCATCAGATGATATATCATTAGATGATAAATCAATTGAGCATAAAGAATTACATGATATATCGCCTGAAGCTACAGGATCGGATCATAAACCGAATGATAAAAAAGGCGATGGTAAAGCTTCCCCTGATATATCAATATCTAATAAAGGATCTAATGATATATCATTAGAAGATAAAGCAGGAAAAGATAAAGGATCAAATGATATAGCAATAGAAGGTAAAGTCAGCAAGGGTATGCTGGGGCGGAACAGGCTCATATTACAGCTATGCCAGATGGAGAAAGACGATTTTGACCCAGATGACATCCGAGCTGCCATCGAAGAGGCAGATAGCAAGCAGTTCAGGCTGGGCGTGTTCTCGCCCGAGCTATCATCGGCCTTGAGGTTCATCCAGTCTTCCATACCAAAGTATTCAATCAGCGACGAGGTCAGGGACATATTGGCGCCGGCCCTTGAAGCCAAATACCCCGGCCTTCTGACCAGGATAAGAGACGAGTTGGATAGCAGTGGAAAAGGTTCAAAGGAGAATTAGCTGGACTGACATCTAAGTACTTTGGGGTTCCTGCTGCGGTTCAGGTGGCCTGGGCACAAGGGGCCCGCTCACACTTATTGGCTTGATGACGTAGTCATCCATTCCTGCTTCAACTCCAGCTGGGCTACTGTCCCTTCAAGCCTTATGACGTCCTGGGTCAGCTCGAAAATCCGCTGGTCCTGATAGTTTTCCCAGCTCATTCTTTGTATGTGGGCTGCGTACTCGTCCGGGAACTCCTTGATGAGTGATACTGTTGTCTCTTCCAGGCTTGCTATTATCCCAGGTCGCATAATCCTTCCTGCCTGTATCAAGGCACCACATCACAACGTCGGACAGATACCTCTTCTCAGGCGGGCTCTCTATAATAGAAGTCCTTACGGCCGTCTCATCTCAATCGCACTTCTGGCAATGGGTCTTCGCTCCATGTCTTCGTAAGCCTTATCCGCCAGGGCTCCATGGCTCGGTCAAGCTACTTGCATGAAACCCTCGAAGCAAATGCTAAAACCAAGTCATCCTCTGGATCAGGCTCATTATATACCATCGATATTGAGTCTAAGAGATCCACTTCATCTAGGGCATCGGTTATGGATTTAGGTTTTGGATCGCCCGTTCTTTCGATCCAGGCTCTGTGGACGTCTTTCCGCCTTATTTTTGTGGTCTGCTTCCAATTATATTCATTGACTATTTCAAGGTTCGAATCCAGTTCTGTGGCCCGTATCATGGCTTCTGCAGCCTGGATTTTGGATATCTTCGTTCCTTCCCACTTGCTCAGGTCAAATATTGCCCAGCGAACATCTCTCTCTATGCTTGGTTGCCCCTCATATGGGCGGTCATAAATCAAGTTGATTAAGGCAATTGCCCTGGCGTCCATAATATCTATGCTCTTTAATGAATCAGGTCTTTCCAGGATCGTTACCATCATTTCATTCCTCTTTTCGAGCTTAGTTATTGACCCCTTCATCTTCACATTCCAAAGTTCTCGAATAGTCTCACATTTTTCTTTGAATCTGGAAATGTGGCAATGTGCCACACCCTACCAGATGACTCCATGTCCCCCGATAACCCCCGAATAGAACCCCCTAAGTCAAACACCGTATACTAAAGGTGGCACATTGCCATCAGTTATGCAGAGGCTGGACTACCGTTTAAGGATATTCATCAGGTTTGTTTATCCCCTTTGGGAAGAGATGTCTTCTTGACTGGGACCTTATTCCTGCTCTCCCGAGTGTGGCACATTGCCATCTTTAGACGGTTCTGTGGCACATTGCCATCCACTATGTGTAGGTCTAATTTGGTCAATTTGGCTTGCTTGTACTTTTCGTGCTCTAATATCATTTCTCCTGCATAATTTTTAGCGCAGCGTTCCATTGCCCTCAGGGCCATCTTTCTATCTAATTTAATGCCTTCAGGCTCATGTGATTGTAAAATCTCCATAGCTGCGGTGCTTGTTATCGATCTTTTGGGAGCTATGGCGCTATGCAGCCTTGCAGCCCTTATATCTACTGCAGCCATTGGCTCTGCAATCATCGGTTTGGATACTAAGAAGTGCATCACTTTGGCTATTAGGATGGCAGTCTCTTCAACGAGATCTAGGTGGGTCAACTTGCCCGTCTTCTTATTTTCCTGGAGCCTGGTATACCCGCTCCGTATGATCGATTCGAATGCTTTGGCTTCAGTAGTCTCAAATTCTCTAACCAGGCTCAGTGCTTCGATTAGCCTATCTGCCTGGCTGAAACTCATGCCTACTATTGTAGAGTGCTGATCATCTTTCTCATCAATGAGAATCTTAATCTTGGCCTCGGCCTCAGCCAGCTTCTTGCGCAGGTCCTCAGCTTCTTCAACCCTTATGGCCAGTGCCTTGCTCAGCTCCTCAACTTTTCTGGATTCGTGGGCCTGGACCTGGACTTGGACCTGGGCATATGGTGCAGCCTTCTGGCAGCTAACCTGGCTCTCTAAATATTCAATGGTGACGAGCTGTGTGGCGATTAGGTCATCCTGGGCGTCCAGTCTTGCGCTTAATTCCTCATTTTCAATTTGGAGGGCGTTGGGGCTTTGGCTGCTACGCTCTGAAGCTGTCCGAAAAGCATTTATGCCTTGGGCGGCTATTTTATCCATATTAAGTCGCCTCGGTTACATTTATCGTTCTCCGGGGTTGGAACAACGCGGCACAATCTCCCAATGGTTGGATCTTATACCAAGATCAAGCCGCATATTAGCTACAGGCCGGGACCCTTGGACAAGGTCTCGGCATTCTGTGCCTATTTTATGCAGTTTGTTGCTTAAAACCACCATACTGTAAAAGATATTAAGATCAGATAGCGTTGCGTATCCTGAATTCGGACCAAAATTATTTATACCTTGATAGTCTAACCTATTGTAGGTCATGTAACTTGCTCCTGTCAAGGATAAGGTTCAGACCACCCAAAAAAGTCGTGCGACTTTACCACAGACGCAAACGACTTTTTTCCCTGGTAAAGGTGTCGCCAAACATTTACTTTACCAGGGACCTAACCTATTATACGAATCTGAACCTTGATTGGTCCCTGACTAATAATCCGTAGTATTGTTACATATAAAACATTTTGGGCCATACAAATATCAATCGCGCATTCTAAATTTTTGACAGAGTTCTTTACAATCAGTACCATTAGACCTAGTTCACACTCTGTTATACGTCACTTGCCGATACTGATTTTTGGGCTGGTTGCGCGCTAAAAACCGTAGAGGTTATATACCTAAAACGATAGAGGCGTGAATGGTGAAGTGGCACACTGCAAGTAATTCAATGCTTGTGGGTTGGCGACCCTATGGGCATCCTGTCAGAACTTGCTATGCAGAATCTTCCGGCTATTCAACCTGGAGAGATCTTAGACTTATGTCCGAGATGCGCCAGATTGTCGGCAATTGATAATAGTGCTGAGACTGAGCAATGTCCTCAGTAGGAGTGTTTTCTGTGTACCAGGTGTAGCCCACTATTCACTAAAATATTTAGGATGTGTGTCTGTGGTGCTGTTAACAAGACTTGTACGAGTCGATGACGAGGACGGTAACGCTTATCTTCGATCTAGGGGTGCCAGGGCTCCAGAGAAGTTGAGTGACAAGTATCGGTCACAAGGGATAGTCTATTCAATGCCTGATAATCTTGGCCTTGACTATATAAATGCGGTCTTCTTCACTTCAGTTGGCCCCAGATCTATGCGCTTGGAGTGTGCAGTGAGCCAGGATAAGGAGACTACGTTTGCCTATCTCTCTCAGGATGACTATGCAACGTATTTCAGGGAAGCTCCTGTTAATGGGGTGGCGATATGAAGCGCCAATGGGGTGTATCAGATGGCCTTTACCTGATCCTCCTTCAAACATGTGCGTGGCTCTGGCAGCAACTTGACCAAGGGGTTCGTAGGGTTCTGGGTTGTGAAGATTGCCCCGTCCTAGCCAAGAGGTGTACATGCTAAACAAGACCTATGTTGGCGTGCTCTCTGATACCTTTACTTCTGCCTTCAGAACTCCTGGGCTTTCTATGGAGGGTATGGGACAATGACCGTACCATTATCTTTTTATAGTTTAGGGCTCCTACATATTGCTGTTCTCCGTCTGTTCATAGACGGTTTTGTTCTGGCGGAGGCTGTCTAAATGGCCTCGGCTCTCCTGAACCCAGTTCCTGGTCGTTACCATGCTGAGCATCATGGAAGCAAGTTTGGCCATCTTTGGTATACCCAGACCAGGACTTGTCCTGATTGCGGCGATCCAATGGACCAATCCAGACCTGGCCATTATCGTTGCCTTGCCTGCGGAATCGCTGATCTCTATATGCCGCAAATGTGCCCGCAGTGCCAAAAGAATATGTCCTTTGACGAACATGAAGTTCATAGCTGCCTTCAGTGTGGCGCTACAGATATTCATGAGATTACCATTCGTGATAAACCTCGTCGGCACTCCAGAAGCCTTAGAAGCTTTGGTGCCTATATGATGAGGAAAAAGCGTCGATGAGGCTGAAGACCCCTGATGAGATGGTATCGTCACTTGGAATGTCTCTAAAAGGCAAATAGATTAGGCATATCATGCGCCCGGGCTTGGGCGCATTCATATTCATGTTGGGAGAGCTCAAATGTCTGGCATTGACCCTTGCTCTGAATTTGCTGGTATCGATTCCGAACTCAGGAAGTTGCTGGAACAAGATCCTTCTCTGGCCGATGGCTACGAGGAGGAGGTCGAGGACCTTAACCAGGTCATCTATCTTCCCAGGGCGCCTACTGATGAAGAGTGGGAACGAGCCCTGAAGATGGGAGTGCGGGGAGATGGCCCATGAACCGTTCTAATTGCCTGGCCTTCGCCCGGGCCGTTTCCGTACCCGAGTACGGAGGAATATGCATTGCTCTTATTCAAACCTGAACACGTAGCCCTAATCCTGGCCGGGATCAAGACGGAAACTCGCCGGGTCTGGAAAAAGCAGAGGATCAAGGTTGGATCCATCCAGCTGGCTAAGACTAAGATGGTCAGCAAGGATCACTTTGCTAAATTGCATATCCTGGAGGTGAAGACTCAAAAGCTGGGTCAAATCTCAGATCTGGAGGTTCGACGTGAGGGCTACAATACCCTGGCAGAATATCAGTTGGCTTGGGAACGAATCAATAGGATCCCCTGGGATCCGATGCAGGATGTCTATGTAGTAAGCTTTGAACTGGTTCGCTAGATTCTATTTTCCTTAAAACTTTTGCTGAAACGAATGAGCAACGCCTTTGATGAGGACGGTGACTGGGCTTATCCGGACATTCACCGCGCCCTAATACTTTCGTCCTCCTCGCACGCTAAATCCTGATTATCTATCACGGTCATGGGGTATATTTGCCCTTTGATAGGAGGTATAATCCGGCCAAATCCTTGACAGGAACTCAATTCAGGGAAGGGTGTAGGCGACCACTCTTCCCGGCCTCCTTTATATCTGGGGCCGGTCTCTCTTGATTAGAAGCATAAGGTTCCCCTCAGATCGGGGTCAGTTTGGCAGGTGGCCTTGAGTGCAGCCCAGGCATGGGTTACAATCCCCGAAAATAGTCGTCTGCGTCGTAATTTGAGAAATCATAAGTGACATCTCAATAATCCTCTCTAACAAATGTCACAGACATTGAACCTGAAAGCTAACAGCTCTGCTCTTTTCTTACTACCCACATTCATCTTCATGCTTATCGCCAAGAGCATGACTTCCCTCCAGGTCTGTTAGCCAGGAACTTCAAGAAAATGAAGAAACAGGCCCGGGCCCTTATATGCATGTGACTCCTGCATCTTATCCCAGGCACTAAGGTATCTGGGGCATGATAGATATTCCCGGCAAGAGCCATGCCTCGGTCCGAGGCGATGGCATGGTCGAGGACATTTTCGTATTTGGGCTGTGCTGGATCGCTCGTGTGCTTTCTCGTTCACCCGCCATGAGCATATTTCTGTGACTCTTGGCCATACCACGGCCAGTCCAGAGCGCCAGCGCCGAAAAATGCTTAACGTATTAGATCTGAGCATACCTGGATGAAGGCAAAAGCTACTAAAAAGCCCAAAGAGAAGGCAGTACTGCTTGAAGAGGATGAGCGAATTGTAGCTGAAACGCTTCAGGGTGCCAAAGAGTGCAAGATGGGCCTAGCTAAGCAATTCGATAATGTAGATGATGCCATCGAATATCTTCGTGATTTATGAGTTTTCATCTCGTTTTTGCGCAACAATTTCAGAAGAATTTTAAGCGTTTGACTAAGAAAAATAGCGTTCTACGAGATGCCATCCTCAAAAAGATAAAGGAAATAGATTTAAATCCTGCTATTGGCGAGCATCTACGTGGGAGTTTAGCCGGAAAGCAGAGCGTACATATAATGAATCATTGGGTTATTATCTATGAAGTCTTTATAAATGAGAATAGGATAGAATTTCAAAACTTCGATCATCACGATTACGCTTATGGTATGTGATTGCACGCACTTAATCCTTCAGATCCCCTGCAGGGCTACAGCTTAGCCAGCATCTCCCTGAACTTATCCTCTACTACCCCAACTCCTGCATGGTCATAGTGGGCAATGCTTGCGATGGCCCTGTGGCCTGTGACCCTCTGGATCTCATCATAGGACCACTCGGTTTCAATGAGCTGGGTAATCAGGTGATGCCTGAAAGAGTGGCAAGAGACGAACTTGTTTATCCCGGCTTTATCAGCGAACCTCTGGGGCCACCTCTTAAGGGTGGAATATGAAGCCTTGAAGATCGGCTCATCATGGCCTATCTTGTTCCGGGCGATGTACTGCTGGAGAAGGACCAGAGTGGTATCATCGAGGAAGATCTTCCTCCGGTCATTATCAGGTGCCTTCTTTGACCTCTTCTCTATATGGGTCCAGAGGCATTTCTCCCTGATATCCACGTCCCTGGGTGTGATCCTCTTTATCTCACCCATCCGCCGGCCGGTCCTGGCCAGGAGCCGGATGAAAAGGTGGGCGGTCTCGTAGGGGACCGAGGCCTCAAGGATCTTGGATACATCTTCTTTGGTCAGGTAGTCTCTGTAGTATGCGTTGCCTCTTCGTACCATTGGTTATCCCTCCATGAGCCAATTTTTAAAAAAGGCTCATTTTAGGGCCATAAACCTGGTGGTTGAGGGGGTAAAAATGGGGGTAAAAGCCCTGAAAATGAGCCAATATGAACATATTGGCTCAATCGCATTCAGTAAAGGGTTTTAGAAAAGGAGGGATTGGCGAAAGAGGTATAGGAGGGAGAAAAGAAATGATCGACTCTCGCCATAACTAATTACGTCGATTGCCGAATATAAGGTTTTTGGTCCTATTATACCCCGATGGACTCTTGCCCAAATTCAGGTGGGCAAATTTATCATACCCAGAGTCATCTCATCCCTCCTGGTCGATAGCCCAGAACAAATTATATAACTACCTGAGATCTATAATGATTCATTCGTTGGAGGGGTTGAGACATGGATGGAAAAAGGAATTTCGTGCTCAGAGATGCTGATGGAAACGAAGTTGGAATTTTCGCTGGCAAATCGCCCAGACAGGCAGCTCTGAAAGCAGCGAACCGAGGCTATACTGAAATAAAGCTGAGGGAACGGGGTACCAAGAAGATCCATATCTTCACCGGTGAGCGAGTCCAGGTCGATAAGCCAGCCAATGCTCCCGCCTGGATGGCCGATAAGGTCTGGAAGCCCAACGTCAAAAAGGTAGGCATCGAGACGCTGGAAGAGCTTTGAGCTCCTTTTGGTGATCCAGATGAGGAACGTTGAGATCGAAATGCTGGATGAAGTGGGCCTGGAGTTAGTCACGTCTTTAAGAGCCCTGGGAATGACTCGAAACGAGGCACCTCTAGTTGTCTATTTATCAGGCGTTGAGATGGCAACATCAAGGGAAATCGAGTCTGGAACCGGCCTGAGGCAGCCTGAGGCAAGCATAGGCATGAAGATGCTCAGGTCCCGAGATTGGATCAGGGAGGATGAGATCAAAAGTGAGAAGAAGGGCAGGCCGACGAAGGTCTATGCGCTCAGGGTGGCCTTAGCGGAGATTGTGAAGTACCTGGAAGAGAAAAAGGTGCGTGATGCCAATCTGGCCATGACCTCTATCGGACCTGAAAGGATATCTTGTCTGGTTGGATAAGTCCAGCAAGTATGCTCCTGTGCTGAAGAACTCTGTGGCCTATAAAGAGACGGCTAATGAAAGGATATTCCTCATGAAGGACTTGGCAGCAGTGGAAGAGGCATTAAGCTTCGGCGCTAAAATCTATGAGGGCGAGGTCAAATTCTAAGGTGGCTTTGACTGCTTCCCTATCTCCGTTTTCCAGTAGGTATTATACCAGAACCTATGGCCATCCTCTCTTTGTCTCTGTTCGTAAGCCACCCAGCCCCACCTTATTAGAGATCTCAAGGAACTGGATAATCGCCTCTCAACCCTGATCCAGTCTATGTAGGTGGCAATATCCAGACCCATTGCCTCGGCGATCTCCTTAAGGGACCTGGCCTCTTCTTTGCTGTTTGGAAGAGCTGCTAGAATAGCTTCGTGATTCATGGGGCATCCTTGATTCGCCAGAAGCAATGGTACCCATGGCGCCCACCGTAGGCCTTTTCTTTCTGCAATTCCACTAGGTCGAACTTCTCAAGTGCCAACAGAGCCCGATAGATCGTAGATAGCTTATGCCGAGAGTCAGTTTGCTCCTGGATATCTTCCTGAAGCTCCCTGGTGCTCATATGTACCGGTGATTGGCTCAGTATCTCCAAGAGCTTGTCCTGTAGTACGCTCGCTCTGTTCCCTCCTACTGCCTATCTGCTAGATCTACGAGTATATAAATATCGAAGAAAATCAGGATAAACATGACAGATTCATGCATTTATGCCTCAGCTTTAGGTGATCACACGCGAGAATAAGACCCAAGCATCTTTTGGTAACTCAGCTATTCCAAGGATTATGCGAATTTGCTCCTCTCGGAGCGCATCCCCATGATTATCGAGATAAAAATATGCCAGAAGGGTAGTGAGGCTACAAGATAGGGATTTACCATAAAGGCCATGCGGGGGATAAGATCCCCGCATGTATGATAAAATGGATTGTTGTCCAGACCCAAACTCTCTAGCTTCATAGCTCCCTAAGAGTGAAGTTGAAGAACTGGGAAAATACATTGCTTGGCCCTCCTAGCATTGGATCTGTAGGTCCGTCTCTCAGATAGAACCTGGCAGAAATCGTGCCATTGGTCAGATCCAGCAACGAGTTCGTAGTGGTCCTTTCAGGCATGTCCACCTCAAGTGATCTATCCTTGAAGAGCACTTGATCATCCTTCTCGGCATAAACGGACCTGAGTGTGTCGATCATGTCCTGGAGAGTGAACTTCCCCTTGTGGTTTGAAGTAATGTTTGTGAGGGTCTTGTAGCGCAGGAATGTATCGTAGTAGCTGGCGTTAGCATCCGGCTTGGGGAATGAGTCCACTGTAGGATAAATGGACACTGGATGGTTGGTCATCACTCGAATTGAGTTAGAACCATCTGTAAAGTGAACGCTATCATCCTTGGCAGAGAACTCAGCTATGGTGGAGTTGCCATACTGGTCATAGATCAGGAAATGGTTGCCAGCGAATGGGAAATATATCCTGTTGTTGAGCATGGCTACCTTGGCCTCTTCGATGCTCTTGCATGTGTCTAGAACCATCCTGGCTGCAAGCATCTCTGAAAGGCCGCTGGATCTGGCTCCGCCGGGAGGTATCATCACTATAAGTGGACTGTCGTCTTCGAGCAATTCTATGGCCAGGCCTTGGGAGTTTATTCCCTGGAAGAATGTCCCCAACAGGTCATGGCCACCGATCACCAGGCTCGAATAGCCCTCATCAGGGTAGAGTTCCAGCACATAGGCTCTGGCAAACATGCCCGTTTGGTTTGAGGCATTCTTGCCCAAGACTACATCCAAAGGCACTGTGACATAGTCCATGTTTCTACAGGCCATGGAATGACCGTTATAAGTTACAGATGGCGGGAAGTAGACCACCGAGCAGCCAAGAGACCCTGCATCGTAGGGCAGAACACTGAGGTCTAAGTCAGTAGAGCTGAGGGAGACATTGTAGGCCTCTGCCACGCCCTTCATCCTCTCGTAGAAGGCTGGATAGTTCTTCTGCATATAGATCTGGTGAGCTTTGGCATACACTGGATCGACGAACCGGATTGGCCTGGCATTATAATACTCCTTAGAGATCTCTCCAAGGGCTTTGCCGATTTGCTCATTGGTCCCCTTGAGAACGATGTGCCTTACCTCTGTGTAATTTGTGCTATCTCGATTCAAGAGAACCTCATTCTTCAAAATCACAGGGTTCACTGCAGCTGTAATAAGGCTGCTATTAGATATCTTTGTCCCGGTATCGGCCGCGGCTGAGGTGCTTAAAAGCGATGCCAAGATAAAGAGCGATACGACCATTGTTGGGTAGACGTTCATCTGATCACCATCTGCTGTCCTGTGAAATTGTGCCCTGATTAGATAACATTTCTGATATCTCAAAACTCGAAAGAAAACATTAGGGCACCCTGCAAGGGGTAAATTACTGATAATCCGTATGGTATGTATAACGTGCAAAATTCATGGCTCATTTTCTATCACTTGTGTGCCCTGGCTACTAAATTATAAAAGCAAACTTGCATTCAATCTTTTGTGTCGCATAACTCACAAAATTCGATATGCTCTGAACCATATCTAAATTGATCTGCGAAACGGAAAAATCGATATCTAACAGCACTTTATATCTCGACTTATGCGACACAGCACATCCTTCTGGAACCCGTAAGTTGATGGCTCTGGTCTCCCCCAACACTCCCTTTAATTTGCCTATTACTCCCCAGGCAAATTCTCTTTTGCCAAGGACCATCAGCCGGGAACTTCCTTGAGTGAAGATTGGCCTATGGTAAAGCCTCGGACGCTTTACCTGTCCTAGACCTGGAAAAATGTTTGCGCTCACTTGACCGGGCCGGCCAATGTAAAAGTCGATCCGAGGTGATATATCATTACACCTGATGAGATAATAAAATTAATTACGGCAATCAGTGACCTATTGGATACTAAGAAACGGGTATTCATAGGACTGGTAGTTCTCTGTATAGCGTACTTTGCAACCACAAACCCGGCAATCAATCAGACATATGCCGGCCAGTGGGTCAATGCGGCAATGATGGTGATCTCATTCTACCTGGGATCCCATACTGAGAAGATGAAGATGGGGGAGGATCAGGGCGGGGATGGCACGGTTGGAGGATCTGGATGAGGCCTATTCATTGGCTCTTGATCTTCGCATTAATTGCCCTGATTCTCGTCTGCCTTGATCTGTCACTGTCCCAGGCCGAGGTGACTATAGACAAGAACATCCACGTAGGCGGGAACGGCACTCTCTACAGCTCAGCCCGAGCTGACACTGGCATAGGAACGGCAGGAAACCGGATAACTGGCCAAGGTGAGCAATATCTTGAAGACAGTGTAGACATGACCGACGAACAGACCACGCTCAACACATCTTACTCCTTGACCTCTGAAACGCCCTGGTTCCATAACGCCTACATGACCTATACCGCTACATCAAACAGGGACTACAGCCGCTACCTCTCAACATTTGGCAGCAGGACATTCAGAGTCGAGACTGTTCTCAAGGCCAACGATACCGAACTCAGATCCAACATAGAAGCAATTGGCGACGCTGGCCAGGCAACGGATGTCATAGTCGATGCCACTAAGAAGAAGCCTATAGAGCTCTCTAGGACCGTAGTCACAGGCCCTTTCGAGCTGGGGATAAAGTTTGATGCCTTTGTCCCTGCCAAGATTAGTGCAGACTGGCTCCCCTGTCCTTCGGGCATTCAGCTTGACAACTCTACGGCATGGCGCCCCAGGAACCTGCTCGGCAACATGAGCGACATATTCGACGCCGCAAGGGGGAACAGGTCATGAATGAGGATAAGCTGACCTCGGCCCAGGTCCGGGCCGGGCATCGGAGGTGCATCAAGGAGAACTCTGAACGGAGTACGCCAAACATCCGGCCCCAGGCAGCGTTCAGCCTGGAATGTACCTTGCGGGCATTAGCTGCCCATCGGGCCTCTCAGGGGGTGGAACCAATGGGTCAATGACCCCTCATCCCCAGCCACATCCTTTCAACATTGATCAGTTACATTATTCTTGCTATTAGCTAAAATGTCACCCAATAATCTGGCCTGTCAAGATCAGTCAATGGCTGGCCTAAATCGGTGAATTGGCTGGGCAAAGGCCAGACAAATTACCCAAAACCCACAGTCAACCCAGCCAATTATGCTTCATGACTGACCTGTTCCCTTGTTATTTGCAGGCCTGGAACTGCTATCTTCTGGCGATGTGACTTGTGGTTGAGCCCAGTCAGGCCAAGACACCTCCTATAGGATGCCCAGCCACCATGACTAAGACACCAAATGACCAGTGCAAGACTTGCAAATCACCCCACCTTCATGATTATGAGCGCTGGTACTTTGTTGAAAAGCTCAGCCCCAGGAAAATGAGTGCCAGGGCAATGCAGGAATTTCAAGAAAATATCGGTAAGGATTCCTTTTTCAACCATTTTAAGTACCACTCGCAGGTTCCGGCTGAGGTCCAGAAGCGGTACCAAGAACAACAAGCCTCAATCAAAGAAACTGCTGGCAAGGTCGTTGATGAGCTGGCCGTCTTGGACCAGCTAATCCAGGATGAGATGGAAACTCATGGCCTGGTCAAAGCCTGGGTCTCTGAACTCTTCAGGCCGAGGGTTCCGCACATCGATAAAAGTACAGAATTGCCCTACATTCCCATGTCTCTTGTCTCCATGGATCAGGGCACGATAGCAGAGATTCGACAGCTCATAAAGACCAAGTCTGACCTGATGAATGGCGACCTCAAGGGCACTGAGGCGAAGATGATCACAGAAGCGATGAAGAAGGTGCATGAACACAGAAAGCAGCGGCTCAATGGACCTGGCGGAGGCTTACGAGGAGCTGGCTTTGGAGGTAAGAAGTGATCCCGTCTGGTATGTCGAGACATTCCTTGACTCCCACCCCTGGACTGTTCAAGCCCAAATCCTTGAAGCCATCCGAGACTACAAGCGTATCGTTGTCCGGTCCTGTCATGGCATAGGCAAGTCCTGGCTCGCTGCCCAGGTCATCTTATGGTTCCTCATTGCTTTTTATCCCTCAATCGTTCTCTCTACAGCTCCCACTTTCAGACAGGTCGAGAAGCTGGTCTGGAAGGAAGTCAGAGCCAGCTTCAACAGGGCGAGTTTCAAAATAGGCCACCTCCTGCCCAAGGCTCCCGAACTCCAGATCCAGCAAGACCAATGGTATGGTGTGGGCCTCTCGACCAATGACCCTAACAGGTTTCAGGGGTTCCACGAAGAGAATATCCTGGTGGTCATAGATGAAGGCCCGGGTGTGGACGAGGACATCCATGAAGCCGTAAACGGCGTGATGACCTCCAAGAATGCTAAACTCTTCATGACCGGCAATCCCACGGCCACCACAGGAACATTCTTTAACGCCTTTAACTCCGATCTTTGGAAGACCTTCCATGTCGCAGCCTGGGACACCCCGAACTTCACCGAGTACGGAATAGTCGAGGCAGACATAGCGTCTGGTGCCTGGAAGGATAAGCTCGGAGATAAACCGCTGGTCAACCCCAACCTCATCACTCCAGGCTGGGCCGCAGAAATGTACCAGCTCTGGGGACCGGATTCCTCAGCTTACCAGGTCCGTGTTGGAGGCAACTTCCCTAAGAAGGGCCTTGATACCATTATTCCTTATGACTATGTTGAACGGGCAATAGAACGCTATGCTGATCTCGAAGACCAGGGCGTACTTGATGACTTAGACGGCCTGGAACCTAGAACCCTGGGCGTAGACGTTGCCAGGTTCGGAGATGATGACTCTGTCCTGGCCCCAAGGATTGGCAATATTATCCTGCCACTCGAGTATTACAACGGCCTGGATACCATGGAGCTGACAGGAAAGATCGTCCAGATCATGGACCGGCTGAGCCTCGATCATGTGAACGTAGACGAACCAGGCCTTGGCGGTGGTGTAGAGGACAGACTTAGAGAACTGGATTATGATGTCACTGGCGTAAATACCGGCAACAGCCCCAAGGACCCAACCAAATATTTCAATCTCAGGGCTGAACTCTGGGCCACTTTCAGGGACAAAATCCACCCCAACCCCAGAATTAACGCTAATCCTTACGCCCTTCCTGAAGACGATAGGCTAAGGGCTGATCTCTGCGCCCCCAAGTACAAGAATCTCTCTGATGGTCGCATTCAGTTGGAACGTAAGGAGGACACCAAGAAGAGACTCAGGCGCTCTCCCGATGCTGGAGATGCCGTAATTCTTGCTAGTGCTAATTCTGAGGATATTGATAATGATGGCGCTGTTGTTGATTTTGATGTTATGGAACAAGAGAGCCGATGGAAAGGCAGCGGGAGACGGAAAGGAAAAGGAAGGAGGAGGTAATGCGTGAAGCGGATTAAGAACGTATTTGACCAGGTTGGCAGGACCGGCCTACAGCAATACGGTGGCTATATCTATGAGGATTGGTTCCCGCCACTCGTAGGAGCTGCAGGTGCCAGGATCTATAGGATGATGGGCGATAACTCGCCCGTCCTATATGGCATGCGGTACGCTGTGGATATGATCCTGTCCAAGGTGCCTGTCAAGGTCACCGAGGCCAGCAGCTGCAGGGCAGATATTGAGGCTAAAGCCTTTGTGGATTCTCTTTTTAAGGATATGAATCCCTCCTGGCCAGAGACCAAATCCGAAATCTTAACAGATATCGTATTTGGCTGGGCCTACTTCGAGCAGCTTTTCAAGAAGCGTGAGGGCCTTGACCAGGACGACCCCCTGAGACGCAGCCAGTATGACGATGGCCTTATCGGTTGGAGGTCCTGGGAGATCAGGTCTCAGGAGTCCCTGGATCACTGGGTATTCGATGAGGAGACAGGCGAGCTTCTGGGCATGGTCCAGTCCCCGCCTCCAGACTTCCAGCCCCGGTTCGTCCCATATGCCAAGTCTTTGCTTTTCAGGATTCGATCTTCAAAGAACAACCCAGAGGGCGAGAGCCTCTTCCGTGGCTGCTACCGGGCCTGGTACAATGTCACCAATGCCGAGGACATAGAGGGCATAGGCATGGAGCGGGACCTTTGCGGCCTGCCAGTCCTTTACGCTCCCGAGAAAGTGGTCAGTGGCAAGGATGCCAAATCCAGACAGGCAAAACAGAAGTGTATCAAGCTCATCACCGGCCTTAAGAGGGACGAATCCGAGGGCGTTCTTCTCCCCTCTACCAGGGACAAATACGGCAACCGCGAGTACGAGCTGACACTTCTGGCCAGCGCCGGCACCAGGCAGTTCAATATCAACCAGACCATCACCAGGTACACCAGAGACATGGCTATGACCCTCCTGGCTGACTTCCTGCTCCTGGGCAGCCAGAAGTATGGTTCCAACGCCCTGGCCGTGACCAAGAACGAGCTTTTCCAGGCAGCTCTCCAGACCATCTGCGACCGGATGGCGGGCGTGATCAACTCCCAGGCCATACCCCTGGTCATATCCCTGAATCCCTTTGATGACATAACCGGCCTGCCCAAGGTCTCATTTGGCACTGTTGAGACCCCAGACCTGGCCCAGTTAGGAGAGTTCATCAGCAACCTTGCAGGCTCCAAGCAGAACCTGTTCGCTGATGATGTAGAGCTTGAGAACTATCTGAGAAGAGCTGCAGGCCTGCCTTCCGTCCCGCCTAAGCCTAACCAACTACCTACGCCTCTACCTAATTCTCTACCTGCAGGTGGCCAGTCCCAGGCTCAGGCCCAACCAGGCCCGGAGGCACAGCCCCAGGATGACCAGGCTCAAGCCATGGGCGAGCTGCAGAAGGCTTTCGACACGGGCCACTACTCGGCTAAGGAAATTCAAGACCTGGCCCATCTCCTCCTCCGCAGGCCCGAGGGGAGGCTGATAGCTTGATCTCGGATAGCAGGAGCGAGGAAGCCAGGAAGGCAGTCGTGCCCGGCTCTGGCCCAGCTGGTGCCCTCATAGCCTTCATAGCAGCCTCACCCTCAGAGCTCGAAGGTATAAGGCGTCTCCCATTTGTAGGACAGGCGGGACGTGTATTCAAGGAACATTACTTGGATCCTCTGGGCCTGACTCGTGACCAGGTCATCCTGGCCCATGTGGTCCCTGAGGTGCTGAAGTCGGATGGGCGGATAAGAGGCCCAAGCCAGGCCGAGATAGATGCTCACCTTCCGTCTCTCCTGAAAGCCCTGGACGATTCAAAGCCCCAGGTCATAATTGCCCTTGGCCGGGTGGCTAAAGATGCCCTCGGAGATCGGGCCGCCCTGGTCCTGCCTCACCCCCTGGCCATAATCTCGAAGGGTGACAGGGGAGAAGTGGCCCGAAAGCTCAAACAGATCAAGGGCCTGGTCCAAAAGGAGAGGTCGGGCTCAGCCCAACCCTTTCATCGAATCATAAAGGGCTACTGCACGCTCCACAACTCCAAGGGTGGGACGTTCGTGGTCAATGCTCCCGGCCTGGACTGCAAGGGCTCTGACAAGTCTTCTAATGTCAGTAGTGCCTCTGGTGTGCCTGGTTCAGACCACTCGATTATACCTTCTGGTAGGCCCAATGTGATAAGACTCTGGCTCAGATCCCACCCTGATGAACGGGCCGTGGTCAGAAGCATAAAAAACGGCAAGGCTGAGGTCAGACTGGCTGGCAGTGGTGACCTTCTGGGCACATTCTCGACCAAAGATCTGCCTGAGGGCCTGGCTGAGGGTGACCGCCTCTATCCAGTAAGCAGTGGCCTGGTTATAATTAAGCCAAGATCAGATAATATAAAGCGACACACTCACGAAGCTTACCACACTCCGGAAGAGAACGCCCTGAATCACGAGCCTCGGCTTGAAGACGATACCACCTCCTGGCTTGCCAGAGAGATGAGCCCTGAGGCGAAAGTCTCAGTTACTCACATAGACTCCCAGACCAAAGAGGCCATCCTGACCTCAGAGGCCCGGTCCTGGCAGGCCCGGATACCTCTAAACCTCTTGCCTGACCCTCAGGAAGGGGACGTCATTTACGGGACTTCTGGCAAGCTTAACAACAAGAGGACCGGAGAATCTACAGATTCAGCACCTCTGATAGACTATATCCTCCACAACACCGAGGCCCCCAGCTACTTCAAGAACCTGATTAAGCCCTATGGAGAGAGCGGCCCAGACATAAGTGGAGTGACCAAATCTCTTGAAGAGGACGAGCCTCATAGTGCTGTTGCTTTACAATCGTATTATCAAAACTGGCAGACCTATGTACCCAAGACCGGCAAGGGCAGATTTGTTTTACAAGCGCATTGGCGAGGTCTTAATAGAGAAGAGGCGAACCTCAGCCACGAGGAGCTTCTGAAAACAGACAACAATGTACACTGTGACCTCCGCTTAGAGATCGATGGAGAGACGTTATGGGGCTTCACAATCTTTGAAGGTAAGGCATCTGACATTCGTGAGACGACAGACGGCGCCGGAATCCTGAGCCTAAAGCCTGCAGACAGCCTACAAGGAGCATACAAGCTTCCTCAACCCTATGCCTGGCTCGACATAGCCAAAGAAAAGCCATATGTCATCGAGCCTACAAGTGCAGGTGCGACCTCCAAATCCTGGGCAGCATTCTTCCAGCTAGATGCAGGTGAATACGAGCTCTCTTATGCTCGCGAATATGCCAGAGAGCTTTTCATGCATGGCGCAAAGCTGAAGGGAAGGCTATTGATTCAGTGTGCCCCTGTGGGCAGTCGCCGTGTGTGGATTATTAACCGCCCTGAAGACCAGACTCCCTACACAGCTAACCATAAGCTTGAGGATGTGGAGGCTGATGTTAAGGCCAGGGGCCAAAAATATCTTGTCTGGGCAGACAAGCCTGGAGAATCCCCACAGGTCATAAATACTTCTTCTGATATACAGAAGGGCCAAGGCTACGCAACTATTCTAAAAGCTGATGAGGAAAAGCGCATAGTATGCGGCGTAGTCCTTGAGCCTGAGTCCTTTGATTTACAAGGGCATCGGCTTACCGCTGATGAGATTAAGCGGTCTGGTGAAGAATACCTAAAGAAATCCAGGGTATTTTTCGATAGACACCGCAAGCCCGCCAAAGCTGAGCTTGTAAAATTCTGGTTTGTAGATAAAGACCAGATGGTATACGGCCAGCTAGTCAAGGCCAATTCCTGGGTAATTTGTGTTCATGTCTCAGATGATAGGATATGGGACAGGATCAAGCGCGGTGAATACACTGGATTCTCGGTAGGAGGTAGAGGTGTCCTCATACCCGTCAGGATTGCCTAAGCAAGACCTGACCAGGACGCATTGGAACGAGATCTCTTTCGTTCCCCGAGGTGCGAACAATAAGATTTATTTAATATTCAAAGGAGCTGATGAAATGGGACTCGAAGAAGATATCTTGAGGGCCATCCTGGGCACACCCCTAGACAAGGAAGACCAGGTAGATGGCGTCCTCAAGGAGCACAAGATAGAGGGCGATGCCGCCGCTGTGCTCAAGGCCGTAGTTAAGCTGACCAAGGCATTTGAGGATGTCCTTCCAAAGGATGTGCCAAGTGTCATAGCCAAGTGTGCCGGTTATCCGGCCCCGGTGCCAGAGAAGAAGGATGAAACGAATGAGGAGGCTGGGACTGGCAAGAAACCTCTGTACGGCTACCCTATCAAGAAGTCTGTGGATGGTGAGTATGACCTCTCAGACGTGCCGCCTGAGATGCAGCCCATCATAAAGGAGCTTTGGACTGAGAGAGAGGCGCGTCAGATAGAGAAGGAAGAGCGCCAGAAGCTCCAGGACGCTGCAATAACCAAGGAGCTGGAAGAAGAGATCACCAAGGAACTGAGCATGCTGCCTGTTGAGACCAGGCCCTTTGCCCAGGTTCTCAAGCAGTTCAAGGAACTTGACCCCGACGGCTACAAGGCAATCATGCCAGTCCTCAAGGCCGCCAGCAAGGGACTGGCCAAGAGTGAGCTATTCAAGACCCATGGCAGGGCCGGTGCTGGTAGCATGACGGGCAGTGCCTGGGATCGGCTCGTAGGCATTGCCAAGGGCATGGTAGCCAAGGGAGCTGAGGATATGACCCTTGAAGAGGCCATCAACAAGGCCATGGACGAGCATCCGGAGCTGGTTGAACAATACGAGGCCGAGCATGCCGCCCAGGTCCGGGCAGTGGGGATGGTCTAGATGGCCACTGAAAAGCCTGTCCAGACACTCTCTGGCCTCGCTGGTGAGGACCTCTCTTCCAAGCAGTCCCTGGCCATGAAGTACAATTCATCTGGTAATATCGTGGTCTGCGGTGCAGGAGAGACCAGCATAGGCATACTCCAGGAGCCTGATGTGGAGGGCAGGGTCGTCAGCGTAATGGTCCTTGGAGAGAGCCCGGCTATATACGGCGGGTCTGTGACCGCTGGGGTGAACCTGGCCGTTGGCTCTGGCGGGAAGCTGGTAACTGCTGCTGCCGGTGATTCTGTCGTGGCATATGCCAAAGAGTCTGGCAACCTCAATGAGCAGCACACCGTTATGCTCTTGCCCCGTCTCTATAGCGGTGCCAGGGGCGAGACCATACTTCAGTTCCACCTCAAGAATACCAGCATTGCAGATGGTGACCTGCTCACGGATATCATCCTGGGGTTTGCTGGCACTATCAAGAAGTTCATGGCCATGGTCAATGATCCAGTCACGACCGCGGCCAAGGCCTCGACTCTCCACGTTGAGATCGAGGACACTCCTCTGACTGGCGGAGTTCTGAGCCTGGCCAGTGCAGGCATGACCCCACTTGGCAAGGTGATCAATGCCACTGCAATCACTGCGGCCAACGTTTTCACTGCCACTCAGAAGATCAGCATAGTGGCGGCTTCTACCACTGCTTTCATCGAGGGAGAGACCACCCTCACTATGGTCATTGAGCCCGCGGTGGCTTGAATTTGTAGGAGGTGAATAAAAATGCCAAATCCAACAAGAGGCGACCTGTATGTTAATAAGCTGCTTGGCAACTTCGCCGTCGGCTGGGTCCAATCGCAGAATGTCTACATAGCAGGCAAGGTGTTCACAAACATACCTGTGGATGACAAGACCGGCAACTACGGCGAGTACAACCGTGCGGACTGGATGAGAGATGAGGCCGAAGAGAGGGCCCCAGGCAACGAGTCCGCTGGTGGTGGATGGGATATAGACAACTCAGCAGAGTACATCTGCAGACGCATCTCATACCACTTCGATGTGGACAATGAGAAGCTTGCCTCCACTCAGAAGCCCTTCAACCTGAAGAAGGATGGCACAAGGTTCGTTTCCCAGAAGCTGCTCATCAACAGGGAGAGGAAGTTTGCCAACAGGTACTTCGGCGCCAGCAAAGGCTGGAACGATAGGGCTGGAGTGGCTGGGACACCCAGCACGAACCAGTTCAAGCAGTTCAACAAGGACGGCAGCAAGCCAGCAGATACCATAATGGCCTACATAGATGAGATCGCTGGCTATGGTTTCAAGCCTAATAAGATAACCTCCTCGCCAGACGTGTACCGTTGCCTCTGCAACCATTCTGACGTCCTGAGCAGGATCCAGTACAGCCAGAAAGGCATCGTCACTGCTGACCTGCTGGCAGAGCTCTTTGGGGTTGAAGAGTTCCTGGTCGCCAGGGCCGTAGCCAATACGGCGCCCAAGGGAGCTGCAGAGAATACAAACTTCATCTTCCAGAATGGTCTCTTGATCACCTACTCGGACCCGAACCCAACGATTGAGTCACCTACAGCCGGGGCGACATTCTCCTGGCGGGCCTATGCAGGGGCCTCTGACCTGGGATCCAGGATAAAGGAGTTCCCAATCGATGAGAAGGACTGCGTGAGGATCGAGGGCGATATGGCCTCGGACCAGAAGATGGTCTCAGGCATCCTCGGGACATTCATGGCCGGTGTGCTTGCCGCGGCATAAGGCAAGCCCATCACCTTTTTTCTTTTGAGGTTATTATGGCCTGGACCTTTACGGATGATCCTGAGCACGTCCCCCGGGATGCTGTCAGGGTGCTATGTGGAGATGCAGATGAGAACAACCAAAAACTCTCTGATAACCAGATTGCCTTCTTCATTTCTCAGAACGAGGATAATAATGTAGCTGCAGCTGCAGATGCTGCTGAGGCAATAGCCGCTCACTACGCGGATATGGCGGCCGTCCACACGGGAGACTTGGGCGAGAACCTGACTTCAAAGCATGATGCCTATCTGAAGATAGCTGCCAGGCTCAGAGCCAGGTCTGAAGATGATGGCCCGGATGATACCGATATACCAGCTCCTTTTGCTGGTGGTGTGAGCCGGGAACCAATGTTCTATCGTGGCGTGGGCTATCGTACAAGAGACACCACCGATTACTCGACCGATACCTCATGAGGTGGTGGTGAGTGTCATTTCGCTATGTGGATGCAATTCTTCAGGCTCTCCATAACAATGCAGCCCTGCACGACCTTGTAGATGGCAACCTGTTCAAGTTCAAGTCCCTGGAAGAGAGCGAGACCGGCCTTGGCAAGAGCACTCATAAAAGCCTGATCTCTGTAGAGCTGAGATCCTGGCCAGGATCGAAAGAGGTCACCGAGCCCGTCCCAGTAATCGATATCAGGTGCAGGAACGGGGCGGAATACTGCCTTGAGATCGCCAAAGCTGTCAAGGACATTATAGACGATGGCATAAGTGAAGTCATTGACGGAGTCGCCTATGTTATCTCAGTCTCCAGCCTGGATGGTGATCTGACCTGGGACAAGACCTTACTGGCCTGGCGACTTATCTACGTGGTCAAGGGTATAATCTACAATCCAGCCACCGTAATGAGCCTCACGCCCAGCCTTGCGAGCCCACAGAAGCCAGATAATAAGGTTATATGGTTCTGTGCCTGCCCTGAAGCTACTACCCAGGAGATCCAATACAGGTTCTCACTAAACGGCCCAAGGACCGGCAGCATCTGGCAAGATATGACCAGCTGGACCCCTCAAGCATACTGGCTCTGGGTCATCTCCGCCTCAGACATCGGCTCCAGCCAGGTCAAGGTCGAGGTCAGGAACGCTCAGGGCCTCCCCTCGGCTGATGCCAGCTCTACAGCCAGCTATACAATCCTGGCTAATGCCCTGCCTGTCCTGTCATCACTTACTCCAAACCTGGCTAGCCCCCAGGCCCCAAAGGTCAGCGTATCATTTACGGCCGAGGCATCAGATGCAGAAGGCGATTGGATACTTTATCGCTTCTGGCTTAATGGCCCAGGGACCGGGAACGTATGGCAGGATCAAACAGGCTGGCAGACAGAGAATAGATGGGTCTGGAATCCCAGAGCTGAAGATGTAGGGACCAGCCAGGTCAAAGTCGATATCATAGACCAGATGCATGCGGGCAGATCTGGCTATGACGCAGCCGAAACAATCAGCTTCGTGATTCTAGATAATGATGCGCCAACAATTGAAAACATAGTTGCAGCACCTACAGACACGCCAGCGCCAGGATCGCCAATAGATATCATCTGCATAACCAGCGTTGTAGAGACTGATGAGATCCTGTATAAGTTCATCCTGACAGGACCAGGGACGCTCTCAGAGAGCGCAGATAAGACCGGGTGGCAGAATAAGAACTCATGGACTTGGACGCCCACAGTGGACGATATAGGAGCTAACACCGTTGGCGTGATGGTCAGAGACGGCAAACATGCCGGGCCTGGCGGCTATGATGGTTATAGCTCGGTCGCTGTCACTGTCAGCCTACCATCTGCGCCTGTACTCAGTAGTGTTGCATTCAGCCCTGGGAGCCCCCAGTTTGTAGGCAAGACCATTGAGATGATCGCCACAGTCCAGGATGCCACAAATGAGGTGCTTTATAAGGTCAAGGATATGCACTTCACAGCCCCGGCAGAAATCACAAGCCCATATCAGGCGGTTGATCTCATAACTATCCTGCCTAGTGGCCTTGGCTTTGGGCGCTTTGCTGATGGGTCCATGGCCAGAACCCAGACATCTGGTGTATATTGGGACGTGTTAGACGGCCCAGAGTTTGATTATATTCAGGACATCGCAGTGTTTCCAAATGGGGTGGTCATTGTATCTGGCGCCCATAACGACGATAATAGGCCCCACATATCCAGATCAACAGATGAAGGCGGCAGTTTCGACCTCGTTTATACCTATCCGGGTGATGCTGAGGCTATTTGCGGCCTGGAGGTCCACTCTTCAGGCGTGGCCCTGGCATTCACAGAGTATGACGGCAAGGTACTGAGAGCGCCTGACTTT